>Ga0316204_10000096_pt1 | contig 369192 bp, 288 predicted proteins | sample 6monrhotite_MG_2_FD_205661 | JGI IMG/M metagenome (GOLD analysis project Ga0316204, IMG submission 205661) | Microbial mat bacterial communities from mineral coupon in-situ incubated in ocean water Damariscotta River, Maine, United States -... | ecosystem: Environmental > Aquatic > Marine >... | reverse complement strand
ACCTGCTTCACTGCCTCGAGCTTGAACTCGCGGCTATGGTTTCTGCGGGACTTGCCCATCGTGAACATCTTCCTTCAGGAGCCTTCTGACTCCTAACTGGGTGTCCACTTTTCCGGGGCAAGATCACTGTGCTCACGCGTTCTTCGACACCAAGCGCCGCCAGTTCGGACAGGCGGTCCGCAGCCTCCTTGTGCCCGGCTGCGGCACTTTTTGAAACCGTGTGGACATCAAGGATTGGGCACACTGTGTTCCGCAACATATCGTTGAGCCTGACGATGATGTTCTCGCGCCAGTATTGCAGCATCGCGGACCGATCGGTCGCCATGAACATCCCATGATGCAGGACGCGACGCTCCACGTCAGGAATCGAACTCTTGCAGAATTGCGCCCAGGCATCGGCCGGGGCTAGCTTTGCGGTGTACTCCGCAACAATCGCATCAGCCTTGGATCGCCGCTCCGATTCGGTGAGCTGTTCTGCTTCGGCTGACTTGTAGAGGAAGCCATCGAGATTGATGATATGGGTCACGCGGTCCGAGTGACGTACGGCAAACTCAACAGCCAGGGACGTGCCCCAGGAGTGACCAACCAAAGCGGCCTTCTCGATCTTCTCCTCACGGAAGAGCGCTTCGAGCCCAGCTAGAGCGTTGCGACGCCAAGGAGTTCCGTCGCCGTTGCTCTCGAGCTTCGGGAATGGCGTGCCGCCATAGCCGGGAACGGTAACCGCGTACATTGTGTAGCGCTCAGCATTGCGCTTCATGAAGGTGTCAAAGGTGTTCCATCGCCCCGACATGCATGGCAAGAGAACCAGGACGACTTCACCGGTACCGACCTTTTGGACTTCGGCCAATTGACCCGGTTGCTGACCTCGCAACCGTCGTTGATCGCCTTGAGCATTGAGGCTGGCGAGCAGCAGGGTGATGGCGGCGAGACCAGCCGCAGTGGCGGCCCATCGATTCAAGAGGTTCATGATTCAGTCTTGTCGGGTCGTCCGGATTCCTGACAACGATATCGATCTCCAGCATCAAGTTTCTTCCCCAACGATCCTTCCACCCCCGATCTATGTCAGACTCGGGCACTTGAAGACCACCCGACGATCCCTCCTGCTGCGTTTGCACGACGATTCCGATCAGGACGCGTGGACTGAGTTTCACGCGCTCTATGCGCCGATGGTCATGCGGGCGGCGAAGAGATCACTGAGCAGCAGCGACTGCGAAGACGTTCTGCAGGAGGTCATGCTGGCATTGGCTGGCAAGATGCCCGACTTCGAGTATGACCGGACCCGTGGCCGCTTTCGTGGTCTGCTGCAGACCATTGCCCAGCGCGCAATCGCCAAGAAACTCCGTCAGGTCTACGCCGACCAGGCCAAGACGGATCTGGATGCATCTTCCGAACCGACCATCGAAGCACCGGACTGGGAACAGGCTTGGCGCCAACATCACATCAAGCGAGCTTTGACACGCATCGAGTCAGAGTCGAGAGAGCGCGACCGACTTGCCTTTGCCCGCTACGCGATCGAAGGCCGGGATGCAGAAGGAACGGCAAAGGAGTTCTCCCTAACGCTCGAGCAACTCTATCAGATCAAGTCACGCATGCTAAGCAAGCTCGCCCAACACATCGAAGCTCAGATCCGTGCAGAGGACGAGCATGACTGAAGCGGAAGACCAACACCCCTGGTATCGCGACGCTGACCGGCTGATGGCGGAGTTGCGAACAGCACATGCGGGAGAGCACCCAACGCCCACAATTTCTGGCTATTCGGATCTACACGAAATCGGACGCGGCGGCCAAGGCATCGTCTACCGCGGCCAACAAAGCTCCACCGGCCAAGCAGTCGCCATCAAAGTAATCCGCGAACCACAACCCGACGCCGAACACCGGACGCGCTTTCTACGTGAAGTGTCGATCGCAACGAGCCTGGCGCACCCCGGTCTCGTCAAAGTGATAGATCGTGGCGAGGCTTCCGACGGACGGCTCTATCTGGCCATGGAGATGATCGAAGGTGAACCCTTCGATGAGTTCGCTAGCAGGCAGAGTGTCGATGGTGTCATAGCAACGATGCTCCTGGTAGCTGACGCCGTCCAGCACGCCCACCAGCGCGGTGTCATCCATCGCGATCTCAAGCCAAGCAACATTCGAATCGATTCTGAAGGGCGGCCCCACGTATTGGACTTTGGCCTGGCCAAACCGCTAACTGGAGGGACAGCCACCGATTTGGTGAGTCGCACTGGCCTGTTTCTGGGTTCGCTGCCCTGGGCAAGCCCCGAGCAGCTGGGCAACAACCCTGCGGCCGTTGATGTCCGGACCGACGTCTACGCATTGGGTCTGATGCTGTATGAGGCGCTATGTCAGTCGCCGCCCTACCCAACGAACGGTGGTGTTCGCGAGACGATCCAACACCTGACGTCGACGCCTCCGGCGCGGCCCACTCGCGATGGCAAAGCACTCGCCCCAGACCTCACGGCGATCATCTTGCACTGCCTGGAGAAGGACCCCGTGCGCCGCTATCAAAGCACCAGTGAATTGTCGCGCGACCTTGCACGGTTCCTCGCGGCCGAGCCGGTTTCCGTACAGGCACCGAAATCGAGCTACCTGATCAAGACGTGGATACGGCGTCACCGCAGCATCACCGCGGCAATGGCCGTGCTGCTATTGGGCACGCTGGTTGCCGGATCGAGTCTGTGGTTTCTATACACGCGAAGTGTCCGGGCGGAATCCGAGGCCCGCTTCGCCGCAGACAAGTTCGCCGCCGTCAACGAGTACCTACTGGGCGCGATCCTGACGACTCCGGAAGACGGCCAGCAACAGGTGGCCCTTGCCGTGCGCAAAGCGGCCGCGGGCGTCGAAACGAATCCAACCCTTGCCGATCCGCTATTCCGAGCCGAGACCCACAACGCCGTCGCCTACTGGCTATCGTCGATTGGCGACAAGAAGAACGCATGGCAACACCATGAAGAAGCGATGAAACTACGCGCTCCGATCATGGATCCACGACATGCGGACATGACGTCTCATTACACAACGCTGGCGTACTTCCGCCAACTGCACGGGGACCATGCCGGCACCATCGACATGATGAAGCACGCCCTGCTCAATCTCAAAGATGAAGAGGCCCCACGCCAAAGCACAGTGGCGTGGATTCACCGAGTCATCGGAGAATCACAACTGCGCCTCGGACAACTCGATGCCGCCGAAACTTCACTCCGTCAGTCGCTCGCAATCGAAGAGGGTGTGCGCGAGCCTGGCGCAACGCAGCTCAAGGAGTGCCACGCGCTCCTGACTGAACTATCGCAGCTGCGCTGAAGGTCGCCGGCTCCGGCAGGGGCTCCTGCTCGCGGCCGCGGCGCTGAATCGAGCAGCACCAGGACAGGCCGCCACCTACGCAACACATGGAGAGGAACTTAGACACAAGTAGTCGCGATAAGCGGGTGATCTATGTTCCCATGTTTCTGTAAGGCATCGGGCATTGCGCCCGCCACGTCCGGGCGCATGATGCGCGGGGCACCTTGAGACCCTGCAACTATTGGGACATGCTGCATCCATGCGCCAACCCTCACGACATCAGCACTGGTTCTCAATCATAGGATCACTCGCGGGTCTCGTGTGCATCAGCGCCGGCGTCGCGGCCTTGGCGCAAGCGGACCTCGCCACATACATGCCGCTCCTGATGTTGTCCGGGGCGTTGAGCATGCTCGCCTGGGTCATGGCGCGACGCACAGCATTCGGCAGTGATGGACAAGCTGGCTTGTCGGATCGGTAAGAGATGCCGAAGCGAGCCAACGCAATCATCGCCGGCCCGTCACCCTTCTTCGCCAGCCCGCGAACTACATGCAGCATGCCATCGCGGAAGCGCGGGGTGCGCAACACCCACTCCCGCGAGTCCAGCCGAGTAGGCAGGCTACGAAGGCTGCGCCCGCTGGTCCATTACTCGTCCTTCACACGCACGCGCGAAGCCGCGATCCTCGCCGGGCCAGTCACCTCGCCACGCACCCAGATGCGATCGGCGTTGGGTTGGACTTCGGCGAGATTGATCGCCTGGCGACCACCTTGGCCCTGGCGCTCGATCAGCGTATTGGCGTTGACCGTGACGGTGATCGACGCGACGGCCTGGCCCCCGATGCGCAACGGAGCGCCGTTGCGCGGGCCAACTTCGATCTGGCCGAGCGTCACATCGACGCCGATCACGCGGCCGTGCCACTGCGGATCAGGCCGCGCACTGTTGCCACCCGGAATCGCAACCTCGGTCGCGAAGTAGACGTCGAGGCCACCGTTCGTGACTTCTTCGAACACGTTCCACTTGACCTTGACCAGGCGATCGACGGCGAGCGCGGCGAAGTTCAAGAGGTCGCCGTTGGACGCCTCGATGCGAGCGTTCTCGGTGCGGACCCAGACGACGCGCGGCGCTTGCAACTGGATGCCGCGGCTGCGCGGATTGACGGCCTGCACGCGGAACTTGAAGCGTTGATTCGGCGCATCGGTTTCCAGCACGCGACCGATCAGGCGTGAGTCGCCGTAGCCCGGCTTCCGGCAGATGTAGTCGGCATCGATTAGACCCTTGCGATGCAAGTTGCCAACGACGCACAAGTCATCGGTGATCGTCATGTTGTTGAGGAACGCCTGCCGCGTCGGGTAGACCGCACCGTTCTCGTCGCGGTAGACACATGCTGGCGTCGCATCGAGCAAGAGCGTTCGATCGCCTGCGAGGCGCGCCGTCACCCCAAGCTCACCACCGCGCACCAGGGGCAACGCCAGACCATCAAGCGTGACTTCTGCACCATCGACGCGCGCCGACATCTGCGGCGTCCAGTCGGCGTTGCTGCCGTTGCTCACGAGCGGCGGCGCATCGTGGCCGATCAACAGCCAGCTCGATGCAGTCATCGAGTGATCGAGGCCATCCGAGATCGGCACGCGCACGTCGACCGGCGCCGACACCGGCAGCGTGTCGCCGTCTTGGTCCATCATGACGCCGCTGCCTGGCGCAATCATCAGGTGCAGAGCGACGTAGGTGCCCGCCGGCGCCAACCCGAGTTCCAAACCCGCAGCTTCGCCCGACGGATCGCCCATCGTGACGATGCGTGCCTCGCGCAACAGGTTGTCGGTCTGCACGCCACCCGCCGCCTCGAGCGTCACGCCCGCGATCTGGAACTGCACAAACGCGTCACTGTCGGCGCGCGTGTCGACGATCAAGGTGACCGTGCCCAGGTCCGTGCCGCCAACGGTCGACGAAGGGGCATCGCCCCCGGAACCGCCACAGGCAACGAATGAGAACAGAACGACGAGGCAGAGGAGGTAGCGCATGGTGTGGAGCAGGGTCCGCGGGGGATGCGGAGCGAGGCTCCCAGAGTATCTGGTTTTGCGTCCGGAGACAGGCTCGGATCGCTCCGCCCGTTCTGTAGGCTGGGCTGGCAATGCGACTTGAGCTGACTCGACCTGACGACTGGCACGTACATCTCCGCGATGGCACCGGCCTTGCCAGTGTGACTCCCGACACGGCCCGCACGTTTGCGCGCGCCATCGTCATGCCCAACCTGAAACCGCCGGTGACGACGGTCGCCGAGGCCGCGAGCTACCGCGACCGCATCCTCGCCGCGGTGCCAGAAGGCGTGTCGTTCGAGCCGCTGATGACGCTCTACCTGACCGACCGCACCGAGCCGGCCGAGATCACGAAGGCGAAGGAGTCCGGCTTCGTACATGCGGTCAAGTTCTACCCGGCCGGCGCGACGACCAACTCGGAGAACGGCGTCACCGACTGGGGCAAGGTGCACGCGACGCTCGCCGAGATGCAGCGCGTCGACATGCCGTTGTTGCTGCACGGCGAAGTCACCGATCCGAGCATCGACATCTTCGATCGCGAACGGGTCTTCCTCGAACGTCATCTCGCGCCACTGCAACGCGACTTCCCGGACCTTCGCGTCGTGCTCGAACACGTCACGACGAAGGACGCCGTCGAGTTCGTGCGCACAGCCGGCCCCAAGGTCGCCGCCACGATCACCGCGCACCACCTGCTGTGGAACCGCAACGAGATCTTCCGCGGCGGCCTGCGCCCGCACGCCTACTGCCTGCCCGTTCTCAAACGCGAAGTGCACCGCGAAGCGCTGGTCGCCGCCGCAACCGGTGATGACCCGACGTTCTTCCTCGGCACCGACAGCGCCCCGCACCCGCGCGGCGCCAAAGAAAGCGACTGCGGCTGCGCCGGCATCTACACGTCGCACGCAGCGATCGAACTCTACGCCGAAGCCTTCGACCAGGCCGGTGCCCTCGATCGCCTCGAAGCCTTCGCCAGCCACCGCGGCCCCGACTTCTACGGCCTCCCGCGCAACGAAGGCAAGATCACGATCGAACGCCGCGAACGATCGATCCCAACCGAACTCCCCTTCGGCGACTCGGTCCTCGCCCCCATGCGCGCCGGCGAGACCATCGCCTGGCAACGCGTCAACTGACAGAGAGGGTTCCTGACTGATCGTACTGTGCCTGGACCATTTTCACCCTATTCGCCGCTGGCGAGAGTGCTTCGCACTCTCGCGGGGCGAATGAGGTGAAAATGGTCCAGGCACAGTACGATCAGTTGGTGATGCCTTGGCTGGTGGGCGTGGCGTAGTTCTTGACCTGGAGGCCTAGCACGACGCCGAAGATGCCGCCGAGGATGGCGGGCACCCACATCAGCAGATCGGTGGGCTCGGCGAGGTGGCGGTTGAGGTATCTGCCCGCGTGATAGACGGGGAGGCAGAGGAGCAGGAAGACGCCGACCGCATCCTGCACGAAGTCGAACTTGCTCCGCACGATGGCAATGAGCATTGCCAGGCCGAGGAGAACGAGACCAAACCAACCGACCACGTAGATGGTGCCTGCAAACCACGTCAGCGCCATGCATGCCACTAGTCGCCAACGTGCGTTTGTCACCCCGAAAGTGGTGATCCGGCCTCCCTTCGCACACGCCGGGACGCGGATAAATCCTGGCCACGGGTCGCCGCCAACAAGGTCAGCACGATCCAGTTGCGCCAGCAGTAGGGCCGCAACGAGCCCCTCTGGGGCGGACATGCCGTAGAGGCATAAAAAAAGGCCCACGTCCGTGAGGAGTGGGCCTTTGGTCCTTCTGGGGGGAAGGAAATTGGAGCGGGTGATGAGATTCGAACTCACGACCATCACGTTGGCAACGTGATGCTCTACCACTGAGCTACACCCGCATTCCGGTGGGTCTGGAGCAACCTTATCACCCGGATCCAGCGTGTGCGAATCCGGCTTTCTGGGTTGACCCCGCGACCGAGGGCGCACATTCGTATGGATCTGCACGGCGGTTGTCAAGCGTCTGAATTCGCTTCCCTTCAGATCCCTTCCGACCATCTGCTGTAGTGTCCGCATCCACAGCGTATGCCTCCGATCTCATCGACCTTCCCGCAGCTCTTCGACCAGCTCGCCCGACCTCGCGGCGAGCGCGTCTTCCTGCCGCGTCGCTCCGCTCGGGACCACAGCCCGATCTCGTTTTCTCGCCTTGCGACAGACGTGGATTCTCTCGCCGCCGCGCTGCTGCAGCTCGGCATCCGGCGCGGCGATCACGTCGGCCTGATTGCTGAGAACCGCTACGAGTGGCTGCTGATCGACCAGGCCATGGCGGGCCTCGGCATCGTCGACGTGCCGCGCGGCTCGGACACGACGCCGACCGAACTGCAGTTCATCCTCGCCCACAGCGGTTGCCGGGCCGCGTTTGCCGACGACGACCGGGTAGCGCAAGAACTCGTCGACATGAAGCCCGACGTGCCGAAGCTCGAGTACGTCATCGTGATGGCCGACGAGACCACGGTCGACGGTGTGCTGACCCTCGGCGATTTGCTGGCGAAGGGCGAGAAGCACTTCGCGGAGAACGGCGACGCGGTTCGCACGGCGCGTGCCGAAGTCAAGCCGTCCGACCTGCTGACGATCGTCTACACGAGTGGCACGACCGCCGAACCCAAGGGGGTCATGCTGACCCACGACAACGTGCTGTCCAACATGCACGCGGTCACCGACGTTCTGCATGTCACGGACACGGACACGTTCTTGTCGGTGCTGCCGGCGTGGCACATGTACGAACGGATGATGGATTACCTCGCGCTGTTCTGCGGCGGCGAACTGACCTACACCGACCGCCGCCGTATCAAAGAAGACCTGCCGCACGTCAAGCCAACGATCTTCGCCGCGGTGCCGCGCGTCTGGGAAATCCTGCACGACGGCATCGTCAACCACTCCCTCAAGCTCAAGGGACTCGGTGGCAAGCTGCTGCGCCGCGGCCTCGAATTGTCGCGCGCGAAAGGCGCCGGCAAGCTCGGCCCCCTGCAACGCATCCAACACAGCCTCATCGATCGCATCGTGCTCAAGAAGGTGCGCGGCGGCGTCTTCGGCGGTCGCCTGCGCCTGTGCGTCAGTGGCGGCGGCGCGCTGCCGCGACACGTTGACGAAACGATGCTCGGCATGGGCATGCCGATGCGCAACGGCTACGGCCTGACGGAGACGAGCCCGGTCGCCTCGATTCGCCTCCCCCACCAGTTCGAACCCGGCCACATCGGTCCACCGTTGCCGCACACGCGCATCGAAGCGCGTCGCGACGACGGCACCGTGGTGCCACAAGGCGAGACCGGCGTGCTTTGGATCCAGGGGCCGCAGATCATGCGCGGCTACTACGAGAACCCATCGCGCACGAAGGAAGTGCTGACCGACGACGGCTGGTTCAACAGCGGCGACCTCGGCCACTGTGACGCCAACGGCAACTTCTGGATCACCGGCCGCGCCAAGGACACGATCGTGCTGGCCGGCGGCGAGAACGTCGAACCCGAGCCGATCGAAACGTTGATCAAGACGTCGCCGCTGATCGAGCAAGCCGTCGTCGTCGGCCAGGATCAGAAAGCACTCGGCGTTCTGATCGTTCCCAACAAGGACGCGCTCGAACACGACGTGCCGCAGAGCGATTGGGACGCGCAAGGCGAAACGCTCACCAGCGACAAGGTGCGCAGCCTCTACCGCAAGGAACTCGACCGCCTCGTCACGCGCGAGAACGGCTGCCGCCCAACCGATCGCATCGCCACGCTACAAGTCCTCGCTGAGCCCCTGACGCCCGACAACGGCATGCTGACGCAGACCCTCAAGGTCCGCCGCCACGTCATCGCCAAGCACTACAAGGACGTCATCGACGCCCTCTTCACGCGCTAGGGCCTCTTCACTAACTGATCGACTGTGCCTGGACCATTTTCACCTCATTCGCCGCGCAGCGGCGAATGAGGTGAAAATGGTCCAGGCACAGTACGATCAGTTCAGGGGTAGATGACGCGGTAGGCCGCTGGGGCGGGGCATGACGCGGCTGAGGCGGGCGCCGAGCCAATCACCGGCTCTACGGCATGCGTCGACTGGGGACTGCTTGTCGGCAAGGTGCGTCGCGATGGCACTTGCCAATGCGCAACCGGTGCCGCGGACCGGGCCGCAGTCGAACCGTTCGCGGGCAAAGAGGTACGGCGGCTCGTCGTTCGCGAGTTCGCGCGTCCAGAGTTCATCGATCGCTTGCGGCCCTTCCTGGTGGCCTGCTTTGTGCAGAACGGCATCGACGCCGAGTTCGAGCAACTGCCTGGCATCGCCAGCGGCGAGCGACTGCAGTTCCGGCGTGTTGGGCGTGACGACGTCAGCCAGCGGCACGAGCACTTCGCGGTAGGCCGCGATGAGATCATCCGTGCTCGTCATGCCGCCAGTGGTCGCCGACAACACCGGGTCGAGCACGATCTTCGCTTTGCCTTGCAGCGGCGCCAGCAGTTCGCCGACCAGCGCGACGGCAGCTGGCGAACCGAGGTAGCCAACCTTGACTGCCCGCACCTTCGCGTCGGCCAAAACCGTCGCGACTTGTTGGCTAACGATATCTGGATCGATCGGTGCAGAGTCGACGAAGCCGCGCAAGCCTTGGATCGTCGTCGCGATTGCGACCGGCAATGGTTCGCCGCCGAGCAGCGTGACGACCGTTGCATCGACGGAGATGCCGGCGCCGCCGCTGGGGTCGAGGCCACCGAGCAACAGGACGCGCGCCATCAGAACACTTCGACGAAGCCGGCGAACAGAACGTCGCCAGCCATCAGGATGATCAACTCCTGCACACCCGTCGGCTGCGTCGCGTCGATGTGCAAGGACAACTGCCGGGCGGCGACACGCCCCACGGTCAGCGCACGGCCACCGAGCGTTGCCTGCACCGAACCGGTGACCGGGAACAACCCGCGCGAGAGCAGCCAGTCCCCGCGCGTCACCTGCGGCGGCACCGAGAACACGACGCCGCGGCCGAGCACGGACTGCAGCGTCGCATGAACGTCCGTGAGCGTGCGCACGCCGTCGCCATCCGTGTCGTGGATCAGGTCCGGCGTGCCAACCGACGTGATGAGGCGGCGCACGTCGACCACGGTTTGTTCGCCGCTGCCATCAACATCGCCGCCAAGGCCACCGAGCACGTAAACGGGACCCGTCGCGCGACCGGGGCCAGAGACCGACACCGTTGGACCACCGCCGGCACCGAGCGCGTGCACTTGCCACGCCGAGGCGTCGACGATCGCCGCGGCGACTTCGACGCTGGCGCCGTTGGCTGCCGCAGTGACATCTGCACGCAAGCAGAACCGAACGGACTCCCGCGCGGGGATCACTTCGCCGCCGAGCGGAATCGTCACTTCGGTTCCGGGGGTAACCGCAAACAAACCGGTGACGAGTTGCTCTGTGCCGCCGACGTCGCGCATGACACGCACGTCGGTGACGTTCTGGGCGGTGGCGCCGGCGCCGGCGACCAACACGCGAACCGAATCCACTGCGAGGTCGCGGTCGGTGATGTTGACCAGGTCGAACCGGATGAGATCGAGTGCGCCACTCGCAGCCAGTTCGACGAGCGGCGCATCGACCGGCTCGACTTCCATGGCCGGACCGATATCCGTCAGCAGGTCGAGCTGCACGACGACGCCGTCCTCCACGCCGAACAACTGCGGCTGGTAGCCCGCTGGCGCGATCGGGAAATCCGACGAGTAGGTGTAGCCGGCAACGACACAGAGGCCGCTGTCGGCGAGGCTCACGGCCTGCAGCGAATCCTGATTGCTGCCGCCGAAGTAACTCGACCACCCGATCGTTGAAGCGTTGTTGGTCAACAGGCACGCGAAGCCGTCCGTGACGCCGAACGCAAACTGAGACTGCACGGCATCCATCGTCACGGGAAAACCTGTGCCGGCTTCACCAACGACCATCACGCCCGGAGCGGCGAGGTCGAGGTCGCGAACACGATCCTGGCCGGACCCACCCAACAGGGTCGAGTAGACGATTCCCTGGCCGAGCGCCGAGATTCGAGTCACGAAGCCGTCGTTGGCACCAGCGACACTCTGCTGCGGCGCAGTCAGCGTGGCCGGGTAGTTGACCGATGCAGTGAAGCCACCGATCCAGACCGAACCGTCTGCCTCGAACTTGACGACGGTCGCCGCGTCTTCACCGATGCCGCCCATGTAGGTCGAGAACACCGCAGTGCTCGCCGTGCTGTTGAGCCGCGTCAACACCGCATCGATCTCGCCACCCGCCGACGGCCGCACGACCGCGGGTGTCGTCGGGTAGTCGGCCCCGAGCGACCAACCGGTCACGGCAATGTCGCCCGTCGTCGCATCGCGATCGACGCCGAGGAACTGTTCTGAGTATGCGCCGCCCAAGAACGTGCCAAACGTGAACGACTGCGCGTTCTGCGCAACGCCGAGCACGAAGCCATCACTCTGGGCAACGATGAGGCCGCCAAGAGCCGGCTGATAGCCGCCTGCTGGAATGGGCATGTCCCCCGACGTCGTCCAACCGACGACGATGGCGTCACCATTTGGTTGCAGCACGACGTCTTCGGCAACGTCGTCGAACGCACCACCGGTGTAGGTCGAACCCAGCAAGCTGTCGCCGCTGGCACTGAGACGCGTCACGAAGCCATCACCGATCTCGATGAAGACACTGCTGCCGCCATAGGTCGGTTGCGCCGCACCTGCCGTGGTGGGGAAGTTGGCGGAGTTGGTGAAGCCAACGACGGTCGCCGTGAGGTCGGGCGCCAGCGCGATGCCGCGCACCTGATCACTATCCTGACCACCGAGGTAGGTCGCGAAGACCAACGACTGACCGTCATCGGCGAGGCGCGCGACCATGCCATCCGCGGCACCAACCGTCTGGAACGCGCCGACCGTCGCGGGGAAGTCGGTCGAGCCGGTCCAGCCGCCAACCCACACCCCATCGCCTTCCCGCCATTGCATGTCGTGGATGCGATCGGTCAGACCACCACCGAGATGCGTGGCCCAGACGACACCGGGATCGACGACCGTCGGCAGCGTGGCATCACGGCCCGCCGCGACGAAGCCGTAACGAGTCGTGCCGAGCATCCGGAACGCAACCTCGATCGGCTGTCGACCAGATTCGGTCACCTGCCACGCGACGGGCGCTTGTTGCACCAACTCACGCTTGCCAGACGGAGTGACGATCGTCGCAACGAGGCGGCCCGCATCGTCGACGCGCAAGCTCTCGACACCTTCGCACGCGACTTCGAAGCTATCGAGGTCGGCACCGGGCGCCATCAGCAGGTCGTATTCGAACGGCCCCTTGGCAGCTGTCTCGGAACCATCACCAGGCAACGGTCGGAACATCACGTCGATGCCCGGCTGCACTTGCTGCATCGTAACGGTCGCGAACGACGGAACACCGCGCACGTGCTCGGCGACTGCGCCCTTCAAGAAGTGATGACGCGTCGCGAACTCACGGCCCGTGACGAAGCCCTGCGTGCCAGCGCCGAGAAAGCGCGTGCGCACGACCGCACCCGAACAGGTGCGCACCGGTCGCTCGCGATCTTCTTCGGACCAGCGCTCGAACCGCAGCGTGTAGCCGTCGTCGTGCAGCCAGGCGGCAGTATCGCCGAGCGCGACGAAGCGCACATTGGCGGCGGCGTTGGACCACTGCCCGCGGTTGGGCACGAACTGCAGTTGGTCGGATTGCGCCAACGGCCCGATGGCTGCCTTGTCGGCAGCGGCGGGTTCGTCAAAAGGGAGCACCACAACCACGGCGACGGCCGCGGCGGCAAGGACAAGCGAGAGGAGGCGCATTGCTGGCCCACCAGCATAGCAGCCCCCTGGCTCTATTACCCAAAGGGCGGCGACAGCGTCTAGTCGTCGTCTTCGCCGAGCTTGACCGCGTTGCTGCCCGAAACGCCCATGGCTTTGAGCACATTGCGTTCGAGGCGCCGTTCGAGACGGCGGAGCGTGCGCGAATCGGCGCAGTCGATCGTGATCGAACCGCCGGCCACGGAACCATGCCCGCCGCACGAACCGTCCTCGGTCTCCATGCCCGCCTTGATCAGGCGCCAGGCATCGCCACCGACCTCGGTGCGCACCGACACGTAGTAGCTCTGGCCGATCAGGCCGCCGCAGAAGACCGCCTTGACGCCTTCCATGCGCAGCAGGAGGTCGGCAACCTCGGCAACCATTTCCGCACTGGTCGTGCGGCCGAGCGAGCACAGCGTCAGGCCGTCGTAGAGGCGAACCTTGCTGAGCGCGTCCTTGAGGGTGCGGAAGTAGGCAACCGGCAGGCTCGGATTCGTGATCGCCGCCAGCGCCTGGCGGTCGATGTGATGCGACAGGAACTCGACGACTTCGACATCGAGGTCGCTGACGTTCCGTGACAGATCCGCAGTATCCGTGCGAATGCCGTAGTGCAGCGCGGTCGCGGCCTTGGCACTCGGCTCCAGGCCGGCGTGCATCAGGTAGCTGGCGACGATCGAACTGGTCGCACCGGCATCCGGGCGAACGTCGATGAACGCGTTCACGGCTGGATCCAGCCGCGCGTCGTCACAAACGTGGTGATCGATGACGATGTCAATGTCCGTGCCAGCCGGCACAAACGTGTGGCCGAAGCCCGGCTGCGTATCGACCAACGCCACGCAATCGAAGTCGCTGAGCTTGATCGTATCGAGCCGATCCATCTCGACGCCGAGTTCGCGAACCATCGCCTGGTTCTCGGCGCGCAGGATCTTGCCGGTGATCGCGAGCTTGGTTTCGATGCCGCACGCCAACCGCGCGAACTCCATCAAGCCGATCGCGCCACCGAGCGAATCCGGATCCGGGTTGTTGTGAGTCAACACCAGCAAGCGCTGCCGTGTCCTGAGCAGGTCACGCAGCAACTCGGTTTGGGCGGCTCCGCTTTGAGCTTGCTTGGCCAATGAGGGGGTAGTCATGCAGTAGGGCGCACAGGGACTCGGCACCGCTCTACGTTCAGCATCGGGTCAACGGCCCGGCAACCTTGTGCTACAGGGCATACTTGTCGAGGCAAGAACGCATGCCGGCCATCTCACCAGGGGCAACGGCAAGATCGAGCTCCAACACGACCGGGAACGCAGTCCCGGTGCGAGGTACATAGGTGGCGCAGAGCCCGTAGTCTACCCCACCAGATCCGGGCGGCAGATAGAGCCCATCGCCCGAAGCGTCACCTAACGTCATTCCAAGCAATCGGTTACCGAAGCTTTCGAGCCATTCGCCCTGCGGCTCGCCCAGAATTTGTTCTCGCCGGGCGCAAATGCCGGCGTCGTGCCAGTAGCCGAGGCGACGGCCGCCGAGGTCTTCGACGATGTCGCGCATCGCAGCGAGGTCGAGAATGGACCGCAAACTGCGACTCTGCGACACGCAGAAGTGCATGTCAGGAAACAGCTTGATGACGCCGAACAGCTCGCGACAGGCACGGTCGACGAAGGCGTCCCGGGCCACGTTGCGGCGCGCGAGCAAGGCGTGGGCACGTTCGTGGGTCCACTCGAAATTCGGCTCGGCGACGTCTTCGGCCGCGACTTCGCCGGTCACGCCCACGACGCCAAGATCGAGCACAACTACTTCGGAACCAATGACCTGCGCACAGCTGATCGCCTCCTTGATGGCCCGATGGGCAAGTTCTCGATCGCCGTCGGAGGCCGAGCACCAGGAAGACAGCGCCGTTTGGTCCGCCAGCGGATTGCCGGCGCGCACACACGAGTAGCGAATCGGCAGATCGTGGGCCGCCGCACTCAGCTCAGACCAGGCAACTGGCCGCGGCCCAGGCGAAGCCGCCAAGCCGTGAAAGCCGCTCTCGAGCAGTGAGACCAACAACTTCTGAGGGTCCTTCGGACCGTGGACCGAAGCCCAAGCCGAGCCAAGGAATCTTTGCACATGCATGTGGATGCTTTTCCAGAACAGGGTAACCGCGCTACCTTCCAGTTCTCTGGACCATCTGTCGAAACCATTTAGCGGAGGACCCCCCATGAACAGAAGCCTCGTCTTCACGCCCCTGATCGTGATTCTGGTCAGTCTCGTAGGCTGTCGCGCGCAAAGCGAGCGTCGCAACCTGCAAAACTCTGTCACCCGCCTTGAGCAACGACTCAAGAACATGGACTCGTATCTGAAGTCCATGCAGCAAGGACAGAAGGAACAAAAAGCCCAACAGAGCTCCCAGCTCAAGAACAAGGAGCTGGAGATCAAGAAGCTCCGCGCCGTTCTCGAGGAGCAGGAGGAAGCACTCCGACGCCAACGTAGTGCGCTCACACAAGAGCACGAAGCTCTGCGCAACGAAGTCGAACGCGCTCGCCGTCAATCGGACGAGAAGCTCGCGGCCGCCGAGAAGCAACTACGCCGCCGCGAAGCCGAGTTGTCGGTCGAACGCGTCAAGATGCGCGAACGCCTCGACAAGGAGCGCCAACGCATCGAGATCGCCCACCGCGAGTTCGAAGAGCAACGCAACGCCTCGCGCAAGGAAGCCCAAGAGCATCGCCGTCGCAACGAGATCGAGAAGAAGACCCTCCAGAAGAAGCTCGAGCTGCAACACCGCGACCTACAAGCGAAGCTGCAAGCCGAAGAGCAAGCGCTCCGCACGCAACTCAACCAACAACGCGCCGACCTGCAGAAGAAGCTGCGCGACGAAGAGAGCGCGTTGCAGAAGAAGCTGCAAGCCGAGGAGCGCGCGCTGCACAAGAAGCTGCAAGCGCAACAAAAGGCCATGCAGGCCGAGCGTGACGCGATGAACGCCCACATGCTCGAAGTGCAGAAGGCGCAGACGGTCAAGAAGGACCGCGAAGCGCTGATGCGTCGCGAGATCGAAGAAGCACGCGCAGCCGCGATGGCGATGCGCAAGGAAGTGCAGCAAGTCCAAGGTCGCAGCAACCGCGCCAAGGAGCTCGAGAAGCGCCTCGCGATGCTCGAAACCAAGGTGCAGGTGTTCGCCGACAAGAACGCGCTCGCGCGCAAGCGCATTCACGATCTCGAGAGCGAACTCGAACGCACGCACGTTGCGATGGAGAAGGCCGCCGCCAGCAAGAAGCGCAGCAACTCCTCGAACGAAGGCCTCGTCCGCAAGCTCACCCAAGAACGCAAGGAAATCGATCGCATGCGCGCTTCGATCCAACGCGATCTGGCGCGCGCTCGCCGCACGACGAGCCAAGGTTCGAGCAACGCGATGAACCGCTTGAAGGCGGAGAACGCGAAGCTCAAGGACATGCTCAAGGAGATGGAGCACCGCGTGAAGTCGATGCAGGCCTCACACGGCAAGGCTCAAGCCAAGAGCAAGAAGGTCAACTTGTTCGGCAACCCCGTCGCCAAGAAGAAGACCATCTCGTTCGGCAAGCAGGGCGCCAAGAAGGCCAAGCTGCCGTCCGGCATCGGCGTCGCGCGCAAGCTGCCGAAGGGCCACCCGCTGCCGTCCGGCGTCGGCATCGCCCGCCAACTGCCGAAGGGCCATCCGCTCCCGACGGCCCTCAAGCTGCCCGCCAAGAACAAGAAGGCCACGGTTGGCTTTGGCGTACCGGCCCTGCCGAAGGGTCACCCGACGTTCGGCACGCTGAATGTGCCAAAGGGCAAGTCGAAGACCGTCACGATCTCACAGGGTCACGGCTCCGCTCACGGTAGCGGTCACGGCACCGGTCACGGCAACAGTGGCAGCCACGCGCTCAACGGCGTCGGCACGCTGATCATCAACGCCGAAGACGGCACCGTGAACGTTCACATCCACGGTGGCACGACGTCGCACGGCCACGCGCCGAAGGCAGCTCCGAAGACGAAGACCACGTTCGGTGGCTTCATGTTCGATGACGCCAAGAGCAAGAAGCCGTCGAAGGGCTCGTTCAAGGTGCTCAACTTCGAGAAGGCCAGCGACAAGCCCAAGCCGAAGTCCACGGCTCGCTCGACGCTGCTCAGGGCACGCAACGCGCTGAAGGCGCCCGCGAAGAAGAGCAGCAAGAAGAAGAGCTCGAAGAAGAAGTCGAAGAGCAAGAAGAAGGACGCGAAGTCCAACAAGAAGATCAACGACGAAGTCCGCCCGCTGTCCGCGTAACGCGGGCAGCCTCACGAGGCGACGCCAGACTCATGAGGCGTCGCCGGGCGTTCTGGGCTAGAGGCCGATCACGAACTCGGTAGCGTTGCTCGTCGCAAGCCCACGCGCGACCAGGGTCGAGAAGCTGACCCCGCGAAACGCAAAGCGACGATCGGTCCATGGCACTAGGATGCGCCTGCCATGCTGCACCGACTCATCATCGCCGGGTATCGCTCCGTGCGGGACCTGCATGTCGAACTCGACCAGGTGACCGTGTTCGTCGGAGCCAACGGATCCGGCAAGAGCAACATCTATCGCGCCATGCACCTACTCGGTGAGGCGGCGAACGGTCGCCTTTCGCAGGCGCTTGCGATGGAGGGCGGGTTGCAGTCGGCCCTTTCGGCGAGCGACAGCCCCACTGCGTGCCGCAAACTCGAACTGTGTTGCCGAATCGACGACTGGCAATACGAACTCGAGGTCGGCCTGCCGCCGACGGGCCCGACGACGGCGTTCCGGCTCGATCCGTACGTAAAGGTCGAGCGACTCGAGACGGAGATCGACGAGCGCAAGTTGACCTTCTTGGAGCGGCGCAATGTGCGCGCGAAGGTGCTCGACGCAAACGGCCGCATGGCCGACTTCCCGCACGAACTGCACTCGGGAGAGGCGACGTTGGGGCAGATCCATGACCCGCACCAGTTCCCCGAGTTCGCGGCGCTGCGGCAGCGCGTCCAAGGCTGGCGCTTCTACCATCAGTTCCGAACGGACGAAGGTTCGCCGCTGCGGCAACCGCAGATCGGCGTGTTCTCGCCGGTGCTGGCACACGACGGCGTCAACCTGGCGGCGGCGCTGCAGACGATCCTCGAGCATGGCGTCGGCGTCGGTGGCTTGTTGGCGCAGCAATGGCTCGACCGCGCACTACCAGGGGTCGAGTTGCAGGTCGCTCACGATGATCGGGCGATGTTCGAGGTCATGCTCCACGTGCCGAACATGAACCGCATGCTGCGTGCCGCCGAGTTGTCGGATGGACAGCTGCGCCTCCTCTGTCTACTGGCGGCGCTCGCGAGCCCGCGTCCGCCCGATCTCCTGGTCTTCAACGAGCCGGAGTCGAGCCTGCACCCATCGGTGCTGCCCACGCTGGCGGACCTGATCGGCGCAGCGTCGCGCGCGTGCCAGATCGTCGTGACGACGCACGACCATGTGTTCGCAGAGCGCATTGCGGATGCCACGGGGCATGCCCCACGGGAGATCGAACTGCGCAACGGCGAGACCCGCATTGTCGGCCGCGGGCGCTATGAGTAGCACCATGAGGACGAGGATCTTCGCCGCCTGCCGCCGACGTAGACCACGAAACCGCTGCGTCGATCGATCCTAGTTGTTGCGCAGGAACCAGCGGCCGTCGATGAGCTGCAGGCGAAGCCTTGCCGGCATACGTTCCTGATTGATCTCCCACGTCGCGACGGCGCCGTCCTTGCTCATCTGCGGCTTGGACTTGCCAGCGATTGTCAGTGCCTTGAGCATCATCTCCCCGCGCTCGCCTTCGAAGCGCCTCGCGAGCTGATCCACATCCCTACCCCTCTCCTTCAGCTTCGCGAGATCCTCGGGCGCAACATAGGTAGCAACAAACTCACGCGTCTCGCCCGCACTCAGCAGGCGAGCGATATCTGCAAGCGCCGCTTCGGCGGACAGCTTGCCGACAACCTTGCCCGCCCGCTTGTAGGCCGTGAACGACTGGTTGTTGAAGTCCCCACCGAGGAACATCAAGTCGGCTTGCTCCGCCTCGGCCCGGACCAGCGAAGCGTTCCACGTCTCGGCATTGCCCATCGGGTCGCCATTGCGCGCCGCAAACCAGAAGATCGTGGCATTGCCCGCGAGCTCGGTCACCAAGAACGCGTGCTTCGTGTCGCCGCGAGTCATCGTGCCAGCAAGGTAGATGCGGAACGTGCTCAGCTTCTTGGCAATCTTCGCGGGCACGCCAGCCAGCACACTGGCATCCGATGCGAACTGTAGATCCGCATGCTTGCCACGCTTACCTAGACGCTTGTTGAGGTCGCTGTCCGCAACCCAACTGCCGACCAGCGAATTGGCCAGCACGTTGTTCTTGTCCGGTTGGACCTTGAGCCCGTTCGTAGCATCTTGGCCGAGCAGCGGGGATGAGCAGGCCAACAACAAGGCCGTTCCGATGGTGAGTAGCTCCTTCATGCGCGCCATTAGACCACGCGGGGTTCACCTGGGCATAGATTAGGCTGTTAGCAATGAGCGAGTATCCCACCAAGCCAAGATCCCACGCGATTGCGACGTCGTTGGCGCTGCTTGCGACCGCCGGTTGTGCTGGTCTCGAATCCAACTACAGACCGTTTGACGATCGGCCCGAGGCACTCGCCGACATGATGGCGGATCTGGCAACGGTCGACTGCCCAGTCCCAACAGACTTCCTTGCCCCACGTCCGGTTGTGTGGATCGAGTGCAATGGCACGGTCGTGGCAGCCGAGCCAGGAGTCGTCGCAGTGAAGATGCGAAAGCCCATGAACTGGCCGCACGGGTTGCATCATCTCGTAGTGACGATCTTCGCACCTTCGGCCAACGGCATTCGCGGCAATGCGGTTGTCGTGGGACGGGTCGGTGACACTCTTGTTTGCCGATTCCGGGAAACCAGGCAGCGCATGCTTCGCAACCCAGCGGTCGGAGATTGGGTGAGCGCCGACTTCATGCAGACCAGGATGTTTGAGTCCCGTGAGGAGTTCCAGGCGCGCTGGCAGCGACCTTCGGCAAGCGAATCATGAGCAAGCAATCCGAACAGAAGCAAAGCCGGCTGTCGCTGTGCGTGCGAACTACGCACAAACCAAGCCCATCCTCGGATAGCGCAGACGTCGTGGCATGCACTGCCTAGAGCTTGCGGCGGAGTTGGATCTCGACCGTGGTGTACTGCCACGCGTTGACAACCACTACCTGCTTGGCAATCGGGTCGTAGCCCTGAATCCGTGGCACGACGAGCGTGCACTCACCTGGCCTCATTGCGCTGATTCTATTGCCGTAGCAATGCGCGACGACGGACTTGCCGGTGCTATCTGTGAGCTTCGCGATGTGGTTGTCCGGCCAAGGTACCGTGTTGTTGCCATCTTTCAGAACGAGCGCTACACCGCAGTCGCGCTGCACTCGCATGACGAACTCGTTGGGGTCTTCCCGAACCTCAAACGTCTGTTCTTTGGCGCGGTAACCCACGGGGCGCACGCGAAAGGTGATGGGTCCTACTGGTGCCGTGCACTGGTAACCGAGCCTAGTACCAACCATGTGTTCTGCCGAGCAATGCCCGGCCCACCCTTTTGGTTTCGAGAACCAGGACAGGTCCACGGCGGCCTGCACATCGCGGTTGGTTTCGGCATCGACGATTCGCAATCGCACGAAGCGTGGCTCGGGGACGGTGATCACGAGGTCTTGGCGACCGCTAGCCGGCAGTGAGAACTGCGTGCGGTACTGCGTTCCGTGCACGCAAACCTGATAATCGCCGACCAACAACTGCCCGGCGTCGAAGCTGTAGGTGGAGTTCGCACTATTCTTCATCCTCGCGAACGGAAGGCTAATCGCCGAACGGCGCGAAGATGTGATGCGTTCTCTTGACGTGATCTCGAGCCTGATGGCAGTCCCCCATGACTTGGGAAGAACCAGTGAGCCCGCGATCGGTGCAAGCAATCGCGAGGCCTGTGTGGGGTGCACTCGAATGGTCGCCGAGGCAGTTGCACCCGTGATGATCGTCACCGCCGCAGTGCCCATCACAATGGGGTCAGACCACTCGCCTTCTTCGAGGGTCAGGGACCAATCGCCGACAGGTAGCCCTTCGACAAGCGTCTTGCCGGGTTCGATGAATGGGAACCCGCCAAGAAGACCGTACGTTTGCTTCGCGGCCACCGACACTTCGGCGATGGGCACATCTGTCTTGGCTGCGCCTGGTCGGCGCACACGCAACCGCGATCTGTACGGAACCTCTCCCCCCTCTAAGGACACGCTGACCGAGCCGCCTGGTGGCAGGCGCACGATGCGCTTTGTGTCGCTTGTCGTGTCGAGCTTGATCGGCTGCCACGCGAATCCGGTCGCTTTCGCCCAGAACGTTTGGGCTCGACTGATTAATGGAGCGTCACACTGCAGCGGAGAACCCCCATGTTCGACAACGGTGGTGACGTTGATGTCGCCGGGATGCAGCAAGATGCTTGGCGGATCGGTGACGGTCACGAGTTGCACGTCGGTGACGTCAACGCCCGTTGCGTCGGCGACGACGTGAAGATCAAGCTGGGGTTGCCAACGGCCTCGGAGCGCAATGCTCGCATCCGTGTCGTGGATCGGAACCATCTGCTTGCAGATGACCGGGCGCCTTCCCAGCCAGGTGCTATTCACCTGCAGATGCGATGGGAGTTCTTCGGCTTCGAGTTGCCATTTCCCGTCCTTGACCTTGGTGATCGCCCATTCGGACGAGGTCTCACTGTGGTGAAGCGTGGTAGAGAACTGCCCATCTTCGACTACATGTTCGAGGCCGCGTGCATCCACGACGACGAACGTGCCGTGTAGGTGGATCAACTGCTTGGCCGTACCGGAAGCTTCGGCTACTGACTGTGGAGTCGCGTCTGTCCTTGCAGTCTCGGATCCGTCGGATGGCTGCGACGCACCACCTGGTTCCCGACCCTGCGCGCCACCGATGGTGTCGTCAGCGTCCGCCTGCGGCGGAGTCTGGTTGTCGTCAGGCAACGCATCCGGCGAATAGCTGACCAGCCAAGCTGCAACCCCCATCGCGAGCACTATCAGACAGGCGATTGCGTGGAGCCTCTTCACGGCTGATGAGTCTACCAAGGACGGCGTCGATGCATGAACCCCATGAAGCTGTTGCGATGACCGTCACTCAGGATGAAGGCGATGCTGCGCGGCTACGACTTCGCCGACGACGAGCGGGCCACGGCGGGCCCCTGAGCCCCGGGCGCTACAAGCCAGGAATCTCGGCAACCTATCACCCCAATTGAGGTGCGACCTACTTGGCGCCGAGCGTCCGCCGCAACAAGAAGTACTCATTGTACGGCCGATCGTCCGTGATCATGATCGACCGGTCTTCGGGCAGCATCGACTCGACCGGGATGAACTGGTCGAGGATCAACTTCCAAGCGGTGGTCAACGGCACGCCCTTGGCGAACTCGACCATGTCCGTCTTCGCGGCTTCGGGCATACGCGCAATGGCTTGTTCCACGGTCGGGATCTTGAGCGGCTGCTTTGACGCAAGCAGGTGCACACCAACGTGCAGCCCATCGCGCTCCTCGAGACCTGCGAACGCAAACGACCGACAGACCATCAGGTGCGGGAACGACTGGCTCAGCGTATTGACGACCGCCTCGGCAATCTTGTCTTCGCCACCTGGGAACCACTGCTGCAACACCCCAGTGTCGGTGAGCCGCTCACTCAGCACCCCGTAGAACTCGCGTGAGTACAACAGACTCGAACCACCGGCTTCGACGGGCGGTGGCGGATCGATCGTGATCAGATCGAACTTCTCTTCCGTGCGCGACAAGAAGCGGCGGCCGTCATCGACGACGATGCGCGCCCCTGGACGGCTGACAACTTCTTCGGCGTCATCCCAGAAGAATCCGAACGAGTCACACACGCTCGGCACCAGCTCGACGGCGGTGAACTTGCCGCCCCACGAACCCAGCGAGCGGAACGTCGTGCCCATTCCGAAGCAGATGACACACGTCGACTCGGGCGGCTTCTCCCGCATGACCAACGGCAGGTGCGCCATCACCTTCGTGATGCTGTCCAACTCCGTGATCCCGACACCGTTGACCAGCAAGCGTTTCTTCAGGCCTTCGCCGTGCGCGACAACACTGGCGGTGGCATCACGACGCACTTCGGCGTTGGTGTAGACACTCGGATCTTCGTGCGTGCGCGTGCTGAACAGTGCAAGCAGCAACGCGGCCACGCCGGCAAGCTTGGCGGCTACCGCAACCTTGTCGGCACGCAACGCGGCGCGCCCGACGAGGAACACCGGGTAGACCAACGCCATCAATAGCAGGGCCCATTTGACGCCGAGCATCGGCAACAACACGTAGCCACTGAGCAACGGGCCGAGGATGCAACCGACGACGTTGACCGCGTAGGCCGAACCGGCCGCACCTGGTTCGCCGCGCGCGTGATCGTCGACCAACTGCGGCGTCATGTAGCCGAGCAGGAGCGAGATCGGCACCAGGCTCAGCAACACCACCGCCGGCGAATCGTGCCAGCGCGGATCGTTGAGCACGAGCGGCAACAGCGCGGCGAGGAACAGCAGCGCCAACAGCTTGTCCGTCGTCGCGGCCTTGCCCTTGCTCAGGTGCACGCGATACAGCGCCGAGCCGATCCAGGTCGACAACAGGTAGGTCGCCAGGACAGCGGCAAACGCGTAGATCGTCGTCGCCAACACCGGCGTGAACGCGCGCGTCCAGACGACTTCCATCGCCATCGACGTGAAGCCCGTCGCGAACAACAACGCGAGACGCAAACGATGACCAGACTGACGTTCGCTAGCGTCGGTCGGCTCTGGTGCCAACATGCGCGCGGGCGCTACCTCGCTGCTGCCGGCAACGAAGCGCGGCATCATGATCGCAACCACGCCGATCACGACGTTGATCACGGCGGCAACCAACAGCGTGTTGCGGAAACCCAACGTCTCGATCAAGACGAGCGCCGTCGTCACCGCACCGAGCATCGCGCCGATGACGTTGCCGAGATACAGGAAGCTGAACGTCTCTTCGTCGCCGCGTGAGGCCGTTCGCAGGAAGCCCATCATCAACGGGAACGTCGCGCCCATCAGCGTCGTGAACACGAGGATCGACAACGTGATGACGACGGCCGACATGCCGAGGTACGCACCCGACGACGATTCGCCGAGCGACAGCAACCAGGCGCCACCGAGATCAAAGGCCCACGGCACGACAAACGCACCGAGACCGATCCCGAACTCCGCCACCCCATAGCCAACCGCAGCGGCACCAGCCGAGCGCTTCGTCAGCGACGTTGCGAGCCGGCCCCCGAGCCACGAACCCAGCGCGAGGCCGAGCATGAACACCGACAGCACGACCGACAGCACCGGCGTAACGATGCCGAACGACGCCAGTGCCAGGCGCAACCAGACGATCTGGTAGAGCAGGCCGCAGAAGCCGGAGCCGACAAAGAGGAGGAAGGCGGTAAGACGGAGCAATGGATCGCGGCGCGGCGGGAACGAAGGAGAAAAGGCCAGGGCAGTCTAGCCTGGACCGCACCCGGATTCCGAGCCGCCGTTGCGCTGCACACCACAGCCCGATGCCATCGAACTCCTGACGGGCCCACTCCGGGATAACTACTCGCCGAACTCGCCCATCAGCTCCTGCAGGCGCTGCAGTGCGCGCATGTGCAGCGAACGCACGGTCACTTCCTTGGTGTAGCCCAACACCGGCATGATCTCGGCGAAGCTCTTGCCCTGGAACATGCGCATCTCGATGACGGCCTTGTGCTTGTCACTCAGCTTGGCCAGCGCCACGTCGAGCGCGCCTTGCAGCTCCTTGAAGCGAACCAGCATGCTCTGCCGCTCGACCTTGTCATCGGCGAAGCGCTCGCGCCCACCCGTCTCGTCGAAGTCGCCGAGGTGGCGAACCTTGCCGCCGCCGCGCTTCTTGGCGCGCGTCCGGCGCCAGTAGTCCTTGAGCTTGCGGTCCGCGACCATGCGCACCCAACCCGAGAACGAAGCGCCCGGCTCGACCTGGAACTGCGCGATGTCACGGAACACCTGCATCAGTACTTCCTGTGTCAGGTCATCGCGACTCTTGTCGGTCGGCAGGTTCTGGCCGTAGGCCGCTTCGCCCACCCACTTGACGATCTTGTCGTGCAGGTTGTGCCACGAGACCTCGCCGTCATCGCCCTGCACGTTTTGAACATGCTGCAACGTGCTCGACAGTTCTTCCTCAGGCTTGTTGGCCTCGGGCTTGTCGGCGTCGGGCGTGTTCGTGTCATCGGGCGGCGTCGAACTCATGCCGCAAAGCCTACCGCAGTCGCGCAACGCTGCCAAAGCACCCTCATCATTGCCCGGCCTTCGCCCGATTGCGTGCAGCGGCCAGACCGCTGCGCGTTTACAACGACGGCGAGACCTGACACCACAGAGACCAGCACCGCCAGCCCACCGGAATGAGCCACCACACCGAGAGCGAGTTCAAGCTCCGCGCCACACAACCCATCGAAACGGCGGCCGTCGACGCACTCCTGCGCGAACTCGGCGCCACGTGCCGCACGAGTTCCGCGCGGCACCACACCGACACCTACCTCGACGATGACCGCGGCTCGCTGCTGCGAGCTGGCGTCGGCCTGCGTCTGCGGGCCGGTGGCGGCAAACGTCTGCTGACGTGCAAAACGAGCCGCAAGGACGACGGCCGCCTGTTCGTGCGCGACGAGATCGAAACGGCCTGGCTCGAGGAAGAACTGCCCGCGGACGCCCGCAATCTTCCCGATGAACTGCGCGAGGCTGTGCAACCCTTCGTCCAGAGTCGCGCCCTGGCACCGCAACAGACGCTGCAAGTGCAACGTGAGATCCGCGTGCTCACCGACGGCGATAAGGATCTCTGTGAACTGGCCATCGACTTCGTCGAAGCGCACGCCAATGAGCACAAGGTGTCGTTCCAGGAGATCGAACTCGAGGTCCTGAACAACGTCGACAAGAACGAGCAACTCGCCAAACAACTGCAGGAACGACTGCCCGTCGAGTTCGCCAAACAGGACAAGCCTGCGTACGCCGCGGCCCTGCTCGGCATCGAAGCACCGATCGACAAGGCCGCCGAGGACCTGGCGATGCAGCCACTCGCGGAGTCGATCCCGGCACAACTGCAACAGCTCCACGAACGCGCAACCGAGCTCGAACACGCGGTTCGCGAAGTCGGCCACCACAGCACGGTGACCGAGATGCAAACCACGCTCGAGCGCCAGGATGTCCTGTTGCGCGCGTTCGCCGATTTGTGGCCTGCGGCGACCACGGAGCGCATGCGCAACTACCTGCGCACCACGCATCGCCACCTTGGCTCCGTTCGCGAACTGCACGCACTGCTCGACAGCCTGCGCACGCAGACCGATGCCCTGCCGACGCAACTGCAGGATGCGCGTCAGGCGGTGATCGCTGCGGCCGAGCGCGAACGGGATGTAACGATGGACCGGCTCAGCGAATGGCTCGCCGACCCGCTGCGCGACAAGACGCGCAGCGAGTTCGACCAGGACACGCGCGAGGTTGCCGCCGACGCGCCCGATGGCGAGCTGCCGCTACTGCACGCGGCGCCACCGGCGCTGACCGCGGCCGTGACGGCACTGCGCGAACAACTGGCCGCGACCGATCGCGACCTGCCGGCGAACGATGCCAACTCCCTGCGCGTCGCGCTGCAGAACGTGCACCACCTCGCGGAGCAGTTCGCCGACCTGCCCGGCGCGAGCTACAAGAAGTCGGTCAAGGCGGTCGCCCGCGTGCTGCGGCACGTGGTGCGTGTGTGCGATGCGGAGACGACGATGGCGACGCTGCTGCAGTGGGTAGAGCATGGCGACGACAGCAGCGAACAGCGCTACCGTGCAGCTGCGCTGGGCGGGCTCGCTACGCTGCACGCGGCAACCGCGACGGAGGCCCGCGAGGTCACCCGCGATGTGCTCGAGCGCCTCGACCGCGACCCGGTCTGGCGACGGTTCGCGATCGGCGCTGAGGCAGACTGACGCACCTCATGTCACGATGGCATTTTACGTCATTTTGGCGTTTTTATCTCCACGTGACAGAGGCCGCCGGTGACGGCAACCATCGTTGTAGTGGCCACTTCCGACACCCCTGCCATCCTGACATCGAACGATGCAGGGCTTGAGCAAACAGCGCCGACACCCCAAACACGGCCATCATGAAGCTCAAGAACCAATGCTCCCTTCCCATCACCCGCGACCCGTTCGGCAGCCTGTTCTCGCAGCTGTTCGACGACTTCAACGGCATCCGTAGTGAGGAGCGCCAGGACCGCGACACGGCCCCTCGCACCAACATAGCCGAGAACGACAAGTCCTACGAGCTCGCCTTCGAACTGCCGGGCGTCAGCGAGGACGACATCAACGTCCAGCTGAAGGACAAGACGCTGACGGTCACAGCCGAACGCAAGGACGTTCGCGACGACAGCGACAGCACCCGCTGGCACCGCCTCGAGCACCGTTACGGCCACTACTCCCGCGCCATCAAGCTGCCAACGGACGCAGCCGACGCGGACATTGAAGCCGTCTACGAAGCCGGCGTCCTGACGGTGACCGTGCCCAAGCGAGAAGAGGCCCAACCGGCCAAGATCACGGTCCGCAAGGCCTAAGGCCTGCGTACCGAACCCGCTTCAAACCGCCGGTTTCAGATCCGGCGCGCCGGATCTGAAACCGGCGGTTTGAAGCGGGTTCGGTACGCCGGGTTCGCTAGGCTGCGGTCGTGATCACCGTAGTCCAGCGCGTCCACTACGCTCGCGTCATCGTCGATGGTGAGTGTGTTGGCGAGATCGAGAAGGGCCTTCTGTTGTTCGTCGGCGTCGAAGCTGGGGATACGGAAGCGGATGCCGATACGACGGCGCGCAAGGTGCGCACGATGCGGATCTGGCCGAAGACCAAACCGACCGACCTGTCGGTGCAAGACATCGACGGTGGCTGCCTGGTCGTCAGCCAGTTCACGCTGGCTGCGGAACTGCGGCACGGCAACCGGCCCGACTTCACCGCTGCGGCGCCTCCCGAGCTGGCCGAGCCACTCTACGAGCGCGTGGTCGCCCAATTGCGCGACGCTGGCCTGCCGGTCGCAACCGGTCGCTTCGCCGCCGACATGCGCGTCGAACTGAGCAACGACGGCCCCATCACCCTGCTGCTCAAGGTCGTCGGCGGCAAGGTCGTGCCGCGAGCCAATCACAACTGATGCCTTGACGGCGGCGCGACGCTAGCCTGACGGAGCCGATGCACGTCCTGTTCCTGTCGCCTGATACTCACATCTACAACCACGGCTTCCTCCGTGGCATGAAGGAACAAGGTCTGCGCGTGTCCGCGATCGGGCCAGCCAGCCGCGACAAGTTGTCGAAGCAGGCGAAGCTGTTGCTCGACGACTACCGCGCGTGCCCGAACGTGCTCGACCTCAAGGCGATGAAGGCGGCCGCCAAGGAACTGGCCAAACCCGCATTCGATCGCATCGAGACGATCGATGAACCGCTCGTCGATCCAGCGGCGGCGCTGCGCGAACACTTCGATGTGCCGGGGCTGTCGCTGAAGACCGCCAAGCTGTGCCGCGACAAGGTCGCGATGAAGGCGTTCCTGCGCGAACACGATGTGCCGTGCGCATTGTCGGAGTCGATCGACTCGACTGCCGCGGCGAAGGAGTTCGCCGAACAGAGCGGCTATCCACTGATCGCCAAACCGATCGATGGCTTCGGTTCGCTCGCGACCTACCGCTGCGAAAACGAGAAGGAACTCGACGACGCACTCGCCAAGCTGAAGCCTTCGAAGAAGCGACCCGTCGCACTCGAAGAGTTCATCGAAGGTCACGAAGGCTTCTTCGACACCCTGTGCGACGACGACGGCATCCGCCACGAGTTCGTGTCGCATTACTACCCCGGCTGCCTCGAAGCCGCGAAAGAGCGCTGGATCTCGCCGCAGATCGCCGTCAGCAACCGCATCAAGGAAGGCGACTACGACGAACTACAGCAGATGAACGAGCGCATCATCAAGGCGCTCAAGCTGCGCAACTGCGCGACGCACATGGAGTGGTTCTTCGGCCCGAAGGGACTGAAGTTCGGCGAGATCGGCGCGCGCCCAGCGGGCGAGAAGATCTGGGACATGTACGGCATCGGCAACGAGATGAACATCTACCGCGAGTGGGCGTTGGCCATTCTCGGCAAGCCGAGCCTTGAGCAACCGTCACGCAAGTACGCGGTCGGCTCGATCCAGATCCGCCCCGATCGCGACGGTCGCTACCACGGCCACCGCGGCATCGATGCAGCGTGGAAGCACTGCGGCGATGCGATCTACGAACACGCGGTGCCCGAACCCGGCACCAAGACGCTGGGCCTCGATCGCGGCTGGCTCGTCAACACGTGGTTCCGCCTGAAGCACAAGGACTACGACCGCTTGCGCGAGATGATGACGTTCCTCGGTGAGAACGTCCGCGCCATCGCGCGTTCGTAGCACGGCGCAGCCACAAGCAGGACAGCATCGCGCGAGTACGGTCACTCCAGGCCCATGCGGTCCATGTCGTCTTCTTCGAAGCCGAGGTAGTGGCCGAGTTCGTGCCATAGGGTGATGCGGATCTGCTTGGTCAGGTCGCCGCGGCCGTTCGCCATGCGTTCGAGGTTGCGCTGGAACAGGTAGATCGTCGCTGGTCGCGACACGTCGCCCTGTTGTTCGTCGGGAAGTGGCACGCCGTCGAACAGACCCAACATGTCGGGACTGATTACGACGCCATCGTCGGCCACATCCGCCGCCAACGTGATATCCGGCAGGTCTTGGACGATGACGGAGACGCGCTCGAGCGAGTCACGGAACTGTTGTGGCAACAACATCGCCGCCTCGTGCACTTCGGCGTCGAAGGCTTCGCGCGACAACCGTGCCGGCACTGAGTATTTGTCCGGCGACGCCATGGCGCCACGCTCGAACAATGAGTCGGCTTCGCGCAACTGGCCGCGCCGCTCCGCCAGGCAGCCGGCGATGACATCCGCATCGGCCAACGCATCCGGCAGCGCGCGCGCCGCTACCACGGCTTCCTCAGCCTCATCGAACCGCCACTGCAGGTAGAGGCTCATCGCCAACCAGCAACGCGACGACGGGCAGTCCGGGTCCTCCTGCAACACCTTACGAAACTGCTTCTCGGCCTCGACCGCGTGACCGAGGCCCAAGCAACAGTCGCCGCGCAAGAACGTCAGGTCCGACCGGTTTCCGCGCCCATCCGCAATCGCCTTGTCGATCGCGGCCAGCGCGACATCCAGCTGCCCCTTCTCGAGCAGCTTCTCGATCTCCCGAATGGCCGGATCGTTGCCTACGACAACGTCGGTATCCGGCGGCACAATTCCTTCGGGCTCGAGGTCCATGTGCCTACAAGTGAACATGCCCAGCGCAGTGTGTCGATATGATAGGTCAGCAGAACTGCGGACTTGCGATGGCAGGCAATTGCCTCTTCGCTGGTATGCATCTCGCAATCGAGGCCCAATGATCAAGCTGACCAAAATCGTCTGCCCTACCGATTTCTCACCGACGTCGTCCGCTGCCGTCAACTACGCGGGAACGCTCGCAGACTCCTTTGGAGCCGAGCTGGTCCTGCTGCATGCAATTCCGCAGATGGACTACCCGCTGCGCAGCTTCGGCATGTCGTCATCGCTCGGCCACATCCGGGAAGAGCTTGAGACGCGTGCGCAGGAATCGCTCGACAAGCGCGTCAACACGCTCAAGGAGTCCCTGCCGGACATCAACGTGCGCCTGGTCGTGAAACACGGCGAACCTCATGACACGACGCTCGAATGCGCCAAGGAAGAGAGCGCCGACATGGTCGTCATGGGCACGCACGGCCACACGGGCATCACCCATGCGCTGCTCGGCAGCTCGGCCGAGAAGGTCGTACGGCTCGCGACGTGCCCGGTCTTGACCGTGCGCACGCCGGAATAGTAACGAGCGCCGCTAGACTTCGAGCAGGCCCTCGCGAATCGCGAGGCGCGCCAGCTCAGCAGCGGAGTGGCAATCGAGCTTGCGCTGCAGGTTCTCGCGGTGCTTCTTGACGGTGCCGAGCGACAACTCGAGCACGCCGGCCACTTCCTTGTTGGCCTTGCCGAGCGCCAGCAACTGGAACACCTCGCGCTCGCGCGGGGTCAGCACGGCCAGTGCCGAAGCATCGTCGGAGCCAGGAGCTTCGCCGCGCACGGCGCGCGCCATGAAGCCGTTGGCAACCTTCGGGGACAGGTAGGAGTCCCCGCGCACGATCGAGTCGATCGCGAGGTTGAGTTCTTCGGGCTCACTGTCCTTGGACAGGTAACCGTCCGCACCCGCCTGCAATGCTTGCTGCACGAACTTCATGCCCTCGTGTTGCGAGGCCATCAAGACATGCGTGCGCGGCGACACGCGCTTGATCGGGGCAACGGCATCGAGGCCGGACATGCCCGCCATCGTGATATCGAGAATGGCGACATCGGGGCGCAGCTCGCCGACCAGCTCGATGCCTTGACGCGCGTCGCCAGCATCGCCGACAACTTTGAAGCGCCCGACACTCGTCAGCAGCGACTTGAAGGCCGCACGCACGATGGCCTGATCGTCGATCAGCACGATGGTAATCTGCTGGGAATCTTCCATGTTCACTCCACTTGCGAGCGTTCGGGCAGGGCTCGCGTTGTCACAGCCTTGAGAGGCAATTCGATTCTGAAACAGGCACCGCTGTCGCGGCTCATGAGATCGATGCAGCCACGATGGGCCTCGATCACCTTCCTGGAGAAGGCAAGACCAATACCGGTCCCGTAGTCTTTTGAACTGCGGAACGGCTTGAAGATTTCATCGCGCATGTCTACGGGAACACCCGGACCGGAGTCGGAAACGTCGATACAGACGCGATCTCCAACTACCCGCGATTCGACAGTTACAGTGCCGGTACCCCCGCACGCCTCACCGGCGTTGCGGAAGAGGTTGACGAACACTTCGCCGATGACTTGTTGATCAACGCAGAGCTGCAAGCCGCCTTCGCAGAGGTTGTCGACCTCCATGTTGGCGAAGGCTTTCAGCGTGCGGCACTCGCGCGCAGCTTCGCCGACGACTTCCCCGAGGGTCACATCCGCAAGCCGCGGCACCAGTGGCTTGGCAAACGACAGCGTCTCCCCGAGCAGGCGCTCAATGCGCCCCAGGCTCGTCACAAACTCATCAATGAGCACCCCGTCCTCGACACCAAGCTTGTCGCCAACCGCGCGCAGCGCGTGACGCAGGCCGTTGATGGGCGTCTTGATCTCGTGACTGAGGACCGATGCGGATTCGCCGATCTCGGCGAGGTTCTTGAGCAGCTGCAGTTCGCGTTGCCGGGCCTGGTCGCGCTCGCGCAGCAGCTTCACGTGACGCAAGCCACGGTTGACGACTTCGAGTAGGCGATCCTTCGTGACCGGCTTCTGGATGTAATCAAATGCCCCACTTCGAACGGCCTGCGACGCGGTCTCGAGGTTGGGTTCGCCGGTGATCAGGATGACCGGCTCCTGGCATTGACGTCGCTCGACGACTTCCTGCAGAACGCGCATGCCATCGAAACCGGGCATGACAATGTCGGTAACGAGCACTTCAAAACGGCCGGGCTGCAGATGCTCATCGGCCTCCGCAAAGCTGCCAGCCTTGACCACTTCCAACCCCTGACGCTCCAAGAAGCGAGCGAGGGTTGCGAGCAGTCGCGCCTCATCATCGATTAGTACTACCTTTGCCATCAGCGAGAGCACTGGCATCCGCCAGCACGACCAGTATTCATAACTGCAATCGCCTCAACCTGCTGCTAGGACAAGCTTCGCAGAAGGGCTGGGCCCAAGGTCGTATGTGGACCTGGGCCATCGTAACCACTACGGGTATCGCATGCTCGGCAGTTCCTCGCCCAGGTCCACGACGCAACCCCACGCAACCGCGAAGGGCACCGATGTGGCCATAACACTGGCCGCTGTTGCCTGCTGGGTGGCAACGGTGAGCCTGGACGGCGCCCTGCAGGTTCCGGCGGCCGTGCTGGCCGGTGGCCTGACCGTGTGTGCAGCATTGCTACCCTGGTGCCGCCGCAAGACCCATGTCGCGATCGAAGAAGCCACCTGGGCCGCCGAACGCGAGCGTGAACACGCCGTGTCGACGTCGACCCGCCACGTCGAAGCCTGGCGCGCCATCGTCGACAACGCCACGGAAGGCATCGTGACGATTGATGCCAAGGGCACTGTTGAGACCGTCAACGGCGCCGCGGAAGAACTGTTCGGGTACGAGTCCGGCGAACTGATCGGCCGAAACGTCAAGAGGTTGATGCCGCAGCCCTACGAGCGCGAACACGATGAGTACCTGGCGCGCTACCTGCGCACTGGGGAACGCCGCATCATCGGTATCGGTCGCGAAGTCGTCGGCCTGCGCAAGGATGGCTCCCAGTTCCCGATCGACCTGTCCGTTGGCGAAGGCACCATCGACGGCCACAAGTTCTTCACCGCAGTCATTCGCGACATCACCGAACGCAAGGACCTGCAATCCAAGCTGGGCCAATCCGAACGACTCGCGGCTGTCGGCGAACTGGCTGCCGGCGTCGCGCATGAGATCAACAACCCGATCAATACGATGATCAACTGCGCGCAGTTGATCGAAGACGGTGATGATCCGGTTGAGAACGGTCGCGTCATCATCGAAGAGGGCGGCCGCATCGCCGACATCGTGCGCGCCTTGCTGCAGTTCGCCCGCGACGACCGCGATCGCGCGCAACCGACCTCGCTCTCTGAGGCCGTCGATCGCACGCTGACGTTGATCGGCGAGAACTGGAAGCGGCACGGAATCACCGTCACCATCGACGTCGACGATCAACTGCCGATGGTCCTGGCGCGGCCGCAAAAGGTGCAGCAGGTGCTGCTCAACCTGATGATCAATTCGAAGGACGCGCTCGTGCAGCACGACGTGCCCAACCGCCACGTGACGTTGACTGCCAAGGAAGCCGATGGCGGCGTCGAACTGCGCGTATCCGACAACGGCCCCGGCATCGATGCCGCCGTTGCGGACCGCATCTTCGAGCCGTTCATCACGACCAAACGCGCTCGCGGCGGTACGGGCCTCGGCCTGTCGGTGACCCGCAGCATCATCGAAGGCTACGGCGGCACGATCCGGCTCGTGGACGAGGCTGCGAGCGGCGCCGTGTTTGCGGTTTGGCTGCCGCTGGCGCCGTCGGAGTAGGGTCGCGAGCTACTTGCTAGGCCCAAACAGGGGCGCCGTCGCGGTGCGCTCGAGATCGCCGTCCTTGTCCTTGCAGATGATCTTGAGGTTGCTGCGCAAGCCGACCTTGAACTCAGCGCGCGGCACGTAGACGTGCACAGGAACGTGGCGCCCCTTCAACGACTCGAGTTCGAACTCCGTCGCCGCCACGACCGTGTCCGCGCCATCGGGGCCAAGCACCGTGATCGTGAACGTACGCTTGCCGGGCCGCTTGTTGACCACGTGCAAGTCAAACAAGTTGTGCACGCGCGAGTTCTCGATGACAAACGGGCGACTGCCGACGCGCCGCAGCAACGCATCGAACGGACGACGCCGCGTCAAGGCCAGCGAGAACATCGCGAGGCCCAGCAGCATCAACACCGCATACAGGAACACGCGCCCACGAATGAATCGACGCTTGCCGGTTTCGAAGCCGCGTTGACTGTCGTAGCGCACCAGGCCCTTGTCGCGGCCGAGCTTGCCCATCACCTCATCACATGCGTCGATGCAGTTCGCGCAACCGACACATTCGAGTTGGGTGCCGTTGCGGATATCGATGCCGGTCGGACAGACCGAGACGCAGCGATAACAATCGACGCAATCACCGATGCCCTCGACGGCCGCGGGGCCCTTCGGCTCGCCGCGCTTCTGGTCGTAACCAACGAGCACGGTGTCTTCGTCGTAGAGAGCCGCCTGCAGACGGCCATACGGACAGATGACGATGCAAACCTGCTCGCGGAACCAGGTGAAGTTGACGAACATCACCAACGTCGCAACCGTCACGAAGATGAAGGCCGTTGGGTGCTTGCCCGGCGAGCTGGTCACAGCCTCCACCAACACATCAACCGGCATGAAGTAGCCGACGAAGGAGTGGGCGATGAACGCCGAAATCAGAAAGAAGATCCCGACCTTCAAACCGCGGCGCCAGAACTTGGCCTTGAGTGGCGCCTTGTCCATCTTGGCACGCGCCTGCGCGTTGCCTTCGATCAGACGCTCGATGCGGCGGAACACGCCCTCGAGGAACACCGTCTGGGGACACGCATAGCCACACCAGACACGCCCGAACAACGCCGCAACGACGAACAGCGTGAAGCCGAGCGCCGTAACGAAGAAGAACGAGAACCAGAAGTCCTGGGCGTTGAAGGTCTGACCGAACAGGTAGAAGTGGCGCGCCTGGATATCGATCAAGAACGCCGGGCGACCACCGATCTTGAGCCACGGCAAGGCCAGGTAGATCCCGATCAGCAGGTACCACAGCATGTGCTTGCGGTTCTGGAACCTGCCTTCGACATCAGCGGGATGGATCACGTTACGCGATCCATCCGCGTTGATGCTGAACAGAGTGTCTACATCAGGGCGACGCACGACCGGCCGGTTCTTGACGACGGCCGGCTTCTTCACGACTGGTTCGGTCTCTGACTCTGCGTCACTCATGATTGCTGCAACTCAATCAACACGCCGGTTTATTCAACCTTTGTGGCGTACGGCTCAGGTTTCTTGCCACCCGCCACGTTGGTGTTCTTGATCGACAGCACGTAGGCCGTGACCTTCTGCACGAAACCAATGCCTTCGGACTCATGCGCCTGCATGCCGCCGACACTGCCGATCTCCTTGTCTGGGCCACGGCCCTTCAAGATCGTCGTGTAGATGTCCATCGGCGTGTCGCCGTAGATCCAGTAGTTGTCCGTGAGGTTCGGACCAATGGCAGCCGCTCCCGCTGGCGTCGGTGCAGCGCCGCCGTTCGGACGATGGCACAGAGCACACCGCGCCGGGTTCTGGAACAGGTCGCGTCCCATCTTGACGAACTCAGCGTTGGAGGCCATCTCCAACAGGGCCTCGTTCGTCACTGGGTTCTCCTTCATGCGGGCTTCCATGATCGCCGCTGCTGCGGCTTGCTCATCACGGAAGTCATCACTCGGCTGGTTGCCCGTGCCGAGAGTGTGGAAGTGCAACCAGTAGAAGATCGAGAAGATGCACGCGATGTAGAACGACCACAGCCACCAGTTGGGCAGACGGTTATCGAACTCCTGGATGCCATCAAAGGTATGGGCCCGGGTTTCAACAGACATGGCTAGTTGTCCTCCTGCACAGCGGCGCCCGCAACGGGCGCTCCATCATCGAGCGGCAGCGACGCCATGCGCTCGTATTCACCAAAGCGGGACCGCTGGCACACGCGCACCAGCACGGTCACAAACATCGCAACGAACAGCCACGTAGCAATCACGGGCAGGTCGTGCCACGACACGAACGAGAGCATTGAGCCCAACATCACTTACCTCCTTCAATCTCGGTCGGCTGATGCTCTGCCGGAACCAGGTTGTTGCCAAGGCGCATCAAGTAGGCGATCAGAGCGACGATCTCCGTTTCCGGATCGGCACCGTTCTGACCCTGCGCGGCGAGGTTCGCCACAGTCTTCGCGGCCTGCGTTCCGTAGTCCGCAACCGCACCGTCCAGCTCCGCGTCCGAGTAGGGCGTGCCAAGCTTCGTCAGCACACGCATCTTGTCGGCCACGACCTCGACCTCGACCTTGTCCTCATACAGCCATGGGTACTTCGGCATGATCGACATGCCCTGGTTCATTTCGAACGGGAAACCACCGCGCGGATCGCGCATGTGCTCCCAGTGCCAGGCTTCGTTGTACTTGGCGCCGATGCGCGCCAGGTCGGGACCAGTTCGCTTACTGCCCCACTGGAACGGATGGTCATACATCGATTCCTCGATCCGGCTTGGCGCACCGTAGCGAAGTTGCTCGCTGCGGAACGGTCGGATCATCTGTGAGTGGCAGACGTAGCAGCCTTCGCGAACGTAGATGTCGCGACCTGCCAACTCCAACGCCGTGTAAGGCATCACAGCAGCTTCGCCACTGGCAGCCAACGGCACCTTCTTCTCGGTGATCAGGCCCGGCAGCAACTCGAACAAGCCGCCGATGACCACCGCGATCAGGGTCAACACCGAGAACGCGAGCGGTCGCGACTCGATCATGTCGTGCCAGCCATGCTTGCCCGACCCCATCGACCGGAACAGCATGCCGCAGGCGAACGCCACCACACCCAACAGCAACACCAGGCCGAGCACGGCCAGGCCGACGTTGGGCATGATGAACATGGTTGCGGCGATCAAGCCGAGGAAGCACATGATGACCGGGCGGCTGAACACGAGGCTCGTCGTGCTCGGCTCGGTCGCTGCAGGCTTCGTATCGATGACCGTGACGTCGACTTCGACGTTGACCTTCTTGCCGCTCATCGCCGTGACGATGAGGTTGTAGAACATCATCAACCAGCCGATGACGAAGAAGCCGCCGCCGATGCTGCGGGCGACATACATGAACTGCTGGCTGTCGAGGATCGCGTTCCACGAGCTGTACTCGAGGCCGCCATCCGCGGTTTCTGCGCGCCACATCAGGCCTTGGCTGATGCCGCTGACCCACATCGAGCCGACGTAGATCAGGATGCCGAACATGCCGAGCCAGAAGTGCCAGTCGGCCATCTTCGTACTGTGCAGCTTGGTGCCGAACAGCTTCGGGACGAGCCAGTAGAACATGCCCGCGGCCATGAAGCCGTTCCAACCGAGCGCGCCAGCGTGCACGTGACCGATGATCCAGTCCGTGTAGTGGCCGAGTGCGGAGACGGACTTGATCGACAGCAGCGGCCCTTCGAACGTCGCCATGCCGTAGAACGTGACGCCGGCGACAAAGAACTTGAGGACCGGATCGGTGCGCACCTTGTGCCAGGCACCGCGCAACGTCAGCAGACCGTTGAGCATGCCGCCCCAAGACGGCGCCCACAGCATCAGACTGAAGAGCATGCCGAGTGACTGCGCCCAGTCAGGCAGTGCGGTGTTGAGCAGGTGGTGAGGACCGGCCCAGATGTAGATGAACACCAGTGCCCAGAAGTGCACGATCGACAGTCGGTAACTGAACACCGGTCGATCCGCCGCCTTGGGCAGGAAGTAATACATGATCCCGAGGATCGGCGTCGTCAGGAAGAACGCGACGGCGTTGTGGCCATACCACCACTGCGTCAACGCATCCTGCGCACCCGAGAACACGCCGTAACTCTTCGTCCCGGTCACCGGCAGCGACAGGTTGTTGACGATGTAGAGCACCGCGATCGTCAGGATCGTCGAGATGTAGAACCAGATGGAGACGTAGAGGTTCTTCTCGTTGCGGATCTTCAACGTCCAGAAGAAGTTCCACGCGAACGCAACCCAGACCAGCACGACGAGGATGTCGAGGAACCATTCGAGTTCCGCGTATTCCTTCGACTGCGTGATGCCGAGCGGCAGCGTGATCGCGGCCCCCAAGATGATCAACTGCCACCCCCACAGGTGGATCTTGCTGAGCAAGTCGGACGCCATGCGCACCTTCAACAAACGCTGCGAGGAATAGTAGATCCCCGCGAACATCATATTGCCGACCAACGCGAAGATGACGGCGTTGGTGTGCAACGGACGCAGGCGACCGAAGGTCAGCCAGGGCGTGTCGAAGTTGAGCTGCGGGAAACTCAGCTGTAGCGCGATGACCAGCCCGACAAGCAAGCCGATCGCGCCCCAGCCGACGCTAGCCCAGACAAACCCGCGCACGACATCATCATCGTAAGTGATGCGGCGGGTCTCCGTAGTAGATGCTACTTCCATGGTTCAGTCGTTCTCATGAGAGGGTGAGGAGATGGACGGGGCCTGTGCTTCGACACACGTTTCCGTGTCGTCGTCGAGTGGCATCAGGCAGAGACGGTCGGACTCGTGGCAATCGCCTTGCTTCGCGCTGAACACGAAGAGCACGATCGAGCCAATCACGAGTGCGAGGCTGCAGAACAAGAGCAACGGGACGATGCTCATGCGGGCCTCCTGTTCCGCTGCATGCGGATACTGGTGTGCAAAACGAGTGCGAGGGAACTGATGGGCATCAGTACCGCGCACAGAAGAGGAGTCATCAAGCCAGCGAAGCTCACGGCGAGCACGCTGGCGTTGTAGGTCAGTGCCAACGCGAGGTTGGTGCGCACGACGGACGTGTGCAGCTCGGCGGTGTCGCACAACGACTGCACCGCGCCAGCCTGGGCGCCGCGGAAACAGAAGTCAGCGCGAGCGGGCAGCACGGGACGATCCATCGCTGGCGTGCCAGCGCAGAACGCCGCGTCGAACGCGAGCGCGTCGTTGAGACCATCGCCGATCATCATCGTGTCGCTCGCATCCACGGCGGCAACGGCGGCAGCCTTGTCGCTCGGCGTCATGCCACCTTGGGCACACGCTTCCGGCAAGCCAAGGTGACGAGCGGCTGCTTGCACACGTTCGGGCCGGTCGCCGGACATCAGCCGCACGTCGAGGCCACGCTGCTTGAGCGCCGCGATCTCTTCTGCGGCGCCGGCGCGGAAGTCTTCTTCGAGGGCAAACGCAACAACGAGCTCGCCGTCGCGCGTCAGCACGCACTCGCGGTAATCCCCGTCGTGTTCGGGCAACTGCGACAAGCTGCGCGAACCGAGACGCCACTCGGCGCCCGAGTATTGCGCGACGAGACCTTCGCCGACCCGTTCTTCAACCTTGAGTGCGTCGAGGATCGGCGCATCCTCGAGCAGTTCGAAGATCGCGGCACTGACCGGATGGTTGCTCGAAGCGGTCATCGACGCCAACACCGGCAAGGCGTTGGCCGGCACCGGCCCCAACGAGCGCGCGCGCAAACCACCGAACGTCACGGTGCCGGTCTTGTCGAAGACGACGTGACGCAGCACACGCACCTTGTCGAGCAGACTCTTGGAGCGCACGAACACGCCGCGGTTGCGCAGATGCGCGAGCGCCATGTGGAACGCCAACGGCGTCGCGATGCCCATCGCACAAGGACACGTCACGACCAAGACCGCAATCGCGACCGGCAACGCCTGACTCGGATCGAGCAACGCCCAGATGCTGGCACCAAGCGTCGCCGCAACGAGCACGCCAATCGCGTAGTAGCGATTGAGCCGTTCCCAGAAGCGCACGCGACCGGCTGTGTCTTCGCGATCGATGGGCTCTTGGCTCAAAAGCGTTGCGAGCCCGGACTCGTGGTAGGTCGCCGTGATGCGTAAACGCACGGCCGAGCGAGCCGTGTGGAACGCGCCGGCTGGCACCTCTTGTTCTGGCTCGAAGCGACGCGGCTCGCTTTCGCCGTTGATCCAATCCAACGAGAACGTGCTCGCGTCGTGCAACAACACGCCACGTGCCGGCACCAGGTCGCCCGGTGCCACGAGGATCTCGTCGCCGACCGCGAGCGTCTGGATCGGCACGAGCTTGGCCGCCCCATCACGCACGCGACGCGCGCGCAGGTGTTCGGCGCCATCGTCGGCCAGCACCTGATCGCGGTTCTTGGCGAGCGTGCGCTGCTGCAGGAAGCGGCCGCCGAGCATGAACGCGACGAAGATCGCGACGGTGTCGAAGTAGGTCGCCCCACCGGTCAGCTGGCCGTAGACCGAGCCACCGTAGGCCATCAGGATGCCGAGCGAAATCGGCAGGTCCATGTGCACGACACCGGCGCGCATGCCGGCGAACGCCGTGCCGAAGAAGACCGGGCCACCGACGATCACGCTGACCGTGCCAAGCGCAAACAGGACCCAGCCGAACAGAACGCGCAGGGTCGTGTCGCTTGCGACCGAGCTCGCAGCGTCGAGGCCGAAGTAGAGGCTGACCGCGAGGATCATCGCGTTCATCGCCACCGCGCTGCAGACGCCGAGGCGCACGAGCAAGCCGGTGTCGCGGGCAACGCGGCGCGATGGCGGCGCCATCGGGTAACCGAGTCGCGCGGCCATCTCAAGGAAGCTGCGGGCGATGCCGCTGTCCTTGCTGTATCTGAGGGTGACGCGACCGAGCGATGGCTCGACCTGCAGCACGTTGGCGCCGCCGAGTCGCTGCCACACCGCGCGCAGCAGCCAAACGCAAGCCGCGCAGCGGATGCCCTGCACGTCGAGCACCATGCGCACCTGCTCTTGGATCGTGTGGCGTTGCTCGAACTCCGGCAGCCAATCGAACGCTGGCACGCGCGGCGCCGATCCGACCGCCCCAGTGGCCGAGCCACCGAGATCGTAGAACCGCGTCAGGCCTTCGCTCGATAGCAGCGCGTGCACCGCTTCGCATCCCGAACAACAGAACGACGAACTACGCCGATCAGCAGGAATGAGTAGGTCACAGTGCTTACATTGCTTTGGGTCGCCTGCGTTACTGTTCGCGTCACTCAACGAAATGTGAGCGAGCGACGGGCGTTCTGTCGCAGGAAGCACCGGTAGGTGACCCATACAATCGCAATGACCCTCTGGTTCGAAAGTTTCGTCTTCGGTGTCGTGAACTCGCTGCACTGCGCAGGCATGTGCGGGCCGCTGGCTCTCGCGTTCCAAGGCGGGAGCAAGGGCGCTATTTTGTATCAGGTCACCAGGACAACTTCGTATACCGCGATCGGCGTAGCTCTCGGTGGGCTTGGGTCCGCACTTGGCAGCCAACAACTCGGCACTCCGACGGCGTACGTCGGATTCGTTCTCGCGGCGGGACTGATCATGCTGGCGACAATTGGCGATCGCGGCGCGGTGGCGATACCCGGATTGGGGAACGCGCTGCAGAAGATGATGGCACGCACCCGCAGCTGGGGACCGATGACGCGCGCCGGTCTGCTCGGTTTCTTCACGCCCCTACTGCCGTGTGGACTGCTGTGGGCGGCGCTCGCCGGCGCGACCGTCTCCGGTTCCGCGGCAAACGGTGCCATCGTAATGGCGGGCCTCGCCCTCGGCGCTGTACCGCTACTGCTGCTCGCGCAGACGCAGGCGCCGCGACTGGCCCGACGCTTTGGTCCACACACCCTGCGTTGGGTGCAACGCGGTGCGATGATCCTCGCCGCAGGCATGTTGATCTGGCGCGGCGTGCTCGGCCTGCAAGGGGAATCGTGCTGCGACTGAACCTGCGATTCGTCAGCTGGAACGTGCACAAGTGCGTCGGCGGTCTCGACAGACGCTACGACCCCGAGCGCATCGCCGACGTGCTTGCGGCGCAGCAACCGGACATCATCGCGCTGCAAGAAGTCTCGCAGAACGGCAAGTGGTACAAGCACGAGCGCCAGGTCGACCGCCTCGGCGACTTGCTCGATCTGCGCCACCGCTCGTACTTCGTCAACGTTCGCTTCGGCCCGCGCCGCGGCGAGTACGGCAACGCGATCCTCAGTCGTATGCCGATTACCGAAGCCGAGAACATCGACCTGACGGTGCCGGGCAAGAAGGCGCGCAGTGTGCTCCACGCCCAGATCCGACTGCCGCTGCCAGACGGCTCGACGCGCACCCTGCACGCGTTCAACCTGCACCTCGGCCTAGGTGAACGCGAACGGCGCGAGCAACTGCGCATGCTGCTCGCCCATAAGCGCCTCACGCACATCCATCACGACACTCCGGTCGTCGTCGCCGGTGACTTCAACGACGTGCTCGGCAACCTCGGCAAACGACTGCTGGTGCCCGAAGGCTTCCGCGGCCCACGACGAGCACCGCGCACGTTCCCGGCCTGGGCGCCGCTGCGAGCACTCGATTCCGTGTTCGTCCGCGGCGAATGCGAACTGCAATCGCTGACCAGCGCCCGGAGCAAAGGAGCGCGCACGGCCTCCGACCACGTGCCGCTGGTCGCCGACCTGACGGTTCGCGCTTACCACCCCCACCGCAGCTAGCCGCGGGGCCCGCGATGGCCCCCGCGAACCTTCAACATCGGCGGCCAGTTCTGCCGAAGAAGCCTGCAGTCACTGACGGTAGGTCACCCCTACGACACGGCCGTAGTTTGACGCACTTCTGTGATCGGGCGGCGCGCGCTATGCCTGACATACCCCCCCCCGCCCTCCGACCGCTCGCCCGACATGACCGCAGCCACGCCTCCGACCACCGTTGCCCACAAGTTCGGTGGCAGCAGCCTCGCCGATGCCGAACGCATCGCAGCGGTCGTCGACATCCTGATGGCGCGCGAAGAAGACCGGCAGGTGGTCGTCGTCTCGGCGATGCGCGGCGTAACCGATTCGTTGATCGCGTTGACGAGCCAGGCTGCGGGCGCTGACGAGACTGCATGGAAGCAGGCAGTTGACGAACTCGAAGCAAAGCATCACGCAACCGCCAAGGCACTCCTCGGCGACGACACGACGCTCGTCAGCAATCGTTTGAGCGAAGGCTTCGTCGAACTGCGAGAACTATTGCACGCCCAGTCGCTGATCGGCGCGGTGTCGCCCGACTTGCTGCAACTCGTCAGCGGCCTCGGCGAGATCTGGTCGGCCACACTCGTGGACGCGACGCTGCGGGCGCGCGGCGCCGACAGCCAGTGGCTCGATGCACGCGAAGTACTCGTAGTCGAACACTGCGACCTCGGCGCCACCGTGCAGTGGCAAGAGACACAACAGCGCCTTCGCGACCACAAGCCCAAGGCGACCCGCCACACGATCGTGTCTGGCTACGTCGCGCGCACTCCCGATGGCCGCGTGACCAACCTCGGCCGCAACGGCAGCGACTACTCCGGTTCGATCTTCGCCTCGTTGTTCGAAGCGAGTGAGCTGCACGTGTGGAGCGACGTGGACGGCATCCTGTCCGCCGACCCGCGCGTCGTGCCGGAAGCCGTCGAGATCCCCGAACTGTCCTACGACGAAGCGTGCGAACTCGCATACTTCGGCGCCAAGGTGCTGCACCCGCAAACGATGGCGCCAGCCATCGCGCGCGGCATCGACATCATCGCCCGCAACACGTTCGACCCGAGCCACCCCGGCACGCGCATCGCCGCGAACGTCGCAGCGGAACCGCCGGTCAAGGGTGTCAGCACCGTTCGCGGTCTGGCCATCCTCAACCTCGAGGGTGCCGGCATGATCGGCATTCCTGGCACGGCGCAACGCGCGTTTGCGGCACTCGAACAGGCGCAGGTCTCGGTCGTCATGATCTCGCAGGGCTCGTCGGAGCACTCGATCTGCTGCGTGATCAAGAACGGCGATGCAGTGGCCGCCGAACAGGCCGTTCGTCAGGCGTTCGCGCACGAGCTGCGCAATGGCCAGGTCAGTGACGTCAACGTCGAAGCCGGCATTGCCGCGCTCGCCGCGGTCGGCGACGGCATGGCTGGCACGCCCGGCATCGCTTCCGGTGTATTCTCCGCGCTGGCCCGCGCCAACGTCAACGTGCGTGTGATCGCGCAGGGTTCTTCTGAACGCAACATCTCGGTGGCGATCGATGAAGCCTCCGCCGACCGCGCCCTGCGTGCCGTGCACTCGGGCTTCTATCTGTCGGCGCAGACCCTTTCGATCGGCGTCGTCGGACCGGGCAACGTGGGCCGCACGCTGCTGCGACAACTGCACGAAGTGCGGCCGCAGTTGCTCGAGCAGAACAACCTCGACCTACGCGTTCGGGCGATCTCTACGTCACGCAGGATGGCGTTGTTCGATTCGCAAGACACGGCCAATCGCGAACTCGACCTCGATGCCGATCTCGATGCGCTGACCGAGCACGTGCACGCCGAGCACCTGCCGCACGCGGTCATCGTCGACTGCACCGCGAGCGATGCCATCGCCGATCGCTACCACGACTGGCTCGAAGCCGGCATCCACGTCATCACGGCCAACAAGCACGCGGGTGCCGGCGATCTCACGCGCTACCAATCCCTGCAGCAACAGCCGGCGCAGTTCTGCTACGAGGCAACCGTCGGTGCCGGTCTGCCGATCATCACGACGCTGCGCGACCTGATCGATACCGGCGACCAGCTGTTGGCGATCGACGGCATCCTGTCAGGCACGCTGGCGTTCTTGTTCCGCAGCTTCGACGGCACGAAGCCGTTCTCGGAGTTGGTGCAAGGCGCGATGGAACGTGGCTTCACCGAGCCCGACCCACGCGACGACCTCAGTGGTCTCGATGTGGCACGCAAGCTGGTCATCCTCGCCCGCGAGAGTGGCATGCAGATCGGCCTCGACAATGTGCAACTCGAGTCGCTCGTACCGCCGCAACTGGTCGACTGCGACAAGCAGGAGTTCTTGTCGCGCCTGCCCGAACTCGACGCCGCACTCGCCGAACGACTGCAAGCAGCCCAACAGAAGAACTGCGTGCTGCGTTACGTTGCGCACCTCGACGCAGAGGGCAATGCTGTCGTCGGCCTGACGGAGGTCGCCGAAGACGCAGCGCTCGCCAGCATCCTGCCGACGGACAATGTCGTGCAGTTCACGACCGACCGCTACCGCGACAACCCGCTCGTCGTGCGCGGTCCCGGCGCCGGCCCCGAAGTCACGGCGATGGGAATCTTCGCCGACTTGCTGCGCGTCGCTAGTTCGCTCGGAGCCAAACGATGAGCGCGAGCTGCCAGGCAACCGGCCCCGCATCGATCGGCAACTGCGCAGCGGGCTTCGACGTGCTCGGGCACTCGCTTGCCGGCCCCCACGATCGCGTCACGGTCACGCGACGCGACGATGCCGACGTCGTCATCACAGCCATCCACTGTGAAGATGCCGAACTGCCGCGCGACGCGGACAAGAACACGGCGAGCCGGGCAGTTCTCGAACTGCGTCGGCTTGCGGGTGCCAACGACATGGGGTTCTCCATCGAGATCCACAAGGGCATCCCACTGGCGTCGGGCATGGGCGGCTCGGCAGCGTCATCCGTAGCAGCGGTCGTAGCAGCCAATCAACTGCTACCAACGCCGCAAGGCACGGACACGCTGTATGCCGCAGCCTGCGCCGGCGAAGCGGCCGCGAGCGGCGCGCCCCACGGCGACAACGTCGCACCGAGTTTGCTCGGTGGCCTGGTCATCGCACCACGCAGCGGGGCACCTGTGCGAGTGCCCGTTCCGGAGTGGCTGCACATCGGACTCGTGCACCCGCACTGCCAACTCGAGACGCGTCGCTCCCGCGAGGTTTTGCAGGAGCCATTCGAGCTTGCCGCAGTCACCCAACAAACCGAGGCCCTCGCGATGCTCATGGCAGGTTGCTACGGCAACGATGCAGACTTGCTGCGGCGCGGCCTCATCGACGTGTTGGTCGAACCACGTCGCGCGGCGTTGATCCCGGGCTTCGTCGACGTCAAACAAGCAGCACTCGACAGCGGCGCACTCGGCGCCAGCATCGGTGGCGGCGGCCCGAGCATGTTCGGCTGGTTCGCCAACCAAGAAGACGCCGAGCGTGGCACGGCAGCGATGCAAGCTGCGTTCGAAGGTGCGTCGCTCGCGAGTGATCGATTCGTCTCGCCAGTTGCCGGCCCCAAAGCAGAGATCCTCGCATGAATGTCATCAGCACACGTGGCGCCGATGCCGTCCCGCTCGCGGAGGCGATCGCCAAAGGCCAGGCACCCGACGGTGGCCTCTACATGCCGCAGACGATCGTCACGCAGAACGCTCCGTGGGGTGACACTCTGGTCGAACGGGCAACGAATGCGATGCTGCCGTTCTTCAAGGGTGATGCACTCGAGCCGCACCTGCACGACATCGTCGCCGAGAGCCTGTCGTTCGACGCGCCGGTCCGCCAGCTCAACGACGACACCGCACTGCTCGAACTGTTCTGGGGACCGACCGCGGCGTTCAAGGACTTCGGCGCGCGCTTCCTCGCCAGCTGCCTGACGCGGCTGTTCGAGCCAACGCAGCAGCACACGGTGCTGGTCGCGACTTCGGGTGACACCGGCGCGGCCGTCGCCGCAGCATTCCACAAGAAGCCGGGCGTCCGCGTTGCCGTGCTCTACCCCGACGGCCGCGTCTCGCCGCGTCAAGCGCACCAACTCGGCGCGTTTGGTGACAACATCGCGACCTACCGCGTCGCCGGCACATTCGACGACTGTCAGCGCATGGTCAAGGCGGCGTTCTCCGATACCGAACTGAGCGAACGCCACGGCCTCGTCTCCGCCAACAGCATCAGCCTCGGCCGCCTGTTGCCGCAGATGTCCTACTACGTCAACGCGGCGTTGACCGCGCGCGACCAGGGCCAGCCACCACCGAACTTCATCATCCCGACGGGCAACCTCGGCAACGCGTTCGCGTGCTTGATGGCCCGCGAGTCGGGTCTACCAATCGGCAAGATCGCGCTCGCCTGCAACGCCAACCGCGTACTGCCGGACTTCCTCACCTCGGGCGACTACCAACCGCGCGACAGTGTCGCGACGCTCGCCAACGCGATGGATGTCGGGGCCCCAAGCAACCTCGAACGGCTGCGCCACCTCTTTGCCGAACCAGCAACGGTCGTGCGCGCTGACTCGGTCAGCGACGACGAGATCCGTGCAACCATCCAAGCGACGTTCCAACAGACGGGCGAGATCGTCTGCCCACACACGGCATGCGGCCTGACCGTTCGCGAACAGTTGCGCGCAGCTGGCGACACCGACAAGTGGGTCGTCGCGGCAACCGCACACGCGGCGAAGTTCGCCGAAGTCGTCGAGCCGCTCGTCGGCCAACAGATCCCGGTGCCGGCTGCGCTACAAGAACTGCTGGACCGGCCCGCGCACGCCACCGCGATGGCGCCGTCCCTCGACGCGCTCGCCGCAGCGCTCGACGGTTAGCGCGGGATCGCGACCGTCCACTCCCGCACTGGGATGATCTCGGCAAGGCTGGCGCCGACGAAGCCCGAACTGGAGTTGGGATTGAGGTACCACTCCGGGTTCTGCGCCCCGAGACTCTGACGCCACGCGCTGAACTGTGGGTACGCATCATCGATTTCGACTTCCTCCATCGGGAAGCGCCAGCCGTTCGGCACTTCGAGCGCCCACGGGTAACCCGCGCTATCGATGAACGTCGTCAGGCCTTGCTCCGTCGGAAGGTAGCTGGGCCGATCCGCGAAGGATGACCAACCCGGCATATGGATGTCTATGCGGTGACTCGGGAATGCTGGGTTATCAACGTAGAGGAACGAGTCATACGGTGGCCGACCGAGCACGCCCGGTGGGATCGGCGTATCGAACTTGATGTGCACGCGCGCGCTACCGGCGGACTGCACACCCGGGGCAAACAGCGTGTTGGAGAACTGGTAGCCTGACAGTGGCGGCAACATGACCGTCGTCGAATCCACGACGTCGATGATGCGACGGGTGCCATCCGCAACGATCGATTCGACCGTGCGCACGGGCTCGAGCGCACTCGTCGTCGCCCCACTCGTGAACCGCTCAATGTAGATCGAACCAGTTGCGGTTGGCGGCAGCCCGGGCAGGTGCAAACCGTATGAGGCGTCGTAGGCAGCGCCACGCGCCACCAACGCAAACGTGCCCAGGATGTCGGTCACGTTTCCGTCCGCGTTGGACGCAACTTCGAACGAATAGGCCAACACAGAGTCGTTGAAGTCCGCATCGCCCACATCGGGGTATTTGTCTTCGAAGGCGATCATCGAGTAACCGACACTCGGGATGCGTTCGAGACTCGCACGGGTCGAATCGTTCGGGAACGCATCGTTGAGTCCCTTCACCCCATCGCCGTCCGGATCGCCTCGCTCGTACGTGAACACGCCCGAACCACCGATGCCGGACAACGGCGTCGCATCGACGACAAACAACAGGTCATTGAAACCGTCGTCCGAGTTGCCCGTGCGGCGCATGTCTTCCCAGCCGCAAACGATGTGATCGACTCCGCCCAGGAAACCGCTGACTCCCGACATCTCGATCATGACCATGTGCCGAGCCTTCTCGGGTTGGCCTTCTGCATACTCCGGGTTGAGCCGCGAGATCGAGGTGTAGCAACCACGGCCACGTTGATCATTCACGGCCGGATCTGATGACGGCACCGTGCCGAGCCCATCCGTGAAGTTGTAGGTCCAGCCGCTGATGATCGCGGCAGCATCGCGATTGCCATCAGCGAGCAGGAAGAAGCCGAGCTTCTCGCCTGCACTGAAGGTACGCACCGCATCGAATTCATCCTTCAGCTCAAAGCCATCCCCTCGCTGCACCATCGAAGGTTGCGTGTCCGCGATCACCAGGTCCGCCGAATTGATCGTGATCGTGCCATCCGGATTGTCGGTGTATGTGAAGTAGCCCAGCGCACTCTGATACGGAGATCGTTCACGAATGAAGATGATTCGCGCCGTCGACGGGGCCGAGAACACTAGATTGCTCGCGTAGCTCTCTGACACATAGGCCGCCATCGCATTGGACCGCTCTGGCAGCACGCGGCCAATCTGTTTGCGCACGCCGTTCGGCACGTTGACGGTGAAGTCCTGCGCAAGCACTGGAGCTGCGGCGCACAACGCCGCCATCGAAGCTAGGAAACGATGCATTTCTAGGATTCCTCCGTGAGGGTGACGTTGAGGTCGGTGTTGCCCGCGGTGATCACCAGTGTCTGGCGCGAACTCGGGGCGTGGAACTCCAACTGGGCTTGCAACACGGTGTCCGTCCACGGCCCCGTCCGGCCAGCATCGTCGTGCACGACCACGTCGATGCTGTCGACTTCCGGCATGCGGCACGTACCGACATACACGCCTTGGCTGTTGGTCAGCCCACGCAGATACACGCTGTGACCACGCGCGGAATCATCATCGAGGCTCGCCATGTAAACGTCCTCGATCGACACCGCGACACCAGGCAGCGCCGCGCCGTTCTCATCAACCACCGTGACGGTGAACGTCGGCTCGATGAAACTCGAGAACACGAACGGCTGGTCAACCGGTGCGTCGATGCCACCACCAACGTCTTCGCTGGTCGGCGCACACGAGAGGAACGGCGAGCAAAGCAACGCCAAGGTCAGGTATCGCATCATGGGCTTTGAAAGATCAGGCCACGGAACCGGACGCGACTGCGCCTGGTCCCTGATGCCGTATCGCCACATGTCGGGATTCCCCCTAAGCCGTTGGTGAACCCGGATGAGACGTTCCCGACGGCGCTTGCCGTGCGATTGTGCGACGTATTCCACGCGACGACGATGGCATCGCCGCGACCGTCGCGTTGGGCCCGACCTCAGGAGTCGAGGTCGAGCAAAGCTGGAACGTCTCGCATCAAGTATTGTGGGTTCCCCCCTACGAAACCGAGCTTATGCCGACTCGCTCGACTCGAGCTCGCGCGCTTCGATCTGCAGTTCACCGTCCTTGAGGCTCACCTCGACCACGCTGCCATCGGTGACATCACCCGCGATCAAACGGCGACCAAGTCGCGTCTCGAGTTCGCGCTGCAGGAAACGCTTGAGCGGCCGCGCTCCGTAGATCGGGTCGTAGCCCTGCTCGCCGAGGAACTGCTTGGCTTCATCGGTGACTTCGATCGTGATGCTGCGGTCGGCCAGACGCTCGCGCAAGTTGACCAACAGCAGATCGACGATCCGCTGAATCTCAGCGGCTTGCAGCGGCTTGAACAGGACGGTGTCGTCGATGCGATTGAGCAGTTCTGGACGGAATTGATGTCGTAGCTCGGCCATCACCTGGTCGCGCGCCGACTCCATGATCGTGCCATCCTTCGTGATGCCATCGAGCAGCACTGGGGCGCCGACGTTGGACGTCATGATGATCACCGTGTTCTTGAAGTCGACCGTGCGCCCTTGGCTATCCGTAGCGCGGCCGTCATCGAGGATCTGCAGCAAGACGTGGAACACGTCCGGGTGAGCCTTCTCGATCTCGTCAAACAACACAACCGAGTACGGCTTGCGCCGCACGGCTTCGGTGAGCTGACCACCTTCGTCGTAGCCGACGTACCCCGGAGGCGCGCCCAGCAAGCGACTGACCGAGTGCTTCTCCATGTACTCCGACATGTCGATGCGCACGATGTTGTCCTCGCTGTCGAACAGCGACGCCGCCAAGGTCTTCGCCAGTTCCGTCTTGCCGACACCCGTCGGCCCCAGGAACAGGAAGCTACCGATCGGCCGGTTCGGATCCTTGATGCCCGAACGGGCACGGATCACCGCGTCGGCAACCGCCTGCACGGCCTCGTCCTGCCCCACCACTCGCTGGTGCAGGATCTCGTCGAGCTTCAGCAACTTCTCACGCTCGCCCTCGAGCAGACGCGTGACCGGGATGCCCGTCCAACGCGCGACGATCTGAGCGATCTCATCGCTCGTCACTTCTTCGCGTAGCAGACGATCCCCGCTCTCCGCCTCATCGAGGTGCTTGGCTTCCTGTGCCGCGAGCGCCTGCTCGGCGGCCGGAATCGAGCCGTATTTCAGCTCGGCAGCCTTCTCCATGTCATAGCGCTGCTCGGCTTCTTCTTGCTCACGCCGCAACCCTTCGAGCTGCTCGCGCAAACCACGCACCTTGCTGATCGACTCCTTCTCGGTGTCGTATTTGGCACGCATCGCCTCGACCTTGCTGCGCAGCTCCTGCAGCTCACGCTTGAGCTCGGCCAGACGCGCCTTGCTCGCCTTGTCCTTCTCCTTCGACAGCGCAGCTTCTTCGATCTCGAGCTGCATCTGGCGACGGCTGACGGCATCCAGTTCGGCCGGCAACGAATCGATCTCGGTGCGGATCATCGCACACGCCTCGTCGACGAGGTCGATCGCCTTGTCCGGCAAGAACCTGTCCGTGATGTAGCGGTTCGACAACGCAGCCGCGTTGACGATCGCCGCGTCCTGGATCTTGACGCCGTGGTGCACCTCGAAGCGTTCGCGCAAACCACGCAGGATCGAGACCGTGTCCTCGACCGTCGGTTGATCCACGAGCACCGTCTGGAAGCGTCGCTCCAACGCGGCGTCCTTCTCGATGTACTGACGGTATTCGTCCAACGTCGTCGCGCCGATGCAGTGCAACTCGCCGCGAGCCAGCATCGGCTTGAGCATGTTGCCCGCATCCATCGCGCCATCGGCCTTGCCGGCACCGACAATCGTGTGCAGTTCATCGATGAACAGCAGGATGCGCCCTTCGCTGGTCTTCACCTCATTGAGAACGGCCTTCAGCCGCTCTTCGAACTCACCGCGGTACTTCGCGCCGGCAACGAGGCTGCCCATATCAAGCGCGAACACCGTCTTGTCCTTGAGTCCTTCGGGCACGTCGCCGCGGGTGATGCGCTGTGCGAGGCCTTCGGCGATCGCCGTCTTGCCGACGCCAGGTTCACCGATCAACACCGGGTTGTTCTTGGTCTTGCGTGACAGGATGCGGATCACGCGGCGGATCTCATCGTCGCGACCGATCACCGGATCGATCTTGCCCTGCTTACACATCTGCACGAGGTCGCGGCCGTACCGCTCGAGCGCTTCGTAGGTCGCTTCCGGGTTGGCACTCTGCACACGTTGGTTGCCGCGCACATCCTGCAGAGCCGCGAGGAAGCCGGCTTCATCGATCGCAAACGTGCGGAACAAGTCAGCCAGCTCGCCACTCGCCTTCTCGAGCAACGCCAGGAACAGGTGCTCGACCGAGACATACTCATCGCGCATCTGCCCGGCACGCTTCTCCGCGGCCGTCAGAACCTCGGCGAGTTCCTGGGTCAGGTAGATCTTGTCCGGCGAGAAGCCGGGACCCGAGACCTTGGGCACCTTGCGCAACTCGGCTTGCACGGCGCCGGTGACGGCGTCGATCGGCACGTTCATGCGTTGCAGCAGACTCCGGACCAGACCATCAGCGGGCGCAATCAGACCGAGCATCAAATGGCGCGGTTCGACTTGCTGATGGCCATACTCGACGGCCTGTTGCTGAGCGGCTTGCACCGCCTCTTGCGACTTCTGGGTGAGTTTCTGCATATCCATAGCGACCTCCTTGGTTGGGTGACGCCGGGACTAGAGCAGAAGGCGTGCCGACCGCAGTCGACATCGCAAACCAATATACCACAGCTGCTTACGGAACTTCTGAGCGACCGAGCAAGCCGCCCAAAACTGCCATATTGGCGCGAAACACCAAAACTGTCAGGTTGTCACACGCGGATCTCGCCAGCCATCCCGCCGAGGTCGACCCCCTCGAGACGCGGCTCGATCTCGTTCTTCACGAACGAATCGACCTGCTCGGCACTTCGCCCAACGAAGCGACTGGGCTGCAGCAGATCGGGCAGCGTGTCCTTGATGGCAGCGAACGCCGGATCGGCGGCGATCAGCTCCATCAGCGGGTTGCTGCGCCCCTCGGCCTTCACCGCATGCGCGGCCGCGCGACTGTGCACGCGCACCTGCTCGTGCAGGTCCTGACGGTCGCCGCCGGCCGCGACACCAGCCATCAAGATCTCCTCGGTCGCCAAGAACGGTAGCTGCTCGGTGAGCTTGCGCTCGATCACCTTCGGGTAGACGACAAGGCGCTTGGTGACGTTCTCGATCAGCATCAGGATGCCGTCAATCGCCAGGAACGACTCCGGTAGCGCGATGCGACGCACCGCCGAGTCATCGAGCGTGCGCTCCAACCACTGCGACGCGGCCGTGTGCGCACTCGTGTTGCTCGCCTCGATGACGTAGCGCGCCAGCGAGTTGACACGCTCGCAACGCATCGGGTTCTTCTTGTAGGCCATCGCCGAACTGCCGATCTGCTTCGACTCGCTCGGCTCTTCCATCTCGCCTTCGTGCGACAACAGACGCAGGTCGTTGGCGAACTTGCTCGCGGACTGCGCGATCGCCGACAGCACCTGGTGGATCGACCAATCGAGCTTGCGCGTGTAGGTCTGGCCGCTGACGGGGATGCTCTTCTTGAAGCCCATGCCCTCGGTGACGAGGCGATCGAGCTCTTCGACCTTCTGGTGATCGTTGTCCGCCAGCAGCAAGAACGTCGCTTGCGTTCCGGTGGTGCCCTTCACGCCACGGAACGGCAACCAGTCGACGACCCGCAGGATCTCGTCGTAATCGAGCGCAAAGTCCTGCGCCCACAGGCACGCGCGCTTGCCGACGGTGACCGGCTGGGCGACCTGGAAGTGCGTGTAACCGAGGCACGGCTGCGCGCGCCATTCCTTCGCGAACTCGGCGAGGTTGGCCATGATCGCCGCCAGACGGCGCGCGACCAACTGCATGGCCTGCCGGTAGATGACGAGATCGGCGTTGTCCGTGACGAAGCAGCTGGTCGCCCCGAGGTGGATGATGGGCTTGGCCGACTTGGCGAGTTCGCCGAAGTGGTGCACATGCGCCATCACGTCGTGGCGTAGCTCCTTCTCGAGTTCGGCGACGCGATCCCAATCGAAGGTATCGCGGTGTTCGCGCAACTCGGCGATCTGGCCCTTGGTTACCGGGAAGCCGAGCTTCTCCTCAGCCTCCGCCAGGCAGATCCAGAGATCGCGCCACGCCGTGTGGCGGGCGCGGGGGGAAAAGAGGCGAGCCATGTCCTGGCTCGCGTAGCGTTCAATGAGTGGGTGATCGAAGCGTTCGCCGCGTTCCATGCAGTTATCTAACAGGACTGCGGCGGTGACGCCACGATCAGTGGCGCACCCAGACGCGGCGGCTACGAGTTTCGTAGCGAGCGGGCACCCAGACGCGGTGGTCGTGGGCCGGCTCGGTCACGCCCCAGTGGCGGTGGCCGCAGGAGTCGTAAACCCAGCCGTAGACTGCGGGGTGGTGCTCGACGTCCCAGTAGCCGGGCACGAGAACCTGCTCACAGCGGGTTTCCCAGCGGCCGCAACTGGGGTTGTAGCGGTTGAAACCGACGCTCACGCGCGGAGTCGGGAGCGAGCGAACGATGTTGCCGATGTTGCGCGCCACCCGGTTGCCCCGGCTGCGATGCGAACGGGCCGGCGTCGAGCGAACGACGGACTGGCCGCGACGGAACGAACTGGAAGACCGGTTGGTGGTGCGACGGTTGGTGACGTTCCGCGAACTTCTGGTGCTCCGCTGAGCACGCTGGGAACGACTGCTGTTGGTTGCCCGAGTGGCGCTGCGCGCCGTGCGGGACGAGTTGCGGTTGACGATGGGGCCCCGCTGCGACTGCTGAGAAGTGGCGACCGAGCCGCGGCTCTTGCGAGCGGAGCGACCGTTATCGGACAACTGCGCGGGTGCCGAGACAGCAAGCCCGAAGAGGGCTGCTACAAGCAGTAGGGGAAATCGTTTCATGACGGGCCACCAGCGCAAGCCGCGGACCAGTGATGCGATTCGCTCCCGTCGCAGGCCCTCTCCCCCGGTAACAACGGCAAGAAAGTTTGAAGTTCTCGGCAGCGCTACAGCAAGTGTCCTGCTGACGACTCACCACCCGAAGAACGTTGCCACGGCAATCGTGCCTGTTGCAACCAAGAGCAGCGCCGTGGCCACACCACGCGATCGTGAAGCGGCGCCAGTGATGCCGCGCAGGATGACGATGGCCAACGCAGCCCCCACGGCGTCCGAAGCGAAGTCGGCAAACGAACACATGCGACCAGGCACGTAACCCTGGTGCAGTTCGTCGACGACGCCATATAACGACGCGATCAACCACGCTCCGCGCGAACGGAACGCATGGTGTGCGGCAACCGGCTTGCGCGACCACGCCAACCAGACCGACGCCGCCAGGCACCCGTAGGCGATCACGTGCATCGAGTTGTGGAACAGCGCGCGCGCCGTGCTGTGTGGCTGCGGTTCTGGCTCCTGCGCTGACAACCACCAGAGAGTCGCCATCGCGGCAACCGGAACCATCATGCGCAGCCATTGCGGCACGCCAACCCAGAGGTCGATCGCGCGGCCGAGGCCAAACCACCGACCGCCAGTTGGCTGCGGGGTCACTTGCACAAGATGCTGCCGACGAGACGCAGCCCGCCTTGTGGCGCGGTTTCCGCGAGCAGGTTCTCGAGGTAGACGGACAGCAAGAACAGGCCGCGGCCACGTTCGCTGTCGAGCGTCGGCATGCCGTTCGAGACCTCCGCCAACGCCGACGCAAGATCGGTGATCTGATCCTCCGGCATCTCAGGATCGAAGAACTCGATCTCGATGCGCTCGCCCTTCGATGCGATGCGCACCGAGAGATCGGCGCCCGTCTGCCGGTAGGCCGCACCATGCTCGATCGCGTTGTTGACGAGTTCGTCGACGACGAGCGCGAGGTTGTCGCACACACTCTCTTCGGCACCGAGCTTGCCCGCCAACTCGCGCACGTCTGCACGCACCTTGCGAAGCACCGAACCATCGGGTGGGAACTGCAGCTCGCGATCGCTCATTGCACTCCCTCCACGACCATCGAGAGGTCGACGGCAGGTGCCGAATGGGTAAGCGCACCCACCGAAATACGATCGACGCCGCTTTCGGCGAATGCGCGCACGGTCTGCATGTTGATGCCACCTGAGGCCTCGGTCGCCACCGGCTTGCCAGTAGCACGCGCGGCGTCCTGCACCGCAGCCACGGCTGCTTGCAGTGGTGCCCCGGGCTCGAAGTTGTCGAGCAAGACGACAGCCGCACCACCACGGACGGCGGCGACCGCTTCCTCAACGGTGCGCGCCTCGGCGACTACCGGCCGCTCCTGACCTTCGCAGCAGCGCCGCACCACATCCTCGTAGCTGAGTGGCTTGGCGAAGCCGAAGTGGTTCTCCTTGAGCAGCACCTGATCGAACAGGCCGATGCGGTGGTTGACGCCACCGCCCGCGAGCACGGCAGCCTTCTCCAACACGCGCAGGCCGGGCGTCGTCTTGCGCGTATCGAGAATCTTGGCGTCGGTGCCAGCGACACGATCGACGAACTGCCGCGTCATCGTGGCAACACCGGAGAGCCGCTGCAGGAAGTTCAACGCGGTGCGCTCGCCAGCCAACAGCGGCGCCATCGCACCTTCGACGCGCATCACGTCGTCGCCGGGGGCAAACGAGGCGCCGTCCTGCAACACGACTTCGATCGCACAATCGGGATCGAGCAAGCGGAAGCTTGCGATGGCGCATTCGATGCCAGCCAACACGCCCACCGACTTGGCATACAGCCGCGCCCGGCCACGTTGCGTGGCTGGCACGGACAATGCCGAAGTGATGTCATTCGCCACCGCCATCTCGATGGACCCGAGGTCCTCCGCGAGGGCGCGGCGCACGCATTCCTGAGAGTCAGCACCGACGCTCGTCATTGCGCGGCAGACTACCCGAAAGCCCCAGCAGACGCATTGTTGCGCTCGCCTGGGCGCGGGCCCTCGGCAACCCCACCCTAGAACGTCACCAACCCGGTGAGCCCCGCCAGCGTGACCGGACCAAACCCGTCAACGCGTGAAAGGTCCGCCAAGCCATCAAATCGGCCGTTTCGCACACGTTCGAGCACCAACGCCTCGGCCCGAGCGGGCCCGACAGCGGGCAAGGCCTGCAGTTCGAAGATCCCGGCACGATTGACGTTGATGAGGCACGGCGTCACGTCGATGACTGGCTCTGGCTGCAATACGCCACCGGCGAACGCGCGCACGGCGAGCACTTGCACCAACAACGCCCACGCCAACAACAGGTGCGGGATCCGGCTTACCAGCGCCGGATCTGCGTCAGCATGCGCGCCTCGACGCCGCGCGCGCCCGGAATCGCCCGCGTCTCCAGGATCTTCGCTTCCAGCGCTCCCACCAACCCGCGTAGTGCTCTCGACGTTTCGCATTCCGGCATCCCGAGCAGCATCGGGGCCTGACCGAGCCGGCGATGACTCACCGCCGGATCTTCAGGAACTGCTCCGAGGTAGTGGATCGGGAGGCTCGCAAAGCGGCGCGAAACTTCAGACAAACGATCGTACGTCGCGCGACCAAGCTGCGCGTTGGTCACCCGATTGACCGCGAGCTGCACACTGGGCCGTTCGATCTGGCGCGACAGGCACTTGATCACCGCATACGCGTCGGTCAGCGCGGCAATCTCCGGGTTGGTCACCATCACAACGTGTTGCGCGGCCAACACGGTGATCATCGATTGCGGCGCAAGACCGGCTGCACAGTCGATCAACAGCACATCGAACCGGTCGGCGAGCTGGCTCAATGCCCGCGCCAACATCTGCATGTGCTTGGCGCCGAGTTCGGCCAAACTCGAGATGCCCGAACCGCCCGCGACCAACGAAGGGCCGTACGGCGTCGGCGCGAGCACTTCATGAATCGTGCGCTGGCCACCGAGCAGGTGCTGCATCGAGAAGCGCGGGTTGGCGCCGAACAACAGGTGTGCGTTGGCGAGGCCGAAGTCGCAATCGACTACCGCGACCCGCAGCCCCCGCTGGTGCAATCCGATCGCGAGGTTGGTCGTCAGAAACGACTTGCCGGTACCGCCCTTACCGCTGGCGAACGCGACGACGATGGCTTCCTTGCGACACGGCTGCTCCGGCGGCGCTCGCCGTAGCAAACGTCGCAGAAAGCCTCGTCCAGGCCGATCTACGTCGAGGTCCGATTCCACGAAAGCCTCTAACCGACCGCCCGACGCACAACCCTGCCACTGACGCCACCGACGATGATTCGCCGGATCACGCGATCAGCAGCGCAGCCGTCTACGAACGATCTTTCGCCAGCGATGCCCCGGTGATGGAGCCGGCTACCGAAGCCGGTTCACCAAGGGCGGAATACTCTTCGGGGGTGAGCTTGGACTCGGCCAGGCTCGAGCGCAGGGATTCGCCAGTTGGCGTTTCCATGCGATCCCCCGCTGCGTGGCGAGCCGCAGCAGATCGGCCGTTGGTCGCCGCGGAGGCGCCATTTCGGCCTGAATGATGTGATGGATCGGCAGCGTGCCCATCCGCAGCGTGTCCCTTGCCGATATCCAACTCCGCGCTGTGCACGAAGGCACGCAGCAGTTGATCACCGAAGCGGCGGACGTCGCGGAGATCGCGCAGTTCGCGCACAACTCCAGTGGCCGCACTCGCAACCAACGCACCACCAACGGTGCGCACGTCGCCGAGCACGTTGCCATTCCAACTGATCGTTCTCGAGTAACGATCACCATGCACCATCACTGCGTGATCAATGCGTTCGCAGACGCTCAGCGTTGCCTCCCAAAGACCGGCGCGAGCCGGCGGCACGATGAACTCTGGTTGTGAAGAAGTGAACTCTGGTTGTGAAGAAGTGAACTCTGGTTTTGAGGATGTGGGTTGCGATGGCGCGGCAGCGGCTTCGACCTCGCGCGACTCATCGGCTCGGGGTGCTTGCTCCATAGCCAGATCGGCTGCGACCGGCATCCAACGCACGGCAAAGCGCTCACGACCAGCAATGCGGAACGGCTCCAACGTGCACGCATGCAGCCCGTTGATGGGCAGCGCGCAGACTTCGGCAATTGCATTCGCACTCGACTCGGAGCCGATGACCAGAATGCGGCCGGGCACGCCCTGGCAGAAGTTGGCTTCGGGGATCGCTTGCGCCAGCGCATCGCCGACGCGGTCGAGGAAGCGACCAGCTGACAGCGCGCGCGCCGCCAGCAATGCATCGCCATCGACGGCAAGCATCACGAGGACCGCACCGCCAGTGGCATCACGAGCGAGGCCGTCCACCGGGCCAAGTTCGCCGTCACTGCAATCAAGGGATTCGAGCACGAGCTTCAAGCCGCTCTCAATCGAATCGAGGCGCGACGACACCAAGCTCCACAGGCTGTCGCGCATCTGGGGAAACACGGGGCCTCGAATCATCGGATGCCTCCTTCCGCTTGGCGACAATCGGGCACCGCTCGCGGAGTCATCGACTCACACGCAACGCGCCGTTGGCGATCATGGATCGCATTTGCCAACCGCTGAAATATATACAAGGGCTAGTGCCTCGCTGACCGGTGGGCCGAATTACAAGTAGACGCAGCCTAAAAAGCAACCGCCTATTGGGCGCTACCACCATCTACGCGGCCTTTGCGCCCTTCGCGTTTCGTTTGCGAAAGGGGGGAACGCAGCTCCTCGAGGCGGGTCCAGGCAACGGCAATCGCGTCCGTAGCATCCGCCGGCAGGTCCCCGGGAATGGGTGTAGAACTGTTGGGGAGCATCTGGCCCAACATATTGGCAACAGATTGCTTACGAGCCGAGCCGTGGCCGGCGACGCAGCGCTTGACGCGCGCCGGCGTGTATTGGAATACGTCGAGACCAACGCGCGCCGATTCGGCGAGCACGACGCCGCGCGCTTCGCCGATTCGCAGCGCGGACTGAACGCTTTTTCCGAAGAACGCTTCTTCGATCGCGACTTCGCCGGGGCCCAATTCGCGCAGGAGCGCGGTGAACTGCTGCGAGAGCGACAACAGGCGGCGCGTCAGATCGACCGTTCGGCCGCCGAGCCGGAACACGCCAGCGGTGACCAAACGCACCCCGTTCGAATGCATCGCACCGGCGCGAATCACGTTGCTGCCGCGCATCGCAAGGGGCACACGATCAGCCGACGAAGAACCACCAGGGGATGAGCCCGCGGTCACTTCAAGGCAACCGTAGCCCACAACCTGGGTGCCCGGATCGATACCGAGAATCCGCACCACCGCCACGCCGCCAAGTGTAAGGTCCCGCACTGTGAAGGTCGCTATCTTGTTGCTCGCGGCCGGACGTGGCACGCGCCTCGGAGCTGATGTTCCGAAGGCCTACCTTCGCCTTGGGTCCGCACCGCTCCTCGTACACAGCGCCGTTCGGCTATTGGCCGCGGTGCCGGAAGAGCATGCATGCGAACTTCTTGTGCTGGTGCAGCCCGAAGATCGTGCGACGCATCTGGCGCCGCACCTCGCGCGACTCGAGAGTCTCCTGCCCGAAGGCGCAGAACTGAAGATCGTCGACGGCGGCGCCACGCGCCAAGAATCGATGGACCGCGGCCTCGCAGCGACAGCAAGCGACACCGAACTGGTCGCCGTGCATGACGCCGCCCGCGCGCTGGTGCCCGTCGCCAACACGCGGCAATGCATCGTCACCGCAGAACAGTGCGGCGCGGCCCTGCTCGCCATCCCCGCCGCCGACACACTCAAACGCGTCGCCGACGACCAGGTCGTCGAGACCCTCGACCGCAGCCCGATCTGGTACGCGCAGACGCCGCAGATCGCCCGTCGCGACCTGTTCGTGCGAGCCTGTGAACACGCGAAGAAGACCGCGTTCCAGGTCACCGACGACGCCTCCCTGCTCGAACATGCGGGCATCGAGGTTCGCGTCGTCGCGGGCACGGCCGGCAACCTGAAGATCACGCGACCCGATGACCTGCCGCTCGCGCAGGCCCTGCTCGATCGCGACCCCACGCCATTCCCCTCTGGTACTTAGACGACCCGCACCATGACTGACCTTCCGCGCATCGGCCTCGGCGTCGACATGCATCGCCTGCACCCCGGCCGCCCATGTGTGCTCGGCGGTGTGAAGTTCGATAGCGAAGTCGGCCCGCTCGCGCACAGCGACGGCGACGCCGTGCTGCACGCGGCATGCGACGCGGTGCTCGGCGCCGCCGGCCTCGACGACATCGGCACGCTGTTCGAGGACACGGACCCCGCGCACGAAGGCCGCGACTCGGCCGAGTTCTGCCGCGAGACGATGGCATTGGTCAACGCCAAGAACCTCAAGGTCTGGTCGATGGACGTCGTCCTCGAAACCGAACGCCCGAAGCTCAAGCCGATGCGCCAGGCCATGCGCGAACGCATCGCCGAACTCTTCGAAGTCGACGTCGACCGCATCAACGTCAAAGGCAAGACCGGCGAGAAGGTCGACGCCGTCGGCCGCGGCGAAGCATGCCGCGCCACCGTGGTAGCCCTACTCGGCACGAAGTAGCAGTACTGTGCCTGGACCGTTTTCACCCTATTCGCGGCTTCGCCGCGAATAGGGTGAAAACGGTCCAGGCACAGTACGATCACTCTCAGGCACAGTACGATCACTCTGGGCGGGATTGCTTGTCGGACATGCGCTTGTAGGCGCCGTTCTTGGCGATCAGCTCGTCGTGGGAGCCGGATTCGACGACGCGGCCGTCTTCGATGACGATGATCTGGTCGGCGTCGGCGATCGTTGAGAGGCGGTGTGCGATGACGAAGGACGTGCGGCCTTCGCGCAGTGCGTCGAGGGCGCGCTTGACGGTTTCTTCGCTCTCCGTATCGAGGGCCGACGTGGCTTCGTCGAGGAACAGGATCGCTGGATCGCGCAGGATGGCGCGCGCAATCGTGACACGCTGCATCTGCCCTCCGGAGAGACTACTACCTCGCTCACCCGCGCTTGCGTCATAGCCGCCTGGCTGACTGACGATGAAGTCGTGGATGTTGGCGGCCTTCGCCGCCTTCTCGATGTCTTCCTGACTCGCGCCCGGGCGACCACATGCGATGTTTTCGCGCAGCGTCGCGTTGAACAAGAACGGGTCCTGACTCACGACAGCCGTCTGGCGACGGTAGTCGGAGAGCTTGACGTCGCGCAGATCCTTGCCGTCGAGAAGGATCGCGCCCTGCTCGGGATCGTGGAAGCGCATCAACAAGTCCATCGTCGTCGACTTGCCACCGCCAGATTCGCCAACCAGGGCAATCGTCTGACCGGCTTGCGCCTTCAAAGAGATGCCGCACAGCACCGGCTTGTCGCCGTAGGCGAAGTGCACATCGCGCAACTCAACCTCGCCGTGGATCTTCTCAAGCGACGCACCGCCGACCATTGTCTGGTCAGCTTGGGCGCCCAGAATCGTCTCGATGCCCGCCAACGCGCCGGCCGATTCACGCATGACGTTGTAGGCGCGAGTCACCCGCTTGACGTGCTGATAGTTGGTCGCCAGCGGCGCAATGACGACAGTGATAATCGCAAAGGTCACCTCTTCCTGAGTCAGCACGGTGTAGCCCAGGAGCACGAGAATGACGGCGGTGGCAACCTGATAGCCGATGAACGACGTAGCAATCGAACGCCCCTTCGCCCGCAACACGCGTTTGGTGCGCGCCAAGAACGTCACGGTCGTCTCATCGAACTTGCCCTTGCACTCATCCTCAAGCTGGTATGCCTTGACCGTGCGAATCCCAGTAAGGATCTGATTCAACGATTCGGTTGTTTCGCCGAGCGCCCGCAAGCTGCTGTGGCTGCGCTTCTGCACCTTCTTGCCTTGGCGATACATCGGAATCGCCATCAGCGGGATCATCACGGCAACCACCAACAAGGCTTGCGGGAAGTAGAAAGCGATGATCACAATGTTGCCGAGGATCATCAGGGGATCGACCACGACATTGTCGGCGGCCATCTCGAACGAACGCTGCATGACCTGCGTGTCGTTGGTGACCTTGCTGATCATGTCCCCCATGCGCTGGCGGCCGAAGAACCGGAGCGGCAGGCTCAGGAAGTGGTGCGCCAATTCGCTGCGCAGATCGGCAACGACCCGGTACGCAAAGAACCGGGACACCGTTTGCACCATGTAGATCGTGACCGCACCGACGACACCGCAACACAGCGTCACGAAGCCGCAAGCGACAACCACCGGCATCCCCGCCGAGTCAAACGTGAGTCCGAACAGGTCGCAAAGCCCGTTTGCGAAGTCACGGAACCACTCCGAGAACCACTGCCGCAGTTCTTCGGACCAGCCGATGTCCTTGGTCGGGTCGGCCTGCTTTGGGTCTACCCCCTCTTCTTCGGCAAGCACGCTGATCAGCGGCTCGACGACCATGAACGGCAGCTTCGTACAGATGACCTGCAGAAGCGAAAAACCAATCATGGCCACAACCATGCGTCGATAACGCACAATCGCGGCCCAGATGCGGCGCAGCAGCGCCTTGACATCACTACCTTCTGGTACGGGCTCCGTCACGGCGCCCATGCTAGAGGGTCAGGTCTCTCAGTCGACCTCGACTATTCGAACTTCGACTTCGCGATAACTTCGTTCGCCCACTCGAGGAAGCGGAACGTGATGTAGTCCTCGAGGACCAACTCACGCTCGCGAGCAACCTTGACGTTGATCGTGCGACGCGGCGGCGTGCGGCCGTTGACGCGGCAGATAACCCAGGCTTCCGGGCCGGCGATCGGGCCGATCGTCTTGCCGATTTCGGCATCGAAGAACATGTGGTCCGAGATGGCGAAGCCATCGAGCAGCTGCGTGAACTCGTTCTCGCGCATCTGCTGACGCAGCTGGTTGAGCGGCAGCATGCCTAGCAGGCCGCGCTTCTCGTCGTTGGCGAAGAACTCGGTGTGCTTGTCGAGCGCTTCGTCGAACGTCATCTCACCCTTCTCGAGCTTGGCGAACAGCGCTTCGCAGCGCACCTTCGCGGCTTCCATGCCACCCGGGGCCCACGCGCCGGTGACCTGGTCACGGCCTTGGAACGGGATGACGCTGACGTCGCATTGGCCATCGGCGAAGAACGCGGCGCGCTTGTTGGCGTGCGCCTGCAGGTTCTCATCGGTGAGCTCATCCTTGATCAGGTCCGAGAAGGACGAGATCAGGCGCCAGCGGGCGCGGAAGGCTTCAAGGCACGGGTAGCCCTTGAAGCGCGTCGCGATGACTTCCACCGTGAACGGCGTCGAGTCGTAGGGCTCGCGGTAGGTGTCGTAGCGGGTCGTGAACTCTTCATCGCTGATGAAGACGCCCTTCGCGATCAGCTCTTGCTTGAGCGCGGCGCGCACGGCCACTTCCTGCATCGCACGCTCGAGGTCGTGCACGAACAGGCCCTTCTTGATGAAGTCGAAGGCATCCTGCGTCGACCACTCGAGGTCGTTGACGCGCAACACCGTCTCAGCCGGCAGGCCGTGCGAGGCGTAGCGGATGTCACTCCAGCTGCGCAGACCCTTCTGCACGAACTGACGCATCATGTTGACCCAGAACTCAGGCAGCTTCTTCGGGTTGCCGTTCTCGTCGACACCTTCGGTGGCCTTCTCGAGCTGCTCCAGGAACTTCGGGCCCTGATCGCTCTGCGTCTGCGCCTTGATCGCTTCCTTCGTGATCATCGGCCAGTCCTTCGGAGTGCCCGGGAAGAACACGCGGTCGAACAGGATCGACTCCTTGCGTTGCTCCATGAACGTCTCCTTGCTGAGCCCGAATTGGGTTCGCACGACTTCCCAGAAATCGATGCCCGGGTTCTTGGTCGCGAACTCCGCCTGCATCGGCGCAAGCTCGGCCATGACCTCTTCTTCCGTGACCAGGAACTCCTCTGCCTTGCGCTGCCCCGACTCGACCTGCTTCTTCAGCTCTTCGAGAATGAAGAAGTTGGCGACCTTGGCCTCAACCAGCTTGCCGCCAGCGAGGTAGACAGCTTCGCGCATCACTTCGAGCGGATCGAGCAGCTTGCCGTTGACCTTCATCGAGCGCAGCAGTTGCGCCCGCTCATCGATCAACTTGTCTTGAAGGATGTCGACATCCCTCTTCAGCTTCCGGACTTGCTCGCCTTCATTCTGGGCGGTGAGGTTTGGAAGAGCGAAGGCAGGAGCCACGAACAAGGTGGCAGCGAGAAGTAGTGCGCGTTGCATCGTTATGAGGCCGTTCGAAGATCGGCGGTTCGAGGATAATGGGCGAAGGAGCTTAGCCACTGGGAGGAACAAGGCCAGCCGGGGCGGACCAATTGTGGCCCTATCGGCGCTTCGAGACGCAGCACCGAACGGATCCCTCCCGATTTGCCCGTGACTGTGGTCAGTTCTGGGACCGCGAATCCACGTGCCCCCTAGTGTGGCCCGACGACGCCCGTAGCATGGGCCGTGGGCATGACCTACGACCCCCGAACCATCGCTTTCGCCGCCGAACTGCTGTATCCGCCGCAACAACTGCGCGCGGATCTCGTGCAGACCGTACACAACACCCTCTACCAGAAGCCCCAATTCGGCTATCAGAACTTCCAGGTTGCGCCGGACGGCATCCACCTCAGCAACCTGCCGCAGGCCGCGGGCCAGGTTTCGACGGCCAGCTTCACGCACGATCGCCTCGTGGTTCGTGAAGAGATGCGCGGCACGACTGTCGAAGACTTCGCCACTCGCGCCGTCAACGTCGCACAGCTCGCGTTCCAAACCCTCGGTATCACCACGTCTATCGCGCAGCAGTTCGTCGTGCGTTCGCTGATCGCACCGCGCAACTTCAAGGACGGTCGCGAGTTTCTCGCCCAGCGCCTGTTGCCGCCGCTCAGCCAGGCCGGCAACTCGTTTGGCCGGCCGATGATGTCGCTCGGCACGCGCTTCGTCTTCCCGCCGCACGAAGAGCAGAAGATGACGTCGCAGGTCCGGATCGAAACCTGGCCGCAAGATCAGCGCTCCATCTGGATCGAAAACTCCACCAGTTACGCGGCCCCGCTCGCAGCGAACGAGATGCCACGCGTTGCCGACCAGTTGGCTGCGACATATAGCCAGGTCACTGGCCCAGTGTGTTCGTTTTTGGCGACCCTGGACACTCCATAAGACCGATCAAGAGCTGTGAGCAACCCCACCCACCAATCGATCTCCCGGTCGCATCGCCGACTGCCACTCGTCGCGATGGCCGCCACGATCGCGCTGCTCGGCACCGCGTGCGGCCAGCCCAAACCCGAGCCGAAGGAAGACCGCCTCCTCGTCATCGACGGTATGGAGATCCGCTTCTCCGACCTGCAGCCTTACTACGACTTCCTGACGGGGGCGCGCCCCGAACTCGGCGTCAAGTCGACCTACATCTGGGCGATGCGCGACCACGTGTTGCCAATGATGGCTGCGCGTCGCGCCTTCCCGGAGGAACGCGCCAAACTACTCGAACGCGCTGAGGCGTTGTGCTCGGTTGCGACCAACATCATCGAACTCGAAGAGAGTTCCGAACTCATCGTATCAAAGACCCGCAGCAACCTGACGCGCATCAACGCCAGACTGCCGGTCGCGATGTTCTTGTTCCGCGAAGAGATGACTGGCGCCGCCAGCCCGCCGATTGAACTGCCGGACGGCTACTTCGTTGTCGCCGCCCATGAGTACAACAAATCGCAGTTGACGATCGCCGATTTCGTCGACGCACTGCAGGTTGGCTTCGTCACCCACACGGCAAAAGAGTGGATCAGCTGGTGGGAAGCCGAGAAGAAGCGCCTCAGCGACAAAGTCACCTTCGTGCACCCCGACTACCGCGACAACATCCCGCAGTGGATGCAGCTACCCAAGGAAAAGCAATCGTGAGCCTCCTGTCGAACATCACCCGCCTCGCTGTCACGACTCTCGCGCTCGCCGCGCTCGTGCCGGGTCAAGCCGGCGACAAGAAGCCAGCGAGCAAGAAGCAAGACGGCAAGTCGACCGTCAAGAAGCTCAGCGAGTGGCCCAAGCTCAAGAAGGCCCACAGTGACGCGGCGCGCGCCAAGACGCGCCAGTTCCGCAAGACCAAGGCGGAACTGCACGAGAAGGCGTCCGCGCAGCTCGTCGACTATGGTGCCGGCGTTGCCCCGATCCTGATCCCGATGATCAAGGACCGCACGGACGGCATCAACGACCACCTGTTCGGTGTGCTCGACGCCGTGCTCAAGCCCGAACACGCGTCCCTGATCGCACGCGAAGCCAAGCGACCGAGTGTCGAATGGCGCCGCTACCTGATGCGCAAGTTGGCGACGTTCCGCGATGTGGACATCGCGCCGATCATGGCCAAGGCGGTCAAGGACAAGGATGAGGACATCGCGTTCTACGCCAGCCTCGGCATGCTCGGTCTCGGCAAGCACGACGGCCTCGACGCCGTTCTCGTCGCCGCCAAGCAGCGCTGGTCCGATGTCAGCCCGCTCGTCGCCAAGGTGTTGACGCCGGCGCGCAGCGCGGACGCGGCCACGCCGGTCTTCGAGAAGATCGCGGCGGCGCGCCCCACCGACAAAATGGCCGGCCTACGCCTGCTTCGTTACCTGATGGTCAAGGAGCAGGGCATGCTGCTGCGCACGTATCTGCAGGCGCCTGACTTCTCCGTCAAGAAAGAAGCCATCAACACCGCGCGCGTCGTGCACGGTGAAAAGCCGCTCGAAAAGCTCGCTAGCTTCCAAGCCATCAACATGGCCAAGAAGTGGCTCGACAAGCTCTAGCGTCAAGGCCCAACGACCTCCACTGATGAACACCCCTCGCATCAAGACCCGTCTCCTGCTGTCGGCCCTCGTCGTCTTCGCCACTGCGCTCCCGGCGCAGAAGAAGAAGGACAAGTGGAAGATCGATCCGCACACGAAGAACGATCCGAAGAAGATGGCCGCCGCCGGCTACCACAACTTCGGCCCGTTCAAGTTCGGCAACCTCGCCGCCGACCCGGTGCAGTCGTCCGACATCGACAAGACGCTGCCGTTCCTGCAGATCATCTGGATCGAGACCGATCACTTCCGCATCGGCACGCAACTGCCGGCTTGGTCCGTGCCCACTGCCGCGCCGATCCGCAAGAAGATCCGCGCCGAGCTCAACGAGCTGAAGAAGAAGCTCCCCAAGATCAACCCGAAGACCCGCACGCTCACGCCGTGGCTGCGCGCGCACCTCACCGCCCACCGACTCGAGAAGCTCTACGCCGAGACGCAGGAACTGTTCGGCGTCACCGACGACCAGTTCCCCAAGAAGCAGAGCGACGTGGTGCCCGGCCCCGGCAAGACCTACATGGGCTACGGGCCATACATGGGCATGAGCGACAAGTACCTCGTGCTCGTGATCGAGAAGGCCGGCCCCTACCGGCAGTACATGGAGAAGTATCTGGGCCGCCCGACGTACCAACCGCAACGGTGGCACTTCGTCGACAGCAGCTCGCTGCTGTTCACGTGCACGACTGAGTCGAACGAGTTCCCGCTCAAGCACGACACGGCCCTGCACTGTGCGCTCGCGTTCAACGTCAGTCAGAACCTGCTCGATGGGTTCCGCTACTACTCCTACAACCTGCCGGTGTGGATCCGCGAAGGCTTCAGTCACTGGAGCTCGCGCCGCGTCAGCATCGACTGGCCGAACTTCGACCAGAACGAAGGCTCCGTCGCCGACATGAAGCGGGAGACCAAGTGGAAGCAGTACGCAAAGGGCCTCATCAACAACACGAAGAAGTATGCGACGTTCCCCGAGGTCGCCAAGTGGCGTGACTTCGGCGACATCACGTTCAACGACCACGTGATGATCTACTCGCGCATCGACTTCCTGATGTCGATGGGCAAGGACAAGTGGAAGACGTTCCTCTTCACGGTGAAGGGCCGCGTCGACGAGAACTGGGCAGTCAACGAAAAGGACCTCGTCGGCGCCACGCGCGAAGCACTCAAGAAGGCCTACAACCTGACGTTCTTGAACTTCGACGACAAGTGGCGCGCGTGGGTGAAGAAGAACTACCCGTCGCGGTAGCCAGCCTACGTCACTGACTGCGAGCGCCCCGGCTGCGGGCGACCTCCAACAAGGAGCGTCGCCCAAGCCGCCGGCCCTAGAACCCAACCGTGCTGTGCAACGAGTTGCTGGTTCGGAACGAGGTTGCGTTGAAGGAGTAGAACTGCGTCCAGTATTCGAAGCCGACGTTGGCGGCACTCGCTGGCAGCGTTACCCCGAACTGGGCAGAGCCACTCGAGCTTGCCAACGCCGCATCACTGATCACGATGTCGTTGTAGGCAAAGCAACCAATCTCGCTGCCGATCGCCGCCAGCGGGAAGGGCAATGGCAATGGGCCAGAGACCGTATCCGAGAAACCGATCGCAAACATCACCGGCAGGTTCGGCTGACACGTAGCCGAGTTGTAGAAAACGGTCGATCCGATTCGCGGCAAGCCGGTGACACCTTGCGTGCAGGTTGGAATGCCACAACCGATCCCGACGCTCGTAACGGTGGCCAGGCTGCTACCCCACGAGATAAGTGCCGAACGAATCGTCGGACGCAACAGCTCGGTCAAGCCAGCGTCGTAGACTGCGGCGATAGCTCCCGCATCGGTCGACGCGTTGTTGACCCAGGCGCCGAAGCTGTACTGACGTGGCACGATGCTCGAGCCAACCATGAACGGAACGGAGATCCAGCCGAAGTCAGATCGGTTGAACCACGGCGCGCCACCGTTCGAAAGGCCATAGCCCCCCTTCTTGTGGGCGAGCTCGGTCAGGTTGCGGAAGCTCTGCAAGGTTTGCGTCGACAGTCCGAGCGAAGCTCCTTCGCCGTTGATGACATCGTCGAGCTGCACGAGGTCGTTGCGCATCAGATCGTAGAAGGCCTGCTTGCTCGACCCGAGATAGCCGTTGGCGACCGTCTCATGCGCAATGTGCAGATCACGCAGAGTGGTATCGTTGGGACTGGCCAACGCAGCCGGGCCGCAGCCGATGCGATGCCGCAAGACGGTGTTCGTCGTGCCAATCGTGCTAGCCGTATTGTTGATGTTGCTCTGCCCGAAGTACGACCGAACGGCCTGAGTACGCGCATTGTCCGAGGCCTCCATCATGTGGCTCAGCACGGTCTGCAATGGCTCACTGAAGGGGCCGGAGTCAACCGGGCACGACGAGCCGGCCGGGGAGTAGTTGCTGTAGACGGTCAACGGCGTCGACAGCGGCAAGCCGAGATGGACTTCCCGCATGGCGTGCAGATGGTGGAACGTCTTCATCGTGCTCGCCGGCTCAAAGACCGTATCGCCGTTGAGGTTGGCCAGGTTGGCACCATTGACTCGCTCCATCCACAAGCCCACCTGCCCGTTCGTCGCGGCGCGCATCTGACCACCGACACTCGTCGTCAATGCGTTGCTGTTGTTGACGGTCACCATTGCCCACTTGCGGGTCGTGCCCACCAGATAGGTCTCCAGGTCGATCGGACGCACTCCGTACTGATTGAGCAGGTACAGGATGTCGGCGCTATCGAGGTTGTACCACCAGTACCAGTTCGGTGGACTTGGCTCGTCGACCATGATGCACGCATACGTTCCCGAGCCGACTGACTCGAGGTCATACAACCGCGCGTTGTTCGAGTTGATCAACGAAGTGATCTGAGATGGCGTGACTCCGACGTACCACCACCACGGCCGATAATCCGCGCCGGTGTTGCGGATCATGATCGCCGAGTATCTGGTAAGGCCATTGGCCGTGTAACGATCGAGGTCGACGATGCGCGCATTGTTAGCGGCAACATGGGCCGACAGCTGCGAGACCGTGCTCCCGACGTACCACCACCACACCTTCTGGTTGGCGCCGGTGTTGTTGACCATGATGCAGGCATACCGAAGGTTGCCTGCCGTATCGATGTAGGGATCCAAGTCAATCAACCGCGCCTGGTTGGTCGTAAGTAGGCTCGAGATCTGTGGAACCGTCTGCCCTACGTACCACCACCAACCGGAGGCATAGGCACCGGAGTTCTTCACGAACACGGCATCGAACGTAGACCCGAAGATGCCCGGCCCGCGATAGGTCAGGTTCGTCAGACGATAGCCTTGTTGGATCGTCGAGTTGATCGACGGAATGGAAGCACCAAGTTTGGTGATGTGCCCTGTTGGGGTCGAGAGATCGCGCACGTCCTGCGCCGACACAGTCAGTGCGAGAGCGAGCGCGAGGACCAAGGATGTGATTCTGGTAAGCATCGTCTAGTTGCTGGGGTGAATGAGAAGGAGCACGCGGTCTGCGTGCTCACCTCGCCCATCAGCAGCGATGCGTCGCTGTGACCACGGCTCTGCAAAAAGAACTCGGCCAAAAGGCGCAACGGGATTTCTCAGAATCAGAGTCACACCCGCGCAGTGCTCCGGATGGCACCACCGAGCAAATGCAGAGCCCGCCCTACTCGCCGCTATTCGAATCGCTCGCCGCCATCGTTGCGGCGAGCTTTGCAAGTGCGCGCGACAACGTCTTGCGAACGGCTACCTCTGATCGCTCGAGACGCGTCGCAATCTCGGCGTGGCTCATGCTCAGCAAGCGGGACATCGTCACGACTTCACGCTGCTCTGCCGTCAACCGATCAAAGGCCGCCTCGACCGACAGCAACTCTTCGCGGGCAGATGCATGTTGACTGGGCGAAGCCGTCAACCCGGCAAGTCCCTCGGGCAACTCGACTGGTTGCTCGCGATGCGCGTTGCGCTTCTCAGCTCGCCAGTGCTCGAGACGGTTGACGACTTTGCGATGCGCGGTGGTGAACAACCAGGCTCGAAAGCCTTCTTCACCGCCGTGCGCGAAACGGTCTTCGTGCTGCAGAACTTCGCGAGCCACCGACTGCACGATGTCACAGCTCTCTTCGCGGTTGCGGAGTTCCAACCCCATGCGCAGACGCACAAACGCGCGCAGCGCTGGCAGGTGCCGAGTCACCAATTGCTCAACACTTGGCTCGTGGGAATCGCTCATCGCCGCAACAGTTTAGTCGCTAGCGGCGAGACGTGCTCGGCCAGAAAGCGCCGCGCCACAGATAGCCGTCGATATGCTGGCAGAGCGCCATGAGTGCCGACGAACCGTGCAATGAGTCTCCGGCGGAGCAGGTCTTCGCAGATTTCCTCGAGCGAATCGAGGCCGGCGAGAGCGTGGATTTCGAGCAGGTATGCACGAACCACGAGGACCTGCGGGCAGAGCTTCGCCGCATTCACCGCCGCTGGCAGGCGATGAGCCACGCCTTCTCGGTGCTCTCACGCACCGGCGATTCGAGCGCAGCCACCGAGCCCAGCTCCGCCTCGATTTCGGCTCTGATCGCACGGCTAGGGACAGACACCTCGAGACGGCAGCGTTATGCGATCGGCAATGACATCGCAATTGGCGCCATGGGCAAGGTCGTCCGTGGTTGGGATGAGGACCTCCGCCGAGACGTCGCGCTCAAAGTGCATCGACACCTGGGCGACGACCGCTCGCAGCGCCGGTTCGTCGAGGAAGCGCAGATCGCCGGGCAACTCGACCACCCAGGCATCGTCCCGATTCACGAACTGGGCATCGACGCGGACGGCCGCCCGTTCTTCGCAATGAAGCTGGTTCGCGGTCGCGACCTAGGCGACTTGCTCGACTTGGTGCCGTCGGAAACCGACGGATGGTCACGCACGCGGGTTCTCAACGTGCTGCTGCGCGTTTGTGAGGCGATGGCCTACGCCCACGACAAAGGCGTGGTCCACCGCGATCTCAAGCCACAGAACATCATGGTCGGTCGCTTCGGGGAAGCCTACGTCATGGACTGGGGGCTCGCGCGGGTCGCCCAAGCGAGGAATGCCGAGGGTGACGGCAGCCCACTCGATACCGTTCGACGCGAGATCGAAGCAGAGCAGTGCGACGATCCGTCACCGTTGTTGACGCGCGACGGAGAAGTGGTTGGCACGCCGGCCTACATGGCACCCGAGCAGGCAAACGGCGGCGCCGATCACGCCACACCAGCTGCGGACATTTACGCCATCGGCGCAATGCTCTACCAGTTGCTCGCGGGACACATCCCGTATTCCCCACCGGGCACAACGCTCACAGCGAACAAGATGGTGGATGCCGTCCGCACGGGACCGCCGACGCCCGTGCCCGAAGCCGTTCCCGCAGAGTTGCGAGCAATCTGTGATCGAGCCATGGCCCGATCGATTGAGGCCCGCTATTCATCGATGATGGCTTTGGCCGAGGACTTACGCGCATTCTTGGAGTCGCGTGTCGTCGCGGCCTACCGCACTGGCAGTCTCGCCGAACTGCGCAAGTGGATCGACCGCAACCGCGCCTTGGCCATCAGCTCCGTATTGCTGGTGATCGTGTTGCTGACTAGCAGCATCGTCGCAACGCAGCTCTGGCTGACTGCCGAAGGGGCGCGCGAAGTCGTTGCGGCGGAGGTTACTCGCAGCAAGTTCAGGAATGCGCGGCTGGCCATGCGGCTCGACAGCTCCAACTTGTCGGCTGCCACCCTCTGGCGGCAACACCTCGAAGGTGCCATCCCGCGCGCCACCAACTGGGCGCTGATCGAGAACGCGACACGCGATCCAATTCTCGCGACGACCACCATCACGGGAGTAGGGCCGATTGCGTTCTCGAGCCCTGCGGATGCTTTCATCGTTTCTGATAGCGAAGGGCGCCTGCAGCTGCTCGCCCCCGACACGCTGGCGCCCCGCAAGACGCTCGCGACGGACGAGAAGGTCAGCGTCCGCACGATTGCGGCCGCGTCGCGCGATGCCCGAGCCATCGTGGGCACGGAAGCCGGCGACGTCATTGTTTGGGACCTCGATCGAGGCATCGAACGCACGCGCATCCGAACCCATGAGTCAGCAGTCCTGGCCACGATCGCCGTCGATGACGGCTACATCGCAGGAGATGCGAGTGGCAATGTCTTTCGGGTTCACGAAGCGGATCGACGAGCGACTCCCATCCTGCAAAGCAAGTCCGGGGTCTTGGCGTTGGCGCTCAATCGGAACCGCAGTCTCCTTGCCGTCGGAGACCAAAGCGGCACCCTTCACCTGCATTCGCTCAAAGATGCAACTTCGACATCGGTACGCCTTGGTCGGGCCGGCATCGGGACCATTGCGTTCTCTCACGATGGGTCGCAAGTATGGGCGGGAGTAGGCGAAGTCATCGTGCAAGTTGACACTGCCACCAAGGAGACCGTACGGCAGCAGGCTACCGCCAACGGCTCGTGTCGATCCATTGCGCGCCTCGAGGACGGTTCGATGGCAATCGGAGGATGGTGGCGAATAGACCACTACAGCTCGGACGGCGAACGGCTGGCACCACTCTCACTAGGCAGCATCCGCACGATCGCCGCGGCCTACGGAGGTAATCGCATCGGCTACACCGTTGGCGACACAGTCGGCGTCGTCGACTTCACGACCAGCGATCGCCGCGAGATCGACGGGGTGGGCGCAATCGGCCTGAGTCGCAATGGCGACACCGCAGTCACCTGGCGTGACGGCAAGGTTGCCGCCATCGATGTGGCAACCGGCGAACTGCGCACCTCACAAAGAGTCGCGGGCGGTGGCTGGCTACGCACGAACGATGATGGCTCGCAAGTTGCCGTTGCGCGCAAGGGTGCTGTCACGATCGTGAGCCTGCAGCAGGGCACGAGCTACGAGGTGCCAGGGCCAGTCGACTTGGGCATGGGCGACCTCTGCATCTTCGCCCCCGGTGGCGAGGAGTTTGCCGCGATCAATGGCTCGCATCGGGTCGAACGCCGACTCACCAGTAATGGCGAGCTGATTGCCGGCTACGACTTCCCCGGCAAGCAACTACTGCGTCTGTGCTACTCCCTGGACGGCTCTCGGCTCGCGATCCTGGCACGCCACAAACTGACTGTCTCCGTTGTGACCTTGGCCAATAACGAGGTTCAAGAAGTGCGGTTCGATGACCAAGAACACGAAGCTGACGGGCGCATCTTCGCAGTCGCGTTCGACTCCGATTGCAGCCAAATGGCGATCGGCACCTGGGAAGGCATCGTCCGCGTTCGCAACATGCGCACCGGCGCCCTACGCGAGTTCCAACCACCAGCCGGCGTTGTGTGGGCCCTGACCTTTTCGCCAACGGACCCCAACCTGCTGATTGCCTCATCGGGGGCCGGCGGGGTTACCTTTTGGGACCTGACTTCGGGCGAATGCTGCCTGCAGATGTTCGACAAGATCGCTCCGGCATCACAACTGCAGATCAGTGACGATGGCCGCACACTGAGTTGCTATCTCCGCACAGGTCCATTGGTGCTGGACCTCGAGTATCGAATGCGACACGTCGCTGGCGGTTTGGCAGCGCAACTGCCCACGCTGCGCAAGAAGGTCAACATTCCGCCAGCGCGAGAGCAGTTTCTGCAGGATTGGGCGCAGGAGATCTTGAACAAACCCTGGCCCCGTTGGCGCTGATCACTGCAGTCGGTTTATCGACTCCGTCAGCTCGGATCCCACAAGATCATCTTGTAGACGGGCAACAGCGCAAGCAACGAGCTCCGCACCCAGGCATCCGCCTCCTCGCCCATCTCCAGCGCGTCTTCCTTCGGCAACTGCCGCTGCACGTGCAGCCAGTGATCGCCCGGCGTGTAGTGCTGCATCATCTCCTTCACGTCGCTCGGCTTGATCGACGCGCACCAATGATCCGCCCGCCAATCGTGCAGCTTCAGATTGAAGCCGCCCGGTAGCGCCTTCAGCGCCGAGCAGAACTCGTCGAGCGCCGCCGAGTCGTTGAGCACCTTCTTCTTGAGGTTCTCCCCGTCCCACCACGCTTGCGGGTGGATGCGCAGCGCGGCTTCGACGATCTCGTCATCGAGGCACACTTCGAGCACGGTCTGGATGTAGTGCGTCTCGGCGTCCTTGCCGAGCGCCTCGCCGAAGAACGACGCCAGCTTCTTCCGCTCGCGCGCACCGCGACACAGATACGCGCGCTGCTCTTTGACGCGGTAGCTGTTGAACGTGTACGGGTGATGCAAACCCGCCTGCGCACTCAAATCAGTACCAAGCGGCTTCGCCTCCTTCTTGACGCGATCGGCAATGCCCTTCAGCTTGCGCCGCACACTGAGGCGCAACGCGTTGTATTCGGGGTCGTCTTGGCGATGGCGTTCGTACGCCTTGAAGTCGCGTTCGAGAAAGGCTTCAGACATGCCGGCACCTTAGCTTAAGGATACGCGAATGAGGACACTGCTTCTGGCACTCGGCTTGCTCGCAACGGGTCCGGCAGTCGCCTTGTGCGCATGCCCGCAGAACGACCCCGTTGCGGCGGCAATCAAGACCAAGCCCAAACCACACCCGCGCCTGTTCTTCACCGAGACGCGGAGCGAGGAACTGCGCGAACGGATCAAGAACGCCCCCACGCTCGCCAAGGTCTCGGCGTTCATCGTCAAGACGGCAGACGCACTCGAATCCGTGCCGCCGATGACGCGCAAGCAAGTCGGCCGACGACTGCTCGGCGTTTCGCGAACCGTTCTCAAGCGCGTCAACTTCCTGGCATACGCCCACCGCATGACCGGCGAGCAGCGCTACCTGCAACGTGCAGAGAAGGAGATGCTCGCCGCTGCCGCGTTTGCGGACTGGAACCCGAGCCACTTCCTCGACGTCGCCGAGATGACCACGGCCCTCGCGATTGGCTACGACTGGCTGCACCAGGACCTGACCGACACGGCTCGCAAGACGATCCGCACAGCGATCATCGACAAGGGTCTCAAGCCATCGCTGAAGGGCGGCTGGTGGGTCACGACGAGCAACAACTGGAACCAGGTCTGCCACGGCGGACTAACACTCGGCGCGTTGGCCGTTCTCGAACACGAACCAGAACTCGCGCAACAGATCATCACGCGTGCCCGCAAGAACCTGCCGCGCGCAACGCACGAATACGAACCGGACGGCGCCTACCCCGAGGGCCCCGGCTATTGGGTCTACGGCACGAGCTACCACGTGCTGATGATGGATGCGCTGCAAACGGCACTCGGCACGGACTTCGGATTGGCAAACGCCAACGGCTTCGCGAAGAGCGGCGACTACATGTTGCACGTCACCGCCCCGAGCAACCTGTTCTTCAACTACTCCGACGGCGGTGCGAAGCACCAGGTGATGCCGGCCCTGCGTTGGTTCGCTACGCGCCACGAGAACTCTGCGCTGCTCTGGCACGATGCGCCGGCACTCGAATCGTTTGTTGCGGCGGCGAAACCATCAAGCAGCTCGTCGCATCGTTTGTTGCCGTTCTTGCTGCTGTGGTCGCAGACCAACGAACAGCGCATGCAACCGAAGCACCGGAGCTTCTACGCGGGCGGCCGCACCCCGATCGCCATGCACCGCAGTGGCTGGGACACGTCGGCGACCTTCCTCGCGATCAAGGGCGGCTCTCCCGGTGCCAACCACGCGCACATGGACATCGGCTCGTTCGTGCTCGAATCCGACGGCGTGCGCTGGGCTCACGACCTCGGTTCGCAGAGCTACCACAGCCTCGAATCGAAGGGCATCCGGCTGTGGGACCGCAGCCAGAAGAGCCAACGCTGGTCGGTGTTCCGCCTCAACAACCATTCGCACAACACCCTCGTCGTCGACGGCAAGTTGCAGCGCGTCAAAGGCAGTGGTGCGATCGATGCGTTCGTCGCGGAGAGCGACATGCCGCACACCATCGTCGACATGTCCGCTGCCTATGCCGGCCAACTGCGCAATCCCCGCCGCGGTGCCGCGCTGCGACGTGATCGCTCGGTTGTGATTCAGGACGAGCTCGAAACGCTGGCGAACGAGGCCACAACGGTGCGCTGGGGCATGCTCACGAAGGCCAAGATCGAACTACAGGGTGCAACGGCGACACTTACGCAGAAGGGCCAGAAGCTGACGGTTCGCATCGCGTCGCCTGAAGGCGCGCGGTTTGCCATCGTCGAGACGGCCAAGCCGCGGGCAGCGCACGACACGCCCAATCGCGGTACGCGCATGCTCGCGTTCGAGGTTGAGATGCCGGCGCAAACGAAGCATCGGCTGACCGTGGTGCTCGCGCCCGAAGGCGCAAGCACGGAGCTGCAAGCTGCAGCTCTCGCCGATTGGCGGTAACGCCCCCGATCAGTTCTGCACGACGACCTTGCCGGTCGCCTTGCCACTCTCGAGTCGCGCGTGCGCGTCCCCCACCTCGGCAAGCGAGAAGTTCGTCTCGTCGAGTACGGGCTGCAGCCCACCGGCTTCGACGACCTGCGCAACATCACGCAGGATCTGGCCGTGCACCTTCCTCCCCACGTTGTGGAGCATCGGGATCAACATGAAGACCACGTGCAGCGACAGCCCCTTGAAGTGAGCGGTCGACAGATCCAACTCGCATAGAGCCACGGTCGATGCAACGTGTCCGTTGAGAGCCGCCGCCTCGAACGAATGCGCCATGTTGGCGCCGCCAACCGAGTCGAACACGACATCGAAGCCGCTACCGCCGGTATGAGTCGCGACGTATTGCTCGACCGTCTCCGTCTTGTAGTTGATCGACATCGCTCCCAGCCGCTCGATCAACGCCACCTGCTTGTCGCCACCACCCGTGGAATACACATCGGCACCAAAGTGCTTCGCCAACTGCAAGGCAACGTGGCCGACACCACCAGAACCACCGTGCACGAGCACCTTCTGACCTGCCTTCACACCAGCGCGAGTCAGACCTTCGTATGCAGTGATCGCGACCAACGGCAGAGCCGCGGCCTCACGCATCGAAAGGTTCTTGGGCTTGTGGGCAATCAGGTCTGCATCGGCGGCGAGGAACTCCGCAAGCGTCCCCGGTAGATCCGCGAGTCCACCAGCGCAGCCATACACCTCATCACCAACTGCGTATCCCGCAACACCGGCACCAACCGCTTCGACCGTGCCAGCGAAGTCCATCCCGAGAATGGCCGGCGCGTCCGGAGACAGCGGCAACGCCTTGCCCATCTTCCGGATCATGGTGTCGACGGTATTGACGCTCGACGCCGCGATCCGGATCAGGACCTGGCCAGCGTCGGCTTGAGGGGCTGCCATCTCCGCAGCTTCGAAAACGGCGTCCTCGCCGTAGGCACTCACAATCATTGCTCTCATGGTCTTCATCTCCGGCTGTTGGTGGATGGCGATGCGTTCGCACCGCCTCATGAGCCGGAAAGTGGCCCGATGCTGCGTTCTTTACAAGAACCCACATTTTTGTAAGTATGGGATCTGAAACCGACCCGGAGACACCGTGACCCGCAAGTACAACTGGAAGACCGGCTGCGACGTCGAAGCCACCCTCAGCGTCATCGGCGGCCGCTGGAAACCCGTGCTGGTCTGTCACCTGCTGCAGGGACGCAAGCGGTTTGGCGAACTACGTCGCCTCGTGGCGAACGCGACCGAGCGCATGATCACGCTGCAGCTCCGCGAACTGGAAGCAGACGGCGTCATCGATCGGCACGTGTTTGCGCAGGTGCCGCCACGCGTGGAGTACGAGGTGACCGAGTTCGGCCGCACTCTCGAACCGATCCTGGAGTCGATGCAGGACTGGGGGCGCAACTTCAAGGTGCGCCGCTTGGCTGAAGAGGCTGCGAGCGAACGAGCCTGACCAAGCGTGGCGTGCTCGCGCCCGAAGGCGCAAGCACGGAGCTGCAAGCGGCAGCTCTCGCCAACTGGCGCTAGCGCGCCTTGGCGAGCTTCTTCGTCGGCTCCAGCAACCCGAGGTCGCTGACCTTCTTCTCAGCAGCTTCGACCGCCGCCCACTCCTTGTCGAGATCGGCGAGTTGCGCGCTGATCTTCTTGGTCTTCTTGTGCTTGCTGCCGTATGCGGCGCGAGCGGCGAGCAGCTTCTCCTTCAGAGCAACGCGACGGCCCTCGATGGTGTCGTAGCGATCGAGCAGCATCAGCCACTTCTTCACCTGACGCTTCGGGCTCTTCGCGTAGCGCGTCTCGAGCACCTTGTACATCGCACTCCAAAGCTTGGATTGCGTCTGCACGCCGGAGAACGTGACAGGCTTGGCATCCTTGTGCGCCAACAGGAAGAAGTGCGGCACCTTCTTGCCGAAGTTGTAACCCGCGAACACGTTGTAGAACGGGTGCGTGCGCTCCCAGATGTGCGCCGGCAACTTGACCGTGCGGAACCACTTGGTCAGCAGCATCGTCTTGTCGTTCTTGAGCGAACGGCTGAGCAACGCGCTGTCCGAACCCATGCAGGCCTGGCACTCGCGCAGGACGAGCAGCGGACGACCATCGTCTTCATCCCACATCGCCGCGATCGCTTCCGTGCGCGACATCGGACCAGCGGCGCGGGTGCCCTTGCCCTTCTGAACCGGCGGGACCGGGTGGCTCCAGCTGACCGACAGGCGGCGCTTGGAAGTCGGTCCACGATCCAACGTGATCGGCATCCCGCGGCGACCACCGGTCGTCGGCTTGGTCGGGTTGCGGCCACCCGTCGACGGGCCACCAGGGCGCTTGTATGTCGGGCCGGACGGTTCCGGCGCAGACGGACCACCTGGGCTCGGCGTCGACGGTCCAGCCGGTTGCGGCTGGTTGTTGACCGGGCCGACCGGGTTCGCACCCGCACGGGACGGCTCCGGTGGCGGATACCCGCCGGCCGGACACTGTGACAGGACGGGAACGCTGACGACCAACGCACACAGAATGGCGCGGCTACTGAGAGCTAGGCTTGAAGGGTTCATGTTGGGAGTACCTCTGCTAAGGAGTGGGATGCGATTCTATGGCGAGGCCGCAAGGAGCGGAACCGCCACCTGAGTTGGGTCACCTGCGCTTTCGTTTGCGCTTCTTGTTGTTCAGCACGTCGGACCGCCACGCGCCTTCGAGGGCTTCGATTTTGCAAGAGAACGCTGCCGTCACCGCGTCGCGCTGACGGATCTGCATCTCTTGTGCCGTCGGCAATCGCCGGCGCGCGTGGAACGGGTCCTTCAGGCGACTGACGAACTTGGCGAACTGCGGCTTCTTGTTGGCGAGCAGGAAGTCGACGAAGGTCCACGACTGTATGTGTTGCTCGACACCGAACTTACCGGCGTCCTTTCGATCGATGAATGGCTCGATGCCTTCGAAGACCTCGTTCTTGACTAGGCCGTGCACGCGCACGTCCCATTGCCAGAAGCCACTGCGCGGGTCTTCGTCCTCAGCGTTCTTGCGATCGTAGGTCGGGAAACGCGGCGAGACCTTTCGCGAGTGCCAGTGGCCAAGCCCCGTCGACAACCATGCCGGCAGGTCATGACTGAAGCCGCGATAACTGGTGTAGAGGTTGTGCGCGACGTTGAACGCCACAGCGGCATGCAACGCGGGATCGAGGTGAAAGAGGCCGTTCGCAGACTCGGTACTGCAGCCCCAATACATGCAGCCGAACTGGTTGTCGTAGATGCGGATCGGCTCCGTCATCTCGAAGCCGTGGTAAGCGTTCGTATACCGGGCGTGCGACGACTTCGTGCGCAGGATCAGCACCGTGAACTTGTTCTTCATCCCGAGGAACGGGCCTTCGCCGCGATAGTCAGCGGGGACGGTCGCCGGGATGCCTTTCGCTTCGAAGTAGGACTCCTCGACCGAGAGGTTGTCGAGAACGTCGCTGTAGATGTTCTCCAGGCGCATCGCGAACAGGTGGGTGCGCAGCCACGGATCGAGTTCCTTCGGCTTCTTCTTGATGCCTGGCAGGGACTTACGCAACTCGGCGATCTCGACGTATACTCGCTTCTGCCAATCACGACGCCAAGCTTCGCGCCCCTTCACCTTCATCGCGGGCAACGCGCAACCAAGGCGGAAGTGCTTGGTCTCGACCCACATGAGCGGCTCGGTGCCGAGCAGTTCTTCGATCGTACCAGTCGTCTGGTTGGTGCCGAAAGCAAAGGGTCCGAGATTGTCGTAGCCTAGCTTGGCGAGTCGAGCTGGCTCGTTCTTTGTATATGGATCAGGCCCGGCTTTGGCGCGCGTCGCTTGCCCCGGCAGCAGCAGAGCCGTGCACATCAGCACACTCAGTGTGCGCAACCAACCGTTACGTGCCCGTAACGATAGGAACCAGCCTGACGCAATTCGTTGACTCATCCTTTGATCGAACCGAGAGGGAATCGGGTGACTCTCGTGCTGCCCCTTCATAAGTGGAGCAACTACGGTCGCCACCCGAGGCATCAAGCAACTTCCAGTCCAATGAGCCACAATCCGCACCGCCCTACTTCCTGCCGCATCGCCCTAAGCGCCTTGCTGTTCGCAAGCGCTACGATCGCGCAAACCTCATGGTCCACCGCTAGTAACGTTGGTGCACCGGCGCCCAACTGCAGTTCCGCTTGGGACTCTGGCCGCAACCGCGTCGTCGCCTTCGGGGGCCAGACCGGCGCCACCGAACAGAACGCCACGCGCGAGTGGGACGGCACCTCGTGGCAAGTCGTCAATTCAGCCAGCAACCCGTCCCCGCGCAATCGTCCGGCCATGGCGTATGACGAAGCGCGTGGCGTCACGGTGATGTTCTCGGGCGGCAACTCGTTCAACAACGACACGTGGACCTTCGACGGCACGACGTGGACGATCGAGGCGCCGAGCTCCATGCCACCGACGCGCTTCGGCTCGGCGATGGCCTACGACAAGTCGCGTCAGGTCGTCGTGATGTTCGGCGGCTTCGTGCCATCGGGCCAGGACGCCAACGACATCTGGGAATGGAACGGCGTCAACTGGACCCAGCGTACGCCAGCGGGTCCGCAACCGTCTGCGCGCGGCGCCCACCGCATGGTGTTCGACGAATCGCTCAACGCCATTCTGATGGTCGGCGGCTTCCGCACCGCGACCAACAACACCGTCTCTGACGCGTGGTCGTGGAACGGCACGAGCTGGACGCAACACGCAAGCATGCCGACCACTCGTTGTGACCAGGCGATGTGCTACGACGTCGCGCGCCAACGCACGGTGGTCTACGGCGGCTCCAACTTCCTCAGCGCCGCGCAAACGCAACTGTCGGACACGTGGGAGCTCTACGCGGGCGCGTGGATCCAACGCACGACGGCCACCTCGCCGGGTGACCGCGCCAACGCGGCAGCGGCCTACCTCCCCGACTCCAAGACGTTCCTGATCGCCGGCGGCCACTCGTTCCCCGGTGTCCCAACGCTCGACACCTGGGCCTACGAAGCGATCACATCGGGTTCGGCCGACGCGTTCGGACAACCTTGCGCGATCACGTTCGGCGCGCAACTCGAAGCACTGACGCTCCCCTACCTCGGCCTGCCGTTCACGCAGGAACTCAGCACCAGCAGCCCCGCCGCCGCAATCGGGCTGATTGTGTTCGGCACCAGCTGGCAGCAATACAACGGCCTGCCGCTACCACTCGACCTCTCGTCCATCGGGGCACCGGCGTGCTTCCTGCAGACCAGCGTCGACGTCGTCAACACGGTGTTGTTGAACGGTGGCACGGGCACGCTCACCTGGAACATCCCGAACACGCCGTCGGCTGCTGGGTTCCAGTTCGCGACGCAGGGCGTGGTCATCGAGCCGTTGAGCCCGTTGACGCTGCCGATCGACATGACCGGGCACTTGCGTTGTACGGTCGGGAATCCCTAGCTGCGGCCAAGAACACCGGCGCGTAACTCCCTGAAGCTGGCACAAGCCACTTGTGCCACCTACGCTGCCGCCATGCGGACACTCGTCGTGCTTCTCGGCGCCACGCTCCTGACTGGCTGCACCTCTGCGGTGATGGCCGAGCCAGCAGTTCACGTTTCTCCTTACCTCGCGGTCTACCAACTGCGCGGCAAGAGCACGATGACGTCGTTCGTCGATCCGATGAACACGGCGGGGCCGGTGCAGAGCAACCCGTATCAGAAGATGGGAACGTTCGGCCAGGACCGCTTCCGCGAGGACGTCGGCATCCGCGCCGACATCGGCGACGGCTTTGGCGGCATCCGTGCGGACTACTACCAACTCGACATGGACACGTCGAGGAAGGGCGAGCTCAACGGCGACTGGGGCAACCTGCTCGAAGACGACCGCGTCAGCATGTATGCCAACATGGATGAGTTGCGGGTCGGCTATGTCGAGCCGATCGCCGAGTTCACGACCGACTACCGCGACGAAGAGATGCGGTTCCAGTTCGGCATCGGTGGCGTGTTCACCTCGCGACAGATGACGCTGAAGGCGGTCGACGAAACGTTCACCCGCTTCCAGAACTACGAACTCGCCGGCGACACGATCGCGCCGACGGTGCGCGCGCGCGTCAGCTGGATGAAGCTCGCGCTCGACGTCGACTACGCAGCGGCGCCAGAATCCCTCGTGCTCTCGGGTGACATCGAAGGCCTATCCCAAGACATCGAAGCGCGCCTGAGCTACCAGCTCCCGCAACGCGACATCAGCTTCTTCGTCGGTCTGCGCTACAGCGAGTTCTCCGGCAGCGGCGTCGCCGGCAACTTCACCTACGACTCCGACCTCGTCATCGACGGCATGCAGTTCGGCGTCCGCGTCACGTTCTGACACGTACGGTGCCTGGACCATTTTCACCACATTCGCGCTACGCGCGAATGTGGTGAAAATGGTCCAGGCACCGTACGTGTCAGTGGGCGGCGGCCAGGCGTTGGATGAAGTGGTCGCAGGCGGCTTTGGCTTTGGTGGTCTCGCAGGTGAAGTCGTTGAGCATCACGCTGAAGATCAGGGGTTCCTGGTCGTCGCGGAGGATGTAGCCGGAGAGGCAGACGACGCGGGAGATGAAGCCGGTCTTGGCGCGCACGCGTTGGTGCGCCGGGCCTTCGGCGAAGCGGTTCTTGAGCGTGCCCGTGACGCCTGCGATCGGGAGGCATTCGAGGAACTGCTTCGCGTAACTGCGGCGGCGGATCGTGCGCAGGAGTTGCACGAGTTGGCGCGGCTGCACGAGGTTGCGGCGCGACAGGCCCGAACCGTCAGCCATCACCAGGCCTTGTGTATCGACGTCGAGGGCGCGCAGGGTCTCGCCGGCGTGGGCGCGGGCGGCGCTGTTGCTGGCTGACGCGCGGTTGACGAACGCGGCGCCGCGGAACAGTTGCTCGGCGTAGAGGTTGTTGCTGTTGGTCAGCAGCGGCTTCGCGATATGCGAGAGTGGTCGGGACTTGAGACTCATGATCTCGGTCGAGCCCTGCGTCGTTGGTGGCGAGGCACCGATGTCCATGCCCTCGAACATCACGCCAGTCGCCTGCAACTTGCTGGTGATGACCGCCTCGGCGAACGTGATCGGGTCGCTGACCGCAACGCGGAACTCCGCAGCCTCACCCGCCGGTCGCAGGACGCCGCGGACTTCGATGCGGTGCTGGCCAAGTCGGCGCGTCACGTGCAGCTCGCTGTCTTTGCCGACGGCGTCGAGCGTCACCTGGCTGTCGACCCATTCCTTGGGGTTGAGCAGCGTGGGAACGGTTTCCATCGCCGCATGCGCATGCATCGGCTTGATGCGAACCTTCAGCACGTTGCCAGCTGCGCAGAGGCCACCGAACGGCGCCGCGTAGTCGTCGGCCAGGTAGTCCCACTGCCAGCCGTGGCCGCGGTTGTCTTCTTCGCCCCACGAACTGATGCCGCGGACCTTCCCGCCAATGCGCTCGATGCCCAACTTGCGCAAGCCGTCCATGACATGCGTCCACTGGAAGTCTTCGCTTGAAGGCGGGTTGAACGTCGCATCGGCGAAGGTCGGGTCGCCACCACCGATCACCAAGAGATTGCCGGCGAGCCGGCCGCGGTTGATGTCGGTGTTGAGGTTGGCATCCGTCGCGAACCGCGTGACGAAGCGATGATCGAGCCCGAGCGACTCCATCGCGATCGCCGTCGTCAGCAGCTTGTTGTTGGAAGCTGGAGCGAAGCCGCGATCCGCCATCGACTCGGCGAGCACGTTGCCGGTGACGGGGTCGTAGACCATGACACCGACTCGGCCACCCTTGAGGTCGGGACAAGCGACCAGTTCGGCGAGGGCGTCCGCGACTTCATCGTGACGCGGTGCAGCAACACAGCCGGCGAAGGCGGCCAGCAGAACGAGCGACAGGCGGGGAACGTAGCGCACACGCCCACCATAGCGCCGCGGCGTTCGGTCGTGCTACATGCCCAGTTCTTTGAGGCGACGATAGAACGTGCTGCGCGCCATGCCGAGCTGCTTGGCCGCCGCCGCCTTGTCGCCGTTGGTGTCGCGCAACGCTTGCGCGATTGCCTCGCGGTCCGCGGCGTCACGGCGCGCCTTGAGATCTGGCGCCGGCGGGGGCGTCGACGGATTGGCTGGATTGGCCGGCGCGATGCCGGTTGCCGTCGAACGACGCACGGGCCGCGGGCCGAGGTTGGGCGAGCCCTTGCGCACCCGTTCGGGCAGATCGCTTTCTTGCACGACTTCGCCGACGTCGAGGGCAAACGCACCTTCGATGACGTTCTCGAGTTCGCGAACGTTGCCGGGCCACGAATACGACATCATGCGATCCATCGCACCCTTGGAGAACCCGCGCACCGGCTGCTCCGAACGTTCGTGGCGCCGGTTGCCTTCGCGCAGGAAGTGATCCGAGAGCACCCGCAAGTCGCCCATGCGATCGCGCATTGGCGGCAGCAAGAGCTGCACAACTTCGAGGCGATAGTAAAGGTCTTCGCGGAAGAGGCCTTCGCGCACGAGCTCGAGCAAGTCGCGGTTGGTCGCGGCAATGATGCGCACGTCGACGATGCGCGGCTGGTTGGCACCGACCGGTCGAATCTCACCACGCTGCAGAACGCGTAGGAGTTTGACTTGCACGCTAGGCGACGTCTCGGCGATTTCGTCCAGGAAGATCGTGCCGCCGTCCGCCGCACGGAACAGGCCTTCGTGCGCCGACTGCGCGCCAGTGAACGACCCCTTCTCGTGGCCGAACAGTTCACTCTCAACGAGCTCTGGAGCGATGGCGCCACAGTGCAGCGGAATGAACGGCGCGTTGCGGTGACGACCGTCGAAGTGCAGCGCGCGAGCGACCAGTTCTTTACCGGTGCCACTCTCGCCGTAGATCAGCACCGTCGAGCGCTTCTGGCGCAATCGCGCAACGCGCTCCGTGATGGAGTTGACGCCTGGCGAACCACCGATGAAGTCGGTCATCCGATACGTCGCCTCGCCTGCTTCTGCGACCGGCTCCTCGGGGGTCTCGAGCAACGCCCGGTCCGAAATCTGCCGTTCGGCGTGACGCACTCCAGTGAGATCCTGGAACACGACGAGGATCCCGCCGCCGTCCGCGTGTCGGATCGTCAACTGCAGTTCGCGCTCTTCGCCCTCGTCGCTGGTCACAGCCAGCGGCGCACTCGTCGCGTCACCGCGGATCAGTTCGGCAACGTGCGCCGCCACCTCGCCACTGTTGGTCAACGTATTGCCGATCTGGAGTTCGCCAACCGCGCGACACACGTCCGGATCGAACGAACGAATGACGAGATCCGCGTCGAGCATCAACAGGCTCACCGAACGCTCGGCGCCGGTTTCTTCGGCGAGCTTCTGGAGCCCTTCGAACGCGGTGCCCAACTCGGCAAGCTGTTGCTCGGCGCGCATCAGGCGACCGCGCAGGCCGACGTTCTCGCGATCGAGACGCGAGCGCGCATCTTCGAGGCGCAGCATCACGCGGATGCGAGCTACCAACTCTTCTCGATCGACCGGCTTCTGGATGTAGTCGACCGCGCCCAGCTGATACGCGGCGAGCTTGTCCGACTCATCGCCCATGCGACCGGTCAGGAAGATGACCGGGACGAACGCGGTGCGCGGATCGTTCTTGAGGCGGCGACACACCTCAAAGCCATCGATGCCCGGCATCATGACATCGAGCAGAATCAGGTCGAACGACTCGTGCATCGACAGTTCGATCGCCTCGTGGCCGCCCGATGCGGTCACGACCTCGAACTCCGTGCCGCGGAGATACAGCTCAATCAAGCTGAGGTTCTCGGGCTTGTCGTCAACGACGAGAATGCGCGCCATCGCGTTTCACCATACGCTGTCCCCATGCAACAGCAACCGCGTCTGCCATTGTGGTTCCTGGTGGTCAACTGGGCGTTGATCCTCTTCGCCTTCCTCTTGGGCACCTACCTGGGCAGCCAACGCCGAACCCAGGTTCCCGAACCGCAGCGCACCGCGTTCGAACTGGTCTACAACGAAGTGCTCGACTCCTACATCGAGCCGCAAGACAAGCGCGAACTGGTCGAACGGGCGATCAGCGGCATGGTCGATGGGCTCGACAAGTACAGCCGCTACATCCCACCGGTCGACGTGCCGGAATACGTCGAAGCCACCGACGGCAATTACGAAGGTATCGGAGCCATCCTCCAGTCGCACGGCGACACCGTCGTCGTGCACTACCCGCTCCCGGAAGGTCCGGCGGCGGCCGCTGGCTTGCTGCCCGGCGATGAACTGATGGCGGTCGACGACGAGCAGCTCGACACCAAGGAGGAGCGCACCAACATCAGCAAGCTGCTGCGTGGCCCCGCCAACTCGTCCGTTCAGTTGCGCATTCGACGCCCCGATGGCGAACACACGATCACGGTGGCGCGCGGCAGCGTTCGCATCCCGTGCGTCAAGTGGACGCACATGATCGATCCGGATCAAGGCATCGGCTACCTGCACCTCACCGGGTTTCACAGCACGGCGGCGCAGCAGATGTTTGACGCCATCGAATCGCTCGAAGAACAAGGCGAGCTGCGCGGTCTGATCATCGACTTGCGCAACGACGGCGGTGGCAGCCTCGATCAGTGCATCGCCATCGCGCGTGCGTTCATTCCCGAAGGCATCATCACGACGCAGAAGAAGCGCGAGCCGCAACCCGACGAAGTCTATCGCGCCAGATCCCACGAGTGCCGGTGGCCCGAACTACCGCTCGTCATGCTCGTCAACGAACACTCAGCCAGCGCGAGCGAGGTGCTCTCCGGTGCGCTGCAAGATCACAAGCGCGCCGTCGTCGTCGGCAAGCGCACGCACGGCAAGGGCTACGTCAACACGGTCTTCTCGTGGGAGAACTACGACTTCAAACTCAAGCTGACGACCGGCAGCTACCGCACACCCAACGGCCGCAACATCGAACGCAACCACTCGACGTCCGCGACCCCAGCCGACAAGGACAAGGGCGGCATCGCCCCCGACGTAGAAGTCACCCTGACCAACGACGAGTTCCTCGCGATGACCAACACGCTCCGCGCCATGGAACCTCCGAAGCAGTTCCTGGCCGGCTACGAAGCCGTCGCCAAAAAGCACGACTTCGAGATCGAACGCCCCCCAACCCCAACCACCGACAAGCAACTCAAAGCCGCCGTCGAAGCCCTGAAGTGACCGTACGGAGCCAGGTACATTCCGGACATCTCGGCCGCGCGCGCGGCCGAGATGTCCGGAATGTACCTGGCTCCGTACCGCCTACTTCTTCACTGCAAGGCTGATCAGTTCGCGTAGGCGATCGGGGTCCGTCGCTGAGGTCTTGCACATGAAGCCGCTCTTGTGCGCGAAGTGAACGTCTTCTTGGCCGTCTAGCTGCGAGAAGTCCAACCGCGGGTCGTCCTCGTAGCGACTGATGCCGTAGCCGCCGGCGCGGCGATCGGGGTAGACCGTCGCGCCGATTTCGTTCTCGAGTCCCTTGGCACGAATGTAGCGAGCGACACTGCCCGACGGTTCGTCGGGAGCCTCATCGCCACGCGGCAAGAACACCGTCTCGATTACTTCACTGCCAGCCGTGACGGACCAGCGCTCACTGACCTTCTCAACCTGATCGATCCCCGCCCGCACATCGCGCAGGAAGTCGAGCATGTCGCCGCCGACGAAGCGCATGTACTCATACAACGTCTCCCCCGGCGCGTGCTCCGCTTGCGCTGCGAACCGCCGCAACAACGTCGCATCGATCGGCGAACCCAACCGCGAGATTGCGCGCCGCGGCACCTGCAACCACTCCGCAGTCTTGTTGGGACCACGCGAATCGAACCACTCGGCCGGCTCGAGCCAATCGCAGAACTTCAACGCATCCTCGTAGACCCCGACTGCATCCAACACGAGGCTCAACGAACACGTCGGCGGATGATCGCGCGGGAAATGATGGTGGTCGAAGTTGCTGAGCGCCGGGTCGTGCGACCCGCCGATGTCGACGATCGCAATGCTTGCATCCGCGAGCTCTTCCTCGGTCGGGTCGCGGCGAACGATCGGACACGCGTGCTTCGCAATCAGCACGCAACACGCGAGCAAGTCGTCTTTGTGAGCGCCACCCGGGTGCGTCACGATTCTCTGAAGGTCTGTCATGGTTGTCTGGTTACTTGCCGCGCTCGGCGACGAGGATCGTGTAGTTACGGCCGCGATCCATCACTTCGGTATCGACGATCAAATCAAAGTCGTTGTCAGCCAAGAACTGACGCGGCTGCACGCTGCCACAGAGCGGGTTGAGCACCAATCGCACCGGCACGTCGCGCATGAGCGGCAACCCGGCGGTCAGGATCGAAGCCATAGTATGCGGCCCCAACCCGGCGATGGAGATCGTGTCGACTTCGTCCGGCGCAACCTTCTCGAGGCCATCGCCCAACCGCAGTTCGATGCGATCGAGAAGGTGACACCGCCGCACCCGTCGCGCCGCGTCGTGCAGTGCTGGCTCTGACTTGTCGATCCCGATGCAGCGTTGCGCACGTTGTTCGCGCAAGACAGCAATCGGCAGGATGCCGTGATTGGTACCGATGTCGACCAACACCCGCGTCGAAGGTTCGACGTACGACGCCAACGCACGAATGCGCGGCGTCACGCCCAGCTTGCGCGTAATCGGTGGCAGCGAACTGGTCACGCGTCTCCCGCCTGCGAACTGTCCGAGGCAACACTCGGCGCGAACTCAACCTTGTGCTCAGCCCCGGCAACTTCACGCACGTAGCGCGGCACGCCAAACCCGGGCAACCGCTTGCGCAGCTCCTGCACAAGTTCTTTGCCGCGTGCTTCCGCAACTTCGAAGTGCGCCGCGCCAACAACCGGATCGAGTTGATGCAAGTAGTACGGCATCACCCGCACATCGAGCAGCGCCTTCGACAACTCGGCCAACGCATCGACGTCATCGTTGACGCCGCGCAACAACACCGTCTGGTTGAGCACCGGCACGCCACCTTTGACCATCCGCAACAACGCGGCCCCGCACGCTTCGTCAATCTCGGCCGCGTGATTGGAATGCACCACCACCGTCGGCGCGAGTCGCGTCGCACCCAACCACCCGAGCAGTTGCTCGTCGACACGATCGGGGATCACGATCGGCAACCGCGTATGGATGCGCAGGCGACGCACGTGTTCGATCTCTTCGATGCGCGCAACCAGCTCCCGGAGCCAGTCATCGCCGCGCATCAACGGATCGCCACCTGACAGAATCACTTCTTCGATGTCCGGGTTCGCCGCGATTTCCGCCAGCGCCGGCTGCCACTGCTCGAGGCTCGCCGGACTCTCGTCGTAGGGGAAATGACGGCGGAAGCAGTAGCGGCACGCCACGGCGCAAACTCCGGCCACGATCAGGAGTGCCCGACCGTGATACTTCTGCAGCATCCCGGCGGCGCGCACGGCATCCGACTCGGCCAGCGGGTCGGTCACGAAGCCCGCGGGCGCGGCAACCGTTTCGTCGCCGAGCGGCAACACCTGCCGCAGCAACGGGTCGTTGGCATCGCCGATTCGCATCCGCTGCAGGTAGGCGTGCGGAACCACCAACCCGAACAGCTCCGCGGCCCGCCGGGCGGGCTCACGCAGCTCTTCCGACAGCTCGAGCAAGTCGATCAGGCGATCTGGGTCGCGGACCGCCTGACGGAGCTGTTCGCGCCAAATCCGGACCGATTGCGGGGCCTCGCTGGCGGCCGCGGACGGCCCTGGTTTGAGAGTGATTCTGCGTTCCACTGGCGAAGATCTTGCCGTACCGCTAGATGATTCCCGTGAGTATTCCGTTCACGAGGAGCGGAAGCCTATTTTGCGCGCCGCAGGCGCGAGTGAATCCCACAACTAGCAGCCTCAATGGCGTCATACGGTACCAGCGATTTCAAGAAGGGTCTGAAGGTTCTGCTCGACAACGAGCCCTACCTGATTGTCGACCTCGATTTCATGAAGCCAGGCAAAGGCCAGGCAGTCTACCGCATCAAGGTCAAGAACTTGATCAGCGGCCGCGTGCTCGACAAGAGCTACCGCAGCGGCGACTCGATCGAAGGTGCCGACATTGAAGAGAAGACGATGCAGTTCCTCTACAAGGATGCAACGCACTACCACTTCATGGATGGCGAGAGCTTCGAGCAGATCGAACTGACCAGCGAACAGGTCGGCGACGCAGCGAAGTGGCTTGTTGATGAGATGATGTGTGACGTCGTGATGTGGAACGGCAGCCCAATTACGTGTGAGCCGCCAAACCACGTCGACCTCGAAGTCACCTATACCGAACCGGGTGCCAAGGGCAACTCGACTGGCAACGTGCAGAAGCCCGCGACGGTTTCGACCGACGCCGAACTGATGGTGCCGACGTTCATCAACCAAGGTGACACCGTGCGCATCGACACGCGCACCGGCGAGTACGTCGAACGCGTCTCGAAGGGCTAAGGCGAACCGCCGATGCCCGGCGCGCCGAAGATCGCGATGTTGCGCAAGCGAGCCGAGATGCTCGCGCGCGCCCGCCAGTTCTTCGCGGCGCGCGATGTGCTCGAAGTCGACACACCCTTGCTCGGCAAGGGGCTGGTCGTCGAGTCGCACATCGATCCGATCCCGTGCCAGGTAACGATCGACGGCGGCGCCGAACAGCGCCATCTGCTGACGTCGCCCGAAGGCCCGATGAAGCGGCTGCTCGCCGCCGGCTCGGGACCGATCTATCAGTTTGCCCATGCCTTCCGCGACGGCGAAGTCGGCAAGCGGCATGCGATCGAGTTCACGATGCTCGAATGGTATCGCCCGGACTTCGATCACCACGCGTTGATGGCGGAGGTCGAAGCGCTCGTGCACGGACTGTTGCCGCGCGTAGCAACGCAGAGCTTCGCGCGACGCACCTACCGACAGGTGTTCTTGGACAGCGTCGGCATCGATCCGTTCGCAACGTCGCTACGCGAACTACGCGCCACGTGTGAACGACTCGAAGTCCCGATCCCACCCGGCTTCGATGACGGCAGCATCGACGACGCCTTGGACCTTCTCCTCGTCGCCCACATCGAACCAACCCTGGGCCAAGGCAGACCGCTGTTCGTGCACGACTACCCGGCCTCGCAAGCCGCGCTCGCACAGATCCACGAAGACCAGAACGGCAACCACGTAGCCCAACGCTTCGAGCTCTACATCAACGGCGTCGAACTCGCCAACGGCTACCACGAACTCGCCGACCCGCTGGAGCAACGCCAACGCTTCGACCAGGCCAACCGCGACCGCGAAGCCCGCAACCGCGCGCCACTCCCCATCGACGAGCCACTGATCGAAGCCCTCGGCACAGGCTTCCCCCCATGCGCCGGAGTCGCCCTGGGCTTCGACCGCGTGGTGATGCTCGCAACGAACAGCGACAACATCACCGACGTGCGGTAGTACGGTGCGATAGTTCGCGTTCGCAACAGTACGGTGCCTGGACCGAATTCACCTATTCGCCGCAAGCGGCGAATAGGTGAATTCGGTCCAGGCACCGTACTGTCAAGACAACCGCCTCCGCTTCCGAGTAGATTGCTCGCATGCTCTGCGGACTCGCCCCGACCCTACTCGGCAGCATCGCGCTCGGCGTCCTGTTGACGCCTGGTGTGACGGCGCAAGAAACGCACTGGTCGTTCGTCGCCCCGACTCGCCCCGACGTTCCGACCGCTGAAGGTGCTCAGGACCCGATCGATGCGTTCGTGCGCGAACGGTTGCGCCAGGAAGGACTGCAGCCGGCCGCCGAAGCCGATCGCCGGACACTGATCCGCCGACTGTCCCTCGATCTCACTGGCCTGCCGCCGACGCCCGCCGAGATCGCCGCGTTCGTGAACGACTCGCGCACCGACGCCTACGAACGACTCGTCGACAATCTGCTCGCACGCCCGGCCTTCGGCGAACGCATGGCACTGCGCTGGCTCGACCTTGCGCGCTACGCCGACACCAACGGCTACTCGATCGACGGCGGCCGCCACATGTGGGCCTGGCGCGATTGGGTCATCGACGCCTACAACGACAACATGCCGTTCGATCAGTTCACGATCGAACAACTCGCGGGCGACCTGTTGCCCGACGCGACGACCGAGCAACGCATCGCATCCGGCTTCAACCGCAATCACATGAACACCCATGAGGGTGGCACGATCGCGGAAGAGTATCGCGTCGCATACGTCGCGGACCGCGTCAAGACGACCGGCACGACTTGGATGGGACTGTCGATTGGTTGCGCCCAGTGCCACGACCACAAATACGACCCCATCTCGCAGCGCGACTATTACCGCATCTTCGCCTACTTCAACACAATCACGGACAAGGGCAACGACGGCAACGCGGGCGTCAACTCGGTGCCGTTCTTGTCGGTCTACGACGATGAGCAGCGTGCGGCGATTGCGGAGTTGCGCCAGAAGATCGACGACGCAGAACGTTCGGTGCTCGCGCCCAACCCCGAACTCGACGCCCGACAACTGCAGTGGGAACAGGAGCAAGCCACCGTCGATCACACCAAGCCTACCCTCGGTCCATGGCACGTAATGGGCCCCAAAGGCGCAAAGAACGGCGATGCGGCGTTCACCACCAACTTCGGACCGGAGTCATCGATCGACCTCAACGCGACCGACAAGGATGGCAAGCCTCTGTGGCAACCCGGCCCGCAATACGTCGACGGCCAAACGCACGAACTACCAGCGCAACGTTCGGCCTACTACTTCTACCGCACGATCACGACCAACCGCGCCACGTCCGCCGATCTGTCCTTCGGCAGCGATGACGCGATCCGCGTCTGGCACAATGGCACCCTCGTCGTCGACCAGAACGTGCGTCGTGGCGTCGCCGCCGACCAGGAAAAGGTGACCGTCAACCTGCGGAAGGGCGTCAACCAACTGCTCGTCAAGATCGTCAACGACGGCGGCCCCGGCGGCATCTACTTCAAGATGCTCAAGAGCGGGCTACCCAAGAACGTCGTCGCGGCACTCGCCCGACCGCGCGACCAGCGCAGCGACTCAGAGCGTCGCACACTGCTGCAGTTCTTTCGCCGCACCTGCCCAGAACTCACCGAGCAGCACGCAGCCATCACCAAGCTGCAGACTGAGATCGCAGCCATCGAGGCCAAGCCGCGCACGACGACGATGGTCATGGAAGAGCAACGAATGCCTCGCAAGACGCACGTGCTCATTCGCGGTCAATACAATGTTCGCGGCGAACAAGTCACGGCCGGCATCCCGAGCAGCTTGCCACCGTTGCCGGAGAACGCCGCCAACAATCGCCTCGGGTTCGCACAGTGGTTGGTCGACCCCACTCATCCACTAACGGCCCGCGTCGCGGTCAACGGCTACTGGCAGATGCTGTTTGGCACCGGCCTCGTCAAGACGAGCGAAGACTTCGGCACGCAAGGCGAAGCACCGAGTCACCCACAACTGCTCGACTGGCTCGCCGTCGAACTGCGCGAAACCGGTTGGGATCAGAAAGCGATGCTCAAGCGCATCGTGATGTCGGCCACCTACCGACAGCGTTCGCACGCAACCGACGCTGCCGTTCGCACCGCCCCCGAAAACCGTCTCCTCGCGCGCGGCCCCTCCTTCCGCCTCGCCGCCGAACTGATCCGCGACCAGGCGCTCGCCGCCAGCGGTTTGCTCAACCGCGAGATCGGTGGCCCGAGCGCGCGCCCTTATCAACCCGACGGTCTCTGGCGCGAGATGAGTCACTTCGGCAGCACACCCGCGACCGAACAGGTCTACGTGCAGGACAAGGGCGACAAGCTCTACCGCCGCAGCCTCTACACGATCTGGAAGCGCACACTGCCACCGCCGACGATGGTTGCGTTCGACGCGCCCAACCGAGAACTCTGCACCCCACGCCGCGGCCGCACCAACACGCCGTTGCAAGCGCTCGTGCTGCTCAACGAAACGGGCTTCGTCGAAGCGGCGCGCAAACTCGCCGAGCGTTTGGTGCACGAAGGTGGCAGCAGTGCCGCGAGCCGCGTCGACCTAGGCTTCGAACTGGTCACTGGCCGCCTCCCCACCGCTGCCGAACGCGCCGTCTTGCTCGGCACGTTGGCGCGCGAAGCCGAGCGCTACGGCAACGACCTCGCCGCCGCCAAGAAGCTGCTCAGCATCGGCGACTCACCTCGCGACGCGACGATCGCACCAGCCACGCACGCGGCGTGGACCATCGTCGCCAACGTGTTGCTCAACCTCAGCGAAACGGTGACGCGGTCATGATGTCGTTCGATCCACAGGCGTTGTCACGGCGTGCGTTCCTCGGCAAGACCGCTGGCGGCCTCGGCGCGCTCGCCCTCGCGCAGCTCAACAACAAGCTGCCGCAAGGCAACCACACCGGCCCGCACTTCGCGCCGCGCGCCAAGCGTGTCATCTACCTGTTCCAGTCAGGCGGCCCATCGCAGATCGACCTGTTCGACTTCAAACCCGGCTTCCGCAAGCTGCACGGCACCGAACTCCCCAAGTCCGTTCGCGGCAACCAACGCGTCACGGGCATGACCGCCGGCCAGACGAGCTTCCCCGTCGTGGCGCCGCCGTTCGAATTTGCGCGCCACGGCGAACACGGCACATGGGTCAGCGAACTGCTGCCGCACACCGCATCCGTCGTCGACGACCTGTGCATCCTCAAGGGCGTGCACACCGAAGCGATCAACCACGACCCCGGCATCACGTTCATCAACACCGGCGATCAAAACCCGGGCAAGGCAAGCCTCGGTTCGTGGCTTAGCTACGGCCTCGGCAGCGGCAACCGCGACCTGCCCAGCTACGTCGTGATGTTGTCGCAAGGCACCGGCAAGAACCCGGGCCAACCGCTGTTCTCGCGCCTTTGGGGCAGCGGCTTCCTGCCGAGCAACCATCAAGGTGTGCAACTGCGACCGGGCCGCAATCCCGTTCTGTATCTCAGCAACCCGGATGGCATCGAACCACGCGCTCGTCGCGACATGCTCGATGATCTGCAGAAGCTCAACGCGATGCGGCACGAGGTCACACGCGACCCGGAGATCGAAACGCGCATCGCGCAGTACGAGATGGCGTTCCGCATGCAGACGTCGGTGCCGGACCTGACCGACCTGCGCGACGAACCGGCGAGCACGTTCGAACTCTACGGCGAAGACGCGCGCATCCCGGGCACCTACGCCGCCAATTGCCTGCTCGCGCGCCGCATGGCCGAACGTGGCGTGCGGTTCGTGCAACTGTTCCATCGCGGTTGGGACCAGCACCTCAACCTCTCGAAAGAACTGCGCGCTCAGAGCCGCGACACCGACCAGGCATCCGCCGCTCTCGTCATCGACCTCAAACGCCGCGGCCTGCTCGACGACACACTCGTCGTCTGGGGCGGCGAGTTCGGCCGCACGGTCTACAGCCAGGGCACGATCGGCAAACCCCAAAGCGGTCGCGACCACCACGGCCGCTGCTTCACAATGTGGCTCGCCGGCGGCGGCATCAAACGCGGCTACGAGCACGGCAGCACCGACGACTTCGGCTGGAACATCCAGGAAGGCCCCGTGCACATCCGCGACCTCAACGCCACCATCCTGCACGTTCTCGGCCTCGACCACGAACGCCTGACGTTCCCCTACCAAGGCCTCGACCAACGCCTGACCGGCGTCGAGCCAGCCAAGCCCGTCCGCGACATCCTCGCCTGAAGACGATACTACGGTGCCAGGAGAACAATTATCCCCTTCGGGCGAAGGCGTCCGCGACATCATCGCGTGAACTGCAGCGGGATCGGTGCCATGCCCATGTGCAAAGTGACGCTCGCTGGGCGCTGTTGATACGGCGCCATGTTGTGCCAGAGCACCGTCACGCGATAGGTGCCCGCGGCAACCGCACTCCTGCTGCGAACGCGGCAACGACCGCCTTGGAACTTGAGCCCGCGATCGGTTGCCGCCACGAGCGGCAACGCGATGTTGCGGCTGCCGTCCACCGCGTTGAGGTAGACCTCGACGTGATCGATCGCCGTTGGACGCCCCTCCTGCGGCCCCGTCAACTCGAGATCGAACACCGGGACGATGCCATGTTGCGCAACAGCATCGAGCCTCGCTTCTTCGCCGCGCACAACCGTGACCGACTGCTGCGACACGAGGAACGGCTCGGCGGCAACGCTGTTACCAACCAGCTGCGCTCCGGCCATCACTTCGAAGGTGAGTTCGCCGCACGGTAGGCCCGACACGAGACCGCCTTCTGGCACGCGCCACCAATCACCCAGGATCATCGAGCCTGGTTGACGGATCACCCTCTGACCCGACACGACGACCGGGACGGCGCGGGACCCCGGCACCCGACACACCTTGATCAGAACAGGCGTCACCGCTGCGCCATCTTCGTCCTTGACCATGACACGGACTGCACCGCTGTCGTGCTCCAAAGCAACCGCAACAACCGCCTCGCCGCGATAATCGTCGGCCCCAAGAAGGCAGCTGCCGTAGCACGCGCCCACGTCGGGAATGTCGGCTTCGACCACCAAGAACGTATTCGGCGTGCGTCGCAATCGGTGGCCGTGGTTCAGCGCCGCCAAGCGCCGACCAGTCGCCAGAACCTCGCGCGCCGGGCCACTGCTGGCAAACCTGCGCGCGGCAACCTCCGCCTCGGCACCTTGCCAGCTGTAGAGCGCGTATCTGTCCATGAGCACTGGTTGTCCATCCACGTCCTCGGCGCGCACGTTCACGAACGCATCTTCCACGACGAACTCCAACGCATCGGTCGCCGCGGTGACGTCAACCTGTTGCGCTACACCCAAGCCGCTTGGTGCCACCGTGTGTCGACCAGGCCGCAGGCTGCGAAAGACAAACCGACCATCTTCGTCAGTGATCGCCTCGTAGTTGCCAGCACTACCATTGCCAATCACGTCCCTGAAGTTGGCAATGAGCACGCCATCAACCGTGTAGTCCGACGGCTCATCTGGCACTCTCCGCCGGGCCGCGATCACCTTGATGCCAGGCACGCCAGCGCCACTGGGATTGCGCACCACCCCGGTCACAACCCCAAGTGCATCGGCGACAACCAGATCACCGACCGACACTTCGCCGTCACCTGCCAACGTCACGTACTTCGCTCGCGAGAAGCCATGATTGTCGTGCACAGCAAGCAGCACGCGATCGAAGCCATGCTCGCTCAGAGGCAACGACGGCATCGCAAATCGGCCGTCCATCCGGGTCATGACACGTCGCATGACATCACCGGCGAACATCATGACGGAGGCGTTGGCCAGGCCGTTGCCGGCGCGGTCCACGACACGCCCCTGGCAGAACTGGCCCGGCACCATTGCGACGACCATGTCGCGCTCTTCGCCGCTGTAGTTCTGCAGGGATTCGAAGTCCGGCATTTGCTGCTCAAAGCCGGCCGCTTCAGGCAGAACACAAGCGACATAGTCACGTCGCCATTCGATTGGCACCTCGCGAATCTCAGCCAACGAGACTACGAACATGCCGTTCGCATCGGCGCGCACTTCCTGGACGTCGGCCAACTTGTTCGGCTCATTGCGGGGTGCGATCCAAACGCGCACCATCGCCGCGGCGATTGGCTCACCGCTCTCTGCACTTTGCACGACACCGCGCAACTGCCATGGCTGCTTCGCGCCGACAACTGGATCCATCGTCGCGGCAACACGCGACGGCCGATCGGTTGACGGCCCGCCGGCAACTTCAGCGACCTTGTTCTCGTCAGGGCTCGAGCTCGTCGAACCACTCGCGCCCGCCGGAATCACGGCCACCGGACGGTTCCAGGGCGCCCACACGGCGACGGCCACCGGCACGAACAACAGCAACGCGAACAGCGCCATCTTCTTGACGCCCGCCGCAGCTACCGGAGCCGTGACAACACTGCCTTCGAGCGCCAGCGGCAACAGCGCCGTCACCCACGCGGCACGATCGCCACCGTGTGCATCATCAAGCTGGGCACGCAGTTGATCGAGGCCGCGCTTCAACCGCGTTCGCACCGTGCTCTCGGGAATGCCCAACTCGGCCGCACACTCGCGCGTATCCAGACCGCGGTAGTGCCTCAGCAGCACAACGGCCCGGAACGCCTCAGGCAACTCCATCACCGCGGCCACCACCTGCGTGCGCAACTGTTCACGCTCCGCCACCTCGCTTGTCGACGGCACACTCCTGTCCGCCACGATCGCCTGCTCACGTGCGACACGACGCGTATCGGTACGCCGTCGATTCGACGCCAGGTTGCGTGTGACGACCGCCAACCAGCTGCGCCGGTTCGAGACCTGCCGCGGCCCCTTCTCAAGCGCCCGCACCATGGCGTCCTGGGCCAGATCATCGGCCTCGTTGCTATCGCGGCACAGCTGCCCAGCCAGACTCCGAACGAAGTCCAGATCGGAAACAAGACGCGCGGGATCACCTACGGGAAAGGAACTCATCACCAACGGGACACCACCGCCCCAAGCCACGTTCCCAACTTTCCCGAAGAGGATAGTACCGTGCCAGGAGAACAATTATCCCCTTCGCCCGAAGGGGATAATTGTTCTCCTGGCACCGTACTATCCTCTTCGGGCATGCTGCTGGGGTGGTCGAGCGGATTCTTGGTATTGAGACGTCTTGTGATGAAACGGCTGCGGCTGTGGTGCAGGACGGGCATGTGGTGCTGTCGAATGTGGTGCATTCGCAGATCAGTTTGCATCAGCGGTTTCGGGGTGTGGTGCCCGAGGTGGCGAGTCGTTCGCATACCGAACGGATCCTGCCGATCGTTCGCCAGGCGCTCGATGATGCGAAGGTGACGCCCGAAGAACTGACCGCCATCGCCGTCACGCATCGGCCTGGCATGGTTGGGTGTTTGCTCGTTGGACTTGCCGCTGCGAAGGCGCTCGCGTTCCGCTTCAACCGGCCACTCGTTGGTGTCGATCACGTGCAGGCGCACGTGCACACCGGCCTGCTCGCCGATCCCGACATGCCGCTGCCGGCGCTCTGCCTCGTTGCGAGCGGTGGCCACACCGCGCTCTACAAACTCATCGCGCCGGGCAAGAGCGAACGGCTTGGCACGACGCGCGACGATGCCGCCGGGGAAGCACTCGACAAGGGTGCCGCGCTGCTTGGACTCTCGTATCCTGGCGGACCGTCGATCGAGAACGAAGGTAAGGACGGCGACCGCAAGGCGTTCAAGTTGCCGCGCACGATGCTCGACAAGACGTCGCTCGACTTCTCGTTCTCGGGCATGAAGACCGCGCTGCTCTACACCGTGCAACCGCCGGGTCAGCCCAAGCCGGACGAACTGCCGAGCGGCCAAGAACTCAAGAACCTCGCGGCGTCGTATCAGGAAGCCATCGTCGACGTGCTCGTCAAGAAGCTGCGCCGCGCCGCCGAACAACACGACGTGCAATCGCTGTGCATCGGCGGCGGCGTCGCCAAGAACACGCGCCTGCGCGAACAGATCGCCGCCGACCCGGTACTGAAGCAATTGCACCTCGTGCTGCCGCCGCTCGATCTGTGTGCCGATAACGGTGCGATGATCGCGGGCCTCGGTTCGATCCTGTTCCGCCAAGGCAAGACCTCGCCGATCGACCTAGACGCCGTCGCGACGGCGCAGTCCGGCGGCAAGATCAAGATGCGGCCGCGCAAGCGGCGTGTGAGCAAGTGACGCACGAACGACAGCTCCGCGAACTGCTGACCGAAGTGCAACGCGGCGACCGTTCGGTCGACGAAGCGTTGCAGGCGCTGAAGATCGCGCCGACGACGGCCGCAGGCTCCGACCTCGGGTTCGCGACAGTGGACCACGACCGGGCCAACCGCTGCGGCTTCCCGGAGGTCGTCTTCTGCGAGGGCAAGACCCCGGCTGACGCCGCCGCCATCGCCACCGAAATCCTCACCCGCTCCGACCGCGTCCTGCTGACCCGCGCCGGCGCCGCCCACCACGCGGCCGTGCAGCAGGCAATCCCGCGGACCGAGTTCCACGAACGGGCCCGCTGCCTGACGATTATCCCCGAGAGCCACTCGCTCGGCGACCTCGCCCAGACCGGCCATGTCGCCGTCGTCTGCGCCGGAACGTCCGACCTGCCGGTCGCCAAAGAGGCCTCTACGACCCTCCAGATCGCCGGCAATCGCGTTTCTGAGTTCACAGACGTCGGTGTCGCCGGGATCCACCGACTGCTCGACAAGATGCCCCAGATCCGCGCCGCCAACGCCGTCGTGGCGGTCGCCGGCATGGAAGGCGCCCTGCCATCCGTCATCGCCGGGCTTGTGGAGAAACCAGTGATCGCAGTTCCGACCAGTGTCGGCTACGGTGCGTCGTTCGCAGGGCTGTCCGCCCTGCTGACCATGCTCAACAGCTGCGCCGCCGGCATCGGCGTGGTCAACATTGACAACGGCTTCGGCGCAGGCTACCTAGCGTCCCAAATCAACCGCAGCGCCGCCCCTCAGCGCCCTCCACAACCTTGACGAATACGCCCCGAACTGCTCGCCCACCCGCACGACTCGTCCTCGAGGATGGCACGGTGCTTGTCGGTCGCGGCTTTGGTTCGGACCAGGATGGTTTTGGCGAACTCGTCTTCAACACGTCGATGACCGGCTACCAGGAGATCCTCACGGATCCTTCCTACCGCGGCCAGACGGTCCTGCTCACGCAACCGCACATCGGCAACTACGGCGTCAGCAGCGAGGACGAAGAGTCGGGCAAGCTGTGGCTGTCGGGGCTCGTCGTTCGCGAAGCATGCCAGCGCGCCAGCAACTTCCGTTCGGGTAGCGAACTGCACGACTACCTCGACCAACACGGCGTGCCCGGCATCGAAGGTCTCGACACCCGGATGCTGACGCGTCGCGTTCGCGATCACGGTGAGCAGCGCACGCTGATCACGCGCGACATGACCAGCAGCACTGAGCAACTGGTCGAACGCATCAAGCAGTCGCCGCGCGTCGCCGACGTCGACCACGTTCTCAAGGTCACGACCGACAGTCAGGTCACGTGGGACAAGGGCTATGAGTCGGCCTTCAGCGCCAAGCCACCGAGCCTGATCGCGCCCGGCAACAAGCACCGCATCATCGCCTACGACTTCGGCGCCAAGCGCAACATCCTGCGTTCGCTCGTCGCGTGTGGCCTCGACGTCACCGTCGTGCCGGCCGACACACCGGCCGAAGCTGTGCTCGAGCAAAAGCCCGACGGCGTGTTCTTGAGCAACGGCCCCGGCGACCCCGAAGTTTGCGCCTACGGCATCGCCGCCGCGAAGCGACTGGTGCAAGCCGTGCCGGTCTTCGGCATCTGCCTCGGCCATCAGATCCTCGCCCACACGTTTGGCGGCAAGACCTACAAGATGGGTTTCGGCCACCACGGCGGCAACCAACCGGTGATCGACCTCACGACCGACAAGGTCGAGATCACGTCGCAGAACCACAGCTACGCAGTTGATGGCGACTCGCTACCCGACGGCGTTGTGGTCACGCACAAGAACCTCAACGACAACACGGTCGAAGGCCTGCGCCACAAGGAACTGCCCGTGTTCTCGGTGCAGTACCACCCCGAAGCTGCCCCCGGCCCGCACGACTCGCTGTATCTGTTCAAGCGCTTCGTCGACATGCTGGAAGGAACGGGCTCGCGCGTGTGATCCAGGTAACCGTCACAGAGGATCAAGCCAAGCTTCGCCTGCACGCGCTCGTTCGCGAAGTCGGCAGCCTGTCGCAGAAGAAGGCGCGCCTCTTGTGCGCGACTGGCGCCGTTGCCATCAACGGCGTGTGCGCCGCAGCAACGGCCTCGCTGCGCAAGGGCGCCGAAGTCACGTTCGATGACGAGCACCTCGACCTGACGCTGCGCCTCGGTGTGCCAGTCGTCTACGCCGACGACGACGTGCTCGTGATCCACAAGCCGCCGGGCCTCGCCGTTCATGCTGGCCCCAACGTCGACATGTCGGTTGCGTCCGTGCTCGAGCGCGAACTGCCGGGCAGCGGTCTGGCGCACCGCCTGGATCGCGAAGCATCCGGTCTGCTGCTGATCGGCCGCACGACCGAAGCCCTGCGCGAACTCGGCGCGGCGATGGAACGCGGCGACATCAAGCGCAGCTACGACGCGGTCATCCACGGGGAACTCGAAGGCGACTCACGCACGATCGACCTGCCGCTGCTCGTCACCGACCAACCGCAAGGCGACCTTCCCAAGACCATCGTCGACGAGAGCGACGGTCAGGCGAGCACCTCGCATGTGACCGTGCGCGGCCGCCGCGACGCGGCGACGCTCGTGCGCGTCGTGCTCGACACCGGCCGCACCCACCAGATCCGCGCCCACCTCGCTGCCATCGGCCATCCACTGCTCGGCGATGCCCGCTACGGCGACGTCGAGGCCAACGAGCGCGCCCGCTCCACCTACGGAGTGCACCGCACGCTCCTCCACGGCGCCGAACTCACGTTCCCGCATCCGAACGGCGGGGAAAAGACCGTAGTCACGGCAAACCGCGAGCCCGACCTCGTGCGCCTGTTCCCGCACTAACGCGAGAACCTCCCTTCGCATCAGGGCTTCCGACGCCACCGTGCGTCGCCCACCGACGGCCGCGCCCAGAGACCCGTTCTCGCCTCGGACAGCGCCCTCCGCCGGGCCGTACGTGCGATACCATTGTGGCGTCTAGCCATGCCCGCCGAGCGTCACCCAGAAGCACCACACCGCAGCCCGACCAGTTGGGGCGAAGTCGTCGACAGCATCGACGCGGCCAACGTGTTCGTGGTGATCACCGGGTGGCTGTCCGCCGAGGCGCGCGCCGAGTTGTCCGTCGAAGACATCTGGCAGGAAACGTTGTGGATGGCGTGGCGCGATCGCCATCAACACGAGTGGGTCAGCGTCAGTCGCTACCGCAGTTGGCTGCTTGGCATCGCCAAGAACCGCGTCATGGACATGATGCGCGCCCTCGGTCGCAAGAAGCGCGGCGGCCCGATTCGCACGGCGCGGTTCTCCGATCTCGGCGGTCCCGAAACCGTCGGCGGCATCTTGCCGCCGCAGTCAACGACTCCCAGCCGGGTCGCGTCCAACATGGAACGCGCGCGCACGTTCGAACGTGCCCTGTCGGCGCTCGATGAAGACCTCAACAACATCGTGCGACTGCGACTCTTCGAGGAGTTGTCGACCGACGACGCGGCCAAGCGTCTCGGCATTCCGCTCTCGACCGCCAAGCATCGCCTCGTGCGCGGCATGCAAGCCTACCGTCGTCAACTGCAGCAACAGCTCGGGGAAGCCGACAGTCAGTCGGAGCAACAGTGACGTCGCGGCCGGAAGACGAATCCCAGTTTGCCGACCTGCTCGATGAACTGCTGGAGCAGGTGTTGGACGGGATGGATCCCGATGCTGACACGATCGCGGCCAAGTACCCTGCGGCCCAACACCGCGTCAAAGAAGCGCTGACGCTCGCCAGCAATCTCGCCGGCCGCAAGGTCAGCAAGCAACCGACTCTCGAAGGCTACGAGATCGTGCGCGAACTCGGCCGCGGCGGCATGGGCACGGTCTACCTCGCCAAGCAGGCAGAACTGCAACGCGAAGTCGCACTCAAGGTCATGCCGCACTCTTTCGGCTTGTCGCACGCAAGTCGTCAGCGGTTCCTCGAAGAAGCGCGCGCACTCGCCCACGTCAAGCACGACAACATCGTCGACATCCACCGCGTTGTTGACGATGGCGAGATGCTCGCGTTCGAGATGGAGTTCATCGACGGACCAAGCCTGCACAGTGTGCTGGCCGACATGCGTGTCCATGTCGAAGAGCACAAGACCCCGCCGACCCTCGCGCTGCTCGCCGACAAACTCAACATCGACGAAGCCGAACTTGGCGACCGCAGCCTGACGACGTTCTTCGTGCGCTTGCTGCTCAAGGTGGCGCGCGCCCTCGCCGCCGTGCACGCGCAAGGCTTCGTGCACCGCGACGTCAAGCCGGCCAACATCCTGCTGCGCCAGAACGGCGACCCCGTGCTCGTCGACTTCGGGCTCGTGCGCCTCACCAACCTCGAAGTCACCCACGCTGGCCAGTTCGCCGGCACGCCGGTCTACTCGTCGCCCGAACAGCTGCGCGGCCAGGTCGCCGTTGGCCCTACGGCCGACGTCTACAGCCTCGGCGTGACGCTCTACGAGTGCCTAACGCTGACCCCGCCGTTTGCGGGACGCACAACAACCGACGTGCTGCAACGCATCGAGCAGGGTCGGTTCCGCCCGTTGCGGCAACTGCTGCCGACGGCGCCGCGCGATCTCGAGACCATCGTCGCCCACGCGATGGAGATCGACCACGAGCAGCGCTACGCCAACGGCGGCGCCCTGGCCGACGACCTGCAACGCCTGCTCGAACTGCATCCGATCCAGGCACAACCGGTGCACCCGTTGCGACGCGTCGCGAAGTTCTTGCGCCGCAACCGCAAGAACCTGCTGGCGGCAACCGTCGGCGCAGCCGTCGTGGCGGCGGCGATGCTGCCCATCCTGCACAACGTCGATGCGGCCTCGCGCGCAAAAGAATCGGCGACTGAGCACCTGCGCACCGCTCGCCAAGACCTCATTCGCGTCGACTCGGGCAGCGTCGATTGGCGGCACACAGTCTGGGGCAGCACAAGTCGACCGCGAGTGCAGTCCGCAGACAAACGCGGCCGTTGGTTGCGCGCCGCTGCCGATGAATACACGGCTGCCCTGCAGTTCGATCCGGACAACGACCAAACCCAACAAGAGCTACAAGTCGTCCAGCTCACGATGTGGCTGCAGCAACTGACGGTGCCACACCGGGACGCACTTGCCGACAGACTCGCAAGCGATGAGTTCCGCGACGTCACGGCCAACCTCGGCCCTGCAACCGTTCGCGCGGCGCGCCTCATCGCCGGCGAACTGGGCGAAGCCGTCACTCCAGAAGAGATCACCGCGAGCGCCAACACCGATCGCAAGACACTTGGCATGCTCGCCTATCTGTTCGGCGACTTCCGACTGTGTGAAGACGCGTGGTCGCGCCAGAGCGACGTCTTGCTCGAGCACCCGTTGATCGACGCAGGCCTTGGCCGCTTGCTGCTCGCCGACGGCATGGCAGAACCTGCCTACACGCGACTGTCGAAAGCACAGCGCCACTTCCCGGACTCGGTCACCCTCAAGCTCGAACTCGCCGACGCGGCCCTGCACCTCGGCGACCTGACCCTCGCCGAACAGTGGCTCGCCGAACTGCCGCAGAAGGAACCTGCCACGCCGATGCAACGGCGCCTGCGACTCGACATTCGCGCGGCGACCGAACTCGGCGCCGACCTGACGCGGGACTATGAGCAACTGCTGCGCGACGATCCCTACGACCCGATGGCGCGCCATCGCCTCGCCCAACTCGCAATGCGACGCGGCGACCTGACGACCGCTAAACGCCACCTCGATACGTTGCTCGTCGGTTGGCCGATGGCGTCCGAGTTTCGCCTCGACCGCGCCCGCGTTGCCTTGCAGCAGCGCGACCTCGTTGGTTACGCCAGTCAGGTGCTTGCCGTTCTCGATCAGGACTTCGGACGCAACCGCTCACGTGGCACCACCGCCGACCTGCTCGAGGTCCTGCGCATCGGCGGCCTCGAACACCTGTATCTCAAAGCCGTCGAAGCAACCAACCACGAGTCTTCGGGCCGTTCGCTGTTCGGCGGGGAAATCGCCATTCACAGCTTCGCGCCGCGGTTCGTCACGGAACACTTCGAAGATGTGGCCGAAGCGATGAAGGTCGTCGCCGGCAAAGTGCGGCAACTGCGCGGCCGCGAACGCATTGTCGACGCCGCCTCCGAGCAACTGCTCTTCACGCTGCCGCTGGTCACCCACCAACTGCAACTCGATCAGCAGATGCCGCTGATTCCACGAGCACTGCTGACACTGGCGCCAAGCTATGGCCCGCAGCTCTACGACAAGGTTCGCCCGTATCTGCAACAAGCACTGTTCGCACTGAAGATCGGTCGCTGGCGACGCGTCGACCTACCAGAAGTGCGCGCGCCATCCGACCTCCCCGCGAAGGCGATCTTCGGCCACGCCATCGTCACCGTAGACGACCTCACCGGTGACGGTATCGAGGAGCTGCTCGTTGCTGCGCCGGTCTACAGTCCGAGCCACGGCATCGCCCACGTCTACCTCATGGACGGCAAGAGCCGCAAACCGCTCAGCACGATGCGAGCGACCTCGCCGGTGCACCTCTTCGGCCACACCATCGCCAAGCTGGACGACATCGACGGCGACCGCCGGATGGAGTGGTTGATTGGGTCTCCGGCCGGAACGCAGGAAACGCGCCGCGGCCAGGTCGAGCTGTGGTCGGGCGGCAAGCAAGAACGACTGCGGGTCATCGAAGGTGACGAACCCGGCTTCGGCGCGAGCCTCGCCGGACTCGGTGATTGTGACGGCGACGGCATCCCCGACTTCGCGGTCGCCAGCCCGGCACTGCTGCGCAACAGCGCAGCCCAAGGCAAGGTTCAGGTCTTCTCGGGTCGAACGTTCGAACCAATCATCACCTGGCACAGTGACAAACCCGGCATCTGGTTCGCCGCGCTCATTGCCAACGCCAAGGATGTCGACGGCGACGGCTGCGATGACCTCGTGGTCGGCGGCAACTACACGAACGCACCTGGCCTGGTGCGCGTCTACTCCGTCAAGAAGAAGACCGTCCTGCACACGTGGGCCGACCCATCACCACTGTCTGGATTCGGCGCGTTCGTCGGCCCGGCTGGCGACGTCGATCACGACGGCTGCGCCGACGTCATCGTCACGGCACTGGGTTCCGAAGAAGCCCTCGATCGCATCCTGATCTACTCGGGCAAGACCGGCGACCCGATCGTCACGCTAACCGGCGAAAGGCCAGGTGACGGCTTCGGCAAGTCCGTCGTGCCTATGCGTCATCGCAACGGCAGCACGTCGCTGATCGTCGGCGTGCCGTTCGGCGGCGATCCCGCCATGGGCTCCGTCGAACTGGTATCCCTGGCCGGGATGCGCACGCAAATCGTGCGGGGCCCGGCGGTTCGGGGGGCTTTCGGTTGGGCTCTGTCCGCTACCAGCGACCAGGACGGCGACCTGCTGCCGGAACTGCTGGTGACTGCTCCCGCAGCGGCTGGCACGGGCAAGGTCTGGCTGCTCCATTCGGGCATATGGCTCCCGACCGAAAACCGCTGACGAAAAGCGCCCCCGAGCGCCAGATTTCTCGCGGCACGTTGGCCATTCGAACAGAAGTGACGCCTTACAGGAACGTCCGCTTCCCCAACCACTGTTCGAGTGAATCCCACCATGAAGACTCTGACCATCGCCAGCACCGTCCTGGCTCTCGCGTCCACCGCCACCGCCCAATGGGTGGATGTCAGCCCCGCCTCGTCGCCCTCCGGCCGCGGCGCCCCCGGCATGTCCTTTGATTCGTTCACCGGCAACACGGTGCTGTTCGGCGGCGACACGCTCGGCTTCCCGGCTGGCACGGTCAACGAGACCTGGACCTACAACGGCTCGGCTTGGACCCTGCAGACCCCGACCACGTCGCCCGGCGCAACGGCCGGCATCGACATGGTCTACGACGTCATTCGCGGCGTGCACGTCATGTACGGCGGCACCCCGCCGGGCTTCTTCGGCGGCCCCTGCCTCGATCAGACCTGGGAGTTTGACGGCGCCAACTGGACGCAAGTCTTCCCGATCAACACGCCCGGTGGCCTCGCCCACTACGGCATGGTCTACGACGTGGCCCGCGGCGTCACCGTGCTCTACGGCGGCATGTTCAGCACGCAACTGATCGGCGATTCGGACCAGACCTGGGAATACAACGGCACCGACTGGACGCAAGTTGCCGGCGCCACGCAACCCGGCCCGATGGAACGTCCCGGCATGTGCTACCACGAAGGCCTCGGCAAGACGGTCATGTTCGGCGGCATCAGCGTCTGGACCGGTGGCGTCGACACGACCTGGGTCTACGACGGCACTGCCTGGGCCCCCGCTGGCGTCACCGGCGTCCGCCCGGGCCCGCGCACCGGTTGCGCTCTGAGCTACGACTCGACGCGTCAGATCTGCGTCATGACCGGCGGTCAAGACGCGACCAACGGCACGCCGTTCGACGACACGTGGGAGTTTGATCTCGCGACCGCGACGTGGACGCAAATCCCGAACACGTTCACGTTCGCCAACGCCCGCCTCGACCACGGCCAGGTCTACGACACGGCCCGCAAGATGACGGTCATGTTCGGCGGCCTCGACTTCCAGACGTTCAGCGCCTACGGCGACACGCAGGAATACGGCGCTCGCTCGTTCACGTTCGGCAGCGGCTGCGCTGGCTCGAACGGCACCCCGGCCCTCGACTCGAACGACGCCCCGCGCTTCGGCTCGAACTTCGACCTGACCGTGAACAACGTCGAGCTCACCGCGAGCCTGACGATCTTCGCTCAGAGCGTGAGCGCGATCACTCCGGTCTCCCTCGACCCGATCGGCATGACGGGTTGCACGGGCTACGTCCAGCCGGACGTCGCTCTGACGGTCACCGGTAGCGGTGGCTCGGCCACGCTGTCGATCGCGATCCCGACGTCGACGACGCTGATGGGCACGTCGATCCACACGCAGGCCCTGTCGTTCGACCCGGGCATCAACGCCCTGTGGCTGACGGCCTCGAACGGCCACACCGGCACGATCGGCAACTAGTTCGCTAGTTGTCCGGAGCGGATCAAGGCAACTGCCGACGCCCGCTCCAAAACGAGAAACAGAGAACTGACCGCCGGCCTCGCGCCGGCGGTTGGCATTTTGGGAGTCCAAGAATCATGCGCACAGCCACTACGTTCGCCGTTGCCGTCTTCGCACTCGGCGCCACCCTCACTGCACAATGGGGCCCGTCGCAACCCGCGGCGCCACCATCGCCACGCAGCGAAGCGTTGCTCTTCTACGATCTGTTCAACCAGCAGACGCTGCTCTTCGGCGGCAACTGGACCGACGACTTCTGGAGCCTGACCAACAACACGTGGACGCAATTGACCACGACGGTCAAGCCGCCCGCACGCCGCCGCGGCGCCATCGGCGTCAACACGTTCAACGGCGAAGCCATCCTCTACGGTGGCCAGGATAGCGGCGGCACCGGCGGCAACGGCACACGCGACGATACGTGGATCTGGAACGGCATCACGTGGCAGAACATGCAGCCCGCGGTATCACCCGGCGGCCTGATGTGGCACGCAATGGCCTACGATGACACCCGTGACGTCACTGTCGCGTACGGCGGCCGTCGCAACATCTGGAACAACAACGAGTACCTGGGCGAGACGTGGGAATACAACCGCTCGCTCAACCAGTGGACGAACATGGGTCCGCTCAACACCCCCGGTCAAATGCTGCGACCGGCGATGTGTTATCACCCGGTCCTCCAGCAGATCATCCTGTTTGGCGGCGAACTAGACACGGGTCTCGGCAGCGACGCCACGTGGACCTACGACGGCATCGACTGGACGCAGACCAACCAGACCGGCACCAAGCCGCCGCCGCGCATGGGCGCGCAGATGCTGGCCAACTACAACGGCAACGTTGTGGTGCTGTTCGGCGGCCGCGATCCAGTCACGTTCAACATCCTCAACGACACGTGGGAACACGACGGCGTGCAGTGGCGTGAAGTCAGCAACGTCTACGGCGGCATCTACCCGCCGCGCACCGACTTCGCGATGGCGCATGACCTCGTGAACGACCGCCTGATCTCGTTCGGCGGCAAGATCGCCAACAACGGCCTGCGCAATGACACGTGGGAGTACGGCGCACACTGGCAACCGTTCGGCTTGGGCTGCGCCGGCAGCGCGGGCACGCCGACGTTCACGCCCGGCGCCCTGCCGCGACTCGGCCAGACCGCGACCGCCGACATCGGCAACGTGCCGCCGAGCATCCCGTTTGCGTTCATGGCCGTCGGCCTGAGCCGCACACAATGGGCACTCGGCAACCTGCCCGCACTGTTGACGGGCATCGGCATGCCCGGCTGCCGCAGCTACACGAGCGCCGACCTGCTCGTCTACGTGCCGGCCACCGCGGGCGTCGCGACGTGGAGTTGGAACGTGCCGTCGCAAGCGATCTTCCTCGGCGAGCCGTTCTACCTGCAAGGCATCACGTTCGATCCGGGCATCAACACGATGGGCCTCGCGGTGTCGCCCGCAGCCACGCTCGTCGTCGGCAACTAACGCGGGTCAATCGAGACCGAGGTCGTTGACGAAACTCGTCGCCTCGGTCAGTTCCCAGTCCTTGGGAACACCAACCTGCTCGCGCGTGATCAGGCACACCTGATCGAACACGGTCTTGTGGCTGCGCGGCCGGCCTTCGAGCGCCAGCTGCTCGCACAGCCAGGCCGTCACGTCCCCGATGGTCTGCATCTCGGAGGCATCCTCATCGGGGATCGTCAGCGCGAACGCGTCTTCGAATTCCATGACCAACTCGACGGTGTCCAGTCCCATTGGTCACGGAGCATACGGCGAAAGCGGCTACAGAATATCGAGCACGCCAGCGGCTGAGCGTGCTCGGCGCTCTACAAGATATCGAGCACGCCAGCGGCCTGATCCGTCAGCGTTTCGACGTTGGCGTTGTAGTTGATGCCGGCGCTGATCGGCGTGTTCCACGGCAGGTCCTTGCGATCGCAGATGCCACCGAGTGCCGCCGCGGAGAACGCACGTGGCAGCGCGCTCAGCTTGGAGTCGAGCAGCATCTCGGTCAGTGGCACGACGGACCGGCGATCGCCGATCAAGCCAAGAGCCGAAGCGCAGGATGCCAGCGTGACCAGGTTCGCGCCGCCATCCATACGCTTCAGCAAAGCGCCTTCGGCCTGCTTGTCGCCGAGTTTGCCGAGAGCCATCGCCGCCTGCACCAACAGCTGTGGGCGGAAGCGCGATTCCTCGAGCACGGTTCGAATGTCCTCCGCAGCCGCCTTGTCCCCCATCAGGGCCAAGCCGATGCACAGGTAGCCGGCCATTTGTTCCTTCGCGGTCTGGCCACGTAAACGCGTGACGAGCAACTCACTCGCATCGGTGGCGCCGGCCAGACCCAAGCCAATCGCCAGCGAACCGACGAGGCCTGGGTTCTTGGCGGCGCGCAACTCGCGACGAAGCGTGTCGACGATCATGTCGTCGATGTGGGTCGATGCGCCTGGTTGCTGCCGTTCGTTGTAGGCCAACAGCCCGAGCGCCAACGCGCACCACGGCCGCCGCTGCGTCTTGCTCGCGCGATCGAACTGCCGCAGCAACGCTGTCCGGTTGCTGGCTCCGCCGATACGCGCCAACGCCATCAACGCATAGCGCCGCACCATCGCGTTCTTGTGCGTGCGCGAAACCTTGAGCAAGCGCTGGCTGATCGCCGCATCGTCGGAGGCATCATCCTCGTAGGGTGCCGCCAACCAACCGAGCGCCTGCACGCAGGACTGCACGACTTCGTTGCTGCGACGGCGACTGCCGTTCTTGTCGAGCTCCGTGGTCAACAACCGAATGCACCACTTGCGATCAACACCGGCCAACCGCACCAACGCAATCGGCACGTGCGCCTGCACCCACTCACCGCCACGGCCTAGCTTGCGGCCGAAGAAGTCCTTGAGCAGATGCTTCGCCTCTTCACGCAGCTTGAGCGTCTTGTAGTCACTGCCCGTCAGGCCCAACAAGCCGATGCCGTGAATGGCAGCGACCTTGATGTTGCGATCGCGCATGCGGTCGCTGTCGACCAACGGCTTCAGCGCCGCGAACACACGTTGCTTGGTCGCGATCTTCTTGCTGTCGCGAGCCGTCAAGCCCATCGCGTAAGCACTAAATGCCCGTGTTCGCGCGTTGACCCGACCACCGGATAACGCACGACCGTCAGCGGTATCAAGAACGAGCGAGGTCAACAGGTCGAGCGACTTGCCGTCATCGAACCCGGCAATGCCGAGCGCCAACGCGGCCGTTTCGCGCACTTCCTGGTTGGACACGGACAGGCGCTTTGCGAACACGTCGCGCAACTTGAACTGCTGATGATCGCGACCGATCTTGGCCATCGCGATCATGCTCGCCGTCGTGATGTCGCGCTGCTCGGTCGTATCGAGCGCGCGTTTCAACGCGGGCAACACCGTGTGCATCGTCTGTCGCGCTGTCGGCCGCATCGCGTTCGCTGCTGGCGCTGCGCGCGTGGCACCGAGATAGAAGTCATCGCTGCCCGTCTGCACGCCACGGTGAACGGAGTTGCGCAGGTTGAGGTATGGCCCCTTGTTGAACTCCCACCAGTAGTGCCACGCAGTGCGATCATCTTCGATCGTCACGCCGCGACGCCCACCGGTCTTGGCCGGAGTCGTGCCGCGCGCACTCGGTGCCGCGGGGCCACCGGTACTGGGGCCACTTGGACCACCCGTGCTCGGAGGCGTTGGTCCACCAGTGCTTGGGCCCGACGGTGCCGGCGCAACCGGTCCAGACGGGGCGGGTGCGGACGGACCAGACGGGCCACCGGTGTAGGGACCCGACCCGGGACGCGGTCGCGGCCGGTTGGGCCCCGGCGGCACGATGTCGCCAGGTCCGGTGTAGGGGCCCGTAGGACCGATGTACTGGCCGCCATGGGCAACCAGTTCGGGAGTGGACATCGCGAATGCCACGGCGGCCATGACCGCCTTCGCTGCTGGAAGGGCAGGCATACTCTTCTCCTTTGTTCGAGGGGTGCAAAGAAGAACTAGTCAGGTGCCGCGAGCAGTATCGCCCTGAAAGTCGTAGTTGCTGTTCGGCACTGCGATTGCTGTGCGCGTCGAGCCGCCGGGCTTTGCGGACGAGCACTTTCGCTCGTCGGCGTAAGGGCGTGATACGTGCGAGCTTCTTGGTGTTGGCAACGGTTGTTGCCGGCGCCGCTAGCGCGCGGCGACCTTTGCAGCTGTTGCGACGATTTTCGCAGCCGAGTGCTAACGACCCAGGGCTAACGACCCAGGACTAGCGACCCAGCGCGGCGAGCACCTTCGCGCGAACCTCGTCGACCGAGCACTCGACCTTGTCCATGCCCTTGCGGATGAGCAACTCGACCTGACCTTCGGCAGCCTTGCGACCAACGAAGACCTGCACCGGCATACCCATCAGTTCGTGATCCTTGAACTTGGCGCCCGGCGACATCGGGCGATCGTCGAAGCACGCTTCGACGCCGGCTTCCTTCAGCTCTTCGTAGAGCTTCTCGGCAAGTTCGATCTGCTCGCTGCGCTTCTTGTCGAGGAACGCGACGACGCATTCGAACGGCGCGATCGACGCCGGCCAGACGATGCCCTTCTCGTCGTGATGCTGCTCGACGGCCGAAGCCGGCGTGCGTGAAACACCGATGCCGTAGCAGCCCATGACGAACGGCGTCGGCTTGCCGTTTTGCGCCATGAACGTCGCACCCATCGCTTCCGAGTACTTGGTGCCGAGCTTGAAGATGTGACCGACTTCGATGCCGCGCGCTTCTTCGAGCGGGGCGCCCGTTTTCGGATCACCTTCGCCGGCACGCGCCGTGCGCAGGTCGTGGAACTCCGGCATGCGGGCATCGCGGCCGAGGTTGACGTTGAGGCAGTGGAAGTCGGTCTCGTTGCAACCGCACAAGAGGTTGGTGCGATCCTTGAGCGACTTGTCGGCGAGCAGCTGGATCTCTTCGGGCAGACCAACGGGCCCGGCGAAACCGACTTCTGCGCCCGTGGCCTTCTTGATGTCTTCGTCGCTCGCGAGTTCGAGACCGAGCGCGTCGAGTGCGTTGACGAGCTTGACCTCGTTGACCTCGAGGTCACCGCGCATCATCACGGCGACGATCTTCTCTTCTTCGGCGAACGCCGCCTTGTATAGGATCGTCTTGGCCATACGGCCCGGCTGCCAATCGGGGAAGAACCCTTCGAGGTCGGCGACTGTCTTGATGTTGGGCGTGGAGATCTTCTCCATGTCCTTCACGTCACCACCCTCCGGCGCTTCGGGCAGACGGCTCGTCGCCTTCTCGACGTTGGCGGCGTAGCCACTCTCGCGGCAGAACAGGATCGCGTCTTCGCCACTGTCGGCGATGACCATGAACTCTTCGCTACCTGCCCCACCGATCGCACCCGAGTCGGCCTGCACGACGGTGTATTCGACACCGCAACGTTCGAAGATGCGGCAGTAGGCGTCGCGCATCTTCTGGTAGGCAACGTCGAGCGCCTTCTTGTCCTCATCGAACGAGTAGGCGTCCATCATGATGAACTCGCGACCGCGCATCAGGCCGAAGCGCGGCCGGATCTCGTCGCGGAACTTGTCTTGGATCTGGTAGCAGTTGACCGGCATCTGCTTGTAGCTGTTGACCTGCGAGCTGACGAAGTCGGTCATGACCTCTTCGTGCGTCGGGCCAAGGCACATGTCGCTGCCCTTGCGATCCTTGAGCGTGAACATGATGCCGTCGGTTACGTAGCGGTCCCATCGACCGCTCGCCTGCCACAGCTCCTTGGGCTGGATGATCGGCAGCATCACTTCGTTGGCGCCTTCGCGATCCAGCTCTTCACGCACGATCTGCGCGAACTTCTTCACGACGCGCCACATCATCGGCGAGTATGTGTAGACGCCGGCGGCCGTCTTGACGATGAAGCCCGCGCGAGCGAGCAGCTTGTGACTGGGAATCTCCGCGTCCGAAGGGTCTTCGCGAAGGGTCTGAATCAGGATCTGGCTAAGGCGCATTTGGCGAACCAGCGTAGCCACGAGGACGGGGCAGCGGAATGGCGGCGTGCGAATCGCTGCCGGGCGGCGGGCCTTCCGGAGGTTGTTGGCGGCGGCTACTGTGAGGGTCCATGCGCTCGCTTCTTGCCCATCACGTCTACGCGTTCGCCTTCTGCGTCACGATTGCGGCCGATCTCATCGGCCAATGCCAAACGGCGTGGGCACCGGGCGGCAGCCTGCCGGGCACCGACGGCACCGTGAACGAAATGGAGATGTGGGATCCCGATGGCGCCGGCCCGCTCGGCATGCACCTCGTGGTCGGCGGCAGCTTCAACTGGGCAGGCGGCGGCCCCGCGGCCAACGTCGCCATGATGGATCTCGTGACCAAGACCTGGTCCGCGATCGGTCCAGGCGTTGCCGGCGAGGTTCGCGACCTCGCTGTCGGCAACAACGGAGACCTGATCATCGCGTGGGCTCCCGGCCTGCCAGGCTCTGGCCTCGCTCGCTGGGACGGTTCGCAGTTGCTCGACCTCAACGCGCCGAGCGGCGGCCTCATCGACACCGTTCTCGAAACGAGTTCGGGCGAGCTGTGGATCGGCGGTTGGTATCCGTTCATCGGTGCCAACGTGCGGCGCTGGAACGGTTCGAGTTGGGACTTCGTCGGCATCCAACAACGTGTCTATGACCTGATCGAGATGCCCAACGGCGACATCGTGGCGGCGACCAACGAGATTGGCGCGCCCATGCGGCGGTGGAACGGCACGAGTTGGTCGACGATGGGCAGCCTGCAAGGACAGGGGTTCGATGCGCAGTTGATGCCCAACGGCGACGTCGTCGCGGCCGGCGACTTCACGAGCTTCCCGGGGTTCGTGTTCTACGGCGCCGCTCGCTGGGACGGAGCCACGTGGAGACCGATCGGTTCCAACAACTGGCCGACGGCGTACAAGGTCGCCCACCTCGGCAACGGCAACCTCGTAACGTGCAACGTCACCGGCAAGGTTCTCTACTGGAACGGCACGGTGTGGACGCAGCTCGGCCCGTCGGGCCTCGACGTCAACACGGTCATCGGCGATTGGAATGGTTCGGTCTTCGCCGGTGCCTGGCCGCGCATCTGGCCCTCGTTCCAACATCGCGCGAGCGTCATGCACTGGAGCGGTTCGCAGTGGCAACCTGGGTCTCCGGGGTTCAGCGATGACGTGCGCACGTTCACGTACACGAACAGCGGCGAACTCGTCGTCGGCGGACTGTTCCTCACAGCGGCCAACGTCGTCGCCAACTGCGTCGCGCGCTTCGACGGCAACGATTGGCACCCGCTCGGTTCCGGCATTGACTCGCCGACCAGTCAGGTCACCGGGCTCGTGACGATGCCCAACGGGAACATCATCGCATCGGGCGCGTTCACCAGCGCCGGCGGTGTGCCGGCCAACAACATCGCACGATGGGATGGCAACGCGTGGCATGCGATGGGCAACGGCTCGATCGCGCAGGTCGATGACGTCATCGTTCGCAAAGGCACGCTACTCGCACCGATCGCGCAGGCTTCGGGCGGCATCCGCATCAACGAATGGAACGGTATCAGCTGGACGCCGTTGCCCGGTTCGCCGGCCGGCTTCTATTCGGACCTCGAACTCGACGGTGACGACCTGTGGGTGACGACTTCGCACTCGCTGCACAAATGGGATGGCACGACGTGGACGCAGATCCCGACGCCGTTCGGCCCGATCGACACCGTCGCAATCCTGCCGAGCGGCGACCCGGTCGTCGGCGGCGCGTTCGGCATCCCCAGCATCCCCGGCATCGGCAACATCGCGCGCTGGGACGGCACGCAATGGCAACCGCTGTCGACCGGCATGAACGGTCGCGTGCGCGCGTTGACCGCTCTGCCAAACGGCGACCTCGTTGCGGGCGGTTTGTATGCGACGGCCGGTAGCACGCAGGCCTACGACATCGCGCGCTGGGACGGCACGACCTGGCACGCGATGGAGCACATCATCGGCACGTTGTCGTCGTACGGCGTCGTGTTCGAACTCGAAGTCGGCCGCGATGGCGAACTGTTGGTCGGCGGCAACTTCCTGACGGCCGGCCCACAGTCGTCCGCCAACTTCGCCAGGTGGGTGCCGGCATGTCCGGCATCGACGATGTCATACGGCAGCGGCTGCAGCGGCGCCGGCGGCCAGGACACGTTGACCCATGACACCGACGCGTGGGCCGGTTCGACGTTCCGCGCCAATGCAACCGGCATGGCGACGAATGCCTTGTGCGCCCCGGTCTTCGGCTACTCCCAACTGGCGCTGCCCCTCCCGTCGGTTCTGCCAGGTGGCCTACCTGGTTGCACCGTTCATTCGACCGGCGACCTCTACCAACTGGCGCTGCCCAACAACGGCACCCTGAGCACGTCCCTCGCGATCCCGAACGCCCCCTCGTTCGCCGGCATGCACCTCCACCACTACGTCCTCACCGCCGAGCTCGACCCAGCCGGCAACGTCACGGCGATCACGAGCACCAACGGCCTACGCCTGACCCTCGGCACCTACTGAAGACTGCCAGTACGGTGCCAGGAGAGAATTTATCCTCTTCGTGAAGAGGATAAATTCTCTCCTGGCACCGTACTATCGTCTTCGATGCACCGCACCTCGCTGATCTTCGTTGCCCTGTTCGCCGTGTCGCTTGCTGTGCCTTCGGTGGCGCAGAAGCGGTCGCCAAATCTCGTGGTCATCTTCATTGATGACATGGCGTATGCCGACATCGGGCCGTTTGGCGGCAAGATTCCGACGCCGAATCTGGATCGCATGGCGACGGAAGGGATGCGGTTCACGGACTTCAGTGCGGCGACGGCGGTGTGCTCGGCATCGCGCGCGGCGTTGCTGACCGGGTGCTATCACCGGCGCGTCGGGATCTCCGGCGCACTTGGACCGCGCGCCAAGCATGGCCTGCACGAACGTGAGATGACGCTCGCCGAAGTGTGCAAGCAAAAGGGCTACGCGACCGCTTGCTTCGGCAAGTGGCACCTCGGCCACCACCCCAAGTTCTTGCCGACCAGCCACGGCTTCGATGAGTTCTACGGCCTGCCCTACTCCAACGACATGTGGCCGCTGCATCCGGCCTATGCGCATCTGCCGACCGCGGCCGAACGGCGCAAGCGTGGCTTCCCCGACCTGCCGTTGATCGAAGGAACAAAGGTCGTCAACCGTTCGGTCAGCGGCGCAGACCAGGAGCAACTGACGACGCAATACACCGAACGCGCGGTCAAGTTCATCGAACAGAACAAGGACCAACCGTTCTTCTGCTACGTGCCGCACTCGATGGTGCACGTGCCGTTGTTCGTGTCGGACAAGTTCAAGGGCAAGAGCGGGCACGGCCTGTTCGGCGACGTCGTGATGGAAGTCGACTGGTCGGTCGGCCAGATCCTCGATGCGATCAAACGTGCCGGCGTCGACGACAACACGCTGGTCGTGTTCACGTCGGACAACGGTCCATGGCTCAGCTACGGCGACCACGCCGGCTCGAGCGGCATCTACCGTGAAGGCAAGGGCACGATGTTCGAAGGCGGCATCCGCGAACCGACCCTGATGCGCTGGCCCGGCCGCATCCCACAAGGAACATGCTCGGAGTTCGCCTCGACGATCGACATCGTGCCGACATTCGCGAAGCTTATCGGCGCCAAGTTGCCCGACCACAAGATCGACGGTCACGACATCGCGCCGCTGATGTTCGCTGAGGATGGCGCCAAGTCGCCACACACGGCGTTCCTCAGCTACTACGCCGGCGGCCAACTGCAGGCGATCCGCGATCCGCGCTGGAAGCTGCACTTCCCGCACAAGTATCGCACGATGGCCGGCAAGCCGGGCGGCAAGAACGGCAGCCCCAACCCGTACGCGCAAGGCAAGATCGGCCTCGAGCTGTTCGATCTCGACAACGATCCGGGTGAATCGACCAACGTCGCCGACAAGCACCCCGAAGTCGTGGCGCGCCTGCAGAAGCTCGCTGCCGCCGCGCGCAAGGACCTCGGAGATTCGCTCACCAAGGCCAAGGGCAGCGGCATCCGACGCGCGGCGCGGCTTGGGCCAGACGACGAGAAGCTCGTCTGGTAAGTCGCTCCTTACATGGCGCTGACCAAGTAACCAGCGCCGCGGCCAGTCTAGGATCACATCATGAAGAACCTGCCGAGAGTCCTCTGGGTCGCGCTGCTGTCGCTGAGCACCGCCGCCGCCGTCGTGCAAGATCCCAAGCCGCAGCCGAAGCAGCTCGCCAAGCCGGCGGTCACGTTCCGCGGTGAGCACAGTGCCATCGCCAAGAAGCGCTACGTCAAGATCACCGACGATCAGGCGTGGGCCAAGCTCTGGGGCGAGCACATCGGCAAGCCCGTCAGGCGCGAATACGGCTACTTCTACAACCCGCTAAACGTGCCGGTCATCGACTTCAAGAACAACATGGTCGTGGCCATCTTCCAGGGCGCAACGTGGAACACCGCCGGCGTCACGGTGAAGCAGTTGCTCGACGGCGATGAGCTGACGCTGCGCTTCGATGACCACGGTTATCAAACGACCGTCATCGAGATGGGTGACGGCGACACGCCGAAACAGGAGAAGAGCAAACCGTTTGGCATGTTCGTGCTGCCGAAGACCGACAAGGCGATCGTGCTCGAAGAGAACGTGCAGAGTCGCATCGGCAAGCCGCCGAAGTGGCAAGCCCGCGGCAAGCTCTAGGCCACTCGAGCTACTCGCCGACTGCCAACAAGACCTCGGCCGCGGTCCTGTGCCAGAAGATCCCTTGGTCACGTTCGCCGGCCGAAGCCACCGTGTAGTGGTAGCGCACCGCGCGCACAAACCGCGGCGGCGCATCGGCAAACGGGTCGCTAGCGAACAGCGCGCGCACTTGCGGCGAACCACTGCGCAACCGCTCAAGCAGCGCCGGCAACCATGTTCGCGAGATTGCCGCCGGCCCATAGCCACCGAGCCACATCGGGAACGCCAGGAACTCATGGAACGGCGCCGTGCGCTGCGGCGTGCGCGCCACCGGGCCCGGCATGCCACGAGGTTCGTAGTCGCGCCACTCTACGCCATCGACACTGCCCTGTAGGACGATGTTGAAGCGCTGAGCCGGCACGCTGCAGAACATGTAGTAGTGCGCTGACAAACGCAGCGGCCGCACCGCCTGACGAACCTCGGCCGCCGGCAGTTGCCCCGGCGCAACACCAAACAACGTGAAGGCCGGCTCCACCGAAGCCACCACGAGCAACGCTGCGACAATTGCCGTGTGGATGCGACGCGACACCGTCCACGCTGGCAATGCGACCACGTGGATGCGATCGCGCACCGCCGCTGGCCACCACCGCATGCAAGCGCCGTCGTCCCACAGCATCAGCAACAACGCGAACGACAGCAGGTTGAGCCCCCGGAAGTTGCCTGACAGGTAGATGCCAACCATCAACGGCACACCGCAGAAAGCCGCGACTCGCCGCACCCTACCCGGCCAGAAGAACAACCACGGCGCGACCAATTCATAGAGCACCGTGTAGCCAGCGGCAGTTTGCAACACCCACGGCGGCAGTTCCCGACACCACATCGCAAGCAACGTCGGCTGCGGCTGAGTCAGCAGGAAATCGCGCAACGCATCGAGTTCGAGCCACGAGCCACCGGCGAGAACCTTGGTGATGCCCGTGCCGAACATCAACCGAAACACCATCCAGATCAGCAACCATCGACACCACGTAGGCGGTGTGGGCAAACGTGAAAGACGCACCAACCATCCCCGCGGCGACATCCAGATGGCTACGAACACAGCCTCGGTCAACAGGTCATCGAAGGGCCAGTTGAACCACCGCAGCGGCACGTCATCGATGGAACGAATGCTGAGGTAGACGGCGTAGCAGACCGCGCTGGCGAGACGCGGAGCCGCGCCAACGGTCAAGCAGCCGCTGGCGGCCAGACCGACCCAACCGACGATCGTAATCATCGTTTCCGAACCCGACAGCCAGAACAGGCTGGGTGCGCGCCACCATGCGTCATCACCATACTTGGCGGTCAACGCATCGAGCAGTTCTGCGAGAGGCGTGATGCCGGCACTGCCGATCAACCCCGGCAGCTGCGAGACCAAGCTGACGAACGTCGCCAACAGGCACAAGCCGAGCACACGGCCGAACACCCACGCGGCCAGCGCATATGTCGGTTTCGACTCCATCTTCCCCGGCGAGTCCATGCCGCGAGCATACCAACGAATCGCACCAGGGTGTTGGTGAGAGAACTCTGCCCCCTCACCGGCGCAGCCCCTCCTACTCCACTCGCAGTCGCACGACCAACTCGCGGCCGGCACCGAGCAGGCTCGGCGCTGCTTGCCGCAGCATCCCGTTGCCGGCGGCATCGAGCGTCAGCGTCTTGCCGAGGTGCACCTTGCGCATCACGACCTGCTCCACGGCGACCGTCTCTGCCGGCATCATCGTCGTCGACGAGGCAGTCGCGGCGATCATCTTGGCGCTGATCGGGACGACCAACTTGCGCAGGTCGACGAACTTGTCGATGTCGAGCGCCAACTCGACGCGGCGCGCCTTACCAGCGATGGTCGGCTGCACCTTGAGCGTCGCAAACCAACCGTCTTCGTTCATGCGCACCTTCGGGTCGGCGATGCGCGCGCCTTGCGCCACTTCGACATCCCAGTCGTGAACGACACTGCGCTCGTGACCGCTGGCGAAGCAACTCGGCAGACCAACGATGCCGGGACCGTGCAGCTGCACAAGCGTCCTCGCGCCCGCAGGCGCCGCCAGCGTTGCTGGAACTTCAGTTCCGTGCGGCACATCGAAGACCTCCAGCACGATACTCGTGGGCTTCAACATCGCGCTGACTTGATCGAACATGCGCTGCACTTCACCTTGCGCGTTCTTGTCCTTCATCACGAGCAAGCGGCTGCCCGACTTCTCACCGATGAGGCGAATGGCAGCGTCGCGGCCATCATCGCCCGGCTGCAGCGTCTCCAACACGAAGTCACCAACGGGCATTGCTTCGCGGTACTCAGACGGCTCGTAGGCCTTGGCGCTGCGGAAGCCGAGCACCGGCGCGTGCAGCAACGGCGAGCTCACAACACTCGTGTTGCCCTTCGCAGCTTGCGGCCAGTTGACCTGACACGACAAGCGCAACACGCTGCCGTCGCTGGCCGTCCACTCGTGCTGGCTCTGTTCGCCGCGAACAACGCGGAACACGAGGCCCGCTTCCTCGAAGCTCGTCGCGACGCGGTCAAACGAACCGGTGACCTTGCCCGCAGGAATCGGTGGTGCCGCAAACGGCGCCGCGACTCGCGACACGATCTCAACGACCGCTGCATCGTGACCCGGGATCTGGCGAACGCGAAGTTGCGCCGATGCTCCGCGGCTGACTTCGCGAGTAACCGGGTTGCCCGTAGCGGCCGCTTGCGCGATCTCGACTTCGAGATCGGTGACCAGCGAATCCAACTGCACGTCGCCGACCGTCAGCGTCTCGCCATTGCTGAAGGCTTCCGTTCCGCTGAGCAGCGGCACCGCCTTGCCGTTGCTGACACGCTCGATCTTGAGCGAGCAGGTGATGCGCGCGGGCATGCCACTGCGAATCGTGGCAAGGGCTGCTTCGAGTTGCTCCGGCGCGGGCGACCGCAGCTGCACGCGTTCGCCCAGTTGCACGAAATCGAGTGGCCCGCGGTATGGCGTCGGCAGCGCCCCGAGGGCCTGCGCAAGCGAGCGCTCGTCGAAGAACGGCAGCGCGCCCCGAAGCAGGTGTCCTTCTCCCGATACAACGTGGTGCGTCGGCACCCGCTGCTCCATCTCCGTTCGCCGAACCAGATTCGGCTCCCCCTTCCGACTGGCAACAGCCTCAGGTGCCAGCAGGTCCAGGACTTCGATCGATGGGTGCTGCGCCGTGAGGGGACCGGCGAGGAGCAGAGAAAGGGCAGTGGTCGTTCGGAACATGGCCGCGCGACACGCAAACGGCGTTCCGGGTGGGTGGTGCCGACCGGGCTATTGCAGCGACACGCGGACGACCGGGCCTTCTTGCGTTCCGACGCTGATCGGCTGAGAGACGGTCATGGCACCACACGTCACGACCACCTTGTAGTCGCCCGCAGCAACACAGACATTTGCCTTGATGGGCGGCCGCGGCGCACCGGTCGCGCGACTGACGAGCTTGGCGATCACCAACTCGCTACCGCGCATGATGCGCAACCGGATCGCCTCACCTTTGGGCGCCCGCGCCGGCACCACAACCTCAAACTGCTGCGGCACGCCCTGCTGCAACGTCACATCGAACCGCGTGACCTCGTTGTCTTTGATCGCAAACGCAATCGTTTGAGCCGCCGTGCCGTTGCCGGTCACCGTCAGGTTGTAGGCGCCGGCGTTGAGCAACGAACTCTGCAACACACCACCATCATGTTCGGTGCTACCACCCGAGGGCTCGCCATCCTGCCGCCGCACTCGGAACCGCTCGCCGGCCGCATCGCCACCGCGCACCGTCGCCTGCAACGTGCCACCGATTGCCAGGCGCAGAACACCGACGTCCTGCACGTCATTGGCGCCGACTACAACTGGGCCCTTGCCCAGCTCCGGATGGTCTTCAGTGGCGATCGTGAGATACCAATCGCCGGGCACCAATGGCGTAAACGTGAACCTGCCATCCGCAGCAGTCGTCACCGCGATGCGATCCAAGATGGACTGACCTCTGCGACCAGCCTTCACCTCGAGCTGCCCAAGCGGTTGGCCGAGCGGATCCTGGACAACACCAGTAATCGTCGCCGTCGGTTCGCCCACTGCCTGCACGCGCAACTCCACATCACCAGCACCCGGATCGACACCGGCTTGATGCAGCCGTTCGATACCGTCGCCTTCGACTCGGAAGCTGACCAGTTGCTCGGTGCAGTTTGCGATCGTGAAGCGTCCGTGCTCATCGGTCCGCACCAACCGATTCGTTCCCGGCCAAGAACAGGTCACCCGACAACCAGCCACCAACTTGTTGTTCTGGGTGACGACACGGCCGTGCAATGCGAAGCCAGCAGGTGCTTTGGCGGGCTCTGGTTGTTTCTCTTTGGCGACCGGGGTCTCCGCCGCTCCATCATCAAGTTTCGCGCCAATGTCCGGCGCAGCGACCCGTTCCGGCAACGAAGCTTCGCTAGCGCCTGGCTTGCCCTCGTCGGCAGCCGCGGACGGAGTGGCGCCGACGTCGGGAGCAGCGACGTCGCCACCACCGAGGTTGTTCCACACAGCCAGTAGCACCGCCAAGGCGACCAGAACCAATACGACACTCACTGTCTTGGCCTTCATGGACATCGCGTTCCTACTTACGTTGCAACCTGTGCGTGCGAGGCATCGAGTCTAGCACGCGAACGGTCTTGTCACCGGACGCAGTCGCGAGACGCACGCCGTCGGGACTCCAATCGAGGTCATGCACGTAACTCGTGTGCACCTTGAGCTGCACGAGCAAGTGGAACGTCTCCGCATCCCAGATGACCACGGTGCCATCATCCACTCCAGCGGCCAGGCGCGTTCCATCCGGGCTCCACGCGACACTCCAGATCCGATGCAGCACATCGCCGGACAAGTCGTGCAGCACATCGCCGCCCCCATCGTAGACGCGCGCGAAGCCCGGTCGCGCCACGGCGAGACGCGACGACTTGGGATCAAACGTCGCACTCTCCGCGCGCGTAAACGGCGGGCTCGCCAGCGCTGGCTCGCGCACACGCAGCAAAACTTCGCCGGTGGCCGCATCCATCACGGCGCCGCCGTAGAAGAACCTGTCACCATCGGCAGCAAACGTCGCCAGACGCGCATGTGGCCGACCACCCAGCGCGCGCTGCCACGCCCCCACCGGGAACGGCTCGCGCGGCGCCTTTGCCACTTCGCGAAAGCCATCGTCCCGATCTGCCGCAGCTTCGAACAACGTGCCGTCGCGCGCCAACGTCACGACGCGTTGCCCATCACCGCTGAACGCAATCGGCTCGGAGACCATTCGCTCGGATGGTTGCTCCTCGGTCGGCGGCGCGATCGTAGCGATCTTCGTCAGCGCGTTGGCAGCCCACACGCGCGTGACGCCATCGAAGTCGCGCGACAGCAGCCGTTCGCCATCCGGCGAGAACCGCACGTCATAGACAAACGTCGGATGCACCGCCGTCGTCGGCATCGGTTGCTCGTGATCACGAACGCGCAACCGCCCATCGTTGACGAGCGCGAGGTAGCGACCACTTGCATCGATCGCGCAACCACCTGCGCCGATCAGCTGGATCTCCTTCTCCAGTTCGCCACCAGGCAAACGCCAGAGGCGCAACAACGCATCACGACGCTTGCGTAGACCTTCGGGATCGAACGCAATCGTCGCGGCCCTGGTCACGCCATCGGTGGCAACATTCGCGACGAGCCGCCCCCCGCTCTCGAGAGTCGCCTGAACGTCCAGGCCACGTGCACTCAGAGGGCCCACGAAGGCCTTGCCTTGCCAGGTTCCAACGACGGCCAGTGCGCGACATTCCGCGGCCAGGACACCCTGCGCCGCTACACCAAACGTCTGCCGAGTTGCCGGCGCAACCACGGTGCCACCAACGCCGACAACCGCCAATTCATCGCTCTCGATCGAAGCATCCTCTTCAACCTTCGCACACTCGCGAAGGTCGTCGACTGGTCCGGCGAAGATGCGAGGGGTGGCACCCCGCCCGCTCGGCTCAGCATCTTGCGCAGCAACGATCAAGTAATCGCCATGCCAGACCAACTCGACCACCCGTTGGTCAAACGTCCGCGTGGCAACCAAAGAGGCCGTCGCAAGCTCGTAGACGAATAGCGATGCACCGGCCGCGACCGCAACCTGGCCATTACGGACCGCCAGCAATTGGCGCGACCACTCTTCGTCGCGAGCAGCGATCTCGAAGAGCGTCGCCCCGGTCTTCGTCTCAAATACCGCCAACGTCCGCGGGTCGGAGAACGCACAGACCACGCGTGCATCGGGCGAGAACGCCACCGCCCGGATCAACGAGTTGCCGCTCGCATCACACGGCACCGACCACGCCCAATACGGGTCGAGCCGAACGGCGAGATGGCGCGCCTCCCAACCCATCAGTTCGGCCGGCGCACCCGCCAACTCTTGCAGCGCGCTCTGTTCGCGCGCCGTACCAAACGCGTTATCCGCCGCCCGCAACAGCAAACGATACTGGCCACGTTCCGCCGCCTCGCGCAACCGCGCTTGCTCGACGCTCGAGTCCAACGCAATCGCCAAACCAACGCCGAGCGCCACAAACGCGATCACGACACCCGCAAACAACCCGCGGTGCCGGCGCGCCATCTTGCGCAGCTGATAGAACGCACTCGGCGGCCGCGCCAGAATCGGTTCGTTGTGCAGCACGCGGCGCAGGTCCGCGCCGAGTTCGGCGGCAGACGCGTAGCGCCGTTCGGGTTCCTTCTCGAGGGCACGATGCGTGATCGCATCAAGATCGCCGCGCAGGCTGCCGTCGAGACTGCGCAACCGCGTCGGCTCATCCTGCTGGATGCGACGCACGGCCTCCGGCACGGGCACGTCCTGGATCTTGTGCGGCAGTCGCCCCGCGAGGATCTCGAACAACATCACTCCCAACGAGTAGATGTCGCTTCGCGCGGTCACGGCGTGCGCGTCGCCACACGCCTGCTCGGGACTCATGTAAGCAACCGTGCCAACCAACCGCGTCGCCTGCGAGTCCATCGTCGTCAACCGGATGTCGGCATCGATCGAGCGCGCCACGCCGAAGTCGAGTACCTTCGGTTTGCCGGCAGCGTCGACGATCACGTTGTCGGGCTTGAGGTCACGATGCACGACGCCGCAAGCATGCGCGTGGTGCACGGCGTCGCAGACGATCGCAAACACGCGCAGCACTTCGTCACGAGTGCGCCCCTCGGCGCGCGCCCACGTGAACAGGTCCTCGCCGTGGATCAACTCCATCGCGAAGTACGGCAACTCGCCGCTGCCGAAGTCATCGGTGCCGACGGCATGGATCTGCGCAATCCCGACATGCTGCAAACGCGCCAACGTCTGCGCCTCGAGATGGAAACGCTGCAACTGCTTCTTGTTGCCACCCGACGCGAGCACCTTCAACGCAACCGAACGTTCTGGGTTGTCCTGACGCGCTTCGTAGACCACCCCCATACCACCGCGACCGAGCAACCGCACGATCTCATAGCCGGCGATGCGTTCGGGCAGCGGCACGGACGCTTCCCCGTTGTCCGAGATCATCTGCGCCAGGTTGGCACGGCGCGCACTCAGTCGGCCTTCATCGAACCGCGCGTCTTCTTCGCCCTCGGCTGCAAGCAACGCAGCCACTTCATTACGCAACGACTCATCCGAACCACAGGTGCGCGCCAAGAACTCACGCCGCTGCTCCTGGTCGAGTTCGAGCGCCTCGCGCACCAGCCCCAACACACGTGCCAGGCGGCCGCTCACTCGTCGTCTTCTCCATCGAGACGCGTTCGCAACCAGGCACGCCCGGTGCGCCAATCCTTGTAGACCGAACGCTCGGTGATCGAGAGTTGCTGCGCGACCTCTTCGACCGTCATGCCCGCGAAGAAGCGCAGCTTCACCACGTGGGCAATGCGCGGCATCGCCTGTTCGAGCTCCGTCAGCGCAGCATCGAGATCGAACAGATCCATCTCGCGACCGACCTCCGCGTCCTCAGCCAGGCCATCGTGAATCGTCTGCCGGGCCTCGCCACCACCACGCTTGAGTCGCTGCCCATCACGCACGTAGTCCGACAACACGCGCCGCATCGCGATCGCCGCAACCGCAAAGAAGTGGCGCCGACCGGACCAATCATTGCGCTGGCCGCCGGGCCCCAGCAACTTGAGGAACGCCTCGTGCACCAACGCCGTCGCCTGCAACGTGCGCGCGTCGCGCCGCGCGAACACCGCCGCCGCCAACTGCCGCAGCTCGTCGTAGACCAGCGGCAGCAGCAGATCCGACGCCGACGCATCGCCGGCGTTGATCCGTTCGAGCAGCTGGGTCACGGGCTGGGGACCGGGCATGGCAGCACCTTACCCAGAATCTTTGCAAAAGCCGTTCAGGTTGCGCCGCCAGACGGCGTGTTACCGGGTGAGGGCCAGATGTTCGGCCCCTGATCAGACCTCTGACGGAGATGGAAATGACTCGCACGACCCTGCCCCTACTCGCCGCCTCGCTCGGCTTGTTCGCCGCCTGCGCCGCCCCCGGCACCACGACCGGGATCGAGATCCCGACCAAGCTCGTCACTAGTGAGCTGCTCAAGCAGACGCTCGCCTCGGAGATTGCCCCCAATGCCGACGCGATCATCTCCTACGTCGAGTTGCCGCCGCACGGGATCGTGCCGCCGCACTGGCATCCGGGTGAAGACTTCCCGTACATGATCGAGGGCAGTGGCACGCTGCTCTTCAAGGATGGTTCGTCGCTCGAGTGCAAGATCGGGCAAGCCGCGCACGTGCCGCTCAAGAAGATCCACTGGTTCAAGGCAGGCCCGCAGGGTGCCAAGGCGCTGGTGTTCCGCGTGCACCCGAAGGGCAAGGCGATCCGCTACGCCGCCGAGAAGTAGTCGGTAGTCGTGCGATGACATGGCGCGCACAGCGTCGTGCGCCATCCGGGTCCGGATCTGCGAGGTAGGCTTCTCGCCCGGGCTCCCCCATGAACACTTCCCCCCGACTCTTGCTGCCGTTCGCGGTGGCCGTTGGCTGCATGTACGCAGCCGCACAGAACGACGTCCGTACCGATGCAGACACGGTGCGCAACGCCGTCAGCGCCAATCGGGTCGCCGGTGTGCACGAACATGCAGGTGCATTGCTCGGAGTCGCGAAGTCCTACCGTGTGACGTTCGATGAGCGAGCGGTCACGTTCCAGCCGGCGTTCGGCAAGGATGCGCCTACTGCGCACGAGGCGAAGTTCGCGACGGTCAGCATGCATCGCGGTGACCACCAACTGATCGCCACACACTTGTGCAAGCCGACGCGCGAACACAACAACACGTCGGTCACCTACACGTGGCCAAATGTCAACGAGCGCTTCGTCACCAAGCCCGAAGGCCTCAAGCACAGCTACGTGTTTGCAGAACGGCCCGAAGGCGCAGGCGACCTGATCGTTCGCCTCGCGATCGACACTTCGTTGACGCCGAACCACAACGGCTCGCAATGGCGCGACGCCAACGACTTCGGCTTCGACATCGGCCAGGTCATCGGCATCGATCAGAACGGCGCCCGCTGCGCCGGCAGCAAACGACTGTGCGATGGCGGCCTCGAACTCGTCCTGCCCGCAGCGTTCGTCGACACCGCTCACTACCCACTCGAGCTCGACCCGCTGATCAGCACCGCCACGCAGGCGCTCGCGGGCAGTGACAACGACTTCCCCGACGTCGCCTACGACGCGGCCTCCGACACCTACTGCGTCGTGTGGACGCAGTACCTCGGCGGCGGCCAGTCCCAGGTCGTCGGCAGTGTCTGGGCCGCGAGCCCGTTGACCTACGGCTACGCGTTTGCGATCAACCAACCCGGTGACGAAGACGGTGTGCGCGTCACGAACATCGCCGGCCTCGGCCTGTTCGTTCTGATCTGGGTCAACTACGAACCCGCCGGCAACTGGATCAGCGGCCTCGCCCTCGAACCGGTGCAGCAGACCGGCAGCAACGTGTTCCCGATCGATGGCCCGTTCGACGTCTACGCGCCCGCCGTCAGCGGCGAAGCGACGGTGCTCGACGACGACTGCCTCGTGGTTTGGATGGACTCGAGCCTCGGCCTGCTCGGCTGCAGCGTCGCACTCGACCCGCAACTGCAAGCAACCGTCGGCACGTTCCAATCGATCGCCAGCGGCGACGTCAGCGAACCGGCGATCAGCAAGCAAGGCGGCAACATCGGCAACCACCTCGTGACGTGGACCTACCGCCCGCTCGGCCAGCCCGGTTGGATCCGCGCGCAAGTTGTCGACCACGACATGAACCTGCTCGGTCCCGCCGCGTGGGTGCAGAACGCGCCGCAGAACGCCGACTTCTCGGCAGTCGATGGCGACGGCTTCAAGTTCCTCGTGAGCTGGGAAGAGCAAGAAGTCGGCAACCCATCGACGACGGATGTGCTCGGCAAGATCCTGACGGTCGGCAGCGGCGGCATCACGAGTGTCGGTGGCGTGCTCGACCTGTCGACGCGGCCCAACATGTTCGACTACGCGCCGGACGTTGCGATGCTCGGCGACAAGTTCGGCCTCGCCTACATGGTCGCCGACCCAGCAGCCCTGTTTGACGACGACAGCTACGTGCGCGTACTCAGTGCGGCCGGCGCCACCATCGGCGACGAACTGCAACTCGATGTCACGCCCGGCATCAACTACCCCTACGAACACGCGCCGCGCCTGATCGGCAAGCGCGCTGGCGACCCGGCCTCGGCATCCGACGAAGGCCTCGTCGTGTTCGCCGACCAGAACACCGCGGCAACGTTCGACAGTGACGTCGGCTTGCAGGCAGTCGAAGCGATGGGCCTCGGCGGCACGATCACCGACCTCGGTGGCGGCTGCGGCCCGGGTGGCCTCGCCATCAGTGCTGGCCCCGCGGCGCTCGGCAACGCTGACATGCCGCTCGAACTCTACGGCGCGCAACCATTGGCCGTGCCGTTCGTGCTGCTTGGCCTGCCTAACGCGCGCATCACTTGCGGCGTCTGTGACTTCGTCGACCCGAGCAACGCGTGGTTTGTGCCCAATACGGCTGGCACGGCGACGACGTCGTTTGGCATCCCGGGTGACCCGGTGCTTGTCGGCTTTGCGTTCGACATCCAGTTCGTCAGCCTCAACGTGCTCTACGTCGGCTGCCCGGCGTTGCCGGGAGTGGCCTCGAGCAACATCGTTCGCGCTACGATCGACTACTAGTTCGACGCGGCAGGGTGTCGCTGCTCCAATCGAAGGCATGACCGGCGACGACATCACGTTCGGCCTGGCCCTGATCGGCTACGCGTTGCTCGGCGCGGACTTCGCGCGGCAACACAGCGGACGAAGCACGACGTGGCTGAGTGCGTTGACAGCGATCGTCGTTGGCACCCATGTCCTGTGTGTCTGGGGTCTGCGGTTCGACTGGAGCCTCACGCAGATGTGGCACAAGAGTGCGGCGGGCTTCGTGATCTTCCACTCGGCGCTGTGCCTGGTCCTCGCCATCCCGTTCTTGCGAGCGCGACGCCGATTGGTCACCAGCGGCGCATTCGCCCTCGTAAGCGCCGGCGCACTACCTGCCCCGTTCCGCTACCCAGAGCTGTCGCTGCTGGCGCTACCACTGTTAGCGGTCGCCGGAATCTCACTCGGTTGTGCCATCACGGCAATGCGCAGATCGACCAAGTAGACGCTCGCCACGCCACGCACTACCGTGCGGGCAAGTGGAAACCAGAAGTCGAGTTGCCGTCGTCAGCCTTGCCCTGCTCGCAGCGCTGACCTCCCCGTCGATCGCGCAAGAACCCGACACTCCCATGGAGGTCGGCGAAGCGTTCTCCGGACGCGCCGCACGCCGCGCCGCCTATCGCAACGCCAAGGTGCTCAAGGCCGTCGACACCGGCATCGGCTGGCTCAAGTCACATCAAGAAGAGGACGGACACTGGGACCTCAAGAACTTCATGAAGCACGACCCCGCCGGGGATCGCTGCGATGGTCCCGGCAAGAACTACTACGACGTCGGCGTCACGTCACTCGCATTGCTTGCGATGCTGGCACAAGGGGATTCGCTTCATTACGACTCGTGCAACCGTGCGGCCGACTGGATCGCGAAGCAACTCGGTGACGACGGGCGCGTCAGCAACGCCATCAACGACTTCATCTACCCGCAGGCGTTGGCAACCGCCGCAATGGCCGAATCGGCTGCCACCCTCGGCGGCTCGCGCTTCCGCAAGTCGGCGCAGCTAGCCGTCGACTACCTCGAATCACATCGCACTCCCGGTGCCGGCTGGCGCTACAAGCCACGCGCGAAGACGAGTGATACGTCGGTCTTGTCATGGTGCATGTCGGCCTACTTCGCAGGCGGTTCCATAGGACTCAACGTCAAAGCCGAAACGGTCGGCGAGGCCATGGGTTGGCTCGACTCGGTCACCAACTACGACACAGGGAAAGCCGGCTACACCGAGATCAACCAATCGTCCGCCCGGAAGCCCGGCGATCACGGCACGCGCTTCCCGGCTCATCACGGCCACGCTCTGACGGCCTCCGGCCTGCACGCGCGAATGATGGCCGGCCTGTCGCCACGAAGCGAACTCGCGATCCGTGCAGCAAACCTGCTCAATGAACGCCCACCAAAATGGGGCGACGGCAGCATCGACCTCTACTACTGGTTGCAGGGGAGCATCGCGATGGAGCAGCTGCTCGGCACGCCACAGCATCGCGCGTGGCGCAAGGCGCTGCACGCGGCGTTGCTGCCCAGCCAGCAGAAGAAGGGTTCGGCACGCGGCTCGTGGGATCCGATCGGCGCGTGGTGTGATTCGGGTGGTCGCGTCTACGCAACCGCGATGAACGTGCTCAGTCTGTCGAGCGACTATCGCTTTGGCTCGACGCACGCGATGGCGCTGATCCCCAAGACACCAGCCTTCCGCCGCATCCAGAACGCGTGGCGCAAGGACCGCATCGGTGAGGCGGCGAAGGTGTTGCGCAAGCTGCCCGAAGCGGAGCTGACCAAGCGTGAGAAGATCGCGAAGGCGCGCCTTGAGTGGTATGTCACGGTCGAAGAGACCAAGGTCAAGGCTGTGCTTGCGACACTCGAGACGCGTTGGCCGTCACCCGTTGCCCGCGTCAAACGACTGCAGTTGATGGGTGACAGGTACAAGGGCCTCGCCGCCGGCGACGAGATCAAGACGACCCTCAAGCAGCTGCTGGCGGACCCTGCCGTGAAGAGCGAACTCGCGGCCTCCACCGCGCTGGCGAAGCTGCAGAAGGACTTCGCCAAAGCGATGAAGTCGAGCAACCGCCCCCGCCGCCGTTCCGTTGGTAAGAAGCTGCACGCCTTGGTAAGCAAGTATCCGGGCACGGCCGCGGCGAAGGAGGCGTTGAAGATGGCCCAGCGTGTGCTTAGCGGGACGTAGGCGCGAGCCAAGCGGCGCCAACGCAGAAGTAATCTGAGGGCGAAACGAGGATGGACGGTGATTCGCTTCGTGTAGTGCGGTTGGGAATCTACAATGGCCGCATGGAGTCGCGACGCGCCGATAGGGGAGAACAATCATGACAGGCCTAGACGAGGACGCTGTTCGCCGGCGCGAAGATGAAGCAACGGAACTTAAGGAAGGGACTCTAGATCCCAACGCGACTAGGCCGCAGGAGTCAGGACCGACAAGCGAAGGGGAAGCACCGCGCACTCAACTCTTCGAGCGACTAATACGCATCAATAACACTTGGCGGCTCATGCTCCTGTGCGCCACTACCGTGGGCCTTCTACTTGGCATAGCGGCTGCAATTGCTCTGTGCTACTTCGTCGTTCCTTTCGTCTGGCATTGGTCCATTCAGGCTTACAGTTCAGTAAGCGCCTACGACAACAATGGTGACTGGCCGCCCTACCTCTACCCCATTCCTGGGTTTGTGGGCTTGATCATGGTCGGCGCGGCTGGGTTCTGGGCCATAGGTCTCCCAGTAATCGGGCTAGGCAAGATCACGAGCTCGTACCTAGACGATGAAGAGAGCCGCAAGACCAAGATCCTGGACCAGGTAAGCGACAAGCAGAAGACGCTTGAAGACGAACTACTGCCCGGCGATCAGACCGGGCTCGTCCAGTTGCTTCGCTACAGCCGCGCCCAGCTTGAGGCCTACTACAAGATGGCACTCGAACAGACTGGCCGAAGCTTCCGTTACAGCATCCTCGCCATGTGGCTCGGGTTCATGGTTCTTCTCTCTGGCGTCGTCTACCACATACTTCCATCAGGAGTTGGCGAGACCGCGAGCACCCGACCTGAACTCAAGCTCCTGTTCCTGATCGGCGGCGGCATCATTGAGATCATCTCGGCACTGTTCCTGTGGGTGTATCGCAGCTCCATCCTGCAATTGACGTATTTCTACGACCGGCAAATGTACAGCCATGCGGTACTTCTCGGAACGCGAATCGCCGCCGGGATGACCGAAGGCGGGGATGCTGCCCGAAAGAGCATCATCGACAAGCTGCTTGAGCGGAACTGGGCAATCGATCGTCCAGCACCACCCAGCAGCAAAGGGATGGCTGAACTGATATCCAAGAAGTGACTCCAATCTGAGCTCACACAGATTCCGTGCCGCATTAGCGTGCCCCGCCCCTACTTCCCGAACCGCTCCTCCCACTTCTCGCGCTCGTCGAGGTAGTTGGCGATCTGGTTGAGGCTGTCCTGCGCCGTTGAGCGCACGTAGCTCTCATCGTCCTTTAGCAGGTCGAGCAAAGGATGCGCAGCCTCCCGCGTAAAGGTGTTGCCGAGAATCTGCGCTGCACGTTCGCGCACGCGACCATTGCCGTGCTTGACCGCCTTCTTCAGCAACGGGATGTAGCGGGCATCCTTGAACCCGTTCACCTGATCCAGGCAACTTTGCACGATGTCACGATGGAACTTCAGCAGGTCCTCGTGTTCGAGCACGGTCTTTGCGAGCTGTAAGCCATCCGCGCGGCGTAGCGAGTAGAAGATGACGCCGGTCTCGGCACCGGTTTTCGCCAGTCGCAGCACGGCCGCCGTAGCGAGGTCGCGCAGGCCGTCGTCCGTGCCGATCACCTTCGCACGCAGCGCCAGCGCGACCACCAATGGACTCCTCGACTCCAGCATCCGGTGCACCAATTTGGCTTCCTCATCACCAGCCACCTCCAGACTGACACGTGCGGCGGCTTTTACCAGCTCGGTGTCCGCGTCCGGAGCATGCAGCACCTCCTCCAGGTAGGGCAGAGCTTCCACACTCTTGGTTGCATCCAACATCCAGGCCAGGGTGTGACTCAGGGTACGCGTCCCGATCGGGGCGGTGGTCCCGCCAGACCTCCACGTACGGTCGCCTTTTAGGCACGCTCGCAGCGCCTCGCCAATCGGCTTGGCGTGCACGCTCGTGACATGTGGCGACAGCCCTTCCCAGATTTGATCCACCAACCTTTCGGACAGCCGTGGCATCAATTCGACCAACGCATTCAGGTCGTCACCTTCCACGTGCGTAGCGAACGTCAGCGCTTCGCTCCGTATGAACGCGGTGTTGGATCCATACGCGTCAGGGAAGGCGGCCGCCGCGATCAACTCCAGGTTGCCTTTGGCTTGCGACCGGAAGAACGACTGAAGGCTATTGATCGTTTTGCTATCAGCCGGCGACCGCAGCACACGCAGCGCCAACGCCACGTGCTTTGAGGTGCCGTGGTTCGCCAGCGCTATGGCCACCCGTTGGTTGCCATCCGCAGGCCACTCCTCAGTCTGGGCAGCCAATTCCAAGAGGGCAGCCGGATCGCGCGTAGAAACCGCCTTCCACGCGATCCACTCACCGGAAAGCACGAGCGGCCGCACGACCGCAAGCGGCACGGACGGGTACGACTCATAAGCTTCAATCAGCCCATTCGCCCATTCGTCGTTCTCATTCGGCGCCGTGCGCGGCCGTTTCTCGGCGAACGCGATCAGACCGTCGATGGCTTCCTTAGGAGCCTTCGTCCAATTCATCTGAAGCCACTGCTTCCGCACGTACGTCTCGCGGTTCAAGCTGAGCAAGTGCCGGACAGTCAACCGAAACCACTGCTTGCCAGCCTCATGGCTGCCGTAGACCAGATTGAATCGATGCTTCTCGTTTCGCTCCCACAAGCCGATGGCCCGATCCTCGGCGTCGTCAGGCAGCAACTCAGCAAATGCTTCCCACGCCTTGTAGCTCCCTTCCCGAGCCGCATAGGCCGCACCCAGCTCATCGAGTTCCTTCGGCAACCGGTAGCCACTCGACTTCAGCTTTCTCATCACGGAAGTAACCGGATGCTCGCTGTGTGAAGACACCGCGTTGGTCTGCATCGGCAAGGGCTTGCAGGTGAACAGCAACGGTGCAGCCTCGGCCGCGGCGCGCTTCCAACTAAACCTCCGGATCACTTCAAACTGCCAGTCCGTGCCACCGCGGATCGCTTCCGCAAGAACCACCAAACCGAACGCCGACCACCGGGGTTCGCGCACGACATTGGCGACCTTCTCCCAATGCTTCTTGGGCAACGCTTTCAGCGCCTTGATCGCCATAGCCTCCGTCAGATCCTTGTAGCCCAACGAAGTCAGCGTCGCCGCGAGGCGCGTATCCACGACGTCACTCGCAAGCAACTGACTTGACAGCGCGCGACATGTCGTCGACTCCGGCGCGTGCTTCAACAGCACCGCCAATGCGACCAGCTTCTGCTTCTCGCTGTAGTCACCCTGCGCAATCTTCATCGCCACCGGTAGCCCAGAGCTCTGCGGCAAGTAGGCCAAGCGATTGAGGATCGACGTCCGCACCTCAACCGACGCCGTTTCGATCTGCTTGACGAGGAACGGCGCGACGCGCGCATCGGTGCTGTGCCGCAACACCTGCAACGAGTTCATGACGCCAAACGGACCGAGCTTCGGGAACGCGCGCATCAGATGCGGCACGACCAGATCGCCGAGCATGCCGAGTTGTCGAATGGCAGACTTCACTTCCGGGGTCTGATCCCCGGTGTTGAGCACGTTGATCAAGCCATCAACCGGATCGCCGGCCGGCTGCTGCGGCTTGACCCGACCATTCGCATCCACCACCTCGGAGATGCGTCCCTGGTTGCCCTTCAAACGCAACAGGTGCGCCGTCAATACGACCTGCTCCGACTTGCTGGCAGCCTGCATCGCCGTGCGCAGCTCCTTCTCCGCACCGACGACATCCCCCTTGCTCTCCAGGATCTTGGCCGTAGCCAGGCGGCTCATCACCGAAGCCTGGGCAAGCGCCGAGGAGCTGCAGATCAGAGCCAGGACCAAAGCACACGCTGTCTGGGTGTTTCTCATGTAGGCATTGACGGGTTTGACGCGATTCAGTGTGTCATGGGCCTGTGAAACCGGACAGCGAATCCGAGGTGTCAAACCACGTTTGACAACCCCATGACTTCCGGCCGCCGATGCGGATTAGGATGCTTCCCGTCGTGATCAAGAACACCCGCATAGGCATGGCATTGCTGTTGGCACTCCTCGTGCCGGCGGCGTTGACCGCGGCATGGGCGTGGCTTGTGCACGGTGGCGTGATCGAGAACGCCGAGGCGAGCGAACGGGCTTCGGCACAGCGCTGCGAGGATGGTGCCGTCCAGTTGCTCAACGACGCCCTCAAGCAGGCAGCCGCCGCATCCGGCATCAAGTTGGTCATCGATGCCAACCGCCACTGCATCGCACCGTTTGCCGGCGGTCCCGATCTGACGGTGCCGGCAGATCTCGACATCGCCGAACAGGCAGCCAGGATCCATCTGGCGAACAACGATGCAGCCGGCGCCCTACCGTTCTATGCCAATGCATTCGAACGCGGCACCCTGTCGGCCGAAGGCGTTCTGACCTACGCCGACCAGGTGCGGCCTGACGATGAAGCGAAGGCGTCCGAGGTCTTGCAAGCAGCAGAAGAACAACACGCAGAGGTCTGGTGCGGGCCGTTGCCGTTCTCGTTGCTATTGGCACTGCACCGCGTTCGTGCGGGCATCGATGTCGCAGTCAACACCCTCGTTGTGCTGCAACAAACGCTGCGGATCGAGCCAGCCACTGTGCCTGCGATCGTCGCCGAACTGGTCACGGCAGTCCCTGCCATGCGCGACGATGCTCGCGTTCTGGAGCTCGAGCCTGCAGCGCTGATCCGTTCGGCGTTCCGCGAGAGCGCGACTCCTGACCGCATCACGATGCTCGACACCGGCGCCGTTGTGGTGCCGTTGTCGGAAACCGAACTGGCAGCAGTGCCCAAAGCGACCACGGACACGTGGATCGCAGACGCCGTCGCACAAACCGCGATTGCGCAACCGGACTTCGAGTTGGGCATACTCGATCTCACCAACGCCTCGTGGCAAGTGCGACGCGTGACGATGGCAACGAGCACGTTGCTCGGCTACGTCGCCAACACCTGCCTCGGCCTCGCGATCGCCACGCTAGTACTCGGCAACCTGCTGCTCTGGCGCTTGTCGCGACGCGAACTCGCTCTGGTGCGCATGCGCCGCGACTTCGTCGACGTCGTCAGCCACGAACTGCGCACGCCGCTGACCGCGTTGTCCCTCAAAGCCGAGATGCTCGCCAACGGCGACGTTCCCGATGCCCGCCAGCAGCATTACCTGCAAACCCTGCACGGCGACGTCACCCGCCTTTCGGATCAGGTCGAACGCATCCTCGACTTCGGCCGCATGGAACGCGGTGCACCGCTGCAACGCGAAGTCGTGGCAACGCGCAGCGTACTCGCTCGTGGCTTGCGTGCGGGCCTGCCGGCGTTGCGACTCGTGCAGCAAAACGTCGCCCTCGAAGTGCCGCGCACGTTGCCGCCCGTCGAGGCAGACGTCAGTGTGCTGACGCGAGCGCTACGCAACCTGCTCGAGAACGCCGCCAAGTACGCGCCAGCCGGTTCGACCGTTGCCGTGCGCGCATTTGCCGACGGCGACAAGATCACCGTCGAAGTCGCCGACACCGGTCCCGGCGTCGCGCCCGACGAACGCCAGGCCATCTTCCAACCGTTCGTGCGAGCGAGCACCGCGACGCCGGGCATCCAGGGCAGCGGCCTCGGCCTCGCATTGGTCGCAGCAGCCGCCAAAGCACACGGCGGCAGTGTCGAGGTCCGCGATCGCAACGGCGGCGGCGCGGTCTTCACCCTGCAACTGCCGACTGCGAAGGAGAACGCATCGTGAACCAACTACTGGTCGTCGAAGACGACGTCAGCATCAGTGAGAGCCTCGTCGACTTCTTCACCGGCCGCGAGTGGCTCGTGCAAGCATGCGCGACGGTTGCCAGCGCCGAGGCGGCGCTCAAAGAGCAACGCTTCCACATGATCCTGCTCGACCTTCGCTTGCCGGATGGCAGTGGCCTCGATGTGCTGCGCCGCTTGCGGCGTTCGGGTGACAAGACGCCGGTGATCGTATTGACCGCGCACGGCGAGACGGATCAACGCGTGCAAGGTCTACAAGCCGGCGCCGATGACTACGTCGTCAAGCCGTTCAGCGTGCATGAACTCGACGCGCGCATCCAAGCCGTGCAGCGTCGCGTCGAACAACCGGCAGCAACGCTGCAACTCGGCGCGACCACCATCGATCTCGCCGGCCATACGGTGACCAAGGACGAAGAAGAACAACGCTTGCTACCAAAGGAAGCCGAACTGCTCAGCCACTTGCTGCGGCATCGCGGCCAGGCCTGCACGCGTGATGACCTGCTGCGCGCGGTCTGGGGCTACGACGCCACACCGACGACTCGCACGGTCGACACGCACGTGTTCCAACTCCGCAAGAAGGTCGAGCAGGACCCGACGTCGCCACAGTGGTTGGTCACCGTTCATGGCGTTGGCTACCGATTGCGCGAGTGAGTCCGCTCCTCAGCGACTTCGACAACGGTGCTGCGAAGGGGCTTCGTCGGCCATCCTGATGCTCTGATCGCGGTTCGGTGCCACCGTATTTCGCGAATGAGATATCGGTCATGAGCACTGTGACGCGCGTGCTAAGGCGAGTTCCACCAAGCCCTAAGGCCACCCCACGCCTACGACGATAGCCCGAGGCATGATGTCAGCGGCAATGCACGCCGCAGGAGGGGGCAACATGCGTTTTATTACCTGCGCGGCAATCCTGTCGCTTTCTTCGAGCCTGATTGGACAGGCTCCTCCGGCTTCCCAGGAGCCGGAAACCGTTTTCAGCGGCTCGCTCGGAGTCGACTTCACCAGTCAGTATTTCTTCAGAGCGATTCAGCAAGAGAACCAGGGAGCCATCGTGCAACCGTGGTACGAGCTGTCGATTCCGCTCTCGGGCAGTGAGGGTCTCTTGCACGACTTCACGCTGACCGTCGGCTCGTGGAACAGCCTGCATGATGGTCCGACGAGCTCGGGCGGTCCGGGTGCCACTACTACGATGTGGTACGAGAGCGATGCCTACGCTGGCCTCTCGTTCGGCATCGGCGAGAAGCTCGCGGCAAACGTCGTCTACACGGCGTACAGCAGTCCCAACGGCACGTGGTCGACGGTGCAGGAAGTCTCCGGCAGCCTCGGCTTCGACGACACGGGCTTTGTGTTCGACAGCGGCTTGCAGCCGTCGGTCGTGCTCGCGTTCGAAACGGACGGCTCGATGGAAACCGGTCCGACGGGCAACGAAGGCATCTACGGTCAGATTGGTATCGAACCGAGTTTTCCGCTCGGTTCTGACGTCACCCTCAGCGTGCCACTGACCGCCGGCTTCGGCCTCGGCGACTACTACGAGTTCAACTTCGGCGCTGGTTTCGTCGACGACTCGTTCGGCTTTGTCGACGTCGGCGTCAACCTGTCGATGCCGCTCGGCTGCATGCCGTCACGACTCGGCGCCTGGGATGCAAGCTTCGGCCTGCACTACCTGACGATGGGCGACAACATGGAAGCCCTCAACGGCGGCGATGCCGACGAGTTCATCTTCTCGTTCGGCCTCAGCACGTCGTTCTAGTTGCGCTGCGTCCTCTGGGACGCAGCCCACACCGCCGCCGATCAGCGGTGGCGGTAGTGCACCTTCGCGAAGCGACGCTTCGACGAACGGCTCACGGCCTTCTTCGCCACAGGCGTGGCGGACTGGTTGCTAGCACCGACGTGGCGCATCGCGACCTTCTTGTGCAGGACGGTCGCCTTGGCAGGCTTTGCAGGAGACTGCGCGACAGCGTTGCCAAGCAACGAAACGATCGCGAGCACGAACGCGGAAAGATGGGCGGCTCTCATGCCAGAATCTTATCTCCGATTGCGAGACCCGGTCGTGCTAACGCTTTCCCGCAAGGCCATCCCCTCCCTTCATCCCCATGCCACCGGCGTCATAGCGGCCGGTGATTTGGTTCATCGAATACGATCTTCGTTTCCTACCGGCTTGGTTGGCACACCCGCATAGTCACGGCCGGCACTGAGTGTTTCGTTCTTCATGACGACGCTGTGCGGCGCGACGCGGCAACGCGGCTCGATGTTGGTGCCGTAGAACACCACCGTGGCGCGGCCGACGGTCGCGTTCTTGCCGATGTGCACCGGGCCGATCTTGAGCACGCGATCCTCGAAGGTGTGCGCCTGAAACATCGGATCGATCGTCGCACCATCCGCGACGGTCAACATGTCGGGGTCGACGACTTGCGCGAACGAACCCGCGAGCACGACACGCTTGCCGATGCGCATCCCCATCGCACGCAGGTAGAACGGCAGCAGCAGCGTGCCGCCAAGCGGCGACAGCGGCCCGTGCGCGAGCATGCCCCAAGCCATGTAGAGGAAGTCCCAGCGGCAACACCACGCCGACCAGAGACCGTGCGTTCCTGGTCGCACCTTGCCGAGCAACAGCCACTTCGCGAGCAAGACCAACAAGGCCAACAAGGCTCCCGCCGCGAGTGTGCACAACGGCAGCCACACTAGTCCTGCCGCAGACACGGACTCGAGCCAGGCAAACGCTACCAACGTGGTCACCACCGGCAAACCGAAGCGCAGCGTTTCCCACAGCAAACGATGCAGGTACAGCGCCGCGGTCGGTTCGTGAGTCAACGTGCGGTCGAGGTCGACGACTTCGCGCTGCGGCAACTTGATCGGCGGATGGCCGAACCACGACGTGCCCTTCTGCACGTGTGCCGCGTTGGCCACCGTCGAGACGCCGATCAAGATGTCCGACGGCAAGGACGTGCCAGCTGGTACGACCGCGTGGTTACCGAGGAAGCTGTCCGTGGCCAAGGACGTCGGCGCCACCGTTGCCGTGCCGCGACGCAGACGTGGACCACCGAGATAGATGCCGTCCGCGAAGAACGTGTCCGCGCCGATCGACACCTGCTCAGGCAGCACGTCGATGATCGTGCTGATTTCGCAGTTGCGGCCCAGGTCCATGCCTGACAACCGCAGCCACCATCGCCAATACAGGCTGCCGGACAACCAACGGCCGGCCGCGTCGAGCAAGCCAGAGCGCAACCAGATGCGCAGGTAGTCGGGCGAGCCAACGTAGTAGCAGCCGGCGCGCACCGAGCGACTCCAGCGCAGGATCAGCGCCGACATGGATAACTGCGACACGACGGCGATTGCTGCGAGGGCAGCAAACATCACCACCAGGATGATGCTAGAGGACGGCTGCCACAACCAATCCAACCACTGCTCGGCAGTCATGTCGCTCACGACAACGATGCCAACAAGTAGCGCGAGCATCGGTGCGAACTGCACGTAACCCAGCAGCGAACGAACGATCAGCAGGCGCAACGCATATCGCATCGGCGACAGTGCCGCGCGCGCGCCTTGCGATGGCTGCGGCACTGCATCATTCGCGCCAACCGAAACCGCTGCCACCCCGTCCCAGACTTCACCGTCGGACACCTGCGTGCCCCGCGCAACGTGCGACAGCGCAGTGACGACAACATCGCGCCCGAGCTCGGCACCGCCTTGCACGCCGGCACGCACGTCGAGCGTGCTGCCGGCCCCCATCGTGACCCGGCCGAACACGATGTCGCCGTCGTCGTATTCGACGAGCCCGACGATCGCGTCCTGCGACAGCATCACATCGTCACCGAGCGACAGGAGATCCCAACCACCGACCGTCAGATCGACGCCGCGATGCACGTGCACGCGCTTGCCAACCTTGGCTCCGAGTGCCCGCAGGCCGATGTTGTAGAGTTCCGTTCCCTGCAGCATCCCCCACGGCACGAGGCTGACGCAGCGCTGCACAATCCAGTTGCGCAGGTACAGACCGCCCCAGACTGACGCCCGCACCTCGCGGTAGCTGCCGATCAGCAGCTTCTTGGCGGCGACGGCAATGAGCAACGCGAGCACTGCATAGGTGCCGAACCCAACCGCACCGATCGCCGGCGCCAACACGATCAGCGGCCACATGCCGAGCTGCGCGACGAGCCACGGCAGGACAACGTAGATCGCAACATAGAGCGCAGCCGTGCCCGCCGTCAGCATGCAGGCAAGCCACGCGCATTGCACAACGGTGACGAACGCTGGCATGCCACGCAGTTCGCGGTCGGGCGACCGAGCAGCCGCGGTTGGCGCCGTGCGCAACGCTCGTGCACACAACGCAGCAACCGTTCTGTCTTCATACACGTCGCGAACGGCAAGCTCCGCGGCGAAGCTCTCGCGCCGCAGACGTGTGATCAGTTCTGCGGCGCGCAACGAGTTGCCGCCAAGGTCGAAGAAGTCGACGTCGACCGCGACTTCCTTGAGGCCAAGGGTCGCTGCGAATGCGTCCGCCAGCAGCCGTTCTTCTGCGGTGCGCGGTGCGACTCCCGCCGCATGCGACTCGCCAGCCGGAGCAGCGATCTCCGGCAACGCCCTACGATCCAACTTGCCACTAACCAACGTCGGCAGCCGATCCACAACGGCGAAGCGGGCAGGCACCATGTAGTCCGGCATCACGGCCCGCAGCCGTTCTGCCATGCTAGCGGCGACCACATCCGCATCCGGCGCTGCGACCACGTGCGCGGCAAGCAACTCGCGGCCAACGTCGCCCTGCACCCGACACCCCGCCTCGCGGATTCCCGGTAGTTCGCACAACTGTGCTTCGATGGCCGCGAGCTCGATGCGGTAGCCACGCACCTTCACCTGCGAATCGATGCGCCCCAAGAAGTGCAGGTCGCCGTTCTGGTCACACGAGACCAAATCGCCCGTGCGGTAGATGCGACCGAGTTCGGGATGCGCCACGAACTTCTCGGCGGTCAACGCTTCGCGCTGCCAGTAGCCACGCGCGAGGCACGGGCCCGAGAAGCACAGTTCGCCGGACGCCCCCATCGCGCCATTGCTCGCCGGCACTGGCTGCAAGTGCTCATCGAGAACGTGCGCCTCACTCGCACCGATTGCCTTGCCAATGGTGATCGGTGCGCCACGTTGCAACCGCGCGCGCGTCACGGTCACGGTGCACTCGGTCGGGCCATAGCCGTTCTCCAACTGCACCGCTGGGGCCCAGACGTCGACCAGGTCCTGCGTGATCGCTTCGCCGCCGGTGTAGACGATGCGCATGTCCGGCAACTGCGTGGCCGGCTCGCTGCACCCAGCGGCGCGCAACATGGTCGGCGTCGGCATCATCACCGAGATGCGATGCGCGTGCAGCCATGGCACAAGGTCAGGGCCGAGACGTGTGACGTCGTCGTCGGCAACGACGACCGTTGCGCCGGCGACCAACGGCAGCCACACCTCCTCGATCGAAGAGTCGTAAGCGTTGGAGGAAACCTGCACGCAGCGGTCTTCAGATGTGAGTTGCAGGTAGGCCTGTTCTGCCTCCAGCAAATGCACGACGCTGCGATGCTCGACCATGACGGCCTTGGGGCGGCCGGTCGTTCCCGACGTGTAGATCAGGTAGGCGAGGGACTGCTCATTGAGCCATGCCGGACGCTCGAGCGGTTGCCCTTCGCCACGTTCTTGCCCCACATCCAGGAGGCGATCTTCGGCAATACCCAACTCGCGCAAGCGTGCATGCCGCCCCGCATCCGTCACGACGACGACAGCCTGGGAGTCCTCGAGCAAGAACTGGATGTGCTCATCGGGGAACGCCAGATCCACGCACACAAACGCAGCACCCGCCTGCATGACCGCCAACTGCGCGGCCTGCATGTGCCGCGAATCCTTCGGCAACACGATGGCGACGATGCACTCACCCGTCACGTGGCTCGCAATGGCACCGGCCAACGCGCGACTGTCGCGAAGCAATTCCTCGTAGGTCAGCGAGTCCGTCCCCGAACCCGTCGCGGACGCCGGCAACGCAACGGCAACGTTGGCCGGGTATCGCCGCGCGGTGCGCTCGAAGAGTTCGTGAAGTAGTTCCGCCACGTATGAGGTCTCAGGCAATCCTGAACGTGAGCACCTTACCGCGCCCCACGCAGGACTACTTGTCCTGACCTGCAGCCAGCACGTGCGGTTGCACGTGCTCCGCCATCCGCCGCTTCTGTTCCTCGGTCAGGAAGCGATAGCCGCGCACTTCGCCGACACACGCGGCCGCGCCGCACCGGCACGTGAAGGCCTCCGCCATCTCGTATTCAGTCGCTGCGTAGTGGAAGCGCACCTCATCACCGGCGGCGATCGGCTTGATCGCGTACAGCGTGCGCCCGCGAAATGCCGAGTTCGGATCGCACGAGTGGTTCATGTAGCGCCACGTGTGCGAATCGATCATCTCTTCCAAGCCCGCTCCCATCGGCGGTTCGACGTGTTGGTCGACTCCGACCTGCACGGAGTAGCGACTGGGCCGCGCCTCCACAGTGCCGGTCAGCCACACGATTTCATCACCCGGCGCATACGAACGGGTAGCGATGGCGCACAACTGACCGTTGTTGGTGCCGACCGCCAACTCGGCCGCGGTCTGAGGGAGGGATTGGTTCACGAAGTCTGTCATCGTTCTCGACGCGACGTAGTTGTTGGGCTGGGGAACCGAGACGTCGCGGCGGCAGATGGTCCGAGAATCTGATCGCGGGGACAGTTGCGTCAGATTGCCGCAGTCTTTCATCGGCAGCGCACGTGCACGTATTTGCGCGACTTTGCCCACAGGGTTTTTGGCGCAGTTTTGTCGGCAGAAACGACCGCGCTAGTAGTCTTCGGCCAATGCCAAACCGCGTTGTCTACGACTCCGACCACGGCCGCACGACGTGCCCGAAGTGCCAACGCTTCGTCTCGCAGTGCCGCTGCGAACAGCAGGCAGCGCCAGACACCGATGGCATCGCGCGTGTTCGCCGTGAAGTGCGCCGCGGCAAGCCGATGACCGTGGTGATGGGTCTACCGCTCAACGACGCGGACCTGCGCGCACTCGGCAAGGTGCTCAAGAAGAAGTGCAGCAGTGGCGGCTCAGCGAAGGACGGCCAGATCGAGGTCCAGGGTGATCACCGTGACGTGATCGTGCGCGAACTCGAGTCGCGCGGCTACACGGTCAAGCTGGCGGGCGGCTAGCACCGCGCAGTGGGCAGCCAAGCACCGCGCCGCGAATGATCAGCTGCCAGCAGCACGCTCGAGCAACACTTCGACAAACTCCGGATCCGCAGGCTCATAACGAACGAGCACCGCGCGCGACCGCTCGTAGTGCGGCGTCAGGAAGAACACGTCGGGATCGTTCTCAATCAACGCATCCCCCTGATCCCGACCGATCATCAACACGAAGTGATCGTCTTGCTTGCCGGTGCAGGCGAACATCTTCTTGCCGACCTTGAGCGCGGGCCGGCCGTACGACGTCGACAACTCGCAGCCTTCGAGGCACAACCCGATGTCGACGATCTGCTGCCAGGTGATCACGCGAACCGCTCAGCCGTTGTAGTGCGGCGGCTTGGTATTGTGCGGCTCGATCTCTCCCCCGTCACCCTTGCCGCGCGTCATCTGCTCCGCGAGCAACTTGACCGACTGCTGCAACGACTCGATGCGCTGCGCATGAACGTGCAACTCTCCACTCAATGACTCAACGGTGCGCTCGAGCAGCGCAATCTTGGATTCCAGTTCGACACGGTCATCACTCATCTCATGCGATAGTAGCGGTACGGTGCCTGGACCATTTTCACCTTATTCGCCGCTGGCGGCGAATAAGGTGAAAATGGTCCAGGCACAGTACCGTTCGCTAGGCAGCGGATTCGCTGGGCTTGGTGGGCAGCCATTCCAGCAGGCCGCGCCAGTTGCGCAGCAGGACGAACAGCGCGCCGACAAAGACGATGACCGCCATGATGAACAGTTGGCCCCCGTCGTCCTTGACGACGATGCCGAGCTTCGTCAGGTGGAAGAAGATCGCGCCGGAGATCACGCCGAGTGACATGCCGGCACCGGCGGCAGCGAAGCGCCGGCCGGGGATCAGCAGGAGCACGCCAGCGATCAGTTCTGCGATGCCACTGCCGATTCGGCCCCACGGTTCCATTCCGACGGTTTCGAAGATGTAGACGGACTCGGGAGCTGCGGTGAACTTGAAGGTGAGGGTCTGCAGCAGGATGACCGCGACGACGATGCGTGCGATCCAGGTGAAGCGATGAGCGTTCATGGGATGGCGGGGTTGGCGAGAGGCGCGGCTGATACGGCGCCTGTCGGGATCCGGTCCCATTCGCTTCGGTGATTCTCCGCGAGGCGGGCCTAACCGGGCGTGCCGCTGACGGTAACCACGACCCCATCGCCAAGGCAGGACTGCAACTTCTTGGCGCGCTCCGGGGAGACCGGCTCCATCGACCTGACCACGACTTCCTGCAGGTGCTTGAGCGCGCGAAGCTGCTTGAAGCTCGCGACTGTTGGTAGCGCCCGACACCGCAACTCGAGGTATTCGAGGGATGACACCTTGGCGGCTTCGCGAAGACACGACTCGTTGCCCTCCCGACCTTGCTCGCACATCCTGAGGCCACGCAGCGTCGCCGAGTCTCGCAACGCGGACCAGACGACCTCACTTGGGACTTCGACAGCGCACGAGTAGTTCTCAAGCGGCGATGCCTTGATCAACTCAGCCATCGCAACCTGCAGGTCTGCTTCCGTGTGTTGCCGAAACGACAGCGAGCGAAGCTGTTTGAGGCGCGCCAAGGACTGGATGCCACCAGCAGTAACGTCCGCACAGTCCGATAAGCCCAGTGCCTCGAGCCACCCGGGCAAGTTCGCAAGCGCTTCGTCGTCAACAGCCAGGCCAACGTCAAGCACCCGCAAATTTGTCATCGTCGCCATGCTCTCCAGCATCTCCTTGGTCAGCTCTTGCCTTGGACGAGGAGAGAGGGTCAAGACCCGGAGCAGCCGAATCTGAGCGAGGGCTGCCATGACCTCGTTGTCCACCCGGACCAGCTCGAGCATCAGCGCGTCCAAATCGGGCAGGCCCTGGAGTTGTCGCACGCCGTCGGGCCGGAGGTCTAGACCCAGAAGCACCAGGCTTTGCAGTTTCGGCAACTCGGCAATCGCCTGACCAACCGCGCGATCGAACACATCGGCCTTCCCGATCGGCAGACTCGTGAGTCCCAACGAGTGCAGTCGCGGCGCCAATCGCAGTTCGCGCAGATGGCTCGGTCGCGGCAACTCCTTCGAGAGCCAGAGCATCTCCAGGTCAGCGGCCCCGCCGAGCACCCGATAAACATCTCCAGCCTCACCTTGCGTCTGCACGCCCAAGCGCCGAACCCGCTTCGCATCCAAGAGTGCCCGCAGTACCGCAACATCCCCCGGGGCCGGAATGGCGAACGTGTCGACGTCTGCTGGGATCGCTGCAATGTTCGCCACGCTCCGCACGGAGTGGAACAATTGCTCCGGGAAGAGTCGCTGATGCCGCGGGCGAACGACATCGATGGGTTCTCGATTCTGAGTCGCGGACTGCGCAGCTTCATGTTGCATCCAGACGGCACCGCCAACCACACTGAAGCCCAGGATCAGCAGCGCCGCGACCAACCACCTCGCGTGGCCAGGAGTGCGCTGATCCTCAGCCAGGTTCGCAACAGACACCTCCAACACCGTCGCCAACTCAGCTGTCGCCAACCGTTCGCGCGCACGCTCTTTCGCGGACTCACTCATGATTCATCTCCAAGTCGCCGCGCAACACACTCACGCAGCCCCGCCCGCAACCGCCGCATCGCCGTCTTGACGCCGTTCGGAACCAAACCGAACTCCTTGCCGACATCCCTGCGACCGGCACCGTCGACGTATACCCGCTGTAGCAGCGCACGCGAACGATCCGCCAGCGCCGCCACGCACTGGCGCAGCGCATCGAGTCGCAACTCCTCGTCTTCGTCGACACACTCCTCGCGCCAGACCTCGTCAGCCAACTCCACTTCGCGACGCGCCACCTGTGAGTGACGGTCGCGCAGCACCATGTTCTTCGCGGCGCGACGCAGGAACACGGCCACCGGCGCGGCCCCCTGATCGTTCAGTTCCTTCTTCAGTGCCACCGCAAACACCTCCTGCAGCAGGTCCTCGATGCGGTCGGCCCGCGCCCCGAGCACGAACAGGTAGCGGCGCAGCATCTCGGCATGCGCATGCAGGTCGGGCACTCTCGCGAGGGCGGCGGTTTCCGGGGCTCGAACGGTCACGACAGCTAGATCATCCGATCGGGGCCAGAGGGTTCGCGAAGAGGATAAATTCTCTCCTGGCACCGTACGGATAGGCTTCGGATCGGCTCACATTTCCCCGGACTTTCCACAATGCGAAAGCAGGGGAGTTTCCCCTCGCGCCAGGGGGCCACAACCGCTGTAGTCCTTCGCGCAAATGCCACGCCGCAAAGACCTGAAGTCGATCCTCATCCTGGGTTCTGGACCAATTGTCATCGGTCAGGCCTGTGAGTTCGATTATTCGGGCGTGCAAGCCTGCAAGTCCCTGCGTGACGACGGCTACCGGATCATTCTGATCAACAGCAATCCGGCGACGATCATGACCGATCCGGAGATGGCGGATCGGACCTACGTCGAACCGATCACGCCGGATGTGGTCAAGAAGATCATCGAGAAGGAACGGCCGGACGCCGTCCTGCCGACACTCGGTGGCCAGACCGCACTCAACTGCGCGATGCAGTTGCACGATCTCGGCGTGCTCGATCAGTTCGAGGTCGAGATGATCGGCGCGACGCCCGAGGCGATCATCAAGGCCGAGGGTCGCCAGGAGTTCCGCGAGGCGATGGACAACATCGGCCTCAACTGCTGCCGGTCGAAGCTCGCCTACTCGATGGCCGAAGCGCGCACCGCGCTCGATGAGATTGGCCTGCCGTGTGTCATCCGCCCCGGCTTCACGATGGGCGGCAGCGGTGGCGGCATCGCCTACAACCTCGAAGAGTTCGAAGACATCTGCACGCGCGGTTTGCAGATGTCACTCAACAGCGAACTGCTGATCGAAGAGTCGATCGTCGGCTGGAAGGAATACGAACTCGAAGTCGTCCGCGACAAGAACGACAACTGCATCATCGTCTGCTCGATCGAGAACTTCGATGCGATGGGCGTGCACACCGGTGACTCGATCACCGTCGCACCGGCGCAGACGCTGAGTGATCGTGAGTATCAGTTGCTGCGTGATGCGGCAATCGCGACGCTACGCGAGATCGGCGTCGACACCGGCGGTAGCAACGTGCAGTTCGCGATCAACCCGCGCGACGGGCGCATGATCGTCATCGAGATGAACCCGCGCGTCAGCCGCAGTTCGGCGCTGGCGTCCAAGGCGACCGGCTTCCCGATCGCGAAGATCGCCGCCAAGCTAGCGGTCGGCTACACGCTCGACGAACTCGACAACGACATCACGAAGATCACCAAGGCGTGCTTCGAGCCGACGATCGACTACTGCGTCGTCAAGTTCCCGCGCTGGGCCTTCGAGAAGTTCCCGACGGCCGACTCGGTGCTGACGACGCAGATGAAGTCGGTCGGCGAGTGCATGGCGATCGGCGCGACGTTCAAGGAAGCGATGCAGAAGGCCCTGCGCGGCCTCGAAACGGGTCGCACGGGCTACGGCAACGTGCCGGGCAAGCCCAACTGCAGCCCGAGTGACTTCGACGTCGACTCGATTCGCCCCCACCTGGCGACGCCGCACGACGACCGCATCGACTGGATTCGCACGGCGATGCTCGTCGGCATGTCCGCCGAGGACATCTTCGAATACACCGGCATCGACCCGTGGTTCCTCGACCAACTGTTCGAACTGGTCGAGCACGAGAAGCTGATCATCGCCGCGTGCAAAGATGGCCTGCAGGGCATCGACGAGCACCTGATGCGGCACACGAAGCAACTTGGCTTCAGTGACCGCCAGATCGCCGCCGCTTGCCCCGAAGGCACGACCGAGTGGAACGTGCGCGACCGTCGCAAGTCGCTCGGCATCATCCCCGCCTTCAAGCGGGTCGACACGTGCGCCGGCGAATACCCGAGCCAGACGCCCTACCTCTACTCGACGTACGGCGGCACCGAGGATGAAGTCGACGGTTCGACGCCAGTGAAGGCATCGGGCAAGAAGCGCGTCGTCGTACTTGGCGGCGGTCCCAACCGCATCGGCCAGGGCATTGAGTTCGACTACTGCTGCGTGCACGCCGCACTCGCCTTGCGCGAACTCGGCTATGAGACCGTCATGGTCAACAGCAACCCCGAGACGGTGTCGACCGACTTCGACACGTCGGACATGCTGTTCTTCGAGCCGCTGACGCACGAAGACGTGATGAACGTCATCGACCGCCTTGAGCCGCACGGCGTCATCGTGCAGTTCGGTGGCCAGACGCCGCTCAACCTCGCACGCGGCCTCAAGGATCACGGCGCGCCGCTCGTCGGCACGAGCGTCGACTCGATCGAGATGGCCGAGGACCGCGATCAGTTCAGCAAGCTGATCACGAAGCTCGACATCGACCAGCCGCCAAACGGTCTCGCGGCCACTGCCGAGCAGGCGATGCAAGCGGCCGCCTCGATCGGCTACCCGGTGCTCGTGCGCCCGAGCTTCGTGCTCGGTGGTCGCGCGATGGAGATCGTCTACGACCGCGACACGCTGGCCGACTACCTCGAGCGCAACCCGCACTTCTCCAAGGAGAGTCCGCTGCTCGTCGACAAGTTCCTCGACTCCGCGATCGAAGTCGACGTCGACTCGATCAGCGACGGCAACGAGGTCGTCATCGGCGGCATCATGGAGCACATCGAAGAGGCCGGCATCCACTCCGGTGACTCGAGCTGCTCGCTGCCGCCTTACACGCTGTCCGATGGCATCATCCAGGAGATCGCCGAGAAGACGCGTCGCCTGGCGACCGCGCTCGATGTCGTCGGCCTGATGAACGTGCAGTGGGCCGTGCGCGGCCCCAAGGTCTTCATCATCGAAGCCAACCCGCGCGCGTCGCGAACGGTGCCGTTCGTCAGCAAGGCGATCGCACAACCGCTCGCCAAGATGGCAGCGCGCGTCATGCTCGGCGAAACGCTCAAGGACATCGGTATCGAAGAACGCCTCGAGCCGCCGTTCTTCTCGGTCAAGGCGCCGGTGTTCCCGTTCGGCAAGTTCCAGGGTGTCGACACCGTGCTCGGCCCGGAGATGAAGTCGACGGGCGAAGTGATGGGCATCGACGCCCGCTTCGGTTCGGCGTTCGCCAAGGCCATGGTCGGCGCCGGCAACACGCTGCCGCGCGACGGCAAGGTGTTCGTGTCAGTGCGCGATGAAGACAAGCGCCTGATCCTGCCGCTCGTCGATCGCATGGCCGCACTCGGCTTCGACATCGTCGCAACGTCAGGCACAGCACGCGCCCTGAAGAACGCCGGCATCAACGTCGAGCGCGTCTTCAAGATCCACGAGGGCCGCCCGCACGTTCTCGACCTGATCGTCAACCGCGAGTGCCGCCTGATCATCAACACCCCCAGCGGCCGCCGTGAACGCAGCGACGACCGCCTGATCCGCAGCTCGGCAGCCACCCACCGCATCCCCTGCATCACCACCCTCGCCGCCGCCTCGGCGACGATCCAGGGCATGGAGATGTGGATGAAGAAGCCGCTCGAAGTGACCCCCCTCCAGGATCACCACCGCGAGTTCGCCGCCGAGTAGCCCGTACCGTGCCAGGTACATTCCGGACAGTTCGCGCAACGCGCGAACTGTCCGGAATGTACCTGGCACGGTACGGACAACTCAGAACGCTTGGACTTGCTCGGTCACACCGTCGCCGTCGAGGTCGCCGGTGGCTGAGTTACCGGTGGTGAGTGCGGCCGTTAGTTCTTCAGTGGGGATCAGGTCGACGGCGTAGGGAGCGAGGGCGCCGTACTTGTCGAAGCGGCGGGCGGTTTGGCGGCCGTTGGCGAACGTCGATACGAGCACTCGGTCGCCAGCCTTGGTGCGGAGCCAGGTGGCTTTCGCGCCGAAGGCGATGACGCCGTAGAACGGACCGACGGTGCGCGTGAGCGTGGCGCCTGGGCCGAAGTAGTAGAGCGTCAGTTGGCCGTTGCCGGCGCGGTCCGTTCGCCAGACGAGCACGTCGTCGCTGCCGTTGCCGTCGGCGTCCAACACTGCGTGGGCGGAGATGCCGGCTGGAGCCACACCGCGGAGCGCAGCGATCGACTTGCCGTAGGCAGCCTTGATCAGCAGATCCCCCACCGCGTCCTTGCCGCCGCCATAGAGCGACTGCAGGCCGAAGAGATCCGAAGGTGCCAGCGGCGCCGAACGGATCACGCCCGTGCGCATGATCGCATCTGCCGCGACGCTGTGGCCGAGGCCGAGCACGTGCCCCAGTTCGTGCAGCGCGGTGCCGTAGACCGAGTAGCCATCACGATCGTGCGTCGCATCACCGACCCACTTGCGACCGCCATCGAAGTGCACGAACGTGCCGGGCCGAACCGGACCAGAGTGCGCGACCGCAGAGTCCTTGCTGAACGGTTCGCAGGCGCCGTGGTGGCCGCGACGCCAGCCGAGTGTCACGCCAGCGTCTTCTCCTTCTTTGGCAGCAGTCAGTGTGACGAGCCCAGTCGCCGTCCACGTCGCGCAAGCACGCGCAACCTGCTTGCGCCATTCCGCTTGGTCGAGCGGCGCACCGCGATCTTCGATGCGGTAGGTCAGGCCGTGTGGGTCTTGCACACGGCCACGCACAGTGAAGTGCGGTTGCACGGCGACCTCGGGCTTGGCCGGGGTCGCCGACTTGTGCGGTGGCGCCTCGGGGGCGCAGCACGCGAGCCCCAGCGCGAAGAACACGCTGAGGCCATGGGATTCACGGCGTCTCACGAGCGCCAGTGATACGCCTACAGGTCCTGCAGGAACAGGATCAGCGCTTCTTGCTGGGGCGACGTCAGGTCGAGGTAGTTCTGACGCACCGTGGCGGCTTCGCCAAAGTGGGCCAGGATCGCACCCGCGAGGCTTTCGCCGCGGCCATCGTGCATGTAAGGAGCGGTGTCCTTGATGCCCCAGAGCGGCGGCGTCTTGAAGAAGCCCGATTCGGCGCCCGGCTCAGCCATGCCGCGGAAATCGGCTGGCATCACGTTGTGCAGGAGCAGGTTCGAGAACAGCGGGACCGGACCAGCCGGGCTGTTGAGGCTCGGCGTATGGCACTTGGCGCAACCGATCGACGTAAACGTCAACTCACCATCGGCAACCCGCGGGTCCGTCGAACCACCGCGAGCCGGCGGCGGCAACTCGGCCATGAAGTGCGCGATGTCGTCGACCTGCTGTTGCGTGATCTCCGGATCCGGAACGTTGTCGGCGTCGACAAGACCGGCAAAGCCGCGACCGTTGTCAGGCGTGGTCAAGCCAAGCTCACCGAACATCGCATCGTTGACGAAGTCCGCGAGCTTCGGGACCTGCGCCTTCCAACCGAACTTGCCAACCTCGATGTTGCCTGCGACCGTCAGTCGGCGGGCGACACCAAAGATGCCATCACCATCGGCGTCGAGCACATCCTCGTTGGCCGTGATCACGGCGTCGGGGATCTGATCAATCGCGCCATGGCCGATCGCCGACGGAGTCTGACGTTGTTCAAACACGTCCGCGCCAGAAGGACCCATCGGGTACTCCTCACGACCGTGAACTCCAGGCGGGAAGAGCTTGCTCAGCCCCTGACCGCCAGGCACGTTCGTGAACGGACCAACGCCACCGTTGTCGTTGCCGAAGCGCGACACGTTGAGCTCGAGCGGACCGGCGCCGCCGATGCTCGGGTCTTGATGGCACGCGCGACAGCTGTCCGCGTTCATCTCGGGAGCACCAAGACCTTCAGCCAGCGAGAACGCGCGATCAAACAGAGCACGGCCCCGTTCGAACTGCGGGTCAACACCGGGAGAGCCCTGGAACACGACGGCGGTAACGACGACCGCGCCCAATACAATGTGAGAGAGCTGCATTAGAGGTGCCTCAGGAACTCGATGATGTCTTGACGTTGCAGCGTCGGAAGGTCCGTAAAGGCGTCGCGACTAGCTTGGCCTTCACCCCCGTGCAGCAGGATGGCGTCGATGAGAGTCGGAGCGCGGCCGTCGTGCAGCCACGGACCACTGTGCGAAACGCCCCACAACGGCGCGGTGCGCCACTCGGCTTCGGTCGTGTCGGGATCGCTCGCAGATGCCTGCGGCGTGCCGAAGCTGACCTGGCCAGCGAGGTCCGGCCCCATGTCGTGGAGCAGGAGGTCGGTAAAGGCAGCAACCGGTCCCTTCGACGAAGGCAGCGACGGCATGTGGCACGACGTGCAACCGATCTGGTTGAACAGCGCATCACCACGCGCAGCGGCGTCGCTGAAGGGCTTCTGTTGCGGCGGCGCCAGGAAGCGCGAGAACGCCATCAGATCACCAAGGTCGTTCGGCGAGATCTCGGGATCCGGGACGCCGTCGGCATCCGCCGTCGGTGCGTTCGGAGTCGCCGAGCCCTGCAACAGGGAACCGTGACCAAGGCTTACCGTGCCAGCCGAACCAGCCAGCGGGTCACTCGTCACACCCATCTGGTTGAACAGCGGCGCGCGCGTGAAGAACTCGATGTTGTTCGCCTGTGCCTTCGTGCCGAAGCGGCCAAGGCCAGCGGCGTCGTTGTTGGCGCGACCACTGATGCCGTCGTTGTCGTCATCGTCCGGGTCGGCGTTCGACAGGATCGTCGCGTCGGTGATGAACTCGAACAAGCCGGTGCCGAACGTCGGGATGCTGTTGCGCTGGTCTTGCTTGACCGGCAAACCACCGAGCGTCGCCGGGATGTTGTTGCGACCATTCTCGAGCGAGAACGGCTGCGAGTTCGTGCTACCAAAGGCCGGCACAACCGGGCTCGGCAAGCCGGGCAGGTTGAGCAGGAACGGCGCGAAGCCGTATTGGGCAACGTAGAAGTTGCGGTAGAGCTCCGAACCACCACCGGCAGCCGGCTTGCTGTGGCAAGACGAGCAGGCAGTCGCGTTGTACATCGGGCCCAAACCCTCACTCGGCTTCCAGCGCTTCAAGAACTGCACCTTGCCTCGGTTGAAGGCAGCGAGTTCATCCGCGGAAAGGCCGGGCATCGGATCACCAAGCTTGATCGTTGGCTCCGGGTCCGGATCGGGATCAGGATCGGGATCGATCGGGATGACAGGTCCCGACGAACGTGTGCTGCTGTCACAAGAAGTGCTCAGCACACCCGCGCTCACGACGAGTACAAGCGCGGCGGTTTTGAGAGTAAGGATGTTCATGGCAAACGAGAGGAAGACCCAGGGGAGACTGGGGGCCAGGAGAGGATAACCCCGCAGATTCAATCTTGCTGGTCAGCGCAAGTGCGCACTGACACTGTAGCAACCATCTCACCGATGGTTACTCATTGAGGGAATGTTCATCTACGCCGAAACGCATCAAAACCGGGGTTTCGGAAGCCTCTGCGAATACGTTCCTTCAGCCGTTCGCGACGCTCACTGCCACTCGATGACGAGGTGCCGGACGCGGTTGACCGTCGGGCTCGTGTAGGTGACCGGCATGTCCTTGAGATGGCGGCGCTGCTGCTCTTCGAGGTAGGACATCGAACGCACGATGAGATGGAGCCTTCCGCCGCTGCTCGGCGCCACTTCGGCGCGGGTTTCGTGACTCTCGTCAAAGCCGTTCTGCAGCATCTCGGGCGTCAGATAGGCGTGCAACGGGCCGCTGCAATAGCCGAGCGGCATGCCGGTCATCGTGCCGATGCGGTCTCCTTCTCGCCAATGCTCGCGCACCGACGCACACGCTTCGCGATAGCCGTCGTTGACGTGCAATTGCAGGCTCGTGATCGTCGACGTCGCGAACACCGCCATGACAACGAGCGCAGCGATGTTGGCGCGCCGCGCTGGCCAATGCACGGCGGCCAGGCCCATGAACAACGAGAGGTACGGCGTCGCCATGATGAAGTAGCGCGCCGTGAAGCGCGGTTCGACGAGGAAGTTGGCGGCGAGCACGCCCGCAAACGGCACCAACACACCGAAGCCAACGGTGCGACCCCATCCGGCACACTGCCTTTGACAGAGGTTCTTGAGCGTGATCAAGATGAGCGCAGTCATGACAGCCGCAACGGCAACGACAACGGCGGTCGGCAGTTCGCCACCTTGCGCGACGAACAACCGCAGCGGCAACGACGCGAGATACACGTAGCCCAGATGCGACTGCGGCCCCCACTCGTGATCACCCTGAATCGGCAGGTAGTGGGCGTAGGCCGGATAGGTCGACGCGACGCCAACAAGCACCAACAAGGGCAAGAGCCAACGCGGCCGCGAGCGCGGTGGGTCGAACCACGCGAGCATCACGATCGCACCGGCAGCGGGCACGCCGAAGTAGTGCGACCAACACGCAAGCGCCGCACCAAGGGTCGCGAGCACGCAACCGAGTCGGTAGCGATCGTGCAACGCAAACTGCCAACCGCAGAACATCGCGACAGTGCCGAGTTCGAGGAACGCGTAGGGGCGCAGTTCGTGCGCGTACCAACAGAGGAACGGCGAACTCGCATACAACGCAAGGGTCAGCGTCGCGATCGTTCCTGGCATGTTCGCTCGGCGCAAGCCGACAGCGAACAACCAGAGCGCCGTGATCGACGCGACCACGGACAACGAACGCAGCGCCGCAGGCTGCAAACCGAAGAGCTCGATCCAGCCGCGCAGGCACACGAAGAACAGCGGCGGGTTGCCTTCTTGATTGAGCGCTTCCCAGATGTCGGGTGCCGTCGCGCAATGCAGCGAGAAGCCTTCATCCAACCACAGCGATTCGGCATCCAGACCGATGAGCCGGAGGATGGAGCCAACCAGCAGCATGCCGAACCAGAGGAGCGGTGAGTTCAGCGGTGAGGCGGTCGACGATTGAGAGGTAAGAATCTGTCCTGGCACCGTACGTAACCTCTCATCACGGGGTGAGGATTGCGAGGACGAAGGCGGTCGTTGTGATCAGGGAGGTGGTGAGGAAGGCGGCGGCCAGTGGTCGCCAGCCGGCTTTGGCGACGTCGCGCAGCGAGCTCTTGAGGCCGAGGGCGGCCATCGCGACGGTCATGGCGAACGCGCAGAGGGTGCGCAAAGGCTGGGCGATGCTCGCGGGCACGAAGCCCGCGGCGTCGATGGCGGCGACCGCGGCGAAGCCGAGCACGAACCACGGCACGACGATGCGGCCGCGCCCATTGCCACCGGACCCTGCGCGGTTCCGCCTGGCGACGACGGCGGTCAGGCAGAGCCCGAGCGGCAACAGATGCGCGACGCGAACGAGCTTGATCACGCTGGCCGACTCGCCGCATTCCGGGCCCAGGGCGAAGCCGGCGGCGACCGCTTGCGCCACTTCGTGGATCGCGCCGCCCACCCAGAAGCCGTAGTCGTCAGCCGACAGCTGCAACCAACTGCCGAGAACGGGCAGGGCGAGCATCGCCACCGTGCCAAACAGCGTCACCATCGTCAGCGCCTGCGTCACGTCGCGCCCCTTCGCCTTGAGCACGGAATCGGCCGCCGCCACGGCCGCCGCGCCACAGATCGCGTGGCCCGATGCCAACAACCACGACTGATCGCGCGACAAGCCCAGACGACGACTGATCCAGTAGCCGCCCCCCAGCGTGACAGTCACGAGCGCCGACACGGCCAGCAAACCGCCCGCACCGACCGCTGCGACCTGCGGCAACCCGATCCGCAGCCCCAGGAGGATGATCGCGAAGCGCAGCAGCGGCCGGCACGCCCACTCGAGGCCGGGCTGGACCCGCGCCGGCATCGCCACGAACTGCGCCAAGACGAGCCCGAGTAGCAGCGCCACCACCATCGGGCTGGCAACCACGCCGGCGGCAGCGAGCAACGGCGTCGCAGCGTTCGCAAGCACCGCCAGCAGGGCGGCCAGGAGCATGCCCGGCAGGCGGCTGTTGGCGCGGAAGCCGGAAACGGCGGGATCGAGGGTGGCTGTCGCAGTCATCACGTGCAGCACCATCGGCCTCCCCCGCCGATTGGTCCAATGGAACGTTTTGCTGTATATCATCTATCCAGTCGATGATTGCATCTCCCACGATCACCCTCCGTCAGCTCGAGATCTTCCTCGCCGTCGCCCGCCGGGAGCACGTCACGCTCGCAGCCAAGGACGTGCACCTGTCGCAATCCGCGGTGAGCACGGCCTTGGCAGAACTGGCGGAACGGCTCGGCGGCCCCCTGCTCGAACGGGTCGGCCGCCGCATCGTGCTCAACGACCGCGGCCGGCGCCTGGCGGACGACGCCGCCGAACTGCTGCAACGCACCACCGACCTCGTGCAGCACTACCGCGAAGGCACGACGATCAAAGGTAGCCTGCGCATCGGTGCAAGCTCGACGATCGGCACCTACCTGCTGCCGAGCCTCGTCGGTACGTTCGTCGGGGCGCACCCCGAGGTCGACGTTCATCTTGAGATCGGCAACACCGAGGCCATCGAGAAGCACCTGCTGTCGCAACAGCTCGACCTGGCGTTTACCGAAGGCCCCTCCCACCACCCGCTGATCACCGCCACCCCGTGGCGCGAGGACGAGTTGAAGATCATCGCGCTGCCCGACCACCCACTGGCCAAACGGCGCAACGTGGCGCTCCGCAGCCTGATCGGCGAACGGTGGGTCATGCGCGAAGCGGGTTCCGGCACCCGCACGGTGTTTGAGGACGCGATGCGCGCGCACGTCGAGGAGACCGAGACGACGCTGAGCGTGGCGCCCTTGACGTTCGGCAGCAGTGAAGCAGTCAAACAAGGCGTGCGCGCCGGCCTCGGCATCGGCTGCCTGTCGGAGCTGGCGGTGCAGCGCGAAGTTGCGTCAGGCGACTTCGTGGCCCTGCGCGTTCGCGAACTCGACCTGCGCCGGCGGCTGTGGCGCATCAGTCGCACAACGTCTTACGAAAGTGCCCTCCAGCGGGCCTGTATCGAGCATCTAGAGTAGTCAGGTGCTGTGTAGTTTTCGGGCGCGCCCGGCCTACGATCGCTGCTTCAAGGTCACACATGTCCCAAGCACCCAGTCACGATTCTACTCTCGCCCAAGACGTTGCCGGCTTCTGCCAGCAGCAGGTCCCAGACGCACAAGTCAGCCGTTCGAGCTTCGGCAAGTCCGAGCTGTGGGCGAACGTCGCCAAGACCGGCACGTCGCTCTGGCTGGATACCGGCGACATCGAAGCCGCGACCGCATTGTGGGTGCAGGAGTTCGTCGCGCTGACGACCAACAACACGCTGCTCAACAACGAGGTGCAGAAGGGCATCTACGACGAACTCGTTCCGGGCACGGCGAAGCTGCTCAAGGACAAGGGCGTCAGCGGCGATCGCATCGTGCAGGAGATCGCGTTCGTGCTCAACGCGGTGCACGGCCTCAAGCTTGCGCGCACGTTTGATGCCGACGTCTCGGTCGAATTGCACACGGCGATCAGCAACGACGCCGAAGCGAGCTACCAATACGGCAAGCGCTTCCACGCAATCTGCCCCGACCGCTTCATCGTCAAGGTGCCGCTGACGCCGGCCGGCCTGCTCGCCGCACGCCGCCTGTCCGATGACGGCATCCGACTCAACTTCACGCTCGGCTTCTCCGCGCGTCAGAACTGGCTCATCGCTGCCACCGCGCAACCGACCTGGGTCAACGTATTCATGGGCCGCATCGGCGCGTTCATCGCCGACAACAAGCTCGGTGATGGCAAGAACGCCGGCGAGAAGGCGACACTCGCCAGCCAACGCGCGCTGCGTCGCATGCGCGAAGGCGGCGGCCCGGACGTTCGCCAGATCGGTGCATCGATCCGCAACGGCGAGCAAGTAAACGATCTGCTCGGCCTCGATGTGTTCACGATTCCGACGGGCGCCGCGAAGGGCTTCGTCGACCTCAACCCGGACGCGTCGACGATCAAGGACAAGACCGGTGACGATCCGACGGTGACGTTCGGTGACGGTGTCGATGCCGCGAAGGAAGGCCTCAACTGCTTCTGGGAGGTCGATGCAGGGTTCGAGAAGGCGGCGGCTGCGGCCGGCGCGCTCGATGCCAACTCGGCGACGGCTGCCGACGTTCTCGCGACGTTGGCCGACAACGGTGCTGGCGACCTGTTCCCGCAATACAACGCGGAGGAAGCGGGCAAGATTGACAGCGACGGCAAGATCCCGGTCTACGCCGCGTGGAAGGATCGCGTGCAAGGCGGCACCGCGAGCTGGGACGGCACGCTGACGGCAGCGGCGCTCGCCAGCTTCACGAAGGATCAGAACGCGCTCGACGCGCGCATCGGCGGCCTGCTGTAGCAAGCCGCGGCAACGAGTCACGCGCGCAACCGATGCTGATCCTTCGATCCCTACTGCCGCTCCTTGCCGGCTTGCTCGCCGTGAGCCTGCCCGCACAAGGCATCGATCTCGAGCCGCCCGGCGAACGCAAGTTCGTACTCGACCGCGCCGAGTTGCTGGGGCCGGACGACATCGTCGGGATTCGGGCGATTTGCGATCAACTGCTGACCGAGCACGCGACCCCGATCCTGGTCGTCTCGATCACCAGCATGGCCGAGCACTACGACCGCTCAACCAGCATCGAGTCGTTTGCCACCCGCCTGTTCAATCAGTGGCAGATCGGGCACGCAACACTCAACAACGCCGAGTGGAATACCGGCATCTTGTTGCTGGTCTCGCACAACGACCGCAAGGCGCGCATCGAACTCGGAGCAGGCTGGGGACACGCAAAGGACCGTGAATGCCAACGCATCATGGATCAGCGCATCATCCCGATGTTCAAGGCAGGCGCGTTTGCTCAAGGCATTCGCGCTGGCGTGGATGCACTCGACGCTCTCGCCCGCAGCAAACCACTGCCTGTAGTCGAGCAACCTCCGCGCCCGTTCTGGCATTGGCTCGTCATCCTCGCGGTCGTCGGGCTCGCGATCTTCACCGGCGTATCACTACACCGACGCGGCAGCAGTGGCTGGGCCTGGCTGCTGTGGGCCGCCGTCTTCACCATCATCGGCGTAGTCATCCACCACTTGCTTTCGGAACGCAGCGGCGGCGGCTTCGGAGGCGGAAGCTTTGGCGGTGGCTCATCGGGAGGCGGCGGCGCTTCGGGATCTTGGTAACGGCAACACGATCATGCAACGCGCAAGCGACCTAATCAGCGCCTCGGACAGGGACCGCATTACCGAGGTGATCGCCCAGGCGGAGGCCAGGACGTCGGCGGAGATCGTGCCAGTGATCGCTACTGCGTCCGGACGCTACGATCGCGGCGAAGACATCTGTGGCCTCTGGGTTGGCATGGCAACACTTGCCACCGTGTGGTGGCTGCTGCCAAACGAAGTAGCGTCAGGCCCCTGGCACGTCTCGTCGCCACCGTGGTTGCACCTAGCCTACCTTCTTGGCGCAATGGTCGGCGGCTTCTTGCTCGGCGTCGTTCTTGCTGGTCGAACGGGACCGCTCAAGCTTCTGTTCACCAGCCGCGTAGAAGTCGCTGACGAAGTCCGTCGACGCGCCCGCACCACGTTCTTCGACAGCCGCGTACATCACACCAAGGACAGCACCGGCCTGCTGATCTACGTGTCGTTGCTCGAGCGCCGGGCCGAAGTCGTCGCAGACCAAGCCGTCACCAGCGCCCTGGGCCAAGCCAAGCTCGACGCCATCTGCAAGGTGCTTACCGATCAACTGAGCGCCGGTTCCGTTGTGGACGCGTTCGCGGCAGCGATCCACAGCGCTGGCGAGCAACTCGGCGCCGTGCTGCCGCGCACCGACGGCGACGAGAATGAACTTTCAGACGCGCTCGTGATCCTCGATTCGCTGTAGCGGACTGCCGATCACACGTCCGAGGTCGAGATCCCGGCCCAGGCGCCAGAGGCGAATAAGGTGAAAATGGTCCAGGCACCGTACGCTCACTAGCACCGCACGGGCACTTCGCTCTTCGGCCCACCTCTGCGGCGCGGCCAACGCAAAGGGGGGAATAAGGTGAAAACGGTCCAGGCACCGTACGAGCGGAAGATTCTCGGAACCCTTGGCGGGCAATCGCATTGCTGCTGGGCCGCCTGACGGGACAATCCTCAGGAAGACTGATCCAGACCCCGCGGCCTGCGTTGCCACGAGCAACTGCCGCCGATGAGAACAATGCCAAGCACAGCCCAACACCGCACCCTCGCGACCCTTCTGACCTTCGCTGCCTGCAGCGCCGCCTTGACGTCGCACGGCCTGCGGGCCCAAGGGGTCCCGGTCGGCTTCGAAGAGTCGTATGCCCTTGCCAAGGATCGCGCGAGTGTCGTCGCCGACCTGATTCCCGGCACGGAAGATTGGTACTACTTCCATTGCCGCGAACGTCTCGACGCGCGCGACTTCGAGAGTGTTCGCAAAGTGCTGCCGACCTGGATCAAACGGCACGGACGCACGGGACGCGTCGTCGAGATTGAGAACCGCGAGGCGCTGCTGAGCTTTGGCGACGACAAGCAGCGCACCTACCGGTTCCTGCGTGATCGACTCGGCCTGCAATACAACCATCAGAAGATCGTGCCGGGCGCCAAGTCGGACCTGCCGACGAGCCTCGACAACAACCTGATCTCGCCGACGACCCTGACGGCACGCGCACTGCGCAAGCACCGCAACACGGTCAATGGGTTCACCGATCGCGCGCTCGCCAACCTCGCCGCGCAAGACCTCGACGACAAGCAACTGCACAGTCTGCTGCGTCGCCTGCGTCGACCCGACGTCGCCAACCTGCCGGCGTTGATCGTGCGCAACCTCGAGAACCGACAGAGCTCGGGCTTCGGCACGCTGCCGATCCACAACATGCTGCGCCGCGAGCAGCTTGATGAGTGCCTCAACCTGCGCCGCGAGTTGCTGCAGAACAGTCGTTTCGTCAACGCCTACCTGACGCGACTGCAACCCGATGCCGACACCGCGTGGCTCGAAGACAAGACGACCCGCGACGCGCACCTCAACCGACTGTGGAACTTCGCGCGCGGCTTGAGCCCAAGCTTCAACTCGCTCAAGGCACACATCCTGTTCCATTGGCTGCAACATGACCTGGCTGCGGGCGCGCCCAACAAGGAACGCTTCCTCAGCTACATCCGCCTGCCGCGACGTTCGGGCTACCCCGCGCGCTCGCACCTCGACCGCTACCAGACGCGTTCGAGCCACGTCAACCTGCGCAGCAGCTTCCCGACGCTGATGCGTGCGATCGGCAACGACAGCACGCTGGTCAAGCAGTGCCTCGAGCACTTCTTCCAGACTGAGGAGAGCGTCGACGCCTACAGCGACTACCTCGATGCCAACTGGCTCAAGCGGGTGCTCGCCGAGACCAAGATCATGCAGGGCGAGGGCGACATGGAGCGCTGGTACTCGCTGCTCAATGATCCGGCGCGCCTCGAGCAACTCGAGAAGCGTGTCGAACTGCGCTTCCCACCGACGGTGCAGAAGTTCTTCGCAGCCAACGATCAGGTCACGCTCGACATCGAGACCAAGAACGTCAAGCAACTGCTCGTCAAGGTCTTCTCGATCGACAGCTACCGCTACCACGTCGAGCGCCAGAAGGCTGTCGACGCATCGATCGAACTCGACGGTGTCGTCGCCAACTTTGAGCAGACCTACAACTACGACGAGCCGCCGATGCGACGCGTCAAGCGGTCGTTCGATCTGCCGATGCTGCAGAAGCCCGGCACCTACGTCGTCGAGTTTGTCGGCAACGGCATCTCCAGTCGCGCCGTCGTGCACAAGGGCGGCTTGCGAATGGTCGAGCGCATGACGGCCGCGGGCCAGATGGTGCGCGTCTACGACGAAGCAGGCCAACACGTGCCCGGCGCATCGGCGTGGTTTGGTGGTCGCGAGTATCTCGCTGACGAACGCGGCGACATCCTGTTGCCGTTCTCGACCAACCCCGGCGACAAGAAGCTCGTCTTGCGCAACGGCAACCGCTCGTCGATCACGACGTTTGGGCACAAGGCCGAGTCCTACAAGCTGACGAGCAGCGTGCACGTGGACCGCGAGTCACTCGTGGCCGGCAGCACCGCTCGCATCATCATTCGCCCGCAACTCAGCCTCGCCAATCACGGCGTCGCCGTCGAGCTGTTGACGGACCCCGTCCTGACGATCATCGCGACTGACCTCGATGGTCAATCGACGACGCAGGAAGTGCGCGACATCAAGCTGCTCCAGGCACAGGAGTTCGTGCACGAGATCCAGATCCCCAACCGCCTGGCGACGTTGCAGACCACGCTCAGCGGCCAAGTCGAAGATCTCACCGGCAAGAAGGTCAACCTGCGCGGCCAGACGCAGCGGTTCTCGTTCAACAGCATCGACAAGACTGCCCAGACCAGCATTCCGATGCTGCTGCGCACGACCGCCGGCTACGTCGTCGAACTGCGCGGCAAGAGCGGTGAAGTGCAAGCTGGCCGCGTCTGCCGGTTCAGCCTGTTCCACCGCGACTTCCGCGACGCGATCTCCGTCGCGCTGCAAACGGACGCACAAGGCCGCGTGCGCCTCGGCCGCCTGCCGGGCATCGATCGTGTGCAGGTCTACAAGGACGGCGGCAGCGGTGGCACGTTTGATCTGGCGGATGCCACCTGTCGCGTCCCAAGCGTGCTGCACGGTTCGGTCGACACGACGCTGCGCATCCCCTACCAGGGCGACCTCACGGCGCCGTCGCGCAACGAGTTCACGTTGCTCGGCCACAACCACGATGCGTTCGAACACCTCGCGATCAAAGACGGCTTCCTCGAGCTGCGCGACCTCGCTGCTGGCGACTACTCGCTGCAGATACACGAGAGCAACGAACACATCAGCGTGCGCATCACCAAAGGCCAACGTGACGGCCACTACCTGATCGGTCGCGACCGCATCCTGTCCGGCAGCCCGACGCGGCCGCTGCAAGTGCAAGATATCGAGACGGCCGGCGACGACCTGCGCATCCAGGTGGCCAACGCCACCCCAGGAACGCGCCTGCACGTGGTCGCGACCCGCTACCTGCCGGCCTACGACATGTTCGCCGGCTTGCGCGGCCGCAATGGTGCGGGCGAAGTAGCCATCGACCAACAACGCGACGACAGCAGCTACCACGCTGGCCGCAAGCTGAGCGAAGAGTATCGCTACGTGCTCGAGCGTCGCTTCACCAAGAAGTACCCCGGCAACATGCTCGACCGACCGAGCATGCTCCTCAACCCGATGGCACTGCAGGAGAGTTCGTGGAACGAAGCGATCGGACTCGGCGGCGGTGCCGGTGGTCGCTTCGGTGGCCGCGGCGGCGCACGACGCGGCCGTTCGCAGGGCCAAGGCAAGTCGAAGAAGCGCGGCGAAGGCCAACACGCCGGCGTCAACGCCAACCTCGACTACCTGCCGACGGGCTCGACGCTGATCGACAACCTGCAACCCGACGCCAACGGTGTCGTGACGCTGCCGCTCGCCGCGCTCGGCGAAGGCCAGCACATCCATGTCATCGCGCTCGATGGCAACCAGGCGGTCTACGACACGGCCGTTCGCGCCGAGCAACAACTGCAACCGCGTTCGCGCACGTTGCCGCAATCGCTCGCGGCCGAGCAGCACTTCGTCGAGACGAAGCGCATCGAGTTCGTCGCCGCCGGTGGCACCGCGTCGCTCGATGACGCGCACGCTGCCGAAGTCGAGATCCACGATTCGCTGAGCAGCGTCTACCGCCTGTTCGCGACGATCACCAACGACGGCGCGCTGCAGAAGTTTGCGTTCATCCTCGACTGGCCGACGATGACCCGCGCGCAGAAGCTCGACACCTACAGCGAGAACGCGTGCCACGAACTGCACTTCTTCCTGAGCCGCAAGGACCCCGAGTTCTTCAAGAGTGTCGTGCGGCCGTTCCTGCGCAACAAGCTGCAGAAGACGTTCCTCGACCACTACCTGCTCGAGAGTGACCTGAGTCGCTACCTCGAGCCGTGGCAGTTCGCGCAGCTCAACGTGGTCGAGAAGATCCTGCTGGCGCAGCGAGTTGGCGCTACCGAACGTGAAGCCGTTGCGCGCTTGCTGAAGGAATCGCTTGAGCTCAACCCGACGTCGCCGACGCGTCTCGCCGAACTGTTCTCGATGGCGCTCGACAGCGACCGCCTTGGCCAAGGTGCCGACAAGCAGGCGCTCAAGAGGGAGCTTGCCGATCGCGGCCGACGCCGCGGCCTGGCACCGAAGAAGAACGCGCGCCGCAAGTCCGGTAGCGATGACTTCTATCTCGGCAAAGCTCCAGCTCCGTCCGGACCGGCCACAGGTGGCCCCCCCGCGCCTCGTGCTGGCGGCCCCGGCTCGCCGGCGCCGGCGGAGTCCCCAGCCATGAAGCCAGGTAGCGAGCGCTCAAGGGCAGGTCGCCCCTCACGTGCCGCCGCCGACGAGAAGCGCGCCGTGCTCGAAGAGCAGCTTGAACGCGCCGGTGAAGGCGTCGAACTCGAAACCGGCAACCGCGACGGCGTCGCGCTTCGCGAAATGCGTAGGCGCAACTCCTACAAGAGCCTCTACCGCGCCGTCGGCGAGACCAAGCTGCTCGTCGAACACAACTACTGGCAGCGCCGCATGCATGACGGCACGGCCGGTGTCGTCAGCCCGAACTCGTTCTGGGTCGACTACGCGACCAGCAAGTCGGACCAACCGTTCGTGTCCGCATCGGTCGTCGAAGCAACCGGCAGCTTCCTCGAGATGATGATGGCGCTCAGCGTCATCGACCTACCGTTCGAAGCCGGCAAGCACGAGATCATCGCCGACGGCGACAAGCGCTCGATCCGTGCCGCGACGCCGCTGCTGCTCGTGCGCAAGGAAGTCGGTTCGTCCGAGAAGGCTGCTGATACGGAGCCGCTGCTGCTCGGCCAGAACTTCTTCCGCCTCAACGATCGTTACCGCCACGTCAACGGCCAACGCCGCGATGCGTTCGTCACCGACGAGTTCCTGACGGACGTCGCCTACGGCTGCCAGGTCGTGATCACCAACCCGACGTCCAGCCAACGCACTGCCGACGTGTTGTTGCAGGTGCCAGCCGGCGCCGTGCCGCTGCAGAGTGGCTTCTGGACGAAGGGCCGCGCGGTGCAACTCGCCCCCTACGCGACGGCGACGATCGAATACTCGTTCTACTTCCCCAACACGGGCAAGTACTCGCACTACCCGGCGCACGCCGCCGAGAAGGGCAAGCTCGCTGCGTTCACCGCGCCCAAGACGCTCAACGTCGTCGGCGCTCCGAGCAAGCTCGACACCACGTCGTGGGAGCACGTCTCGCAGCAAGGTTCGGCGCAAGAAGTGCTGACGTTCATCGACACGCACAACCTCAAGCGACTCGACCTCGACAAGATCGCCTGGCGCATGCGCGACCGCGCGTTCTTCGAAGCCATCCTGCCGAAGCTCCAGCAACGCCACACCTACAGCAACACGCTGTGGTCCTACGGCCTGCTGCACAGCAACGCGGACGCGACGCGCGAGTACCTGCGCCACCGCGATGACTTCCTCAACCGCTGCGGCACGTGGCTCGAGTCCCCGCTCGCGTCCATCGACCCGCGCGAACGACGTCGCTACGAACACCTCGAGCTCAGCCCGCTGGTGCACCAACGGGCGCACCAACTCGGCAGCACGCGCAAGTTCGGCAATAAGGACCTGGCTCGCCAATACCGTTCACTGATGGATCTGCTCGGCTACCGCCCGCAGCTCGACAGCAACGACTGGCTCGCCGTCACCTACTACTTCTTGCTGCAGGACCGCGTCGAAGAGGCGCTCGAAAGCTACGCCAAGATCTCACCGAACGGGATCGACGCGCAGGTGCAATACGACTACCTCTCGGCCTACCTGTGCTTCTACACGGGTGACATGTCGAAGGCGCGTCGCATCGCCAGCGAGAACGGCAACCACCCGGTGGTGCACTGGCAGAAGCGTTTCGCCAAGGTGCTCTCGCAACTCGACGAAGCCGAAGGCAAGGCCGCCCCGACTGCCGCCGAGCAGACGCCGGACAACCTCGCGGCGACGGCGCCCGCACTCGAGTTGGCGATCGAAGGCCGCTCGATCGCAATCAGCTACAAGAACCTGAGCGACGTCGAAGTCCGCTACTACGAACTCGACGTCGAGTTCGCATTCTCGGCGCAACCGTTCGCCGGCAAGGACGGCGCCTCGGCTGCATTCGTGCAGCCCAACCACCGCGAGACGCGCAGCCTCAACAAGGCACAGCAACAGCTCGCGTTCCAGCTGCCGCAACAGTTCTGGCAGAAGAACGTGCTCGTCGAAGTGCGCGCCAAGGGCCTCGTTCGCTCGAAGCAGTACTTCGCCAACGCGTTGGACGTGCGCTTCCTCGAGTCCTACGGCCAGGTGTCGGTCACCGAACCGGAGACCAACAAGCCACTCGCGAAGACCTACGTGAAGGTGTTCGCCAAGCTGGCAAACGGCACGGTGCGCTTCCACAAGGACGGCTACACCGACCTGCGCGGTCGCTTCGACTACGCGTCGCTGTCCGACGACCCCAACCGCGGCGCCCGCCGCTATGCGGTGCTGGTCCTGGATGAGAAGCGTGGCGCGGTCATCCGCGAGATCAACCCGCCGGCGAGGTAGCCGGCGGTTGAAGCTCGGCAGCGCCAGCGCGGCGCCTGCATGCTGGTCTGGCTCCCTCACGCCGCACGGTCTGGATAGAAATCTTGACAGTTGCGCACAACTGTGGGTATTTCTATACCAGTGCCAGAGAACCGGCAATCCGCAGATCAGCGCGCCATCGAGGCCATCAAGGCCCTCGGCGGCACCATCCGAACAAGCCAAGCCGTGCGCGAAGGCATCCACCTGCGGACCCTCTACCGACTGCGAGACAGCGGACAGATCGAGCCAATCAGCCGCGGCGTCTTCCGACTGAGCAACCTACCGCCACCATCGCTACCCGACCTCCTCGTGGTCGCATCGCGCCTGCCCAAGGCCGTGCTGTGCCTGATCTCCGCCCTTTCGTTCCACGAACTGACCGAAGAGATCCCTCACCGGGTGCACATCGCCCTGCCCCGCGACACCGAGCAACCACGCCTCGATCATCCACCCCTGCACGTCGTGCGCATGAGCCAGCCCTGCTTCGATGCCGGCGTCGAACTCCACGACATCGATGGCCTCAAGCTGCGCGTCTTCAGCCGCGCAAAGACGATCGTGGACTGCTTCAAGTTCCGCAACCTGATCGGAGTCGATGTCGCTATCGCCGGCCTGAAAGCCCTCCGGAGTCATCGCGAGTTTGACGTTGAGGAACTACTCGACCTGGCTCGCATCTGCCGCGTCGAACGCATCATGCGTCCCTACATCGAAGCCATCCTGTGAAGCGCGACCTCCAAGACGTTGCGGCCTCCGTTCGCCAACGTCTGAACAACCTCGCCAAGCAGCGCGGCCGGCCGTTCCAAGAAGTTCTGCAGTACTTCGCAATCGAACGGTTCCTCTACCGTCTCAGCGAGTCGACTCACCGAGATCGCTTCATCCTCAAGGGCGCAATGATGCTGGCCGCGTGGCGGGCGCCAGCAACCAGGTCGACGATGGACATCGACCTTCTGGGCCGCGGCGAAGATCCCACCGGCAGGATGCTGGACATCGTACGCGAGCTCTGCGACCTCCAACCGACGCAAGAAGACGGATTGGTATTCGACGGCGGCACAGTCATCAGCGAGCCAATCACAGTCGACTCAGAATACGTCGGCATGCGAGTCACGTTTCGGGGCTCGCTTGGCACGGCGCGTATCCCGATGCAAATCGACCTAGGCATCGGAGATGCCGTCATCGATGCCCAGTCACAAGTAGAACTCCCCACCCTGCTCGACTTCCCGCCAGCACAGCTACGTGGCTACAGCCGCGAATCTGCAGTCGCCGAGAAACTGCACGCCATGTTTCAACATGGTCGCCTCAACAGCCGGCTGAAGGACTACTTCGACATCTGGCTGCTATCGCGGAACTTCCCGTTCGATGGGGAGAAGCTGAGCCGCGCCATTCGCGAGACCTTCGCGCGTCGCGAGACCGAAGTGACCGCGGAAACGGTCGGCTTGACTCAGGAGTTCGCCACGCAGCCGGGCAAGCAAGTGCAATGGGCGGCATTCCTGCGCAAGCTCGCAATCGCTGACGCGCCTTCGAAACTTGCCGATGTAGTTACGCAACTGCATTCGTTCTTGAGCCCTGCACTGCGTGCTTTGGCCGAGAACCATGCGTTTGAGGAGCAGTGGCTTCCCGAGAGCCGTTGGCGGCCTCGCGCATGAAAGCGACCTAGTAGCGACTAGCCAACCAACGCACGCGACTTCTCAATCGGGTCATCGTCGGTTGCGGACTCGGCTCCGGGATTTGCTGCGGCCCACCAGGCAACCGCGATCAAAAGTACGAGCCCGACTCCAAGGGCACGATTCAGCATGCTTGGCAACGTACACAAAAAAACGCGGCCGATCACTCGGTCGCGTTCTTTGGCTTTGGGTTACTGAGACCCAAGAGGATCTCGTGGGTTCAAGAGCAACTAGGAACCGCCGCGTCCAAACCCTGGGCCACTGCTGGCTCCGTTGGATGGCTTACCCGACTTCTTGCTCTTACTGATCTTAGGCCGACCGGCCTTGCTTCCGCTGTCTCAACCCTCTCACTCACTTGGCAGGGGCAAACCCTGCAAGTCTTCGAGGTCGAGGCGCGCCAGGCGAACGGCCGTCTCCAGGTCTTCCTGGTGCAGCGTCTTCGTGTCGCCTTCCGTCCGCTCGGCGAGCAGGCGGTAGTTCTGACGAGCAGCTTCGATCTCCGGCTCCCAGACCGTGCGGTCCAGACCTTCAAGTCGCATCAGCCACGTCTTGTAGAACTGCGCGTTGGCCAGCGCCTGACGGGCGTCGTTGAGAAGCGCAGGGTCGGAGTTCTCGTCCCCCTGCATCTGCTCGACGAGCGTCGCCAGTTCATCGCGAGCTTCGGGCAAGCCCGACGCCTGCATGCGCGCCTTGTTCAACTCGATCTTGAGTCGCTGGGCGACCTTGATGTCGTAGGAGTCGGGGTCCGCCGGCAAGCTGCCGAGCGCGTCGCCGTAGAGCGCAACGGCGCGCTTCCACGAGCCGTCGGCCACGGCCTTCTGGGCCTTCAGGATGATCGCATCGGTCTCTTCGAGCGCGATGCGGTCCTGGCCGGGACCTTCGTGATAGGCCCATGCCCCAACGGGGAGCAGGAGCCAGCCAACCAACAGGATGTTGCGCATGCTGAGTTCTTGGTGAGCACCACCATGGTGCACGTGTGAAGTCTATCGGTCAGACGGGGTCTCCGGGGCTACCCCGCCACAAAAGTTACGGTCACAAGACGTGGCTCCCGGGGGCGATGCGATCGACCGTGGCCGCCAGGGTGACCCCGATCGCGTAGGCGATCAGGTCGGGCCATTTGAACCCTGATCCGAGCAGCAGTTTTCCGACGGTCGTGGCACGCAAGTCCTGTAGCCATGGCCAACTAAGCAACTGCGAGCACTCGACCAGGAGGCAGGCAACGAACGCCAGGATGGCGAGTTTCTGGATCCGCGCGCCGGTCGCGAGCAGGGCGAACCCCCAATAGGCGGCCGTCGCGTAGAGCGCGTCGCCGGTGTATTCGGCAAGGATTCCAGGCAGCGGATAGCGGCGAGAAAGCAGACCGAGGGCAATCGTCACGACCAGCAGGGTCATGACCAACCACCGCGAACGGCTGGGGCGATCAGGCGCGACGGTCATCGTCCTCGGCGTATTCGTCGTCGCCGTCCCCGTCCTCGTCGTCCTCGTCGTCGTAATCGTCGCCGTGCTCCTCCTGCCACTCGCGCTCGAACTCGGCTTCCCAATCCAGGTCGTGCGACCGGTAGCCCGGATTGGCATCCGCAAACAAGCGCGCGTAGTCCGTGTTGGCGAACTCGTATTCGACTTCGTCCTCGCGCACCGTCATGTCGAACGCCGGCGGATGCGTAACCGCCCAAAAGAAGAACGGTACTCCGAGCACCATCACACCGAGGAACACGCCGATCTTCTGCCACTGCCGGCTGGCGCCGATCGACTTGAGCCACGGCATCACGACGGCAAACGACAACGCGGCCAGCCCGATGTAGACCACGAGCTCAAGCCAGCGACGGCGGCGCATGATCGGTCGGCACCCTGAGCAGCACGGCACTTCGAGGCGCACCGGTTTGCGCAGCCACCAGATCCAGATGAAGAACACCTGCCACCAGCTGAAGCGACGCGCCGAGAACTTCAGGGTCTCGTCCGGGTCGTCACTGAGGCAGCGACAACAAACGGCCGGGAAGACGGGTTCCTGACGCTGCCGCAGGATCACATCCGTCGACATCGGCATGACGAGTTCGGCTAGGCGGCTTCGCGCACTTCGATGACCCCAGGCCGCCATTTGGTGCCCAGGTAGTGCAGCATGATTGGTAGGAGGCCGAGCAGACCCGCCGACAACATGATGGCAAACAACGCGTATTCGCGGAGCGTGAGACGTTCGAGCAGTGGCTTGCGCGAGTCTTGCGTCGCGGCGGTCAGCATGTCGGTCGGCACCTGACGGCGGTTGCCGTTGTGGAACTCACCACCAAGCCGGATCGCCAACGAACGCAGCGTGCTTTCATCCTGACGCGATTGACCGCCGGCGATGAAGCTGCCTGACAGGTGGTCGCCGACACCGACGACCAACGTGCCACCGAAGGACGGCGGCAGTTCGGGCATGCCGGCATCCGGCACCGTGTCGCCATCACTGACGATCACGAGCAAGGCGCTATTGACGCGCCACGACTTGCCGAGCTTGGCGGCTTCGGTGATGCCGTCGAAGAGCTTCGTCTTGCCGACCTTGAATGCCCACTGCATGTCGACTTCGGACAGCATGTGGCGCACGACTTCGATGTCACGCGTATCGGTGACCACGGGCTTGGCGCCGTTGTAGGTCGCGACGACACTGACCTTGAACTTACCGATCTGCACGCGTTCGAAGAGCGACTCGATCAGTTCGCGGGCACGTGCGTGCCGCGTCAGGTCGCCGCTCGCGCCGGCATCCTTCAAGAACATGCTCGGGGAGACGTCGTAGACGATCACCAGGTGGCGCCAGTCTTCTTCGGCCATCTCGCCGCTGCTGTGCACCTTGGGGTCGACCATGAGCAGAGTCGTCAAACCCCACGCGAGCGCGCTGTTGGCCAACACGCGGATGATCGGAACGGCAACAACCCATGCCGCGGGTTTGCCGGTCGGACCAAAGACCAGGTTGCGAACGCGGCCGACGCGGCGCGCGTGCAGGGCTTCGCCGAGCAGCGCGAACACGAACACACCGAGCGTGACGTAGAGGCTTACCAAGGTGTGTACCTCCAACCGAGCAGGAACAGCACGTAGAGGCCGAGCACACTCAGGCCAGCGATCGCAAACGGGAAGAACCAGTCCACGAGTTCGGCAGTGCCTTGTTCGAGTTCGGTCTTGGTCATCTCGTCGATGGCGCTGAACACACCTTTGAGTGCGTTCGTGTCACCGGGGTTGAAGACCTCGCCGTCAGTCATGCGCGCCAGGTTGACGATCTCAGCACGCGCTTCCGCGTCCTGGATGTTGACGCAGAACAGCTTGATGTAGTCCTTGCGCAGACGCTTGGCGATCTCCATCTCGGCACCGCCGGACAGGTCACTGCTCCAACCATCGGTAATGAGGATCATCATCCGGTCGCCGTCTTCGCGCGACGTCAGCACTTCGCGGGCGCCGAGCACGGCCTTGCCGATCTCGGTGCCGCCAAAGCCCGGCACGTTGTTCTCGGGCCGCATGAACGGGATCGAGTTGCGGAACGCCGACGGGTCGCTCGTGAGCGGCACCCAGTGCAGATAGTTGTTGCCGAAGAACGTCAGGCCAAACGAGTCACCCGCGCGGAAGTCGAGGAAGTCGTTGATGGCGCGCATCGACGCGTCGTAGCGCGTGCCGCTGCCGAACTTCGCAGTCATCGAACCGGAGATGTCGACGAGGAACTGGATGTTGGTGAGGGCGCGCTTCTCCTTTGGCGCCGCCAGTTCTTGTGGCAGCGAGATCAGCAGGATCGCGGCGGCCATGATCAATCCCGGCAATGACTCGCCGATGCCGAGCAGGGCTCGCATGAACCAACCACTGCCGAAGCGGCGCGGGCTGATCGACGTGTCCGTGTGATCCGAGTCGAACGGCAACGCAAAGCGGCCGCTGCGTCGCGTCCACACCCAGTAGAGGTGCAGGACCGGCAACGCCAACAGCAGCAGCATCCAGGGACGCGCAAACATCAGTTGCTACCTCCAGCGAGCACGGACTCCGTCACCTGCAACGATTCGGCAGTGACATGGCGGTATGGCTGCAACAGCCCCGCCACGTCGATCGACTTCGGCGGCTCGGGCGCGTGCAACCAGGCTTCGACCTGACGTAGCAGCGCGCCGGCTTCGTCGTGATTGCGGATCGCGACGATCGCCTCGACCGCACGCACCGACCCGAGGTCCAGACGCGAACGCCAGAACGCCACGAGCAGCCGTTCGAGTTCGGCCTTCTGACTTGTCTCGGCGTTGCCCGACGCGACCTCTTGCACCAAGGGGCGCAAGCGATCGGCGAGCGTCGGCTTGGGTTTCGGCGGCGCCTGCTTGATCTGCCACTTGCGGCCGACGAACAGGATCGCAACGAAGCCAAGGCCCCACAGCCACCAGAACAGCGTCGTCGTCGCCTTGTAGCCATCGAGGCGCTCGGCCGCCTTGCCTTCAAGCTCACTCGGCTCGAAAGCATCAACTGGCAGCATGCTGAGCACTTCGACTTCGATCGGCTTGACGCCGTCCATCGACGAGCCGTCCTTGCGGACGAGGTACTTGCTGAGGTCGAACTCACCCTCCTCGTAACCCATCCACTCGAGGTCGTAGCGCAGGTGCTCGCCGTGCGGCCAGGTCGCCAGCACCCGGAGCATGATCGGCGACTCGTTGGTCACCGGCGCCGGCACCAACTCGGAGCCTTCGATCACGTGCTGCATGATGCGCGCACGCATGCCTACCGTGGCTTCGCGAGTGTCCTTGGCTTGCCCCGCGTCGTCCTGTGCCAGGAGGCACGTCACCGCAAGCAAGCAGGACAGAACACAGCGCAACAGAGAACGCATCATCGTGCCCCTCCACTGATGCCGCGCGAACGGAAGAAGTGGCGCAGGCGGTGCAGGTAGGGTTGGTCCGTGCGGATGAGCAAGTGATCCACACCGCCGCGACGCAGATCGTTCTCGATCTTCTGTTGGTTGATCATCGGCCGCTTGCTGCGGGCCACGAAGTCGCGACCCGACTCCGCTTCCTTCGCACGAACGAAGCCGGCGCCGGGCATCAAGACTTCGGCGGGGTCCTGCAGTTGGATCACTGCGACTTCGTGTTGTTGCGCGAGGAGCGCGGCGGAGTGCACCGCGCCCGGCTCGTGCAGGTCGCTCAGGATCACGATGATCGAGCGTGCGCCCAACGTCGGACGCAGTTCGCGAATGCGGCGCGTGAGTTCGGTCGACTCGTTGAAGGCGTGGCGACGCAGTCGCAACAGCCACTGCATCACCTGGTCCTTGGCGAGACTGGGCTTGATGTGCACGTCGCGCGCGCCACAACCGAGCACGCCAACGGGGCTCGTGCGATCGAGGCAGGCGAGAGCAAGTCCACCCGCGACGTTGAGCGCGATCTCGTATTTGCTGCGCGCCAAGGACGACACGACCATCGAGGCCGAGGTATCAATCAAGAACCACGCCGGGAAGCGCCGCTGCGCCTCGTATTCCTTGATGTGGTATTTGTTCGTGCGCGCCGTGACGCGCCAGTCCATCGACTTGACCGGGTCGCCGTCGAGGTATTGACGCGATTGCACGTAGTCGATGCCCGAGCCGAGGAAGCGCGAACCATCGAGACCGTAGGTCAGGTCGTCGGCCAATCGCTTGATCGCGATGACGAACTTGCGAGCCGCGGACGGCTCGATCGTCGGCAACATTCCGGGAAGCGCGGCTTCGCGCTCCCGAATGCTTTCACCCTTGTTGCCAGCGTTGTTGGTGCCGTGCCCGATCATTTGGCGACTTCGTTCAGGATCTCCTGCAGGACCTGGGCACTGGTGTGGCCCTCGGCGACAGCCTCGTAGCTGAGGCGGATGCGGTGCAGGATGACGTCCTCAGCGAGCGCGAACAGGTCTTCTGGCACGACGTAGTCGCGGCCGTGGATCAGCGCACGGGCTCGCGACGCCTTGACGAGCGAGATGCCGGCGCGCGGGCTGCAACCGAGTTCAAGCTTCGGGTGGTTGCGCGTGCGGTTGACGATCTCGACGCAGTGCTCGAGGAACGTGTCGCTGACGTGCACTTCCTGCACGTCCTCCATCGCTTTGACGAGTTGATCGACGCTGCCCTTCTCCTGTTGGTCGAGCACATCGAACTCGGTGCGCGCCACGGCCCCCTTGCCGTCACGACGAACACCGAGCTTGGTGTTGCGGCGCAGCACTTCGATCTCTTCTTCCGGCTTCAGGTACTCCAAGCGGTGCAGCAGCATGAAGCGGTCCAACTGCGCTTCCGGCAGTTCGAACGTGCCCGCTTGCTCGACCGGGTTCTGGGTCGCGATGACCAAGAACGGCGCCGGCAATGCGAAGTTGTCGTTGCCGATCGTCACGCGTCGTTCCTGCATGGCTTCGAGCAAGGCACTCTGCACCTTCGGCGCCGCGCGGTTGATCTCGTCAGCGAGCAACAGGTTGGTGAAGATCGGCCCCTTGTGGATGCGGAACTCGTGCGTCTTCTGATCGAGGATCTCGCTGCCGACGATGTCGGACGGCAAGAGGTCGATCGTGAACTGGATGCGCGAGAACGACAGGTCAACCGTCTTCGACACGGCCGCCACGAGCAGCGTCTTGGCGAGCCCAGGCACACCTTGCAGCAACAAGTGACCCGAGGTCAGAAGCGAAATCAGCACGCGCTCGACGACGACGTCTTGACCGACGACGACCTGGCCGACGCTGGAGGTGATCTGGTCGAGGAACTTGCGCGTGTCGGCAAAGCGCGGGGCAGTTGTGGATGGAGCGGTCATTAGGGGATCGACGGTAGAGGGGTTGTTCGAAGTGGATGGGCGCGCCCGCGATCCGCGGGGCGCCCAGGTGGTTGGCTACTGGGCGGGTCAGCTACTGGGCTGGACTACTGGGCGCGACCCAGCCAGTTGCGGGCGATGGACTCGAGTTCGAGCGCCTCACCATCTCCCTTGCCAAAGTGACTCGCTTCGATGCGACGCATGTCGGCATCAAGCTGTTCCTTCTGCGATTCCGCGAGCGGCGCGGCACCGCGAACACGTTGCAGCAACGCGAGCACCGAGAACGGCGTAACGCTCTCTGGCATGCGCAGCGACTCGTCCTCGGGGGCGGCACCGGGGCCACCCTGCGGCATGAAGAACCACACCAGGTAGGCGGCAATCGCCAGACCGAGCAGAACCCAAGCCCACGTGGGGTTGCTCAAGTCGATCACGCGGCGCAACGCGATGTCCGCGCTAACGGTTTCGATATCGGCGTCGTCGTAACGCTGGAAGATCGCGGTCGTGCCTTCGGCAATCGGCTCACCAAACTGGAAGCGACCGGGAGCCTCGCCGTCTTCTGGCTCGAGCGCCAACAACCAGATCCGTTCGCTCTCGACCGAGTCCTGGTCATCGGAGAAGCGCACGACCGACGTGCCGCGATCATCGCGCTTCTTGACGACGAACCCGGGCGTCTCCAACGCGAGGATCGACTCGAGCTCCGGCACCATGCCCCAGCTCTTCGCCTTGATCTCGAGCGTGATCTTGCCTTCGTCGACCTTGCGCTCGTCGAGCAACTGGGTCACTTCGAGGTTGGAGAACGGCCGCGCCTTCTGGGCAACCGACGCATCGACGGCCACCGGCGACGAACCGATCGGCAGGATCGTGAAGCCCGACATGTCCTTGAAGTCGAGGTCCATCTTGATCTGCGGGATGCGGTCCACGTGCGGCCCGCGCGCCTGCAACATCAGGTAGGCATACGGCGTGCGCTGCCAGGCCGGGTCGGCGTCGTTCAGCGCTTCCATCTTCTCGCTGTTGAACGTGATCGACAGCAGTTCGAAGTTCTCACGCAGCGTCTGGATCGCCGCCTCGTGGAACTTGTCGCGGTAGTTCTCGGTCGGGCGCCCGTAGTTGTAGGCGTTGCGCATGTCGTTCTGGTTCTTCGCGTACTTCGCAAAGCCACCACTCTCACGACCGACTTCCTTGGAGTGCATGATGTCGACGCGCACCCCGAACGGCTCCGTGCCAACTTCGGCAGGGCCATCGACGACGACGTCGAGACGCAGTTCGCCGAGCAGGTCCTGGTAGTACTCCCAGATCTCCTTGGCTTCCTTGGTCTGCTCGTTGTCGTCACCAGTGATCTCGAAGCCTGCCTGCAAGTAGCGGAACTTGATCTGCGGCTTCACCGCCGACATGCGCGTGAACAGCAGGTTGGCGAAACGATCTTGGTGACGCTGACGCGAATCGTCCGGCATCGCAGCCAGCGCATCCTTGATCAACGACAACTGCGACTTGACGACGACGTGCGACTCATCGACCGCACCGAGGTCCGCCGCGCCAAGCGCCGAGTAGAACCACAACGTGAACGGCGTATCGGTCTCTTCGTCGAGCTTGAGGCCCGGCGCGATCGACGCGTAGTGCTCGGCAGCTTCTTCGAAGAGGGCGAACGCGCTCTTGCGGATCCCCGCGAAGTCGCTGTTGCGCTTCATCTCCATCGAGAAGTTGTTCTGGTCGTGCTTCAGCGTCGCGATCGCGGTGAGGAGCTTCCAGTGACGGCCCTTGGTCGCCAGCGACTCTTCGGCCAACGTCAGCGCCGTCTCATAGCCATCCTCGACCTGCTGCAGCATCTGCTTCTGCGAGCGACGCGTCTTGGCTCCTTCCTGCACCGACGGCTTGCGCCAGACAGTCGCGAGGTTGGTTCGCATGCGACCAATCAGGTCACCGAGCACATTCGGATCGAGTTGCTTCACGTCGCCGAAGACGTTCTCGATGGTCTCCAGTCGATAGACCTCGGCCGAACTGTGCGCCGCGACGAACGCCGACGTCAGCAGCTGCGGGTTGACGGCACCGATCGGCAGCTCGCGCAGTCGCCTCACGTACATCGCGAGCTCTTTCAGGTTGCGCTCCTGCTTGGCCCGCGTCAGCGGAATCGAGTTCGACCGCACGTCGAACCCGGAGATGAACATGTACGAGTTCGTGTAGCGGTTGCGGTTCGGGTTGTTGTTGGCCTGCCAGACGCGCAAGAACTCGTTGGCGAGGTCCTTTGCTTTGCGCGCATTCAACGACGCGAGCTTCTCGATGTAAGGGAAGGCCTTGCCGTATTCGTTGACCTTCAACCACAGCTGTGCCGACACGGTCGTGAAGTGCGGCGTCAGCTCTTCCGTGAGCAGCGACGCCCACTTGTCACTCGGCTGGCTCTCCATCAGGTCGTCCGGCTCGATCGCCTGGACCTGGTTGCCACCACCCATGCGGCGGTTGCGGTAGAAGATGTTGCCGTAGATATCGCGTTCCATGTAGGAACCGAACGACGTGGTCTTGGAGTAGCGGTTCGTGTGCGCGGCTTCCTGCACCCAGCTCTGGGCCAAGACACCAAGCGTCGGTCGCCACTTCTCGGCCAGTTCCGGCGCGACGCGCAGCAACGCTTCGACGGCCGTCTTCTGCAGTTTCAGGCCAGATGCGCGATACGCGGTATCCCGCCCCTTCAGTTGGAAGCCCGTCGCAACCTGACCACCGATCGTCGCGATGATCTCCATGCCGCGGGCGGGGCGTGCCGTGAAGCTATCCGCCAACCATGCCGGGCCGAGCTCGGCATCGACCTTCGGCGCGAGTTCAACGGCGCGGCGCAGTGCCTCCTTCTTCTCCACATCGCCGATCTTGCCTTGGGCCAGCGCACTCTGCGTCACGTCCCACGCTTCGCCGAGCCAGTGGTTGCGTCGCTCCTTGGCATACATCGCCAGGGCATAGCGAGCGCGCAGGTTGAGTGCCTCGCGGTCGTCGTTCTTCTCGGCTTCCGTTGCCGTTGGCAAGAACGCGCCGAGCTCGGTCTTCATGTTGAGACTCGACAGCAGCAACGCGACTTCGCGACGATCGAGACGCGCCTCTTCCTTGGGCTTGCTGACTTCGACGCCGAGCAGACGCAGCAGTTCTTCGGTGACGCTGCCACCGTCGATCGCACGCTTGACGATCGGCGCAAGCAACTTGCTCTGCTCCTTGTCGAAGCCCTTCGGCGCCATGCCAGCGAGGATCAACGCCTCTTCGAACGAGAACCGGTTGCGCTCCTGCAGGTTGGCCGGCAGGTTCGAACGCGGCTTGTTGGGGTGACGCGGCAAGACCTTGAGCAGATGCTCATAGGCCCCCTTCTGATCCTTCTCCGGCAACGTGCCTAGGAACGCGGCGAGCTTCTCCCACCGGCCAAGGGTCACGTCGCGCTGCAGCATCTCCATCTCGCGCTTGAGCTTCTTCGCTTCGAGCGCGGCATCGACCTTGGGAGCTGCGGGCTGCGCCGGTTGGGCGGCGGCCGGCGCGCCGGTCGGAGCCGGCTTCGCGTCGTCGACTTCCTGGTTGATGAGCGCCTGGATCTGCGCTGGCGTCATCGCGCCACCGCTCGCCGGTTGGGCCGGCTTGGCTGTGCTCGACGGTTGCGCCGGGCGCGCGACACTGACGGGACGCGTCACGGCACCCGAAGTCGGCCTGAGTGGAATCGCGCGTGTCGCCGGAGTCGTCGGAATCGCAGGCGAAGTCGACGACGGAATCCTCAACGTCGCCGTGCCACCTGCCCGACCTGGCACGCCCGCACTGCCGATGGGCTTGCCCGGAGCACCGGGCTGCGCCGCACTCTTGCCGGCATTGGGCGTGCTGGTCGCACCCGCCCCATCCTTGCCATCCTTGTTCTTCTTCTCCTCTTCCTTCGGGTCGTAGGGCTTCAACTCTGGCTGCGCCCACGCCTTGAGGATCGAAGACGGCCGTCGATCAAAGACCAGCTTCTTGAACGCCTGCACGCGCTTCGCGAGCTTCGCATTCGCCGCGGCCTGCGCCGGGTCCTGCGCCTTCGCTGCAGCTGCGGCCGCCGGGTCCTGCCCGGGTGGCGCCATGCCTGCCGCCCGCAGGTCGTCGGGGATGATGAGACGGCCAGTCGACGTAACGCTTGGCGCAACGCGAACCGGGGTCTGGGCGGACAACACACTGCTCAGGGCGATCGCCCCGGCCAATGAAACCAGTGTAAGTTTGGCAGGCATCGTGAATCTCCTCAGAGGGGCCGCGCAACGTATCACATGCCCGGCAACGAACTAGACCGCCGGCACGAGTTCCGTCAGGTCGATTATCTGGTTCCGAGCGACGGCCAGGCGCTCGAGGTATTCCCGGCGAGTGTGTTTCCGGGCGCCAAGTGAAGTCAGGTGCTCCGTCGCGAACTGCACGTCCAGCAACTGGATACCGCAACGGAACAACGACCGCACAAGGGCCACCAACGCGACCTTGGACATGTCGGTTCGGCGGTGGAACTTGGATTCTGCGGCGAACAAACCGCCCACCTGGACGCCGTAGGTGCCGCCGACCAATTCGTCGCCCACCCACACTTCGAGGCTGTGGGCACCGCCAGCCTGATGCAGGTCCGTGTAGGCCGCGAGCATCTCGGGGATGATCCACGTGCCGCCGGCGCGCTGCTCGCCGCACGCGCGCATGACGCGTTCGAAGCAGGTGTTCCACGTCAGACGGAACTCGTTACGTCGAAGCACCTTGGCAAAACTGCGCGAGACCTTCAGCGAGTCGGGTTCGAAGTAGGCTCGCGGGTCCGGGCTCCACCACATGGGCACGTAGCCCTCGTCGTACCACGGAAAGATGCCGCAGCCGTAGGCCTCGATCAGCCGGGCCCGAGTCAGTTCGCCACCGATCGCGACGAGGCCATCGCCATCGTAGAGCTCCGGATCGGGGAAGGCCCCGCTCCCGTCAACATCCAGAAACACAGGCGGTCGTGGCTGTGCCACTACTTCTCCTTGAGCCGCCGAAGGGTCGTGTCCTGATCTTCGCGGTCGCCCAGTTCGAGCAGTTCGATGTCACCGTCGCCGATCGGGCGGAAGTAGATCCGCAGCCCCAGCGACGCGCGCATGCTCCACGTGTCCTGGCCGCCCATCGGTTTGACCTCGAGGCCGGGATAGGTGTGACCCTCGGTGCAGAACAGCAACACGGCCTGCACGGCCCGTTCGATCGAACGGCGCTCCTTGCCTTCGAGTGACTTGTAGAACGACGGCAGGAAGTGCGGCACGAGGATGCGCCGTTCGGCTTCCGGCAACGACGCCATCGGCTTCTTCTTGCGGCGGCGACTCGCCGGGATCAACGACTCCAACTCGGCGACTTCGTCTTCGAGTTCACGCGTGCGTGAGTGATCGCGCGCCAACTGCCGCCGCAGCGCCTGCTCGGCCGCCAGCAAACTCTCGCGCTCGGCTTCCATTTCGTGGAGCCGATGCTCCAGGTCGCGATCGTCGCGACTCGCCGCTGCCTCGGGCTTCTGATCTTGCGCGTCAAGCAGCGTTCGTTTCGCGCGCGCCAGCTCTTCTCGCGTTTGCGCCAACTGTCGCTCGATCTCGACCTCACGCTCGCGCGCCTTGCTCTGGCCTTCGCGCGACCGCTCGATGTCGTCCTTGAGCCGCGCAACCTCGGTATCACGCAACGACAGCACGGCGTTGGCTTCCTTCAGCTGCTGTTCGAGCGCTGCCACCCGCTCGGCATCCGGCGACTCAGGTGGCGGCGGCGACGGCACCAACGTCGCAATCACGTCCTTGAGGTTCTTGGCATCGCGCTGCTCCGCGAGCAACGGCGCCAATACCTTCGCCGGAGCCTTCTCGACCCGAAAGCCGCCTTTGGGCGACAAGCCGAACCGCTGCGCCAACGCGCGCAAATCATCGACGTCCGACAGGCACTCGAGCAGCAGTTGCAACGACACGTCCCCGCTGTTCTTGAGCACCTGCTCCGTCAAGCGTTTGAGTGTCAGCGCCGCGCGATCCATCGACGGCAATCTAACGCGCTTGGGCTGCCTATTGGCACCTGCCTTTGAATTGGTGACAAACCGCAGCTCGCAGGAGTGTCTGATGCCGATTGGCTGGGGTTCGTCACCGCGACGGCCCTGGAACGGCATCTTATCGACGCAGACGCAGTGTGGTCTTGGCAGAGCATTCCCTTGGGGGTTGCCAGGTGATATCCCCCAGCCGATGCACGCGGGCAACTTTTCTCGTCACGCCTCACCACCTCCCCATACTCATTCCACATGAACGACGAGGTCTCCAAACAGCTGCTCGACGAGCTGCGTTGGCTGCGCGGACTAGCTGTCGCGCTGGCCAAAGGCGACCCCGAGCTCGCGGATGAACTCGTGCAAGACGGCGCCCTCGCGTTGCTTCAGCAACAGCAACCGGTGCGCAGCATTCGAGGTTGGCTGGCCACGGTCGCCCGCCGCCGCGTCAACAGCCTAAGGCAGACGAAGCGCCAACGCCTCAACACCGAGCCGGTCGACATCGAACCGGCCACCACGGATGACGTGGCCAACATCGCGGCACGCCTGGAGGCACAACAACAACTCAACGCCGCCGTGCTCGCCCTGCCGACCACTTACCAGGAGGTCATCGTGGCACACCATCTCGACGGCATCGCGTTGGCCGACCTCGCTCGTCGACGGCGCGTCGCTCCCGCGACGGTCCGGCAACAGCACAAGCGCGCGCTCGACATGCTGCGCACGCACCTGGACCAACGTGGGAACAGTCGCGGTGCCCAAGGATGGCGGGCAGCAGTCGCGCCGCTGCTCGCCGTGCCGAGCGGGCTCGAGACGGCCGGGTTGGCCGCAGGAGCGAGCACGTCGGTAGCGGCAGGAACACTGATCATGAAGAAGCTCATTGCGGCCGCGGCCGTGGTTCTCTGTGCGTGGTGGGGTTGGACGTTGGCGTTTGCCGAGCCAGCGCCGCCGGGCTCGGGCGATGCCTTGGACACGCCGCTCGCGGCAGCGGCCGCCGCTCCGGACGACGTGAGCACACCTGGGGCCAACGCGAACGGGACGGGATTGGCGCGTGAGAAGGTGGCAGCGCTACCCGTCGCGCCGGGCCGTCGCTTACGACTGACGGTGCACGGGGGTGATGGCACAGCCTTGAATGGCGCCATCGTGCACTGCGGCCCGAGCGGGCAGCGCTCACGCTTCGGCGTCACCGACCGCAATGGGCAGCTGCTCGTCGACGGCTGGGGCGCGGCGGGCGAGGTCTGGGTCTGGGCGCGCAATCGCGCTCCGTTCCGCCAGTCGCTCGATCGACTTCGCGGCGCCCACACGATCACCCTGCCCGACCAGCCGGTTGTCTCGGGGCTGGTCACCATTGACAACGCACCGCCCACTGCGCCGATTGCACTCTCGGCGCGCTGGGTGGACAGTGCGAAGCCGCCGCCGCTACCGCACGGTTGGAGTGGCCACGGCTCCAACATCGTCCGATTCGAGCAGGCACTCGTCGACGGCGGGCCGTGGAACGGATGGCTGTCTCCGGCCGACTACTGGCGCGCGGCGGTGTTCACCGAGCCCAACGGCAGCTTTGTCCTTCGTGGCGCGACGCAGGACCAGCTCAAGGACATGCGCATCGGCACTGGCGGCTTCATCAGCTTTTCGCCATTCCGGCTGGTGACCGACGATGGACCGGTGCGACCGCGCTACGAGGTTCCGGCGCCGCCGACGGCAATCCACATCAAGCTACTGCGCACGCCGACGCTGCGGATGCGGTTGGTGTTTCCCGATGGCGACCCGGTAGCTCTGGGCCGGCTCACCGTGCGCGCGGTGCAGCCCGACGGCAGCATCTCAAGCAACAGCGGCGGGCACAGTGATCGCGATGGGCGGATCGAGCGTGCCCTGTTCCCGTCCGAAATCGGCGGTCCCGAGGGCTGGTGGCGTGCTGGGCAGCAGTTCGCACTCGACTCGGTCGAACTGAGTGTGCGTCACGACGACGCGGTCGCGACGCCGCTGCGTTGGGATCGAGCCGCGATTGCCGAACGGATCAGCAACCGCGTGCTCGATCTGGGCACGGTCGAAGTGCCTCGGCGTCATCACGTGATACTGCAGATCGTAGACCCCAACGACGCTCCGGTAGCCGGCCTCTGCGTGCTGCTGCAGGACGAACTCTCGGCGCCGAGCAACGAGGACGGTCGCATCCGGGCCCAGCTGGCGCAGCGGGATGTGCGTGGCCTGTGGGTCGGAGGCCCGGGCTGGGGTGCGCAGGAGGCGCGCGTCATTGGTGGCCGCGGTTCCAGCGAAGCACCCTTCCGACTGCGCCTGCAACACCGTGCCAACAGGTTGGTCTTGCAGGTACCGGACGACCTGGCGATCGAACAGTTCGACAAGCTTCGCATCGGCATCGACTGCGCCAGCTCGATCTTCCCGCCTGTGCGGCGGCCCAACCAACAACGTGCCTGGGGCCCAACCGACCTGCACCAGCTGGCTGGCGGTAGCGACATGATGAACTGGAACAGCGCGCAACCCGACGTGCCGGCGCAGGTCTCAATCCCGCTGCCCGCTTCGCGCGAGCTGGTGCTGGTAGGGGTCCGGCCCGGGTTGCCGATAACTGCTTGGCTCGAAGACGCGAGCGGACAACGCATCTTCGAGCGCTCGGGTCGCACACCCGACCTGGGCAAGCAGGCGCGGCTGCAACTCGAGGGCGCGGCCGCGACCAGCCTGGTGCGGGTAAGGGTGCGGCTCGATGAGCAGCCGGCCAAGGACGCGGTCGTCACCTGCCGGATCGACGGCGAACGCTACGCGTCGCCGCGACTAGACGAGCAGGGGCAAGGCCTGATGCGACTGCACGCCAGCGGCGCTGTCGTCGAGTTGATCGTTGCCGCGCCGGGGGCGGTGGCGCAGCAGCTGCCGCTGCAACTGACTGCGGGTGACCACAACATCGACGTCGTGCTGCAGCGCGCGAGCCCCCTGCGGGTCGCGGTTCAGGACGCGAGCGGCGTGCCGGTTGCTGCGATCGTGCACCTCGATCTGCTCAAGTCACCGTCTTGGCACGTTCGTGAGTTGCTCGGCGCAGAAGTGGCCGCCGTGCGGCATGAGCTGGCCAACGCACCGCCAGGGCCGGTTGCCGTACTGGCCCACTTCGGTGGCCAGACGTTTCGACGCGTCCTGCAGCGTCCGGATGGCAACAGCGAGGCGGCGTTGATCGTGCCGCGGCCTGTGCCGATTGCACTTCATCTCCCGTCCGGCACAGTCGGGCAGCAGATCGAGCTGCGTTGGAGCCCAGAAGGAGGCATCGCCAGCGAGGCAAACGCGAACGTGTTCACCTTCTCGTGGACCGGTTGGCGGCCGTCCTCGGTCGAACTGCTACCGGGTCGCTACCACTACACACTGCATCGCGGCTCACATGAAGAAGTGGCGGGGCAGGGCATCGTCGAGATCACTCAGGCAACAACCGAGCTGCGGCTAAACGTGACGATTCCTGCGGAGGACCGCTGAGTGGTCGCGTGCCTCTTCGCAGCCAAGACGGGCTGAGTTCGGTGGATCATCGGAATCGAATGAGTGGGATCGGTGAGGGCGGATTGCCATCCGGCGCAGACACTCTCGAACCTACCCTTGCTGTTCCACCGGCACCGGATAGATGGGCACCACCGGATACTCGGAGAACTCGAGCTCGTCCCACTTCCGTTCGATGGCCTCGCGCTCTTCGGGCGTCACCGGCGCCGGGTCCTGCCACGAGCGATACGCAACCCACTCGGCGGCATCAAACGGCGCGCCGAGCAACGTTCCGACCTTCCACAGCACGAACGACGGGAACAGGAACACCGACAGTGGATCGCGGGTTTCCTTGGGCTGCGTGCGGTAGACGACGAACGTCGCCGGGATGGCAACAATGTCGATCGGCACTCCGACCGCGAAACCGGCCGCGCCACCGACTGTCGACGGCAAGCGCGTGAACCACGTGCGACCGTGGCGGTCGTCAACCAGTTCGCTGGTGTAGCGAACGATCGGCGCGCAGGAGCTCGCAAGGAGCACCAGTAACGGCGCGACACGGATCCAGAGGCTGCGACGCATGCCTGACTAGCTTAGCGCGCCTTGGGTTCGCGCCGCGCGAACTTCATGCTCTTGATGTTCCACTTGTCTTCGTACTCGGGCGCGGGCGTGTTCTTCTTCTTGTACCAATCGTCCCCGATCGCATTGGCGACCATCAGCTTGCGCAGGCGCCATACGGACGGCGGACCGCTGGTCACACCACGTTGGGCGCCAGACTCACAGTTGAAGGCGACCGCGTAGAGAAAGTCGAGCGGCACGACCTGCTGGTCGCGGCCCTTGCCCCACTTGATCTCGACGACGTAGTCATTGACCTTCTGCCTACCGATGGTGTTGGGCACCGGCCTTGCCGTGCCGACCGAGAAGTCGTTCTTCTTGAGGTTGTTGCTGACCTGCAGGATCTGCCCCTCGAAGTAGGTGCTGTGATCCTGGATCGCGTCGGAGGTCTTCCGCTTGTTGGCGGCCACCATCTCGATCTTCTTCTGCAACTCGCCGATCTCTTCGAGGAAGCCACCGGGCCTGGTCGCCTCATCCAACGCCTGTTCCGATTGCGCGATCTGGTTGTTGAGGTCGTTGACCCACCACCCGCCGGCGGGCAGCAAGAAGACCGACAGCAGGATGATGCCCTGATACAGGTCCATGTTCTTCAGGAAGTTCATCGTGCCTCCTCCCCATCACGGGTGGTGGTTTCGGTGCCGTTCTGCAACTGCGGCAACGCAGCAGCGAGGTAGTCGCGAACCGGACCAATCTTGTTGTCTTGCAGCAGAGCCCCAAGGCGGGCACTCGGTCCAAAGGGCTCGAACGCTTCCTTGATGTAGACCGTGAACGTGAAGTAGGCGCCGACGACGCCCTTGTCGGCGGAATCGCGGAACAACACTTCGGGCGCGGACGCCGCGCGGTCTTTGCCTTCCCAGAACGGCGAGTCCGGCTTGCCGACGTCCTGCTTGAAGGCTCGCTCGACCACACCCTTGCGGGTCCGGAACTCTTCACCGCGGAACGCGCACGTAAACGTGAGCTTGCTGGACTTCATGTCGAGATCGAAGTTCGGCACCAGGTAGCGACCCAGTTGCGGTTCGATGCTCTTCATGACCTCTGCCCAACGCACGAGCACTGCCAGCCCCGACTCGAGCGAGACGTCTTCGTAGACACCCGACTCCCGCTGCTTGTCGGCGGCAACCTTGCGCAGCTTGTCGCGCACGATGCGCACGCGGCGATGCACCGGCGCAGCAGTCAGTTCTTCGACGAGGTCCTTGAATGCGTAGGTGATGCGGTTGGTCTTGCGCTTCTTGATCGCGAAGTAGTTCTTGTCCTGGAACCACTTGCCGCGGAACAGCGTGTTGAGCTGACCGTGGAACGTGACCGCGCGCGGATTCTTCGGGTCGATGTGACGCTGGCCGAGCTCGAGTTCGAGCGTCTTGAGCTTCATCGACTTCTGGTTGGCGAACACGAACAGGGTCAGCAAGCCGACCATGCAGGCGATCGCCAGCGGGAACTTGATGCGATCGAAGCCACCGGTTTGCGCCAGGTCTTCCTGCCGCATCTCGAAGCCCTCGGGGCCTCCCATGCGGCCGAGCGCGTGGCCGATGGCAACCGCCAGGGACGGGCCAAGCTGCGCGACTTCGTCGTCGTCGAGTTCGTGCGACAGGTTGTCGAGCACGTCGAGTTCTTGCGGCGCAACACCGAAGACCGCCTCGAGCATCTCGCCGACGCCGGGGCGCTGCGAGCTCTCGCCAGTCATCGTCACCGAACGGATGCGAGCGGCGAGGCCGGTTGCGGCGAGGAAGCGCGTCAGTTCACGCGCCAGTCGCTGCAGGAGCTTGGTGTGCGCTGCTTCGATATCGGTGTAGGCAACCACCTGGGAGGCGGTCGCTGGCAACGTTTCCGCGACGGGCGCTTCTTCACCTTCGGCAGCTTCGCCTTCTTCGTCGTCGACGATCGCCGACACCGCAGCCTCGGCTTCGACGCGTGCGTCGCTGCCAGTGCGCAGCGCATCGCCGATCGCGATACGCGCTTGTTCGATATCGATGCCGTGCGAACGTGAGATCTGTTCGGCAACGGCGGCTTCGCCGAGACGCAGCACACGCATCTCGACGAGCTCCTCGCCTTCGGTCAGCAGCACCTTGACGCTGCGCACGCCGAGCTCAACGACCGCGTGAACGGGCTTGTGCTCACTGTCCTCGTCATCGTCATCATCGTCGGCGGCGAACACGCCAGCCCAATCCGCGACGCGCCACAGCGCCATCGTGTCGAGGTCGACACGCTCGGGATCGACCTTCTGCGTGGCGAGCGATTCGAGTTGGTTGCGAATGCCGATCTTCGGCACCGCGGCGACCATGACCTTCGTGCCACCGGCGGCGAGTTCGCCGATCTCGTGGAAGTCGACGACCATGTCCTCGACCGAGTGGGTGAAGATCTCACCTTCGATCTCGGACTTGACAACCTTCTTGATCGCGTCGGCCCCCTTGAACGGCAGCTCGATCGTGCGCAGCACGGCCTCGCGGCACGGGTAGCCGAGCGTGATCTCGCCCTTCATCCCATCGTCGATAGCCTCGCGCACGGCGTCGGCAATGATGTCGGGGCGCATCGGGTCGTCGCCGACTCCGATCGCTGCGCTGCGGACGTTCAGCAACCGCGTCTTGCGGTAGCTGCCGTCGAGCTCGACGACGTTGACCACCCGGTCGCCCGGGTCGATGCCAATACTCCTCACCATGCTGTTACCTGTTCTCTTCTTCGCCTGAGGAGCCGCTGGCTCCGGGCTTGTTCAGTGTGCTATCGCGGTCGTAGAGGGCGCGCTGCCGTTCGTCGAGAACGAATCGGATGCGTTGTTGGGTCTTGCGTGATTGGAACAGCAGCTTCTTCTGCAGTTCCGGGTCCAACTGGTGCGGTTTTGCGCCCACCAGGATGTTGAGGTGCTGCCGGTCCTGCTCCTCGAACACCATCACGAGCAGCCGGTGCTGTTCGTCGGTCAGACCATACTTCTGGGTGATCTCGAGTGCTTCCTGTTCGGGGGTTGCTGGTTGGTGGCTGGCGGCGGCCATCATTCCTGGCAGCAAGAACCCAAGGACGCCGCCCGCGGCAAAGCTTCCCAGGGCGACAGCCAGAATCCAAACCCGAACAGATGGGCCCGCGTCCGTCACGGTCACTTGCCGCGGCGCGGCGCTCCCCGGTTGGAAGAAGACTCGTATGCTTCGGTGTCGAGACGGTGCATTTCCGCCTCGATCTCGGCCGGGCTCGCGGCCTCGACCTTGTCCGAACCGTTCGGGCTGAACAGGCCGGATTGCCAGCCGAGGCCAATGCCGAGCACGATCGCGGCGGCGAGCAGCAGGCGGCGGCACAGGCGCACGGCGCCCTCGCTCAGATCCATCTGCTGCATCTGCTCACGACTCGGAAGGCGCCGCACCTCGGACATCACACCGGCGGTGAAACCAGCCGGCGCGGCCACGGGGCCGGTCGCGTGGTCGCGGGCACTGGCGAAGCCCATCTGCGCCTGCTCCATCGTTTCGACGCGTTGGCGCAGTTCGTTGTCAGCAAGCATGCGCGCCGCGAACGCCGCAGCTTCCGTCTCCGAAAGCTGCCCGTCGAGGTAGCGCTGCAACTGGCGGTCATCGTTGGAAAAGCTCATTGCTTGCCTCCTTTGCCAATCGCACCAGCGACCGGCAACAGTTCTGGATGGTTGCGGGAGATCGCGTCCTTGAAGCGCTTGCGGGCGCGGAACAGACGCGATTCGACCGTGCCGAGCTGGATCTCCAGCACTTCGGCGATTTCTGTGTAGGACAGGCCTTCGAACTCACGCAGCACGAGGATCGTGCGGAACTTCTCAGGCAGTTCATCGACGATCTTGCGGGTGACTTCGGCCAGTTCTTGCTGCTCGAGCGGCACGGTCGGATTCTCATGATCCTCGTCGCCACGCTCGAAGACGCCCGTGTCATCCACGAGGCGCAACCGGCGGCTGCTGGCGCGCGACAGGTGATCCGTCGCCGCGTTGGCCGTGATGCGGTAGAGCCAGGTGAAGAACTGCGACTCGTGGTTGAACGTGTGCAGCTTGCGGAAGACCTTCAGGAACACTTCCTGCGCCAGGTCCTCGCACTCGACGCTGTCGCGGCAGTAACGCCCCAACAAGCGGAAGACGCGGTCCTTGTAGCGGTCGACGAGCTCGCCGAATGCCGCCTCACTACCGTCGAGCACGGCAGCGATGAGGTCGCGATCAGAGGTCTCTGGACGTTGCTTCAAGGCGAACACGGATCCTTTGAGGGGATCCAACGGGGATTCTTCCCGTCAGCTCCGGATTGCCGAGACCGACGGACCAAAGACGCGATGCCAGGGGCGGCTCAGGCCTGCTCGGGCTTGGCCAACATGTGCCCCATCTTCTGGCGCTTGGTATCTAAGTACTTCTGGTTGTGCTGGTTGGACTCGATCACGAGGGGCACCTGGGAGCGCACTTCGATGCCGTAGCCTTCGAGACCGGCCAGCTTCTTGGGGTTGTTGGTCAGCACGCTCAGCTGCCTGAGACCGAGGTCATGCAGGATCTGGGCGCCAGTCCCGAACTCTCTTTCGTCGGGGCGGAAACCAAGGTGCACATTGGCCTCGACGGTGTCCATGCCGCCGTCCTGCAGCTCGTAGGCGCGCAGCTTGTTGGCGAGACCGATGCCACGCCCCTCCTGGCTGATGTAGAGCACGACGCCGCGACCTTCCTGCTGGATCCGTTGCATCGCGGTGTGCAGCTGGGGCCCGCAATCGCAACGCAGCGACCCGAAGGCATCGCCCGTCAGGCATTGTGAATGCACGCGCACGAGCACTTCGTCGTCGATCGGCGGGAAGCGCTCGCCGGCGCCAACCCGGTCGATCCCGACCGTCAACGCCATGTGGGTGCGGCCGTCGACGCGGCTGTGGTAGGTGTGGCAATCGAAGTCGCCGTACTGCGTCGGCATCTTGGCAACGGCGACCCGTTCGATCAGGCGCTCGCGCCGACGGCGGTATTCGACGAGGTCAGCGATGCAGCCCATCTTGATGCCGCGCTTCTTGGCGAACTCATCGAGTTCTGGCACGCGAGCCATCTCGCCGTCGTCCTTCGTGATCTCGCAAATGACGCCAGCGGGCGTCAAACCGGCCAAACGGCACAGATCGACGATGCCTTCGGTCTGGCCGGTGCGCACCAACGTGCCACCATCCATCGCCCGCAGCGGGAAGATGTGGCCGGGCCGCGCCAGGTCGGTCGGCTTAGCGTCCGGGTTGACCGCCGCGAGAATCGTCGTCGCACGGTCCTTGGCCGAGATGCCGGTCGTGACCCCCTCGGTTGCCTCGATACTGACCGTGAAGGCCGTGCCGAACCGCGAACCGTTCTGCGCGACCATCATGGGCAGATCGAGCCGGTCGCAGATCTTGTTGTCGAGCGCGAGGCAGATCAGGCCGCAGGCCTCACGAGCCATCTGGGCGACCAGTTCGGGCGTGGCAAACTCGGCGGCGAAGCAGAGATCGCCCTCGTTTTCGCGGTCGGGGTCGTCGACCAGAACGATCGGACGGCCAGCTTTCAGCTCTTCGAGCAGTTCGGGGATAGGGGCAAACGTCTCAGTCACGGCGACCACCATAGGCGGGAAGTGCTCGCGAACGTAGGGGTGCGGGGAGGGCTGATGGAAATCAGTGGCGGTTGTTGGCTGAGGGGCATTCGACTCCGCAATTAGAGAACGCCGTCACCATGGCCGATTCCTGCTCCCAACAGGGATGTGGGACAGAACGAGCCAGTCTCGCAGCGGCGGGAGCCGGAGAAGACGGTTTCGGCTTTTGCCCATCGTGCGGAACCCGCCGCATGGCGGATACGGCGCCTGGTTGGTCGACCGGGTCATGCCCGAGGTGCCGGTGCGGCAATGGGTGTTGTCGCTGCCGCATCGGCTGCGTCTCCTGTGCGCGTACGACGCCGACGTCTGTGCGCGAGTGCGTCGGGTGCTGGTGCGCGCCGTGTCGGGCAACTACGAACGCGCTGCCCGCGCACAGAGCAAACCACGCCCGCGCACCGGAGCGGTGTCATTCGTACAACGCTTCGATTCGGCTCTGAGGCTAAACGTGCACTTCCACGTCTTGTGGCTTGACGGAGCCTATGCATGGCAGCCGGGCGGACCGGTCGAGTGGTGCGAGCACGAAGCCGTAACCGACGCGGACGTCGCAACGATCGCCAAACGCGTACGAACGCGCGTGCTGCGCTGCCTGCGCCGTCTCGGCAAGTGGCCGGATGAACAAGATGCACCTCCCCCACCACGCCGGCCGATCGTGCCGCACGAGCTCCGGAGTCACCCAATCGCCTGGCCGAGATTTTTGAGAAAGCTCGTGTTGGATTCTCCAACAAGTACCGCTGACCGGGGTGGCCTCACAGAGGTCGTGCATCAAGCACATCGCTTGTGCACAGGACCAAGGAATCGCCACGGTGCCACTACCTACTCAACTGACGTCAGAGCTGGAGACCATCCGGCCGCTACTCGCCACTCCATACCAATCCCTTGATGCCCAGGAACTATGGTCCGCCCTGGTTTCTGAATGGGGTGACACGAAGGCCGAAGCGGTAGTCACGGCGGTTGCCCGCACGATGCGCAGTGCCTCGAACACGTCGGTCGAAGCCATCGGAGCGACGATCGCAGCAGCATTGGCACCCGCGCTCGTCAGTGCCGCGGTGCCGTTGATCACCAGCATGCTCAACCCCAAGGTCATCGGCACGTTGATGTCGTCGGTGATGGGCATGTTCGGCAAGAAGGAGATCTCGTTCGGCAACGGCAACGAACTGCGGGTCCCACGCGGCGCGGTGCTGGAAATGGTGTCCGAGCTTGTCGATCGCACCGCGGCGGAGATTGCAGCGCTCGACACCGAAGCATGGACCGACGAATCCGTGCCCGAACTTCGCTTGGACACGCGCGAAGCCCGATGCGATGCGTTGCTCAACCGACTCAACAGTGCGACGCCCCCAGCCACGGCCGAACTGGTGCCCCCTGCTTCGGTGACGCCCGAAACGAACACCGTCCCGGCAACGCCAGAAGCGCAACCGGACTTGCGCGAGAGGATCATCAAGCGCGTCGACGGCGACAAGGACGCCCTGCATCGATTCCGCGCCGGCGTCACCGACACGTCAGCGTTTCCCTACTCAGCAATCTGCCAATTCAGCATTCGCTTCGGCCATCGGCGTGGCATCGGCACGGGCTTCTTCATTGCGCCTGGCACCCTGCTAACTGCAGCACACAACGTCGTGCACCCGGAGCTTGGCGAGATGTCGGACATCGACGTGTTCGTCGCACGCAACGGAGACTCGCACCTCGGCAAGGCCCGCGTGTCCCTGGCAAACACCAGGGTACATCCTCAATGGAACCCGAGCAGGAGTTCCGCGGATCACGACCTGGCGTTGATCCAGGTTCCGATTCGACCGAGGGCTGGCAAGTACTTCATGTTGCGTGCGGCCGACTTCAACCCCGCCTCCGGAGTTCTTGTTGCTGGTTACGCCGCGCATCGACAATCCCTCGTCGACCCCAACCGCATGAACGTCGACCGCGACTCGATTCGCGACCTCGAACCAAACTCGTTCACCTACAGCCTGCACACAACGGGCGGAACAAGCGGGTCGCCGGTGTTCTACATGGATGGTCGCGAAGCGTTCGCAATCGGCGTTCACAGCAGAACGTCCGACGACGAACATAACCGCGGCTGTCGCTTGACCCCGGCCAAGATCGCGTGGATTCGCTCAGCCTTCGAATCGCTGTTCGAGCCCATGCCTGAAGAAGACGTGGCCTTGCACGACCTACAGCAAGCCGGCGCCTTCGGCTGGAGCTAGCCATGGACGCCACCGAACTCACCAAGCTGCTGCAAGGCGGCGGGTCGCCAGACGACCTCAAGAAGCAGTTGCTGCAGAACCTCATTGCGCAGCAACAAGCCGAACCAAAGAAGCAAGACGACACGGAACTGCGGCAATGCCAAGCGAGGCTTCGCGCCAGTCGCAGGCGCAACCGCAGCCTCGCTGCCGCCCTTGGCGCGTGCGTCTGCTTCGGAGATCCACGCTGCCGCCAATGCGGGGGCGAAGGACAACCAGGAACTCGAGCTCCGGAGCCTGATGCGTTCGCGTTCTACGTCGAACCAGTGCTTCGACAACTCGGACTACTCGTGGACGACGAACTCGTCCCTAACCAAGAAGGATGACAGATGACTGCAGAACTTGACCTAGGCGCCGAGTACGAAATCGACGCCACGCCAGAAGGCAGCGAGCAATTCGCTATCCCCGAATACTTTGACGACGAGGAAGAGGACGAAACGGAGTTCGACGATGACGACGAAGAAGCTCTCGACTTCGATGACGACGACGAGGAAGACGAGTTCGACGACGACGACGAAGAAGACGAGTTCTTTGGCTTGGGATCGCTTGCGGCCGCTGCTGCACCGAGCCTGATCTCGGCGGGCGGCAAAGCTGTTAGCGGTCTGATTCGGTCGGCAACGCGCAAGCGTAGTCGTCGCCGTGTTCGCCCGCGCAACTACGCGTCGCGCATCCGTGGCTCACGCTCCGGTTCGATCGTGACGAAGCGCGGCCGAGTACGGGCACGCTTCTCGAAGTCGTATGTGACTTCGTCGCAACTAAAATCCGCGCTGTCCGCAGTTCGCAAGGACGTGTCGCGGGTGAGCTCACGTATCGCCTCGACGAGCTCGCAACTCTCCAAGCGCATTCGCTCCGTCAGTAAGCACACCGCGACGGGCCTCGCTGCTGAGAGCCGTTTGCGTCGCCGCGACCTGAAGCGGAGTTCGAAGTCGATAACGAAGAAGATCGACGCGACCAAGACCGAACTCGAGAAGCAGATCAGCGACAGCCAGCAGATGAGCCTGATGATGTCGATGCTTGGCGGAAGTTCGTCGATGGACACGACCACGCTCTTGCTGCTTTCGAGCTCGATGGGAAGCAGCAGTAGCAGCAGTTCGGACATGATGTCCAACCCGCTGATGCTGTTGGCCCTCACCGGTTCCCTTGGATCCTAACTAGGAGAACAAGATGACCACGTTCAACATCACCAGTGCACTACTCGCCAAGAGCGCCGTCGGTGCCGATGCCTCGGAAGAGGACCAGAAGAAGGCGATGCTCATCGGAATGATGAGCCCCAACCCAGTGATGGCCTACGTGATGGCCAAGAGCCTTGCTGGCTCCACTGACGAAGAGGATTCCACCGCTGACGACACCAAAGCTACGGATGTCGACATCACGGTTGGCGACGACATTGCGCCAATCATCACTGAAGGAGATAGCAAGATGACAGCCTGTCGCTCGGACACACCCAGCCGAATCCTGGCCATGGCGGACAACATCCGCGATCGCCGCGAACGGGAGGCCAAGCTCGACAAGCTTGAGCTCGCGATCCTCGAAGCCCTCGAAGCCGTGGATCGCGAAGAGAGCGACGACGAAGTTCGCAAGAACGCGACGGTGTGGTCACAGGCACTTGTCGAGGCGGTCACGCACCCGGACACGCTCACCCGGCTGCGCGGTGTTTGCAGCAAGGAAACACCAGCAACAACGCAAGCCGCAACAACGGTCGAGAAGGCACCTCCGAGAGGTCGGTGAGCCAACCCCGCGAAGGACACCAGGCAGCGAGCATGGACCCAGCGCTTGAGTTGATCCTTCGCGAGGAAGCCCTTCCTCAGCCGGTCGCGGTACTGGCTCGCCTTCACCAGGCGGGCCAGTATCCACCCGGGCTACAGGTCATCAGCCAGTTCGGCAAGATCGTGACCGGCCGCGTGACCAGCCCTCTCTTGCGATCCGTTCGCGCAGCCGAACAAGTCGCGAGCCTCAAGGCCGCACGGCCACTTGTTGCAACACACATGCACGCGGCTGGCGATTCGGGGCGTGATGCGTGGAGTCCACGTGCAATCCATGAAGCCGCGGGATCCGGCTGTCTGATTGCGGTCCTGGACTTCGGCTGTGACATCACCAACCCGACCTTCCGCAAACCCGATGGCAGCACACGACTGTCAGCCATTTGGGACCAGCGCGCGAACCAGTCCACGAACGCTCGCCATGGCTACGGCACTGTGTTTCGCAGAGAGCAGATCGATGCCGCGCTAGCAAGTGCTTCGCCACACCAATCCCTCGGCTACCCGAAGCCATCGAGCAACGTCCACGGAACCGCGGTCATGGAAGTGGGGGCAACGATGGCCCCAGCGAGTGACCTCGTTTTCGTTCACCTTGACGCCAACGATACGCATGGCACTGCACACCTCGGAGACTCGGTAAGAGTCGCCGAAGCTCTCGACTTCGTGCGCGAATTGGCCGGTGACAGACCGTGGGTGGCGAACCTGTCCATAGGTAGCAACGGCGGACCCCGCGACGGCACAACCTTGCTCGAGCAAGCGATCGATTCGATCCACGCCCAGAGCCCATTGGCATGTGTCGTCTGCAGCGCTGGCAACTACGGCAACGACTCGATGCACGCGTTCGGCAACGTGAACAAGCAAGCCAGCACGATTGCGTTCGACCTTGATCCCAGCGCGCACGCTCCGGAGATCGAGGTCTGGTACAGTCAATTCGATCAGTTGCGCGTCCGCCTGGAACATGTGGCAACCGGATTGCAGGCAACCTCAAAGCTGGGCGGGCACGCACCGCTGGAGGAGCTTGGCGTTCTCTACCATCGCCGCAAGGATCCGAACAACGGAGACAACCACGTCGACGTGTTCTTGACCCCCAACGCACCGCCAGGTCGCTGGCAGCTCACCCTCGAACCGCTCGAAGTCACCGATGGTCGCTACCACGCATGGATCGAGCGATGCCCCAATCGGTGCGCACGGTTCGTCGCAGCCAACCGCCATGAAGCCACGACGCTAGGCACTCTTGGCGCGTGCCAATCGGCCATCATCGTTGGCGCTATCAACCACGAAAACCACGACAGCGCGCGTGCCGTGTATGCGAGCACCGGGCCTTCGCGGGATGGCCGTGCCAAGCCTGACTTGCTTGCTCGCGGCAATGACATCGCACTGCCTCACACCCAACACGATGGCTTGGTTAGCGGCGCCAGTTTCGCGGCGCCTCAAGTCTCCGCAGCTATGGCGGCTCTCATGTCATTGGGGCTCACCCGCGAGCATGCCCTGCAAACACTCAAGACAACCGGTGCACCAGTGGCAGGATCTGCAGCCATGCGAATCCGCTCGGAGGTCGCCATCACGATCGCTGCACGAAGAGAAGAATCGATGAACGAAGAATCCGCTCAGACCAATCTCCGCACATGGTCCCTGTTGCAGCACGAAGGACAGTGCAACGAGTTCCTGCTGCTTGCTCGTGCAGGGGAATCCGTAGCACAACCAATGCCGCCCAACACCTGGGTGCTCGAACGCGGCCCCGGCCCATGCAATCTCGTGACCGTCTATCCAGCGTCAGAAGCGCTCGACGACCGACGCGTGGCGTTGTTCGACCAACACGGTGCGTTGCAGCGAGGACGCATGCTCGTCAAACCGCGCCTGCCGGCAAGGGTCAAGGCATGAGCTACGTGGAGCCTTCTGCATCCCGTGCTTCACCCTCCGACTCTGAGGCCGCATCAATGCACGAACTGATTTGCCCCGCTTCGATGCTCTCAATCATCGCCTGCAACTTGCACGTCGCTCGGCGGAACCGCGTGTCCGCAGCGGAAGCCTTGATCCCGAGCTGCTCACCAATCTGGTTGAAGCTCATGCCTTCGCGGGTTCGCAGCAACACAACCGTGCGGTCCGCTGGCGCCAAGATCTCAAGTGCAAGGCGTAACACCGCGTGCCGTTCGGCTTGCTGCGTCACGCCTTCAGCCGCAGCGGTCACGGCAAGACTGCGATCCAGGTCTACGACCACGAGCTCCGACATCGGTTGGTCGCGAGCCATGTCCCGACGATGCCGCCGAAAGAAGTCGTTCCGATCGCGAATCGTATTCTCGACGATGACGGTTAGCAGGCGACGCAACTCAGCATCCCGAGCCACGCGAATCCTTGGCCCGTCAGTGCAGAAGCGAAGCAAGGCCTCCTGCACGATGTCGCTGCTATCAAGGCGCGCCCGCAACTGTTGCCCGAGTCGAGCACTAGCCCTTTTTCGAATCCACGGTTCGTGCCGTCGGATCAACTCATCAACAGCGTCGCGCCTGCCCGCATACCAGCTTTCCAGCAATCGGGTGCTCGACAAGTTGTTCGGAGATGTTGGTGGATCATCCTTCACAGCAACGGCACGATACTCGACAGGAGCGGCCGAAAGGGAGATTCGCCGTCACACTGAGGTATGAACTGTCCGGACGACATCCTGGAGGAGTTCATCGGAAGATTCGATGCTGACGCCACCCTCACCGTGGCCGCGTTCGCATCGCAGTTTCCCGATGAGCAACGCGACGCCATCGAACGCCGGTGCTCGAACTACCTGAAGACGCGCGCTGAACTCGTCGCAGCCAGACCACACGCGAGCATGCCGCAGCGCATCGGTCTGTACACGATCGATCGTGTGCTTGGCGTAGGCGGCATGGGGACGGTCTACGCCGCGCGCGACGAGAACGGCACGGACGTCGCGATCAAAGCGCTGCACCCACACTTGGGCATCAGCCAGGTGCAACGCAAACGCCTGCGTCGCGAACACGTCATCGGTTCGGACCTTGTGCACCCGCACCTGGTCGAAGTGATGGATCTAGGCGAGGACAGCAACGGCTTGTTCTTGGTGATGCGGCAAGTGCTCACCGGTTCGTTGGCCGACGAGATCGAAGTGTGCCGCAACAACGGCACGACGATCGGCTTTGACCGGGTGGTTGCGGTCGGCATAGCAATCGGTGAAGCGCTCGCGTGCCTACATCGGAATCAAGTAATCCACCGCGACGTCAAACCGCACAATATCTTGCTCGAAGCAGATGGTTCACCACGCTTGTCGGACTACGGCCTGGCACGGTTGCGCGACAACCTGCACTCGCGCCTTACGACCAGTGGGCAAGCCGTCGGCACCGCTTCGTACATGAGCCCCGAGCAAGCCCTCGCCTTGACGGTGGGGGTCGACCATCGCACGGACATCTACTCGCTCGGCGTTGTGCTCTACGAACTGCTCACGCTGCGAGTCCCATTCGAAGAGTCGAATGTGCGCGACCTGCAGCGACGCATCACTCTGTCGCAGGTTCCACCACCTTCACGGTTCCGAACGGACATCCCTAGCACACTCGAGACGATCTGCTTGAAGGCCATCAGTCAGGCGCCGCGGGATCGCTACCAAACCGCAGCAGATCTGGTCGCCGACCTCAAGCGCTACGAGGCCAACCAACCGATCACGGCCCGTCGCGATGGACCGGCTCGCCGTTTCGCTCGGCGGGTGCGATGGCATTGGCGCACAGCAGCACCACTGGCCGCTATCGCGCTCGTAGTCGCCATCTCGATGCAGTTCGGCCAATCCGAGCAATGCACGGTCACGATCACGTCGCGATCCGCCGGCGACGTGGTTCACGTCCGCCGCATGGATGGCCTTTCAGGACAGTATGGACCACCTGAACGACTCGGGGTCACGCCACTGACGATGCCTCTTGAGGTTGGTGCGGTTCGTTTCGTCGTCGTCGACTCACAAGGCCAGTTCGCCGAACTGTCTCGCCGGCTAACGCCGGGAGAACTGCAACTGACCGCTGCCCCAAGCTCCATTGATGCAGCGCGCAACAACATGGTGACCGTCGCTGCTGGCATGCCGCCGACGAAACCCAACGGCCCCGACACAGAAGCCGACATCCGGCAGGTCGCCGCATTCTTGATGGACACCCACGAGGTGACCAATGGCGAGTACGACGACTTCCTGAAAAAGACCGGCGCACGCCAGCCCGACTGGTGGCCAGCCCAACGTGATGCACGTTGGCGCTCGTTGCCGGTTTGCTGCGTCAACCTCGGCGAAGCCACGGCCTACGCAGAGTGGGCAGGCAAACGACTGCCAACGCTGCGCGAGTGGCAGCTTGCCGCCGCGGGCCCAGCATCTCGACGAGTGCCGTGGAGCGGCGTGATCGGCGATGTCACGAAGAAGGCCAACGTGGGCAAGGTCGCCGCGGCCATTGATGCCCGCGAAAACCACATCCCGCCTTACTACCAACACGCGGCCCCCGTCGGCTCGCACCCACTGGACCGCACCGAGTCAGGCATCTTCGACCTGCTCGGCAATGTCCGGGAGTGGTCCGACTCTGTCACACACGAAGCAAGCGCAACCGGCCCTGTGGCGGACTACGCAGGCGCATGCATTCATGGCTCAGGGTTCATCGGCCCCGCCGAACCCCTGATTCACTTCACCACGTGGCGCGCCCATACCCCAATGGGCAGAACGGATGTTGGATTCCGTTGCGCCAAGAGTCTCAGTCTGCCTTAACTCGCCAGGAGCAATGCAATGACACGAACCCCAAGCAATCTCGAAGTCCAATATGGCTTCAGCATGACCGGAATCACCAAGGCCGCGCGCCGCTTCGAGTCACTCCACGAGTTCAAGACACTGGCGCGAGAGGAGCTCGAAGCCAAGTTCACCAACGCCGAGTGGGACCTCCGGATCGCAAGCCCGTTCGAGTATGGCCTGGTGCACAACGCGGAGACGGGCAACATCGACGATGGCGACCTGCAGAACTGGCTTAACGTGGCCATGGCCGAGTCCGGGATCGAGCTCGAAGCGTCGGTACTGGATGAAACAGCGTGCCGGTACGATCGCGCCGGCTGCTGGTGGAAGATCCGGAGCTTCCTGCTGGACGAATGCGACAAGGCGGGTGAAACCCAACCCTACACCGCCTCCCAAGCAGCCCGCCAATTCGTCGAGCAGCACAACTCCAATGATGGCTCGCGCGAGCCACGCAACCCGCTCGGCGCCAAGGTTTCGCGCACCACCGCGCGAGAACTAGAGCAGCTGCACTACCGACTGACTGTGCAATGGCCTGACTGCCCCGACAGGAATGACCCGCGCGACGACAGCGGTTCAGCGCCGACCGCGTAGCAAGCGGAAGTGCCCCCGGCGACGGCGTTCCGCGTCCGGCCATTGCCGAGAGTCGTCTGTCGCTGCTCCCTGATGGTCGCGTGCACGACCCATGGGGTGATGGAACCGCAGGTGTTGTTGGCGTTGGTGCACGAATCCAATTCTCGGGGCCGCGACCGTCGCGTCGGTGCCACCGAGTCCACCTGTCGGGCAGAACGGTGCGTGGATCGGATTAGCTGGCGGTGCCAAGCAGCGGCAACCGCACGACAACGGCCGTCCCTTGACCGGGTGCACTGGTAACTTCGACGGCTCCGTTCGCGGCGGCAACGATGTCGTGGACGCTGGCTAGCCCCAAACCGGTGCCCGTCGCTTTGGTCGTATGGAACGGTTCGAAGGCGCGCCGGATCTGATCCTCCCGCATGCCAACGCCACGATCGCGCACTTCGAGGCGAACTACGTCGCCGACGGACGGATCGACCTCGACCACCAGCTTCACTTCGCCGCCATCCGGCATCGCCTCGGCCGCGTTGGCCACCAGGTTGACCAGGATCTGCTCCAAGTCCGTTCCCGACACCGCAACGACGGCTGAACATGCCGAGACCTTCACAGTCACCGCGGGCCCGGCAACCTGCCCCAACAACGGCCCCAAGCGCACTGCGACCTCGCCAAGATCGACTGGCTCATCCGCGACAACGCGACCGTCGGACGACACGAAGGCCAACAGTTGGCGCATCCAACTGGATGCGGTGTCGACGGCTGTGACAATGCCCTGCACGTCCTGGTTACCGGCAGGCAGTCCCGAGTTCATGCGCAGCAACTCAGCGCAACCGCGGACGGCGGTCATCATTCCATTGATGTCATGCACGAGTTGCGTGGTGCGCTGACCGATCGTGGCAAGGCGCTCCAATCGCTGCCGAGCATTGCCGGTATGTGCGACCGGAGAGCTGGCCGAACGGCGATCGTGCCAGACGACCGCGACGAGACTGGGGTCGTCCGCGATACCTGCCAGAGAAGTCAGGGATACATCTACAGGCACCGCGCAACCGTTCGCATCGAGATGCGTCCAATCAAACCGGTGGAACCCGACCACGCTGACGAGGGCCATGATCTCGGCGGCCTTGTCGCGGGACCGCCGTCCGTCAGGCTGCCGCTCGGGCGACAATGCCGCCGGGTGCAGATCGCGAGACAAGAAGTCTTGCTTGCTCGGATAGTCGAGCAAACGCGCCGACGCGTGGTTGCCGTCCACAAACTGGTCGCCGCGCATGATCAGGAGCGGGTCCGCAGCCTCATCGAACACAGATTGGTAAACATCCGGCTGCAGCACCGGATCGGAGCAGTCATCATCCATCATCATTGCAAAAAGCGGCGATGCGTTTCCTGGGCGCCTCGCCACGCACTAGGAGACAGCCGCGACAAAAGCAGCCAACGGAATCGGCGGGAAGACACGTTTGCGACCAACGGCACCGGCACCGTAGTGCTCAATGCACGGACACAGCGTGCAGTTCGACGATCGCCTGCCCCCAGCTTGCTGGCGCGGCGAACTGCTGCAACGTCTGCGTTTTGAGGTTGCCGAGATAGAACTGGCCGTCGTGCATCACGAGCAGCTGTTCGCCGTCCGGCGAACGGCACACTGCGCCGAGCTTGGTGACGCCGGTCCTCGGGAACTTCGGTACGGCGCCTTTGTGATCGAGGAACGCGTAGGCCAGATCCTGCTCCGCGCCCCAAGCGCCGATCGGCGACTGTTCGAAACCTTCGCGCAGATACTCGGGCACGTCGACCTTCGCGACAGTTGGCGTCGGCTGATGCGCGTCGCTCGGTTCGCGCAGCATCTCCTTGCCGGTCGCAATCTCGATCGTCACCCACTGCGTGTCGCGATGCCATTCGAATGCGGCCAGATCATCGTGCTCGCCGAGTGGCACGCGCTCCGTGTAGCGCAGCATCGGACCATTGAGTTCGGTGTGCATCGCTGTTGGGATCACGCCGATGCCCGAGCCACCGCGCGCTTGCATACGCACCCGCAGTTTGCGCTCATCCCCCTTCTGCAGGTTCCAGATGCGCAACTCGCGATAGACGATCCCTGGCTTGCCGAAGTCGAGCGAGTGCACGCGCTTGCCGGCAGCATCGACGAAGCCACCATAGGTCACGGCAAACCGACCACCGTCCCAATGCACGTAGGCACGTTCGCGTTTGCCTACCGCGATCTTGTCGTAGCGGCGTACGATCTCGTTCTTGCTGGCATCGAAGCGGGCGAGTTGGCCATCGACAACAACCAACCAATCGTTGTCGAGTTGGCGTAGCAGGCGAATCGGCGGTGTGCGTTCCGTGCGGGCGCCAGTCTTGAGGTCGAAGAGGCACTGCCCTTCGGAGGTGTTGAGGAACGTCTGCGAGCCGCAGCGACCAAACGCGTGCGCCTGCTTGATGTGCAGTAACTCCTTGACCGTGAACGTCGCGTAATCGACGCGCAACAGTTTGACTGCATAGCCGCGTTCGTTGCTCGGCACCTGCCAACGCAACACGTCGGGCGAATCAAGCAACGGCGTCACGTTCCAATGGCTGCGGCCGAGAACGCGGCGACGCACTGCCGCCTCCTTCTTGCGATTGGGATCGATCTCCCACAGCGTGATCTGCATGTCGCTCCAGTCCTTGCGCGGCGCCGGGCCGCGTTCGCGCAAGTACGCGACGAAGGCAACCGCCGGCGGCGCATCGGCGAGTGGCAATGCCGAAACCGGCAGCGTGTCGGGGTCCTCTTGCTGCGCTGTTGCCGGCGTTGCGAACAAGAGCAAAGACAGGGGCAGAGCCGCACCCGTGATGCGTTGGATCATGGAACTTGGGGGCTTCGCGGTAGCCACGTAGCTGACGAAGAAGCCCACACACGCTATTCGAGTGACGGTTTGTGCAGCACTTCTCGCACTTCTTCGCGGACCTTCACGCGGCTGTTGCGCCGCTGCGATGGCGCTCTCAGGCACCCCCAATGGAGGGCCCCTCTTTTTCCTTCAGAGCCGTCGAAACGCTTTCCGAAGCCCTTTCATGGCAGGAGTTTCTGCCACGCAACAGGGAAGAAGAGCAACTGGGATGAAGCGCACACTCATAGAGGTGTTCTGTGGCCTCGCGGCCTTGGTCTTGATGGTAAGTTTCCATCACCAAATCGCGCGGCTCGAGGTGCAACAGAGCGACGTCAGCGCACTCGAACAAAAGTTCGAAGCTGCCGTAGCCAACAGCAACAACGATGGCGAGGAACTAGCGTCCTTGCGGGCACAGATTCTTGCCGAGACCGAGGCACGCATGCAGTCGCTCGAGCGACAGCTGAAGCTTGCAGCCGCCGGCTCGGACCAGGCCGAGGTCATTGCCGACGAACTCGAGCAGGCGCAACGCGACGTCAAGACGTTCCGCACGGAACTGTCTACGGACTTCGAACGCACCAAGGCTCTCGTCGATGCCTACATCAGCGAGATCCGCAGCAAGGAACAGAACGCTGCGATGCGTATGTCGCAGACGCAAGGTCAGATCGCCTCGCTTGCGAGCACGATCTACCAAGACCACGGCGAGCTGACGCGCAAGATGCTGTTGCCGACCGTGCAACTCAACGGTGACGACACCGTGGGTTCTGGCACGATCGTGTTCTCCGGCCCCAACAAGAAGAACAAGGGGATCACCGAGACCTACGTGCTGACGTCCTACCACGTCGTGCGCAACATCCTCGCCGATACGCCGCGAGCCAAGCACGTCGGCTTCGACGTGACGATCTACCTGCCAGACGAGAAGCTGATCGTGAAGGGCCGCATGGTCGCCAGCGAACCGCAGATCGATGCCGCTCTCGTGCAACTCGAGACCGAACGACAACTGCCGAACGTCGCCAACGTGCTGCCGCGCAACGAGACCAACCAAGTCCGTGTCTGGGATCCGGTCTGCGCCGTCGGCTGCCCGCTCGGCAACGACCCGGTGCCTAGCAAGGGTGAGGTCAGCTCGCTGTCCAACGAGCTCAACGGCGCCAACTACTGGATGGTCAACGCGCCGACCTACTTCGGCAACTCGGGTGGCGGCATCTACCGCGCCGACACTCGTCAGCTAATCGGAGTGTTCTCGAAGATCTACACGCATGGCAAGGGCCAGCCGGTCGTCGTGCCGCACATGGGTCTGTGCACGCCGATGGACCTGATCTACAAGTGGCTCGGCGACGAGAAGATGGACCACCTGCTGCGCAGCAGTTCTGTGGATCGCATCGACCTGAGCCAGTTAGCTGCCCCACCTAAATAGGTGGGGTCAGCCGCTGCCCCGCCTAAGTAGGGGCGCCAACCCGTGGGTAACTGCTGAGATTCCCTTAGCGGTGTAGCCGAGTCCCACGGATTCCTCATCGAGTGACCGCACTGGCCGGTCACCTGGCTGGGCCCCGCCTGTCCGTATGACGTTGCCGTAGGCGCCATACAAGACATTCCTGCATCGCAGGTTGTGCTTGCCGCAGGGGCATGAGTCGCGACGCCCCCCCCCCGACCAACAACCCTGCCAGGGAATCCCCGCAGGTTGGCAAGCCGCAATCGTGCCGGGCATTTCCGTCAAGGGAATCGCCGCATTCAGCCGATCCATTCGCCAGCAATGTCCAGAGAGGTGGCCATTGCGCAGAACTCGTTCCCCCCAGGACAACGAACCATGAGCAGATTCCCCCAATTGCTGGCCGCTAGCTTCCTACTGGCCTCTTTCGCGACAGCGCAGAATCCCGATGTTGCCAAGGAGCTCAAAGAGCTGCGCGAACGCATCGATGAGATTGAGGAGATGCAGTTCGAGAACAGCGAACGCATCGGCGATCGCGCCCTCGTGCAAGCCTTCTCGGCCCGGTCCTTCGACCTGGGTGGACACGTCACGTCCTTGTTCACAGCGATGGACGGCGAAGCCAGCAATGCAGCTGGTCACCTCGTCTCGCTCGTCGAACTGTTCGTCAAAGCGGACCTCGACGACGACTGGTCGCTGTTTGCATCGCCAGGCTTCTACCAGTTCAACGGTGGACTGCTCGACAGCCCGCTGACGCCGACGACGGCTGGCGACCCTACGTTCACGGCCGACACCGCCGCTGTCGAGAACCTGTTCGTCTCGCGCATCTACGGTGAGTGGAAGCCGAACGATGCCTTCCGCGTACAAGGCGGTATCGTCGGCTCGCCGCACGGCACGACCAACCGCGAGTACTTCATCCCGGCGCGCACGATCGCAGCCAACCCGATGAGCACGCGCGTGTTCCTCGCCAACCAGCTCTTCCCGCAGAACCTGCGCGGCCTCAAGGCCTCGGGCAAGTTCACAGTCGGTGAGTCCGACTGGATCGAGTACGACGTCTACTACGGCGGCCAGACCGACATCGCCGGTGGCGGTGACGACCCGCTCTACGGCGGCCGTGCCGGCTACACATTCGGCGACCTCGGCCTGACGGTCGCAGCCAACGTCGGCCGCGGCACGCGTCAAGGCGCTGCCACCCCGACGACCAACGCAGCGGTGCTGCAGTCGCCGTTCACGGCATCGTACTTCTCGACTCGCGACTACCAGTTCGCTGGCCTCGACATCGACTGGCGCAAGGGCGCATTCATCTTCAAGGGAGAAGCGTACGTCAGCAGTGAAGCCGGCCTCGCCGATCAGCGCGCGCTGTCGGCCGAAACGACCTACTACGTGCACCCGCAGTGGGGCCTGAGCTACCGCTACGACTTCTACGACGCGGGCGGCGACATCCTGCCGATCCCGTTGCTTGTCGACCTTGGCCACGCCACCGAACACGTCGTCGGCATCGCCTACAACCCGCACCCGTCGGTGCGCCTCCGTCTCGACCTGCACCACACGAGTCTGCCTAACACGCCGAACGAAGTGCAATTCGTCAACTTCAGCTGGTCGCTCAGCTTCTAACCACAACGAACACAAGGAGAGATCCAATGATCAAACTTGCCATCTTGGGTTCGCTTGCGCTCCTCGCCGCGCAACCAGTCAATACTCAAGCGAAGAAGACGGAGTCCTACGCCGTCATCATCAACACCAAGAACCCGTGCAACGACACGGGCACGGCCGCCCAGTCCACCATCAAGAAGCTGTTCTTGAAGCAGATGTCGAAGTGGAAGGACGGCACCGACGCCAAACCTTACGGCCGCAAGCAGGGTAGCCCCGAAGAGAGCGCGTTCATCAAGACCGTTCTCGGCATGGGCGACTCCGAAGTCGCGCGCCACTGGCTCAAGATGAAGAACTTGGACGGCACGACTCCGCCCAAGGGAGTCAGATCAGATCGCATGCTGCTGAAGTACGTCGAGAAGCACAAGGGTGGCTTCGGCGTCGTCAAACTCAGTTCTGCGAAGAACGCCAAGGGGATCAAGATCCTCTACACCTTCTAGCTCGAAGGAGCACCCGAGGAGAGCGGAGTGAAGATTCGGACGAAGTTGTTCCTGGCCCTCGCAATGGGCCTTGTGTTCCAGCTGATGCAACTGCTGGCCACGGATCACTACATCAACCGCATGACAGCTGCGGCCTCGCAGCTGCATGCAGCGGTGACGGCCAGCCAAGCTTGCCAGGCCGCCGAAGAATCTTGCCGTTCTGCTCGCTCCTCCCTCAACGCACTCGTCGATGCCGAAGACCAGTCCGAGACACTCTCGGTCGCGCGCGTCTACATCGACGACATGCAAGAGAACCTCGCTGGACTGCTCGAGGTTCGCGCTGCGCTCGGAGAAGACGAAGCCAGCAACATCGACCTCACACCGCGCGACGAAGCGATCAAGGAGATCGACCGTTGCGCCACTGCCATCTCCGCCAACGACGAGGACGGCATCGAGGAGCACTCGATGTTTGCCGAAGATGCTCTCGGCACCCTCGCCGAATCGCTCGCCAAGTTCAGCGTCGCAGCAAGCGCTGCCATGCGAACGGCTGCTGACGACGAACGCGCCGTGCGCGGACTACCAACGCAAGCCGGCTTCACGGTGTTTGGCATCACGGTAGCCTTGCTGTTCTGGTACGCAATCTACGTCTCCCGCCGCTTCGTTCGCCCGATCTCTGAGGTCGCACAGCACGTCCACGTGCTCGCGGAGGCCAAGGATCTGCGAATGGAGATCCCAGTCACCAGCAAGGACGAGCTTGGCAGCCTGGCCATGGCAGTCAACAGTTTGACGACAGAGTTCCGCGACGCACTGTCCGCGGTCGTCGGCTCCGCGCGCCACATGGAGTCCCAAAGCGACGCCCTACGCCACAACTGCACGGCGATCGCCGACTCCTCGACCGACCAATCACGCGCCCTCAGTGATCTCACTGGTCACCTCGACTCTGTCAGTGGCGAGATTGGCCGCACGGTCGAAGGCACGACGAGCGCCCGCAACCTGGCAGCCGAATCGCGCGACAAGACACGCTCGAGCTGGAGTCAGATGCAGGACCTGACCCAGGCCATGCAGGAGATCGGGGATGCAAGCGCCGAAGCCCGCAAGGTCGCAACCGTCATCGACGACATCGCGTTCCAGACCAACCTGTTGGCACTCAACGCCGCCGTCGAAGCTGCTCGTGCCGGTGAAGCAGGCAAGGGCTTTGCCATCGTTGCCGAGGAAGTTGGCAACCTGGCACAACGCAGTGCGGATTCGGCACGCAACTCGGCAGAGATCATCATGCGCTCGCACGAGCGTGCGCAGGCTGGCCTCAACATGGCCGAATCGCTAGCAACGACTTTGCAGGAAGTGATGGGCACAGTCGAACAAGTCGACGGCCACCTGCAGACCATCAGCGATATCGCAGACAAGCAAGTCGGCGATCTCCGTGGACTCACCGGCAGCTTGTCGGAAGTCGACGTCGGCATTCAGAAGGGCGCAACCGGTGCCCACGAGTTGGCGACTGCCGCTTCGAACACCTCGGAACACTCCGTAGTTCTGAGAGCCCTCGTCGAGCGATTCCGGCTCGAAGAGTAGTTTCCCCTACCTGTCGAGAATCGCGGCTGGGCCAATGCGCCGATCGCATCGACCGTTGGCGACCACCGTACAGCTCCTTAATAGGGAGCCCGATACGATGATGTGCCTTGTTGGAGAGGACATCCATGTCGTTGACTTGGAAGCTAATTCTCGGCTTCCTGTTTGCGCTAGTGCTACAGGTCAGCCAGATGCTGATCAGCGGCTACTTCACATCCAAATTGCAGGACGCGACGCAGCAGGTCTCTTCGTCGCTGCAGGCCAACCTCGCAGTTCAGAACAGCATCGACGCCGTGCGTCTGCTGCAGAACCGCATCACTGAGGATCTCGGCCCAGCGAACGCCAATATCGATCTGGCCGTCTACAAGGTCTATGTCGAAGAGGCCTGCCGCCAGGCGGAGTCCTTCGCCGAAGCGCTCGCCAACACCCCCAACCCTGCTGCTGCCCCGGTCGCCAAGCAGGTAGCGTCGCTCGCCCAAGGCATGAAGGACCTGGAAGCCCAGCCACAAGCGGCACTGAGTGACGAGGTCCAGTTCTTCGAAGACACGGTTCGCGACCTCGAACAAGCGCTCCTGGGGGCACAACTCGAGATCAAGGCTCTCGCGATCGCAGGCGTCGAACTCGAACGTGAAGTGTCGGGCCTACCCGTGCGCGCGGGCCTCGTCATCACATTGGGCGGCGTCGTACTGATGGCGGCGTTCGTTGCGTGGTTCTCGCGGCAACTCGTCATTCCAATCGAGCGGGCCTGGGCGGAACTCGAACAGCGCGTCGCCTCACGGACGGCAGAGCTGGCCACGTCGGTAGAGAATCTCGAAGAGCAGATCACCGAACGGAAACGCGTCGAAGGTCAGAAAGAGGAGCTCAACCGCCAACTCGTCGATGCGTCACGTCGCGCCGGCATGGCAGAACTCGCTACCGGCGTCCTGCACAACGTCGGCAACGTGCTCAACAGCGTCAACACGTCGAGCACCTTGTTGCTGGATGGGCTACGCAAGAGCAAGGTCGACGGCCTGAAACGTGCCCTCGTCCTGATCGGCGACCATGAAGAGGACCTCGCGTCGTTCATCACCGAGTCCGAACAAGGCCAGATGCTGCCGAAGTATCTCGGCCAACTCTCCAACCACCTGAGCAACGAGCGTGATGCGCTGGTCGCCGAAGCCAACGATCTCTCGACGCGCGTGACGCACATGATGGAGATCGTTAGCCGCCAGCAGAGCTACGCGTGTGTCTCCAACTCGCTGACGACGATGCATCTGTCGTCGATCATCGACGATGTCTTGAGCATGCACATGGCGTCGTTCGCCGATTGCGATGTAACAGTCGAGAAGTCGTTCAACTTCGACGAAGCCCTGCCCCTGGATCGCTCCCGCGTGATGCAGATCTTCATGAACCTGGTCGGCAATGCCAGGCGCGCGATCAAGGACACCAACCGCGGCAGTGGCACACTGCGCATCAGCCTCGACCAGCAAGGCGACGACCGCATTCGGGTGAGCATTGTCGACGACGGCGTCGGCATCTCACACGAAGGCTTGACCAAGATCTTCAACCACGGCTTCACGACCAAGAGTGATGGCCACGGGTTCGGTTTGCATCACAGCGCCAACGCCGCGTCCGAAATGGGCGGCAAGCTTTGGGCGGAGAGTGATGGAGTCGGCCTCGGGGCGACGTTCTTACTCGAACTGCCACTGCAACCTGATCACGCGGCAACCTCGCCCGACGCCGCGCAACCAGAACTCGCCCAACCCAGCCTCCAAGGAGCAGAGTCGTGACCGATCAACCACAGCTCAACCGTCGCATCCTCGTCATCGACGACAACGAGGCGATCCACGCCGACTTCTGCAAGGTCCTGACCCCAGCAACAGCCGTCTCCGACGATCTGCTGGCGACCGAAGCCGCGCTGTTCGGGGATGCAGCGCCCAAGGGCGATCACGTCGAGTTCGATGTCACGTGCGCCAGCCAGGGCGAAGAGGGTTACCACCTCGTTCGCAAGGCGGCCGCAGAAGGCAAGCCGTACGCAATGGCCTTCGTCGACATGCGCATGCCGCCGGGCTGGGATGGGCTCGAAACGATCTCGCGTATCTGGGCGGAGTATCCGGACATCGAGATGGTCATCTGCACGGCCTTCAGTGACTACTCGTGGGAGCAGACGCTCGATCGCCTGGGTCGCACCGACCGGTTGTTGATCGTCAAGAAGCCATTCGACCCCGTCGAGGTCTTGCAGGTCGCAAGCGCTCTGACGCACAAGTGGAACCTGCAACAACAAGCGGCGCAGCGCGTCGAAGACCTCAGCCGCCTGGTCTCGGAGCGCACAAAGGATCTCGAACGAGCACGCAACGAGATGGTCGAGCTCAACGGCGAGTTGATTACCGCTCGCGACGCTGCCGAGGCCGCCAACTCCTCAAAGTCGATGTTCCTGGCCAACATCAGCCACGAACTGCGCACTCCGATGACAGCGATTGTCGGCTTCGCCGACGAAGTACACGATCGCCTCAACGGCCGCAATGCGTTCGAGGAGGAGACCAAGGCACTCGAGACGATCCGTCGCAACGCCCGGCACATGATCGGGATCATCGGGGACCTGCTCGACGTCTCGAAGCTGGAGGCCGGCAAGCTCAGCGCGGAACGCATCCCGTGCGAGCCACTTCACATTGCCAACGAAGTCATCGAGATGCTGCTGCCCAAGGCATTGGACAAGGGCTTGCAACTGCAGCTCAACTTCAAGACCGCCGTGCCGACGCGGATCGAGAGCGACCCCCTGCGCCTACGGCAGATCCTGCTCAACCTCGTCGACAATGCCATCAAGTTCACAGCAGAAGGATCCGTGACCTTGACCATATGGCTCGAGCAGCTTGGGGCCATCACCGATAACTCACAGCTGTTTGTCTCGGTCAAGGACTCGGGCACGGGGATGACTTCCGAGACCTTGCAGCGACTGTTCACGCCATTCGAACAGGCTGACGTCTCAACAACTCGCAAGTTTGGCGGGACAGGCCTCGGCCTCGCAATCTCACGCCAACTCGCACAACTGCTTGGCGGCGACATCCAGGTCGACAGCCAAGACGGCGAAGGCTCCACCTTCCTCGTTTCTGTCGCAACCGGTCCGCTGACGACGGCACGCATGGTCACCCACCCGAGCCAGCTAAGCTCGCTGACAACCGAAGCGCCAAGCCCCGTGGCCATTGAAGCACCGGACACCCGCGTGCTACTCGTCGAAGACGGCTTGGATAACCAGCGACTGATCAAGACGATGCTCAAGCGCGCCAAGTGCACGGTAGAGTCAGCCAACAACGGCGCCGAGTGCCTCGACCGCATGGCTGCAGAAGACGCCAACTTCGATGTCATCCTGATGGATCTGCAGATGCCGGTCATGGACGGGCTGACCGCCACGCGTCACCTGCGCAAGGACGGCGCAACGCTACCGATCATCGCCCTGACCGCGTGTTCGTCGCCCTCCGATGAGGCCAACGCACTCGAAGCTGGCTGCGACGCGTTCTTGACCAAGCCAATCAACAGAGGCCACTTGATCCAGACCATCGCGTCCATCACGAAGGACGCAGGCTGCCCCACCTAAGAGGAAGAGTAGGCGGCAAACCGACGTAGCCTGAGCGCGCCAGTCGCTGCGCGGATCCGCAAGCGGAGGGCTTCAGCAGGGAGCTTCCTTGGCAACCGATGGATGCGCTTGTGGCCGATGCAACTGCCGGAACCGATCGTGTGCCACTTGCCGTCCGTGCGCGCATCGAGTTCGTAACGACGCACGCGCTCGCCATGCCGGACGTCCTCCTGCAACACAACGACATCAACGGTTGCAGACTCAGGCAACGGCAACGCAACCGTCTTGCCGGCGACATCCGTCTTCTCCGCGAGCACCGTTGCGAACAGGTCCTGCACGGCCACGCCGAACTCCTTGAGTCGCTGCACATCCGGATCAGGCAACAACCCACGATCATCGGGAGTGATCCCGAGAATGAGTGTCGAGTTGTGCCCCACCGACCGGCAGTACATGTCGACCAACTTCGGCAGCGGATATAGCAGACGTTCGTCGCCAGGTTCCCAGAACCACTCGTGGCCGCCGTGACCGCGCAACGGGGCATCCGACATCGCCGGTAGCCAATAGGTTCCGTCCGGGTCACCGTGCTTGAGCAACGAGAAACCGTTCTTCGCAATCTCGGCGCGGGCGCTTTCGCCAGCACCGGTCACTGGATACGGAAAGCTCGCCCAACACGGATACGGCACCGTTCCGGATTCGGAGCCACCCCACCGGGCATCGGCGCGTTCCAGGTTGTGATAGAAGACCGCGTCGGGTTGGTGCTTCGCCACGATCGACAGCAAGTCCGGACCACCCTGCTTTGGGCCGTGGGCACCGCCATCGAACCAGAACTCAAACCACGGCCCGTAGCGCGTGCAGATCTCTTCGACCTCACGTTCGATCAAACGATTGTAGGCGTCCTGCGTGATCGTGCTGCGCTCGGTCACCTTGAAGTCGAAGACACCGAGTTGGGAGTTCCATCGCGTGCCCATGTAGATGCCCGGCAAGATGTCGTGCTTGACGCACGCACGGTGAAACTCGGCGACGATATCGCGCTTGCCGCCGCCCCACTTGACCGCCTTGAGGCAGTACGGATTGGCGTCTGACTGCCACAACCGAAAGCCCGTCTCGTGCGACGCAGTCAGGATCGCAAAACGCGCGCCCGCCGCCTTGGCCGCAACGACCCACTGTTCGCAGTCCAGCTGCTTTGGTTGGAACTGATCGACGTCGCGAATCGAAGTAACACGATTCTTCCGCTGGTTGTAGCGGCCTTCGCCGCACGTGTGCAGGTCATAGTGGATGACGACGCCCAGTTCGGCTTCTTGCCATCGCAACTGCGTCGCAGTCGGCAAGGGTCGCTTCGTCGCGCTTGACACCTGTGCCTGCAGCGACACGGCAACGATCCCGACAGCACCTAGAAGTCTGAGCAAGCCTGCAGCCATCGCGGCAGGTTACCGGACTGTCAGGCCAACCGACAATCAGAGCGCGGGTTCGGTCGCGATCACTTCGACGTTGTTGCCGGTAATGCTCGCCGTCTCGAGCAACATCACCGTTTCGCCGGCTGCGATAGCTGAGCACGACGAACCGCACTGCACGGTCGCCTCGCCGCTGAGCACGGTCAACGTCGCAAACGAACCACGTGGTGTCAGGTCCGTGCGGCCATTGACCGTCGCGCGTGCCAACCGGAAGCAATCACCGTCGACGTACGTGTCCCAACCATCAAAGCTCCGCACGGGCTCACACGGCGCAACCGCCAGAACGTCCTTGGCCGCTTCGCGCGCAGCTTGAATGTGCAGTTCGCGTGCCGGCTTGCGATCCCAGTCGTAGATGCGATAGGTCGCATCACTGCTCTGCTGGACCTCAAAGATCGACACACCGGCGCCAACGGCGTGAATCGTGCCCGCTTCGATCAACCACGTTTCGCCGGCGCGCGCCGGCACACTGCGCAACAGACCAATGATCTCTTCCGGCGTCGCACCAGCCTCGATCGTCTCGAACAGGAGCTCCGGGGTGACCCCGTCAATCAGTCCGATGTAGAGCTGTGCTCCAGGCGCCGCATCGATGACATGCCACGCTTCGGTCTTGCCACGCACGAGGCCGTGCTTCTGGGCAATCGCATCGTCAGGGTGAACCTGTACGGACAACACTTGTTCCGCGTCGAGGAACTTGACCAACAAGGGGAAGTCGTCGGCGCGCGGTAAGCCGCGAACTTCTCCGTATTCGTCAAGCCACTCATCCAGACCACGACCGTCGCTCACCGGCGTCACCGAGCCCGGGTAGCCACTGGCAAGCCACCACTCCCCAACATCCTGGCTTGCATCCCAACCGAAGCGGGTGCCAATGCGACGACCGCCCCACGGACGGGCGACGGACAGTCTTTCGAGGGGGAGGAACGGCGTAGTTGCTGCAATCGGTGCGGTAGCCATCACCGAATTCATCGACATCGCTACGCAGTCTTCTGTGACGAATCCCGGACCTAGGGTAGTGCTGGCCCTAACTGGTGGAATCAGCAGAACCAAAGCCGTTTCCGATGGGTTCTCACTACGAATTCCAAGGGAAAACTACCTGCCCACAGAAGCCGTCTCCGAGCGAGTGTTGCATCACACAACAGCGCTCTGGCCGCAGTTCGTCGATGACACCGATACCACCTGCCGGCATTAGCAATTGCCCTAAACGGGGCGGCCAATCCCTTACGAACTGCCGCCTATGGCTCCGCTGGAGACTCCTGAAGATCGCGAATGACAGTTGTCGATGGCGCAGGCAAGAGGAGAGCCCATGTCGAAGAACTCACTACAACGCAAACTGATCACGTTCAGCCTGGTTTGTGGCTGCCTGCCACTTGCCCTATTGCAAATCCTGAACGCCAATAATGGGAGTCAGTCACTGCGCGAAACGAGTGAGGCAGCAGACAGCGCACTTGCAACTGCAGCAACCGAACGCGTCACGGCCCTGCGGGACACGGTGCGCCACGCAGTCGAGGACTATGCGAATGGTGTCAACGTCGACTTGCAGATCCTGGCTGCCGCGCCTTACACAAGCGCAGCACTCGAAGTGTTCACCAAGACCTTCGCCAAGCACCTTGAGCAAGTCGGTGGCGCCGAAGGCAACACGGAGAAGTGGCGCAGCGAACTAGGCGCCTACTACTCGAGTCAGTTCGGCGCGCAATACCGCGAACAGAACCCGCAAGCCGACAGCCCGGATGGCACGTGGCTGGCTGGCCTTGAGCCAACTGGTCTCGCTCTGCAGCACGCCTTCATCGCCGCCAACAAGCATCCTCTCGGCGAGAAGCACTTGCTCGACATGCCGCTCGCAGAAACGGACTACGGCAAGGCTCACGTAACCTACCAACCGGCCTTCCGCGGCCTCGTCGAACAGGCTGGCTACTACGACGTCTTCCTCGTCGACCTCGACGGTTACATCGTCTACTCGGTCTTCAAGGAACTGGACTACGCCACGTCGATGCGCACGGGAGTATTCAACAAGACGGGGCTCGCCCAAGTATCCATGGCTGCTTTGACGATTCCGCGCGGCGAGATCACGACGACGGACTTTGCCTGCTACGCACCTTCATACGAAGCACCGGCAGCATTCGCTGCCACGCCCGTCTTCAAGGGTGAGGAGAGAATTGGCGCCATTGTCGTGCAGCTGCCACTCGACCGCATCAGTCAGGTCACCGGCATGCTGAGTGGCCTCGGCGAAACGGGCGAAGCCTACCTCGTCGGCCCCGACAACTTGATGCGCAGCGACGCCAAGCAGGACCTGGATTTCCACAGTGTCGCGGCGAGCTTCGCCAACCCTAGCAAGGGTCGAGTCGACACCGAAGCCGTGCAACGCGCTCTCGGCGGCGAAGTGTTTGCCGCGACGACCACGAACTACAGCGACACGAAAGTCGTCGGCGCCTACACACCCGTGCAGTTCTTCGAACGCAAGTTCGCGCTGTGCGTGGAGCAGAATCACAGTGAAGCCAGCGCCGCCGCGGTCGCCTTGACACAGGCCGGAGAAGAACGCTTGTCGAGCTTCCTCTGGTTGTGTGGTTCCCTGCTCGTCCTGGTTTCGATCGGGGTCGCGGTTGCCGGTGTATGGCTGGCCAAGCGCCTGTCGACCCCGGCGCGAGACGGCGCCATGATCCTCGAGGCCGTTGCGGAGGGCGATCTACGCAAGCGCATCGTGGTCAAGGGGAACGACGAATTGGCGCGCATGGGCGCATCGCTCAACACCGCGCTCGATTCGATCGGCGCGCTGGTTGCCAGTGCCCAGCGAGGCGTCGCCGACATCAACTCCGGCGCAAGCGACGTGTTCTCGACCAGCAACTCGCTGGCGGAGTGCGCCAGCCTGACTGCGGCGAGTCTGCAGCAAATGCGCGCGATGCTGCAAGAGCTCGAAGACCTCAGCTCCAACTGTGGTGACCGTTCGGCCGAAGCCAACCGCCTCGCCCAGAACTCGCAGGAGTCGGTCGCCATCGGTCGCAAGCACACGGACGAGATGGCGGCAGCGATGCACGAAGCTCAGGAAGCTGCCGGCAGCGTCGGCAAGATCCTCGAGACGATCGACAACATCGCGTTCCAGACCAACCTGCTGGCGCTCAACGCAGCGGTCGAAGCTGCACGAGCTGGCGAAGCCGGCAAGGGCTTCGCGGTTGTCGCCGACGAGGTGCGCAGCCTGGCCCACCGTTGCACGGTTGCCGCGCGAGAAACCAGCGAGCGAATCAACGAGTCGACCGAGCGCACCAACGCCGGCGCAGCGGCAGCCAAGCTCGTCCAGGAATCGTTCGAGAACATCCTGTCCTCGTCCGAGCAAGTTGCGAACCTCAACGCCGAGGTGCTCGACCTGATCCAGCAAGCGAATACCAACCTCGTATCCGCCAACTCCGCTGCCTCAGAGATCGACCAACTGACGCAACAGAACGCCAGCGCCGCCGAAGAGCTGACCGCCTCGGCAGCCTCGAGCCGCTCGCGCGCTCAGACCATCGCCGAGTCGCTGACGGGCTTCCAGGTCAACAGCGAAACCAAGGTCGACTAGCGGCGCAGCTAGCGACCGCCCTACTTGGGCGGTTGCGGCTGCACAACCGGCAACGCGAGCTTCATCCACTTCGGGTCGAATAGCGGCCCGAACTTCGGATTGACCTTCTTGCCCACGCGCGCGACTTCGAAGGCCGTGCAGCCCACCAAGAACTGGTGGATGCCGTCCTTGCCAAGGTTGCGCCGCCGCAACGCCGCGACGTTGTGGATGCGCACATCCTGCAGCATCTCCTTCACGTCCTTGGGCGTGACCTTCTCGCCGACGAAGGCCTTCTCGATGCAGATGCGCGCGAACTCGGCCTCGTTCTTGGGATCCTGCACCCAGACTACCGCGTCCATCCACCCCTGCAGCATCGCCACAACATGCTTCTGCGGCATCTTGGCGAGACGCTCGCGCATCACCACGATGCACTCGGGCATGACCCCAGGGAAGTCGGCGGTGGTGCCGACCACGCGCGCCGCGCTCTTGCCGAGCCCCGCGGTGACGTAGGGTTCGTAGATGATCGCTCCGCCCAACCGGCCGGCGGCCATCTGACTCGCGAGCGCGTCCAGATCCTCGATAACGGTGACCTTGACGTCACTCGTCTTGAGGTTGGCTGCCTTCAAGGTCGCCGCCAGATACATGAACACCGCCGGACTCTCCTCGTAGATGCCGACGCGCTTGCCACGCAAGTCACCCAGCTCGAGGCCCTTTTTCAGCAGCATCTTGTCGCCACCGTGTGACCAATCGATCTCGGCCAACACGACGACGTCCTTGTTCTCGTTGACCTGCAGGCCAACGGCCGTGCCGGCCATGGCCATGCAGAAGTCGACCTTGCGTGCCGCCAACGCCTGCGCGGCACTCGTGCCGTTGAAGCAGACGACATTGATGTCGACGCCGCGCTTCTTCCACATGCCCTTCTCCTGTGCAACCCAGGCCGGGGCCCAGGCGACCCAAGGGTCTGTGGTCATCGTGTAGGTCTGGCTGATGAGCGATGCGGCCATTGCCATGGCCGCCACCGCACCACTGAGGATCCTTCGCATGCCGCTCTGATCGTCATTGCAGCAGGGCTCCCTTGATAGCGGCTGTTCCCCTCAAGTCCGTATGAAATGGTCCCCGATAGATTGGGTGCCCAAATGACGAACCAGGAGAGGATTAGGGGACGCGTTGTGCGCGGCTTCCGCAGCATACGTGTGCAGATCATGGCAGGATTCGGCCTGCTGCTTCTGCTGCTATGGCTTCAGGGCCAAGAAGGCAACTCGGCGATCAACGACCTGGGTGAGCTGACGCACAGCGAGAACAGCAAGCGCGCCATCGGCCACGAACTCGAGTTGGAAGCGCAACAGCTGCGTTTGGCCGCGTATCGCGTGCTCGGCACCCAGCACGCCGAAGAACAAACCGGGTTCATGTCTGCGTTCGACGAAGCGTGCGAGGCAGCCACGCAACACGCACACAGCCTCGGCATTGGGGAAAACCCGCTAAGGGCCTGTATCGAGTGCTACCGCGAAGCCTTGACGCAGCACTTGGACTTCCAAACCAAAAAGGCATACGCGCTCGTCAACGCTCGCGGTCAAAGTCTCCACGAAGCACTCGTCAACGTCCTTGGCGCCGAACTGGCCAAGCGTCGCGAAGCGGCCGACCTCGCCTTTGACGCAACGATCGCCGAACGCAAAGACAGCCAGTTCCTCCACTACATGATCGCGTTCGGCGTCGCATTGGCTGCCGCACTGATGCTCTCGTATTGGATCTCCGCGCCCATCCGGCGGGCCAGCGCCGTCGCCGATGCGATGCGGCATGGCGACTTCTCCAAACGTGTCGGCAGGTGCCGATCGACGCACGTCATCGACGTCCTGGCGCAGTCCATCGATTCGCTCGCGGAGAACTTGCAGTTCACGCTGCAAGCCATCGCCACTGTAAATACCGAGCTCGGCACAACGGTCGCCGACATCGACGAAGCTTCGCGCGACGCCAAGGCCCAGTCCAGCGCGGTAGCAGATATCGGCACCAGCCTGCCGACCCGCAGCGCGGCGCTCGAAGAAGGCGTCAACTCCATGGCCAAAGGCCTACGCGACACATCCGGCGTCCTTCAGGAGCTTGCAACCTCGGCGGACGCGCTCGGCGTAGCCTCGAAGGAAGCGGGCGCCCAAACGGCGTCGCTGCAGGCGACGCTCGACCAACTCGGCGTGCGCAGCAAGGACATCGAAGACGTCGTCGAGCTGATCAACAACATCGCCTTCCAAACCAACTTGTTGGCACTCAACGCTGCGGTGGAAGCAGCTCGGGCTGGCGAAGCTGGCCGCGGCTTCTCGGTCGTCGCCGAAGAGGTTCGCGCCCTGGCAACCCGGACATCCAGCGCCACGTTACGTATCACCGAGAGCGTCTCTGGCATCCGCCGAGAAGCTTCCGTTGCCCAAGAAGGCACCCACGCCGTCGTCGATCTGGTGCAACGCGTCGCGTCCAACCAATCGCAAGTCGCGGCCACGTTGAGCCGCCACACAGAGTTGACGGCAACCCTCGACAAGAGCAGTCACGGCGTGGTGAACGAAGTTCGCAGCTTTGCCGAGGGACTCACCTCGCTATCCCAAGTGCTTGGTTCGAGCGCCACCTCGACGCAGGGCCTGACGACAACGAGCGGCCGACTCAACCAATCCGTGCAGCAGCTCAATGCACTTGTGTATCTGCTGCAAGGCAACGAGATCGGCTAAGTATGCGAACGACGCCAACGACGATCGAGCTAATCGTCGCAAGGTAGACACCGAGCTGCGATCCGAGCGCCAGGTATGCGGCCATCGAACCGTTCTTGGCGACCGCGCGCTCGACGGATGGGAACATCATCAGTGAGGTCAGGTAGAGGCCGATGCCGCTGACCAGCCAGACGATCACCCACAGGCGGCGACTCGCACGCAAGCGTTCGAGCAGCACGGCGAACCCGAAAATGATCGCGCAGCCCGCCACCAGCGTCGGCAACAACGCAATCTTGTCGACGAGGACGATCGTCCACACGCCAATGATCGAACCGAGCGCGTAGAGCCCGTATTCATCGCCCGGGTTGGAGTAGCCGAGGGCGCACCCGAGCCCCCAAACGGTCGGCAGAACCACGCGCATCCGGTTGGCACGTTCCATGGCGCCGAGCCTAACACATACCCTGACCAGTAGATGGCTCCCCGTCAGCATCCCGCTTGCCGCCGGAAAACTTCCTGCGACGATTGGAACCATCCCGCCAGCACAGACGTAGCCCAGCCGCCCTGTCCATCCTCCCCTCACCCAGCACGACCGACGACGAAACCCTCGCGCGCGCTGCGGCGAACGGGTCGCGGGCGGCGTTTGAACGGCTCGTCGACCGCTACGCCGGACGAGTCTCGGCGACCCTCGAACGACGACTGGGCGACCACAGCACCGCCATGGATGTCGCACAGGAAACCTGGATCCGCGTGTTTCGGGCCCTGCCCGAGTTCGACGCCAGCCGCAGCTTCCGGCCGTGGCTGTTCGCCATCGCGCTGAACACGGCACGCGACGAAGGCCGACGCCAGCAACGCAGCCCGGTCAACTACGCCACCGATCAGCCACTGGACTACGCTGCGGAGCGACCAGCTCGGCACGACGACCACACGGCCCTCGACGAACGCCAGGCAATCGACCGCGCCCTGCTTGGCGTCGCCGAACCGTATCGAACGGCGGTCGTCCTCGTCGACTGCGAGGGCTTCGACTATGCCGAGGCCGCACAGTGCTGTGACTGCGCGCTCGGCACCATGAAATCACGCGTGGCTCGCGGCCGCGCCGCATTCCGAGATGAGTGGGACCGGATCTGCGGATCGGGCCACACCCCCAACAGGAAGACCCAGCCATGAACTGCAAACACATCGACGATCTCTGCTCAGCCCGCTTCGACGGCGATCTGCAAGATCACGAACGTGAGGCTTTCGATGCACACGTCGCCAACTGCGCGTCGTGCCGCGAGAACTGGGCATCGTTCCAATCGGCAGTCGGCATGCTCCGCAACGTCACCCCGCGCGAGACTTCCAAAGAACTCCACGCGGCAACTCTGGCCGCAGTCGACGGCGCCGTCACTGCAACAGCTCCGCGCAACGAATACCGCACCCGCCCATTGCTGCTGGCCACGCTGGCCGGCGCCGCCGCTGCGTCGCTGTTCATGTGGCTCGTGTTCGGGTTCGGCGGCCAGCCCGCCAACGACCAACAAGCGAGCGCGATCTTCATGAACCAGGAGATCGTGTCCCTGCAACGAGGCGAAAGCCACGAGTCGGGCGGCATCGCAATCTCACGCTCGGCAACGGGCGAGCTCTCGATTCAGGCCCTGCCGATCACGCCGCAAGTCGTCGAACGCATCGTCAAGGTGCCCGTCGAGCACCGCGTGGAAGTGCCAGTCGAAGTTCGCGTCGAAGTCCCGGTCGAGGTTCCCGTCGAGGTCATTCGCGGCCCCTTGTGGTCCGTCGACACTGCGCCGCTGGCTGCCGCGCTGCGCACGGCCAGCCACGGAATCGGCGCCGGCATGCAGGCGCTCGCAAGAACGCGTCGCGACAACACGTCCGTTGTGCGCCCGCCACGACAAGCACCGCAACTCGCCCAGACGAGCCCCAAACCGGCCAACCCCACATTGGCCCCCGCACCAAACAACGGCGCTGCCCTGCGCGTTCTGCGAAACGACGGCCGCCTCACCCTCGAGACGTCCGGCTCGATGGACGAACTCGTGCCGGCGTTGCTCGCGCAACTGACGACGCCCGATCTCGAACTGCAAACTCTGATCGAACGGCAGCTGGCTGCCATTCACGAACAAGCTGCAGCCGATCCGTCGATCAGTGACGACCTCGCGTCGATGCCCGATCGCATCGGCGAGCCAATCGATGACGCCGCGTCCTTGTTTGGCAGGACCCGCGAAGCCACGCCCGAAGCTCCGGCCGTTGCCTGGGCAGCATGGTGGCGAGCCAACAGCGACCTGATCTCGCAAGCGAGCCTCTAACAATCAGATTCTGGAACCCGGCCGACGCGCCAGACGTGACCGGCACGAACCGCACACCCCACCCACGATGAACAAACTTCAACTCCTCGCGATCGCTTGCTGCGCCGCGTTTACCAGCTGCACCTTCCACGACCGGATGGTGTTCTCGGACAACATCACGCGCGGCGTCAAGCTCGCGGAAGCGACGACCGAAGACGGCACCAAGCAAATCTGGCGCGCCTACCCGGGCAACGACACGAACCCGCGCATCGAGAAGACCTCGACGATGGTGCAAACCGTGCCGCACCTCGGCGTCAACGCCGAAGACGTCGACCGCAAGCGCGCGAAGGCGACCGGCGCAACGCCATGGCAGGGAGTCTGGATCAGCCGAGTCTCCAACGGCCAACCCGCGGATCGCGCCGGCATCGCTCGCGGCGACATCGTGCTGCAACTGAACGGCAAGGATGTCACCAGCACCGAGCAGTTCCAGGACTTGATCCTGAGCACGAATCTCGAACTACCGATCTCGCTCCGCGTGCGCCAACACCGCAAGGCCGGTGCCGCGATTGATTCGGAGCAGGTTGTGACCATCGAGGTCAAAGCCAAAGGCAAGAAGGTCCGCAACTCGACGACGGACTCGATCCCGCTCGAACACTCAAAGGGTGTGCAGACCTACACCGGCTTGCAGGTCGCGATGGTCAACGCCGACCTCGCCAAGAAGATCTACGGCAACAACGAGGCAGTCACACTCGTGACAGGTGTGGTAACCGGTTCCCCGGCCTACGACGCTGGCTTGCGCGCCGGCGACCGCGTCCTCAAGGTCGACGGCCGCCCCGCGCAGTCGGTCCAGGATGTCCGCGATGCCGTTCTCGCACGCGTGCAGAGCCTGACGCCCGACTCGCCCACGTATGACCTCGCCACTTCGCGAACGACGCCTCTGAACAGCGGCTTGCGAACGGACGGCATCCAGTTCGAAGTCGACGGCCCACTCGGCATCCACCAGGCGACGATGGAAGTCAGTGATTCGATCACCGACCGATCACGCTTCTACATTCCGATCATCGCCAACTACACCTCGCACGCCAATCGCACGCGCGTCGGGTTCCTGAACTTCATCTTCCAGTTCGGCTTCAACTACCGCAGCCGCGTCTACCCGTCGGCAACTCGCGCCCGCAACGAATCGTCGCACCTGTCGATCCTGCCCCTCGGCATGTTCGAGATCAGCCACGGCATCAACAGCAGCCGCTACACCCTGTTCTGGCTGATCAACTTCGGCAGCGACAGCTAACCAACGGTTCGGTGCCTGGAACTGATCGTACTGTGCCTGGACCATTTTCACCTCATTCGCGGCGGAGCCGCGAATGAGGTGAAAATGGTCCAGGCACAGTACGATCAGTTCTGGCGCAATCGTGGTGGCAGAACGTCGTTCCAGTTCTGGACCTCTTGGTCCATCCAGCCGGCGATCGCGTGCAGGTCGTTGCGCAGGGACTCGAGGCCAGCATCCCACGCCCACAAGCTGCCGAGGAACGGGTCGTGGGCGACGTAAGGCCTCACCTGGTCGCGCCAGGTGTCGATGCTTTGCAGCATGTGCTCGAGCGCGAGCGGCCCATCGAGCAGTTCGCGCGCAACCTTGGCATAACGACCGCGAGCATGAATCGAGATCGCGCGGATCAAACGATCCTCGCCCGCCGGCCACGCAAACCAACCGTTGCCCGTCGACGTGCCGCGCCCCGTCAGCTCACCGAGGTCATACCAAGGCGGTAGCTCATCGCGACGCGCTGGATGCCGCAGCGTCGAGTCCAGGTCCCAAGGGATCAGGGTCAGGCGCTCGCTCGGATCGACATACCAGTAGTAGTTGTGATTCCAGTTGGGGCCTTGCTCTTTCGCGCTCGTCCAACCGCGCACACCGTCCCAGTTCTTGAGGGCCTGATCGACGATCATGTAACGCAGCAGATCGTCGAGGTCGGCAGCCTTCGCCAACGCGCCCGGCAACTGCGCCTCTTCGGCCTCGCGCAGGTTGTTGGCGAGCCGAATCATCGCCTCGTGCGTGCGGTTGTTCGGGTTGGCACGCGCTTCCTCCTCATACTTCTTGGCCCCGCGATGCAACGGCCAGACCTCCTTGTAGAGCACGCCGCCCGCGCGATCGGCGAAGCGGTCCACCACGAAGGCTTCGTCGATCTGCTCAACCATCGCGTAGAGACCGACGTTCTTGCCGTTGATCACGATCATCGCGTGCGAACAACGTGGTGCCGCGATGCCCGCCTCACGAAACGCCTGGTAGCAGAGACGATCGCGCATCAGCGACTCGTCGTAGATCATCGAATGGAAGTTCAAGCGCCGCATCCCGCAGAAGCGCCGCTCGTCCACCTTGTGGTCGAAGACGATCTTGAGCGACAGCTTCGGCATGTAGCTCTCGGTTCGACGCTCCGCCAGAACCTGCGTCAAGGTGCCCGTCGATCCCTTGTAGCGCAGACCAACCGCACCGACATCCGCGGCACCAACCTTGAGGCTCGCCGGCACCGTCAGTTCGTCGGCGGCGTGATCCTGCATGCGCTTGAGGTCGCCTGGCTTCAGGTCGAGTTCGAACACAAGCAGCTTGTCCGGCGCAAAGACACTCGCCGAAGTGCCGTCGAGACCAAAGTCCACGCCGCGCCATTCCGGTAGCGCCGGTGGCGGCCACCAGAACGCCACCGCCGCCGCGATCAGACCGGCACCCACGATCGTGAGCAGGCTGTTGCGATACAATCGGGGCGAGAGCACGGCGCGATCCTAGCGGCTTCCGTATGGTGACGGCATGTTCGCCTTGTACAAGCCCTGCATCACGGTCGCCATTCTCATGGCGGCGACCCCAGCACTCGCTCAGGCCCCTGGCAACACGGCCAAGCCGCGACCGAACATCGTCGTCATCCTCGCCGACGATATGGGCTACTCCGACATCGGCTGCTACGGCTCGGAGATCGAAACGCCGCAACTCGACGACCTCGCCGCGAACGGCCTGCGCTTCACCCAGTTCTACAACGGCGCGCGCTGTTGCCCGACACGAGCATCCTTGTTGACCGGATTGTATGCCCACCAAACTGGTGTTGGCTGGATGGTCGATAGCAAGAAGGGCGGCCCCGGCTATCAAGGTGACCTCAATGGTCACTGCCTGACGATTGCCGAGGTCCTGCGCACCGCGGGGTATCGCAACTACGCGAGTGGCAAGTGGCACGTCACGCCGTTCAAGCGCAAGAACAAGCAGGCGCTGAAGCACAACTGGCCACTGCAGCGCGGCTTTGATCGCTACTACGGCACGATCCACGGCGCCGGCAGTTTGTGGGACCCCAACACGTTGGTGCGCGACAACCAACTGATCTCGCCCTACGCCGACGACCACTACCAACCCGAGGATGGCTTCTTCTACACCGACGCCATCTCCGATCACGCGATCGAGTTCGTTCGTGATCATCACGAAGCAAACAGCTCACAGCCGTTCTTCCTCTACGTCGCCTACACCGCCGCGCACTGGCCGATGCATGCGCGCGAACGCGACATCGCCAAGTATCGCGGCCGCTACAAGGAAGGATTCGAAGCGGTGCGGGCAGCGCGCCTACGCAAGCAACACGAACTCGGTGTCATCGATCCGAAGTGGCCACTGTCCGATGCGCCGGGAGCCTGGGACAAGGTCGACGACCCAGCCTTCGAAGAACGCTGCATGGAGGTCTACGCCGCGATGGTCGATTCGATGGATCAAGGCATCGGCCGCATCGTCGCAACGCTGCGCGAGACCGGCCAACTCGACAACACGCTGATCCTCTACCTGCAGGACAACGGCGGCTGCGCGGAAGGCTTTGGGCGTGGCAACGAGGTCCGCAAGAACGTTCCCAAACGCGCCGCCAAGCCGACTCTGCCGCCAATGGCCAAGGACGAGCTACAGACTCGGATGGCGCCCAAGCAGACTCGCGATGGCTACCCGGTGCGCCAAGGCTACGGCGTGATGCCCGGCGCCGCGGACACGTACATTGCCTACGGCCGCGACTGGGCGAACGTCAGCAACACACCGTTTCGGATGTACAAGCATTGGGTGCACGAAGGCGGCATCGCCACGCCGATGATTGCGCATTGGCCGAAGGGCATCACCGACAAGGGTGCCTTGCGCCAGCAACCGAGCCACCTGATCGATGTGATGGCAACGGCGATTGACGTAAGTGGCGCTACCTATCCGAACCGACGCGGCACGACGGAAACCCTTCGCCCCGAAGGCGAGAGTTTGCGCGCGACGTTCGCAAGCAAGACCCGAACCAAGCCACGCACCCTGTTCTTCGAACACGAAGGCAACCGAGCTGTTCGGCGCGGCAAGTGGAAGCTGGTCGCCAAGGGGCCAAGAGGAGCGTGGCAGCTGCACGACATGATCAAGGACCGCGTCGAAGCAAACGACGTCACGACGGAGCATCCGCAAGTCGCCGCGGAATTGCTGACTGCATGGGAAGCGTGGGCGGATCGCTGCCACGTGGTGCCTTGGCCGTACCGGCATCCGTACCGATCGCCGCGGTAGCAACCTAGAACGTCACGCGCATGCCGAACACGAAGTTGCGGCCGAGGCTATTGCTGCCCGAACCGTGCACGCGGTAGTCAACGTCCGTGATGTTCTCGATGGCGCACAGCAAGCTGGCGGTCTCGGAGAGCTGCCAACCACACGAGCAGTTCCAGACCGTGTAGCTCGGCGTGCCGCCAGGAGGGATGCGTTGCGAGTCACCCTGGTCACGGAAGGACAGTTTGTCGCCGGCTTCGGCACGCACGACGCTCGTCGACGCATGGAAGCTGCCTTCGGGGTTCTCCCAGCGCATGCCAACCATGTTCTGCAGCGGCATCAAACGCGACGGGTAGTCATCCGAGATCGTGTTCGGCGCAGCCGGGTTCTGGTAGTTCGAGACGCGACCGTATTGGTAGCTGTGCGAACCGAAGACCTCGGTGTTGTCCGTGAGTGCGAACACGTAGCTGAGTTCGGCACCTTGGATGTAGCCATCGCCGACGTTGCCCTTCGTCACGATCGGGTCGCCGCCAGTCGTCAACGTGCCCGTCGGGAAGCGCAGGATCTGATCCTGGATATCGGTGTAGAACCACGCCGCTTGCGCCGTGAAGCGCTCCGTGCGCACCTTCGTGCCGACTTCGTAGCCGAGGAAGCGCTCTTCGTTGAGGTCGGTGACCGGGATCTCCTGCTCGCCGCTGCGCGCGACGTCAAAGCTGGTCAGGTCGGTCAGCGACGGGGCGCGGAAGCCTTGGCTCGCGCCGGCGTAGACGTTGACCTCATCCGTCACCGAGACGATGCCGCGCACGTTGGCGGTGAACTCGTCCCAGTCGTTCTTGACGCCGATGCGGCCATCGGTGACCGGGTCACGCACGCTCTTTGCGTCGACCGCGGCGTAGGTGTAACGGACACCGGCTTCGACGCGGGCGTTCTCCGAGATCGGCAACACGTCTTGCACGAACACGCCGAGCAGGTCGTAGCTGGCGTCGTTGCCAACCTTGCCCTGGATCTCGTCACCGGTGCGGTAGACATCCCGAACACGCGAGCTGTTGACGTTGTCGTGGTAGTAGTCGACGCCGTAGGTCAGGCGACCGATGGCCGTATCCTTCTCGAACTGCGCGAAGGCGCCGAGCGTGCCGACAGTGAACGCATCGAACGTCGAAGCCATGCTGCTGCGCAGACGGTCTTCGATCCACTGCTGCGTCTGCCACGACAGCGACAGCTTCATCGAGTCGGCGCCAGCGGCGCCGCCCGTCTTGTGCAGCTGCGCATAGGTCAGGCGGCGGTTCTGGTCGTTGTCGCGGCGAATGTTGCTGCCGACCGACGTGCCACGCCACGAGATGCCTTGGTTGGTTGAGTGCGTGCGCGGGACGTTGTCCTGCGAGAACTGCTGATGCAGGAACACGAACTTGGTGTCGCGGTCGAGCCAATGCTCGAACTTCACGTCGACGGCGTTCTCTTCGTGATCGGTGTTGGGTTGGCGGCCCGTAGCACGACCACCTTCGATCTCGCCGAGCGAGCGAGCACTGCCGCCGATCAAGACGCCGGAGCGCAGGCCGTCTGCGCGCGTGAAGCCAATGTGCAGTTCACCACGGCCGGCGATCGAATCCTCACCAGTGGCGTAGCGGGTGTAGACCTCGCCGCCGTAGGTGACGCCACTCTTGCCGAAGTGCGACGGGCTCTTGGTGAACAGTTGCACCGTGCCGCCAACCGCGTCACTGCCCCAGAGCGTCGACGCCGGACCACGCAGCACCTCGACGCGTGACAGCGACATCGGATCGACGGTGGCCCAGTATTGGTTGGGACCCGCGCGGAACGTCGAGTTGTTGAGCCGGATGCCGTCGATCAACAGCAGGTTGTTGTAGGCCGTGAAGCCACGGAGATACGGCGAGCCTTGACCTGGCGACGTCTCCTGAATGAACGTTCCCGGCAGTTGGCGAAGCGCCTGTGGCAACGAGCGGAACTGGTTGCGTTGCAGATCCTCGAGATAGATCGCGTCAATCGAACGCGGCGAATCGAACGGGTCCTCGGCAGAACGCGACGCAGTAACGACGATGCGCTGTTTCGACTTGCCCTGTGGCTCACCAGCGTCGGGCTTGGCGTTCTGGGCGAGGAGGAGGGGCGAGGAACCAACAGTCGCGAGGACTGCAAGGAAGGGCTTCATCTAGCGAGATGTGGAGGGAGAGGGATTGGGAACGGCGCTGCGAACGGGCTTCAGGGCGACTTCGGTTCAGTCACTTCGCGAATTGTTCTGCAGTTCCTCGATGCACAAACTGTACCTGAGCCACAATGTCGATTCCCACCCACCAAACGGTCCTATTTGGCGGTTTTGAGCCCAGGTGATGGACAATTCATGACCACGCACGCGACTGGATGGGCAAAGATTGTCCACGTGAGAACCCACGGTTTGTCTTGGCGCATCGGACTACCGATCCTGCTGCTGGTCCTGACGGTCACGCTGATGCTGGCGTTGCTGATGCGCAGCCAGATCGTCGCGCAGAAGACCGAGCGGCTCGAACAGCTGGCCACCGCCAACGCGACGTTCATCCGGCAAGCCAGCCTGCCAACCAGCGATCGACTGGCGCGAGAGCTGACGCACGTCACGGGCTTCGACGTGTTCTTCCGCAGCAACCAGATCCTGACGCCACAACCGGAGCAGACCGACCTCCGCCAACCACTCACCGACCTCCCAGCCGACGGCACCTCCCATTCCCTCGGATCATTCGAAGCTGTGGCTGTCAAACTCGACGAACGCACGAGCATTGCTCTCGTCGGCGAGCGTGGCCAAGAACTGTTTCATCCGCGCATCGTGCAGGTCGTGCTCGCGATCTGGGTGCTGGCGGCGCTGTTCGCCTGGCTGGTCAGCCGCGGCCTCGTGAAGCCGCTGCACAATCTGGCGGCACAGGTTCGCCATATCGAACGACCCGACTCACTCGTACTGCCCGAGATCGCGCGCCAGGATGAGATCGGCGACGTCGCCCGCGCCATCCAGCAGACGCAGACCGCGCTCTTGACCGAACGTGAACAACGAGCGCGCATGGAGAAGCTCGCGGTCCTCGGCCGCATGACGGCATCGCTCGCGCACGAAATCCGCAACCCGATCGCCGCCATCAAGATGCATGCGCAGCTGTGGACGCACGAAACGGCGAATCAGGCCCCCACCGTCATTGAAGGCGAAGCGGAGCGCATCGAGAACCTGCTCAATCAGTGGATGTATCTGACGCGACCCGAGCCACCGGCGCTCAATGCGACGGACGTTGGCGCGCTGCTCGACCAGACGATCCAGAAGCACCTGCCACAATTCGAACACGCGGGTGTCGAAGTGCACACCGAGAAGCGTGGCACGCTCACCGCAAGATGTGACCAACGCCGACTCGAGCACGTTCTTCGCAACGTGCTGACCAACGCAACGCAAGCAATGCCGAGCGGCGGCAGCCTCAACGTGACAGCAACCGCCGACGGCCATAGACTCGAAGTCGTGTTCACCGATAGCGGTCCCGGATTCTCTGCAGAAGCACAGGCGCGCTACGCCGAGTTCTTCTTCAGCGAGAAGGAAGGCGGCATGGGCATCGGCCTCAGCGTGGCCAACGAAATCATGACCACCCACGGCGGCGAACTGCACATCGACAACGTTGCCGGCGGCGGTGGTCGCGTGCGACTCGTGCTCCCTCAGCACTCAGACGAGCAGGCATGACCCGCGTCCTGATCATCGAAGATGAGGCGGCCCTAGCCGCGGCGCTCGCCGAGCTGTGCCGGCGCATGGGCTTCTCGGCGAGCACCGCTGCATCGGCAGCCAAGGGTCTGCACGAACTCGGCGCCAACCCGCCCGACCTGGTGCTGCTCGACATCGGCCTGCCCGACCGGAGTGGCATGGAGGTGCTGCATCAGATCCGTGCCAACGACACCACCTTGCCGGTCCTCGTGATCACAGCCCACGGCAACCTCGAAAACGCTGTTGTTGCCAAGAAGCGCGGCGCGACCGACTACCTCGTCAAGCCGATCAACCTGCAAGAACTCGAGGCGACGATCCGCGCGGTACTCGACGCAGCGGCTCGTGCGGTGCCGGCCCAACCGGAGAGCCAGCCGGATCGTGCGCCGTTGCTGATCGGCTCGAGCGCCGCGATGCAGCCGGCGTTCGCAGCGATCGCGCACGCCTGCGCGAGCGATGTGCCGGTCTTGTTGACGGGCCCCTCGGGCATCGGCAAGTCGTTGACCGCTCGCGTCGTGCACCTGCACAGCGCGCGCCACGCGGCACCGTTCATCAACCTGTCGTGCGCGAGCCTGCCCGCCAACCTGCTCGAGGCAGAACTGTTCGGACACGAACGCGGCGCCTTCACCGGCGCCACGAGCACGCGCATCGGCCACATCGAACGCGCTTCCGGCGGCACCCTGTTCCTCGATGAGATCGGCGACCTGCCGATGCCACTGCAAGTCAAGCTGCTGCGTGTCGTCGAAGAGAAGACGTTCATGCGCGTTGGTGGCCGCGAAGAACTCGAAGTCGACCTGCGCATCATCTCAGCGACCAACAAGGACCTCGATGCCGCAGTCGCCAACAACGACTTCCGCGAAGACCTGCTCTACCGATTGCGCGTGCTCGAAGTGCTGCTGCCGCCGCTTGCCCAGCGAACCGACGATCTGCCTGCTTTGTGCTCGTATCTGCTGGCCGGCATCGCTGTCGACAGCCAACTAGCGCTCGCAGCCGATGCGTTCGAAGCCCTGAAGGCCTACGACTGGCCCGGCAACGTGCGCGAGCTACGCAACGTTCTCGAACGGGCCGCTGCCGTCTGCAACGGCACGGTCATCCGCGCCAGCCATCTACCCGAAGCCGTGCAACAAGCGCAGTCGACGCCAGAAGCGCGCCATGCGCAGGACTTGGATCAGGCCCTGACGAGTTGGGTGGCAGAACGACTTGGCGACGAACGCACCTACCAGCAACTGCACGACGAACTCGAAGGCAAACTGCTGGCTATGTTGCTGCCACACTATGGCGGCAAGCCGACCTTGCTGGCCAACGCGTTGAAGATGAACCGCGCGACCTTGCGGCGCAAACTGCGCGACTTGTTAGGCGACGCGGAAGACTAGGGCCTACTTGTTCAACGGGTACCAGTAGAGCACGTAACCGATCGGCGAACCCTCGAGCGCCCCGGGCAACACCTGCACCTTCGTCTTGACCTTGAGCCCCTTGGGCATGGTGGCGCGGTCGAGCAAGTAGTAGCGCCCCGTCGGATTCGGCACATACTTGCCGTTGACAAAGGTCGCCACGATCGGGGAAACGGGCGCCGTCGTCGGCACGATCACACGAACGTGATCGCCGGCCTGCGTCGACTCGAAACCAGTCAACTCCTTCGCCCCAAGGAAGCCATCCTTGTCGATCGTGAACGGCTCCTTGTGCGGCTTGCCAAGCGTCTCACCAGAGTTCAGCACCTGCCCCGCCAACCAGAACGCGAACTTGTCCGAGTCCGTGATCCCGTTCTCGAAGCGCGTCACAAACTCCTTCTCCAATGCGTCCGCCGTTGCGGCATCCGCGCCGGTCGCTCGACCTTCGATCAGGTCCAACAACGTGTCCGCGCGTTGCCCGTAGGCGCCGCCCGACGAGACCCTTAGCCCTTTGAGACTGACTTGGAGATAGTCACCAGCCGAATTGACCGCCACGACCTTGCCATCGCGCGCGAACACCGGACTGCCGCTGGCACCACCAGCAGACATCAGATTCAAACCAACCAGGCGCCGATCCGCGACGTCGTCGGCACCGACGAAGTAGTTGGTCGTGCGCGCAACCGTGCCCGGCCGCAGCTGCGGGAACGGCGCGCCCATGTTGATGCCCGACCCAGCCTGGCCTTCCATCGGATAACCGAGCAACGCCAGTTCGTCGCCCGGCTTGAGATCGGCCATTTCTGCGCGGCTCGCGATCGGTAGTCCAGGCGCCAACATGCCGACGTCGTCAGCATGCACTTCGAGCACGGCGACATCACAAGCTGGCGGCAGCATGCGCTGGAAGCCCTGGCCAGGAATGTACGGGTCATACTTGTCGATCAGATCCGTCCAGCGGCGATACCCCGGATGCAGCGTGACCTTGACGATACGGATGTCTCGCGGCGGCGACTCCGACGACCGCACGACGAACTGCTGATCCGCGCGCAGGTTCTCGAACTCGATCGCGACGTGCGAATTGGTCGCAAGCTTGCCGTCACCCAACGACCACGCGGTGCCAAACGGCGAGGCCACGCCACCGGTCACCGTGGCGCAAACGTAGACCGACTTGTTGGCATCCTCGAGCGTCTCGCGCCACGGCTGCGGCTCGTCATCGGGCCAGACGAGCAACGTCACCACCGCCGCCAACAACACGACGACGATCGGCACCATCACCACGCGGTTGCGACGGCGTTCACGTTCGACCGATTTGTCGACGACTCCGATCAGCGTGCTCATGCCGATCGACTTCTTGGCGGAACGGTCCGCAACGGTCTCCTTGGGCAGCTCTTCGCGGCCCACCGCAGAACCTTCGCCAAACTCGACGGCAAACTGCGGCCCATCGGCACCGAAGCGAACGACGTCGCCATTGGCCAGAGCCTCATCGCCGCTGACGCGGACGTCGTTGAGGAACACGCCGTTGCGCGAATCGAGATCGACGAGGATCACGCCATCGTCATCAATCACGAGTTCCGCGTGCTCGGTCGACACCGCGCGGTCTTCGTCGGCATCGAAGCGCAACTGACAGTCGACACCACGACCGATGCGGATGCGCCCCTGCTCGAACTCCTGGACGGTGCCCTCTGGGTAGGCGGCACTACCACCGCGATGACGAACAATCAGAGCTATGTTCATGGTCGGAATCTGCGCGCGATCATAGGCTCACTTGTCAGTCGACGCGTCATCGACCTCGGCAGTCGGCGGCGGGCCAAGATCCGCGTCGGCCCATTGCTCGAGTTCACCCTGCCCTTTGGGCGACAGTGCGTAGTGGCCGAGCTTGACGCGCTCGAACCAGCCGTAGTGATTGTCGATCAGGATCGTGCCGGCGCGCTCGACGCCCGTGCGGTCGCGAACGATCTTTGCCTTGAGCACACCGGACGCCGCCAACTCGCGCGCGCAGCGCAGCACATCCTGGCGATAGGCCGTCAGCCGCTCGCCATTGGCCGAACCACCCTGCACCGGATCGCCGACGCGCTCCGCGAACTCCTTCAACAAGCGCGTCTGCCGATCCTTGCTCTTGCGCGGCCGATACGGCGCCGGATCCAACTCCGCAACGACACGCCCGCGCGTCGTCACCGTCAACAGGCCGAGCCCGAGTCGCCGCAGCAGACCCTTGACCTGCTTCTGCCGCGAACGCCACGACGCGCTGTGCCCTTTGCCGACGCGGAACGCGATGTAGACCGCACTCGACAATGCCAGGCGATCGACGGCCTGCAGGATCAGCGCCAGGTTGAGCTGCGTCTTGAGCTCGACGACGACCGGTGGTTCGTCACCGCGAACCGCAACGACGTCACACGCATCGATCTCCCCTTTGACGACGTAGCCCTGCTTCTCCAGGTAGCGTTTGATCGGCGGGTAGAGATCGACTTCGGCCATAGGCGGCCAAGAGGTTCGCCGCGCAGGGCCGATGGTTCAAGGAATCACTAGCGACGATCACTTGCGACGATCACTGGCGTCGATCACTGACGACGATCATTTGCGACGATCACTCACGTCTGGGGATCGCGATCCTCGGAACGTTCGCGCCCTCATCGATCACCGCGTCGATGCGAACGTCGCCGGCAAACCGCGAACCCGTATCGTTGCGGGCCGACACGTGGAACTGGCCGATCGGCAAGACCGCAGACAGTTGCAGTTGCTCCGCAGCACGATGGATCTTGCGTTCCAAGACGACCAAACCATCGCCGCGCCGCACCACAACCTGCAAGTCGCGATCCTCCTTGTTGCCGGCAAACGTCAACAGCCGACGACGTCCGACCTGCACTTGCAGTTCGAGGCGGCGCACTTCGCCCGCACGCAGATCGATCGTAACCGGCGGAATCACGAGTTCATCTCCCCACGGCGCCTGCACCTTGTAGCTGCCCGGCGGCACACGTGTCACCACGACCTCCTTGCCGTCGATTGCGTAACCGATCTCGCCAGCGAGCAGGAACCTCGCGCCATTGCTCAGCCACGGCATCGGCGGCCGGCCCACCCATGGACGTCCATCCGGTCTCAGATACGTGACGCGAACGGTCGCGCCACGCCGCACGACCAGATCGCCAAGGTCCCGATCGTCGTTGCGCCGCAGGTTGATGGTCTTGCGACCCTCCATGTATCCCGGCGCGCCGTAGGACACCTGGTAGCGACCGGGACTGAGATCCGTGAAGGCAAAGGCGCCATCGCCGGGCAACGCCGGGTCTTCCATGACGTCCGCATCCCGCAACCAGGCCCACGAACCGGCAACCGCCTCGCCCTGCTCGTCGACGACGCGGCCGCGCATCTTGGCCACCGGCAACAACGAGTCAGCGACCACCAGCCGCACCGGTTGGCTTGCATCACCGACCGCGATGACATCCGGCGTCAACACCTTCGCCTCGTCACGATGCAAACGCACGCGATGCTGGCCGTCCGGCAGACCCCACAACTGGAACGTGCCATCACTGCGCGTCTTGGTCTTGTGCGGATGCTGCGGGTCATCACCGATCAACACCGTCACGTGCCAACCGCCGAGCTTGCGCCCCGACTCGGTCTGCGCCGTGCCAGCTAGCGCCGGCTTCTCATCGAGAACAAGGTCGGCGCGGGTTTCGACCTCGGTCGGTGCAGGCAGCCGCTGCTCCACGCGCGTTCCGGATGCCATGCGAACGGCAGACAACGTATACGGCTCGTAGTCGACGCCTTCGAAGCGATAGGAACCATCGTTGCCACTACGGGTCGTCTGCGAACGGCGGTCGTCGCGCGTCAACATCACGTAGCAACCCGGTTGCGCCTGGCCGGCGCGGTCACGCAGGAAGCCATAAACAGCAGCCCGCCGCTTCATCACGAGCCGGACGTGTTCTTGCCCACCACTCGCGACCGTCGGTTTCGCCATTGCCGCAGCCAACGGCAATCGCACGGCCTGACACGCGTACTGTCCCGGCGCCAACCCAGCGACGGCAAACCGACCCGCGGCATCCGTTCGCAACGAGACTGCTAGACGCGGCCCAAGCAACGTGCCGTCGAGACCACGACGCAGACGTTCGTCCATGGGCTCCACGCCAACCGAAACATCGGCGACCGGCTTGCCGTGTTGATCGACGACTTCCCCAGTGATCTTGCCGGACCTCGCCCCTAGCACGAGCCGGATGTCGCCGTCGCCAAGTTGATGGATCGGATGCGACCAGGACGCGCCGTAGCCGTCCTTGCGGGCTGCGACGTATTCGTCCTTCTGAAGATGCGCCAACGAGAACGTGCCATCCGCAGCCGACACCGTGACACGACGTACGCCCCGCTCGGAACGTCCCGCAAAGGACAATCGCGTTCCGACCCAGATCTCGGCGCCGCCAATCACGCTGCCAACTTCGTCGACGACCACTCCGTTGAGGATGCCGGCGTAGCCGACGTGGATCTCGAGTTCCTTCGTCTCGCCACCGAGCACTTCGATCTTATGCAGTCCACCCAAACGTTGGCCCGCCGCCATCACCGCCACGACATAGTGCCCTGCTTGCAGCTCCACGAACGCGGCGACGCCACCCGCGTCGGTCGCCGTCGCAACGCGGCCACTGATGTACGGCGCATCATCAAACTGACCCGGCATGACCGCGACGAACACGCCTGGCAGCACGATGCCGCTGCCGGCTGAGGACGACGATTCCTGCTCCGTCGGACTGACCTGCTGGACTTCGTCGGCGCGCACGGTCACGCGCAGCGCACCAGCAGCAGAGGCGACGTCGTCGCCCGGGTTCGCATCCGTCTTGGCGTTTTCGCGTTGATTGTCGCCAGGCTCGACCTGATCGCGGTCAGCCACAACAACCGACTCCACTGAGCCACCCACCAACGGATCAAGCAGCACCACGTCACCGCCGGGCGGCGATACTGCCCACCAAACGAAACACACCGTTACCAAAGCAACTGCAGCCAACAACGCCTTCTTCATCGCGAGTCCTCCGATCGTCACGGCCACCGCCGTCGTCGCCGCTGCAGCTTCCACCGCACCAGCCTTCATCACACAGACACGCACTGCGGCGAGACCGCGCTGCGGAAACAACGCCAACGCCCCCAGTGCCATGCCTGCAGGCAACGCTTTGCGCAGCGCTGCCAGACCACGATGGATGCGCATGCGAACGGTGCCAGGCGGCACGCCGAGCACGTCGGCAATCTCCGCCGGCTGCAACCCGTGCTGCAGCTGCAACAACAACACCTGTCGTTGTTCCGTCGGCAACACGTCGATGCGGGTTCGCAACTGCTTGACCAGCTCCTGATGCTCTGCGGCCTCAAGTGCATCGCCGTCGGTCGCCGACAGGTCGTCCGGCAAGGACTCGGTCGCGCGCCGCCGCTCGTGACGCCGTGCATTCTTCGCCTCACCGGCGAGGATGCCCGACAACCACGGCGCGACGGACTTCTGTGCGTCAAACGCCGTCGACTTGCGCATCGCGACGAGGAACGTCGCCTGAAGCGCATCTTCGGCATCAGCTGCGTTACCGGTCAAATGCAGCGCCAGCGCGAGCAACTGCGGCGAAACCGCATCGAACACGCGCCCCAACGCCTCGAGATCACCGTTCTGGCGAAATCGAACAAAGGCGGCGGTGAGGGCATCCATCGGTAGTGGTCGTCGCGAGACCCACCCGGCGTCACCGCATTCTGCACAATTCTACATGCGCGGGTCGATCAGGTAGTCATCGAACGAAGTGCGCGCATCAGCCTTGGTCCACAAGCCTACGCCACCGGCCGCCTTGATCGTGTCATCGCGGACCTCGAGGTGCTTCTTGCCGTCGAGCCAGCAGATGATCTGGTTGCCCGTGTGCTCGACTTCGATGCGGTGCCACGTGCCGGCAGCCACGGTGACGAGGGCCGTGCCGAGCTGGCGACGGACGCCGTCTTCGACGACGTAGACGCGGTAGTTGGCTTCGAGCGGATTGAAGCGACACACGTAGTAGTTGTTCTCGTCCTGCACGCGCCAGATCGGACCGCCACCTTGATCGATCTCGCCGTCATCGCCGCGCACGGCGACGGCGAGGATGCCATCTTGGAACTTCACAGTGTCGGTCCAATACAGGTTGAAGCGCGACTCCGACTTGTGATTGATCGAAGTGATGGCCAGCACGTTCGGCTTCGAAACCGGATCGCGATCGGCGCCTTGTTCCCACGCGGCGGCACGTCCTGCGCCACCGGTGCTCGCGACCTTCCAACCAACGAGGTCCTTCTCAAAGCCAAGTGCGCCGGGCGTTGCGGTCACGGCCGTCGTGCCGCTGCAAGCTGCGAGGCCAACAAGAAGGGAGACAACTGAGCAAGCGTTCTTCACGCCAACCAGTGTATCAACCTGCCTGCTCGATGAACTGTTCGCGCTCGGTCTGCGCGGCCAACAACTGATCAGCCGACTCCTGCCGTTGCTTCTCGGCATCCCACACCGACTGCCTGACGCGATCGATGGCGTCCGTCACATCATCCGCAGCAGACATGATCTGCCGTTGTACGAACAAGTCCACGGACAGACTGTCGAGTAGGACGTTCGCCAACTTCGTCCCAGTGCGCAATTCGATGCCGCGCAGTACGTCGCCGCGCTGGCTCAACTCATCCGACATATCCCGCATGTGCTTCGCCGCACGACGGCAGTACATGTTGGCTTCATCAATCTTCTGATGCGAAACACCCGCGGCCATGACAACGCCGCTGACGACGTGAGCACCACTCGCCGCTCTCGCTTCGCGCAGGACTTGCTTGGCACCGATGAGCTCCCCTTCCGCCTCGCGGCCCGACGAGATGAATGCATCAAGCGCCTCGACCTCGGCTGTCGCCGTTCGCATCAAGGTCGCCGACTGCTCGAGTTGGGCCAGTTGCTCACCGCCCTTCTCCCGCAGCCACTGTTCTTTGTCAGCCAGCGCGGCCAGGTAGGCAGCGGGGGCATTGGCTAGCTCTTGGCGCGAAGCATGCAAGTCTTTCAGACGCGCGCGCAACTGCGGGATCTGCGCATCCGCTTCCTCGCCGGCATCTTTGGCGTCACGCAGTTCGCGATCCAAGCGCGCCCGCGACTCGCCTTGCGAGCCGAACAAACTGCGCAAGAACGCAATCGGTCGAAAGCCGCTCATGTCGCGCAGCTTCTCGGCGAGCACGCCAACCTCACGACCCCAGCGCGCCACGAGCTGCTGCGCCCGCAGTAGCTCCGCTTTGAGCTCTTCGATTTGCTCTGCGACCCGTCGCTGCTCATCGCGGCGCGCGGCGGCTTCGTGCAGACGGACGTCAAGTTCTTCCGGAGCGGTGCTCATGATTGGTGCTATCGCAACCTCTCGATCAGCTGTTCGCGTTCGAGGCGCACCGCAGCAAGGTCCACAGTGATCCTCTCGCTGTGCTTGCGCAACTGGTCAATGATGCTCTGAACCTCGCCAATCCCAAACTCCACGCGCTGCAGCGACTTGTTGATCTTGGATTGCACGAACCAATCCGAGATCAGGCCATCGAAGAACAGGTCCGCAAACTGGCTGAACGCCCCGACCTCCAAACTGAGGTCGATCGTGCTCGTCGTCACATCCCGCAACTCGCGATCGAAACGCCGCAGACAGACCTGGGCATCTTGGATGTGATCGCGGGCGTTGTCGATGCCACTGTGTTTCGCCATGCCGGAGAGCAGGCCTCCGCCCAACAGGTCCACGGTGCCCCAGGATTGCGCACCCTTCAGGTCGACGGCCGCGGCCTTGAGGTGTGGCAGGACCGCCTGCCCCGCCTCGATCGCTTCCGGGATTTCACGGTCGAGCATCTCCAAGCCACTCAGTTTCTCGCCCAACTCAATGAGCCCCCGAGCACCATCATCATCACGTGACTTGAGCAGCTCTTCCTTCTGCTGGAGCACGTCCGCTCGCTCAGCATCCAAGCCGTCAAACTGCTTCAAGACCTCGCCCACTTCATTCATATCCTGCTGCAACGGCGCCAGCGCCGCGGCGCACTCGTCACGCTGCAGCTTCTGCTTGAGCAGGCGCTCCTTCTCATCAGAGATGCGGTCCATGCGATCGCCGAACAGCGTGCCGAACAAGTAACCGAGACTGGCCTTGTCGAGCTCATTGAGCTTCTTGGCCGTCGTCGCGATCGTGGTATCCCACTCCTTGATCCGACCCTGCGCCTCCGACAGTTGCCGCTGCAAATGCTCCTTGTCCCCTTGATGTTTGTCGCGGCGCCGACAGCGCGCTTGGACGTCTTGCAGTTGCTTGTCGAGTTCTTCTAGATCCACGCGCGTTCACTCTCCGCAGTTTTGCAGGGCCGGCACCACCGCATCCTCGCGGCTCAATTCCCGGGATCGTCCTTCGTCGAATCGATCGGCGAACACTTCGTCCACGCGAGCGAATATTTCCTCCGGCTTCTTCAGCCGCACGAACTGCTCACGCGCCCACACCGGGTCCTTGTGGTACTGCGAATACTTGATCACGTGCATACGCACCGGCGCCAACGCACGTTTCTCGTCGCGGTAGAACGGCAACGCAACTTCCCAGTGGCGCCGAATCGCCGCACGTTGCTGTGCGCACGTCGGCCTGAGCGGTGTCTTGCCATCGAGTAGGTCACGCACCTGCTGGAACACAAATGGATTGCCGATGCAGCCGCGCGCAATCGTGACGCCGTCGACGCCCGTCTCCTTCATCATGTCGATCGCGTCGTAGGCCGAGAACAAGTCGCCACTGCCCAACAACGTGAACGCACCAACGTGTCGTTTGACCTTCGCCAAGAACTCCCAGCGACTCGGACCGATGTACTTCTGTTTGACGGTGCGTGGATGCACCGTCGCCGCCGCCAGGCCGCGTTCCATCGCGCCATCGAGGATCTCCCAGAAGCGCTTCTCCGCTTCGGGCGAATCATCACTGCCACGACGCATCTTGACCGTGACTGGTGCGTCGCCTTGCACCGACTGCACCACGGAATCGATGATGGCCAATGCCGTCTCGGTGTCCTGCAGCAACCAGCCGCCGCGCCGCCGCCCCAACACCTTGTTGACCGGACACCCGAAGTTGATGTCGACGATGTCGTAGCCGGCGCGCACGAGTTCGCGCGCAGCCTGACCAAACGTCTCAGGTTGGCTGCCCATCAACTGGCCACCCACCGGATGATCGTGTTCGGGCACCGACAGGATGCGACGCTGCAACTTGCCCTTCTGCAGAACGAGCGCGTCGAGAACGACCTCGTTGATCGCGTACGTAGCGCCGTGCTCGCGTGCGACCGTGCGCATGGCGAGATCCGAATAGCCGCTGAGTGCCGCCTGCACCGCAGGCAGACCGACCTCAACATCACCGATGTGCAGCGTGTGCTTCACGCAGAAGAGCGTGCCCGATCAGGACGAAGGTGGCCAGGGGGCTGCGGTGAACTCTGCGAGGCGAGCGTCAAACGTCGCGGCATCGCGCACGCATCCGGCCTGCCGTGCCAGTTCGGCGCAGCGCAGGTAGTGATCGCGACTACGCTGCAAGTCCTCGCGGTTGATCAGCATGAAGTTGTTCTGGCTGCCGTTGAGCCAGGACAAGAAGGCGAGCCCCGCTTTGTAGTGCTGCGTAGGGTTCTGGAAGACGTACTTGCCGAGTTCTTCGCACGGGTCCATGCGTGCGTCGAAACCAGCGGCATCGCCGGCCTGCAACGCATCGATCGCCGCGCGCGTCGGCGCACCAATTGCATCCAGGATCCCGAGCAACGCGTGGCTGAAGTCGCCGAGAGCAACGCGGCGATCGCCGACCATCGTCGTGCGCGTCGGTTGTTTGCCGTCGCCGCGAATCAAAGCCCCGAAGTGGAAGTCGTCGCCGGTGAGCACGATCTGCTCCCGCGGTAGAAGCTGTCGGCGCACCTTCTCTTCGAACTCTTGATCGAGCAACGACAGCTTGCAACCGCGCACGACCGACGGCTCCAACGCCATGATCCGATCGAAGCTCACGCCGGGGAAGTAGCCCTCCAGCGACGCCAAGAACATCGGGCCGAGCCAGTGCAAGAACACTGGTCCATCGAGCTGGCCGATGATCGCCGCATAGACGTCGACGAACTCCTGCTCCGAAGCCTGCGTCTGGCACAGCCACGGCATCGGCAAGATGACCGGGATGCCGCCGTGCGACCGGATGAAGTGGCACTGCTCGACAACTGCATCGACCAACTGCGTGCGCGACTCGATCGAGGGCAACTGATCGGTGCCGGCGCCGGCACAGAACCCGTTTGCCAACTTGAGCGCACCGGTTGCAGCGATCAGCCGCTGCGCTGCCGGCCAGCCCAAGAAGAACCGCTGCGCGGTATCCATCGCTTCCGCGATGCCAATTCCGTGCGCATCCATTTCTCGCCGCAGCGCGACTGTTGCCGGCCAATCGATGTGCTCCTCGATGACAGCTGGGTCACCCGGCTGCGCCAGGGAATGGCCAAGCGCGCGATAGCTGGGCTGCATCACGACGTGCAACGCGCCATAGCACAGGCGAAACACGGCTCCGGAGTCGGCGGACATGCCAGCACCAGACCGCCATCGATGGTGCAGCGCAACTGTCGAGTGAGTAGGGTGCGATTCCGCGCCTTGCCGACGCGCGCATCGCACCATGAGACCGGGCGTTAGCCGAGGCGACTCGGCCCGACCGTCCGTGATAAGCTCAACCACAGGGCCATGCTCGAAGAACCCGACAACAACCAACCCGTTGACCAAGATGCACCGGACATGCCGGATGCCGTCTACAACGAGCTTCGAGCCATCGCGCAACAACTGATGCGCAGCCAGGGTCGCCCGGACACCATGCAAGCAACGGCGCTCGTGCACGAGGCCTACCTTCGCCTGGTCAAGTCGCCGCCGCGCGAGGCCATCCGTAACCGGGTCGCGATGCTCGCGCATACGATGCGCAACGTGCTCGTCGATCGCGCCCGGGCGCGCAACGCAGACCGCCGCGGTGGCGGCCAGCGACCGGTCACCCTCAACGCCGAGTTGGTTGGCGGCAAGAGCGACTGCGAACTCGAAGTGCTGGCTGTTCACGAAGCCTTGGACAACCTCGCCAAGGTCGATCCAGAGCTGGCCAAGCTCGCGGAGCTGCGCATCTTCGCGGGCCTGCAAGAACAAGAGATCGCCGCCGCACTCGAAACGTCGCTGCGCACGGTCGAACGCCGCTGGCGTCTGGCGCGGGCGTGGCTGCAGCGCGAACTCGGCTCCGCTTCTGGTGAGTAACCGGTGAGCAACGGGGACACAGAACGCTTCCGCCGGGTCCAGTTGATCTTCGATGCGGCCATCGATCTGCCCGAAGACCAACGGGTCACATTCGTCCGCGAACAATGCGGCGACGACGGTGCCCTGTTGCGCGAAGTCACGGACCTCGTCGAGGCCGATGCCAAGCCGACGTGGACGGCATCCGGCGCCACGCCCAACTGGCTGCACAACCACACGCTGCCGCCGGGCACGACCATCGGTTCGTTCACGATCGTCGACGCCATTGGCGAAGGCGGTATGGGCTGCGTCTATCGCGCCACCCAAGAACGGCCGCAACGCACGGTCGCCCTCAAGACCCTGCGTGCCGGCACAGACTCGCCCAAGGCGCGGCGCCGCTTCGAATACGAATCGGAGATGCTCGGCCGCCTCCAGCATCCCGGTATCGCCCAGATCCACGAAGCCGGCACCTACCGCGCAGGAGACCGCGACGTGCCGTTCTTGGCGATGGAACTGCTCGAAGGCGCTCGCGACCTCGATGACTACGTCGAGCAAGAGGAGTTGATGCCGCGGGAACTCCTCTCGCTGTTTGCGGATGTCTGCGACGCCGTGCAGCACGCGCATCAGCACGGCATCGTGCATCGCGACCTCAAGCCGTCCAACCTGTTGGTCGACGCCAACGGTCGTGTCAAGGTCATCGACTTCGGCATCGCCATGGCGATGGATACCGACGAGGTGCGCCGCACCCTGCGCACCGAGACTGGCGTTCTGCTTGGCACGATCGCCTACATGAGTCCGGAGCAACTCGACCCGGACGGTGGTTCACCGGACGCACGCACGGATGTCTACTCGCTCGGCATCTTGATGTTCCAGTTGCTGACTGGCCGTTTGCCGCACGACGTCGACACGTTGCCCGTGCCGACGGCGATGACCGTCATCAGCCAGAAGGACGTGCCGCGGCTGGCAACCTATGGCGTGCGCCACAGCAAGAACATCGCTCGCGAGCTCGATTGGATCCTGCTCAAGGCAACCGAACGTGACGTCAACCATCGCTACCAGACGGTTGCAGAACTGGCGGCTGACGTGCGCCGCTTCTTGGCGGACAAGCCGCTCGAAGTCGGGCCACCTTCCACGACGTACCGCGTGCGCAAGTTCGTGCGCAGGCATCGCGCGGCGGTTGCCGGCACCACGATTGCGCTCAGCGCACTGATCATCGGCACGATCACCACGGCAATGGGTTGGCATCGTGCCGTGCACGCCGAGAGCGTCACCGAACAGAAGCGCTCGGAACTCGAGCAGGTGACGTTCGGCTTCTGGCAGACGACGCAGATGACGGACAAGATCCACCAGATCAAGACTGGCGGCATCACCCCCGAAGTCCTGCAGCAACTCGAACGCGTCCAGAAGCAACTCAACGGCAACTCGATCGAACGTCCGTCGATCGAAGCCGCGCTGCGCCTCAAGCTCGCACGCACCCTGTCGGAGCTTGGTGTCCCGCAAGACGCGACCCGACAATACGAACGCGCGCTCGAGCTACTCGAATCGGACCCGTCCATGCCGGAGTTGCAGGTCACTGCTCTGACCGAGTACGGCACGACGCTGGCGACCTCCGGCAAGCTCAAGAAGGCCATCGCGCTCCTCGAGCGGGCGGTTGCGATGGCCGAAGCCAATCCAAGCATTCTTGGTGAGCCGGCCGCACTACCGCGATGCCGCATGGCCTATGCGCAGCATCAACTCGGCCGCTACGACGACTCGCTTGCAACCTACCAACAGGTGCTGCAGGAACTCGAGAACCTGCCGGTCTCCCACCCCAGACTGAAGTTCCAAGCCTTGCTAGGCCGCGGCAATGCCCGCCGCGCTCTGGGCAATCGCGAGCAGGCGTTGCTCGAACTGGGCGCTGCCGTTCTGCACGCCGAAGAGCACTTCGGCACCATCGACGACCTGACTCTCGGCGCCCGCCACGACCTCGCAATCGCGTTGCTCGCAGACAAAAAAGCCGCGCCGGAAGCGGAGAAGCTGCTGCAGAGCATTCTCGATGCGCGCCACAGAACGCTTGGGCCCACCCACGTCGACACGGTTGCGTGCGTGCTCAACCTCGCGTTCTCGATGCACCGCCAAGGTGACTTCGAACGCTCCGAAGCCCTGAGCACTCGCTACCTCGCAGAAGCGAAGAAGGCGGACCTCACGAAGACCGTTCCGATCATGAAGATGCGCTTCAACCTGGGCGTCGCCCAGATGATGCGCAAAGAACCGAGGCTCGCGGCCGCGGAGGCAGGCTTCCGCAGCCTCGTCGCAGACGCCAAGACGGAGCTACCGGAAGGCCATTGGATGACGATGGCTTTCCACACGCGCGTCGGCACCTGCCGCCTGCACGCCGCGCGAGCGAGCAAGGATCCCGCCGCCACCAAGACCATCCTGACCGAGGCCCGCAGCCAACTCGAACTTGCGATCGCCGGCCTCGAGAAACGCCTCGGCGCCAAGAACCGCCAGACCCAAGAAGCGGCCAAGGCCCTGATCGAAGTCTACGAACGCCAGGCCGAGACCAAACTCGAAGCCCAAACCCGCGAACGCTTCGACCTCAAAGACTTCAAGACCGGCAAAGAGTGATCGTACGGTGCCTGGACCATTTTCACCCTATTCGCCGCGCGCAAGCGCGCGGCGAATAGGGTGAAAATGGTCCAGGCACCGTACCTCCGCACCGACGGCCAAGCACCGTACCTACGGCTTGCTGAACAGGTTGATCAGGTAGAAGGACAGCGAGGTGATCAGCACGATCATCGCGGCGATGATGACGGCGGTGCCGAGGAAGCCGCGGAAGCCTGTCGGGCGGTCGTCGCCGAGATAGGCCTTCTTGCGTTGCAGGATCAGGAAACCGATGTAGGCGATCGGCATCATCGCGCCACAGATGATCGTCGTCGGCATCGACAACCACACCGGGTATTTCGAGAACAGCGCCGGCGCCAGCGCTCCTGGAATCGGCAGCAGCATGCACAGGCGTTGCTTGGTCGAGCCAAACGGCAGACCAAACCATTCCATCGCGACGAAGCCGCAGCACACCATGTGCAACGTGATCGTGCTCAGTGCCATCGCCAGCATGCCGATGTCGAACAAGAGCCTTCCCGACACCGGGCCGATCACATCCCCGAGAACACGGGCGAGCGTCGAAACCGCCGTGCCCTTGTCTACATCGACGCCCGACGCCCACAGGGTATTGGCCGACGCGATCACCATCAGAGCGCTCGCGAGCACGTACGGCAGCAGCATCCCTGAGAACAGGTCGAACTTCGCGAGGCCACGGTGCTCACGGCCCCAACCGCGCGCCAACAAACTGTATGGGTAGAGCAGCAGCATGTTGATGCCGACCGCCGCTGCAATCGTGGCCACGATGACCTCGATCGGATTGATCCCGTTCTTGGCTTCCGGAATGCTCGGGATGAAGCCGGACGCAAGTGCGCCCCAGTCGGTTTCGGTTTGCGTCACCACCCAACCGAGCAGGAGCACGATGCCCCACACGGTGTATTTGAGCATGCTCTCGTAGACGCGGACGAAGCGCGCGCTCTTGCCGTAGTTGACCGACAGCATGATGGCCCAGACGAGAACGACACCGCTTGCCGCGATCGGTGGCACGCCCTCGAGCCCTATCGTCGTCGTCGCATCGACGAGCACACTGGCAGCGAGGTTGTATTGCGCGAAGTGCCAGACGATCGACGCGATCATCGCAGCCATCGCAAAACCAAACGCCAACCACTTGCCGGCGTGCGTCGACATCGCCGGCAACATGCGCTGACCGGTCGACAGAGTCTGGTGCGACACCACCCCCATCACGAGGATGCCGAGCAACATGCCGAGCGGCGCCACCCACAGCAGGCTGTAGCCAAAGACCGCACCGGCAAAGAGGCTGCTCGCCGCCGTGCCGCTGCCGAGCGTCATCGCACTCTGCAGATAGCCGGGCCCGATGAACTTCAGGTAGCCGAGCCACCGTTTGGTCGGCGGTGCATGCTCGAGCTCGCGCAGCAGGTCCTTCTCGGCAGCAAGCTTGTCCGGGTCCGGCGGCGTCGCCATGCGCAAGCCCTGCCGGACGCGATCCAATTCGGATCCGTGATCACCACCGCCAGTTGAATCGCTCACCGTGCTCCGAGGTCTAGACGCATGATCGGCTCATCATGCCGACCGACGCCGCGGGCACAACGCTACAGCACCAACCGGAGCGGCAAACTCATGTCGAACGTGCTCGGCGACAACGCTCCCCACAGGAAGAACAGTTGTTGGCCCGTCATGCTGACACTCGGCGGAATCTGCAGGTAGGTGTGCTCCGGGTGGCCTTCGTATTGGTTGGTCGGCTGTGGCCGTGTGAACACATCGAGCACGATGTAGGGACCACCAGGATTGCCCAGCGCCGCGGCGGACACCGCGAGGCTCAGCTGCTGATTGCCCGGTGGCGGCCACCCGACCATCCACGTGTTGGCGAACTCTTGCTGCGAGAACGGATCGAACGTGCGGTATGCAGATGCACGCAGATCGTTCGGCACACCAAACGGCAACGGCGGCAGCGGCGTGCCGAGCATCAACGGCAAGTTGATCGGACTCGGGTTGGCGGCGCTGCCAGGATCGAGCGAACAGATTCCATCGATGTCATCCGAGCCGAGACCGAGGCCAAGCTCGGTGCTGAGCGGCGTGCCATTGGGCAAGCGGTAGATGAAGTGGATGCCGCTACCGAGCACGGTCCACAACAGCGGATTGCGCGCCGGGCCAACCGGCGCCGGTAGCAAAAGGTCCGTCGAGAACAACGCGGTACCTTGCGCGGAGTCGATCGCGAGCGCGTCGATATCTTCCGTCACATCGATGCCGAAGTCCGCGGCTTCGAACGCAACGGCCGGCGGCGTCCATGACATCGTCGTCGGGATCCAAGTAGTACTGAAGACGGTTGCGCCAGAGATCTGCGTCGGTGACGTGATCCACGCGGCAGGAATCAACGGCGCAGTCGCGGCGGTCACCGTGAAGTACACCGTGGCCGGCGGCAACAACGGCGCCAGCTGTGGGTTCTCGAGGTAGATCAGCGACACATAGATGTCGTGCGCATCGAGGTTGCCGGGCGTGCCAGCGAGCAGCGGGTTGAGTTCCAACGCATCCTGCGCACGGAACGGTGTGCCGACGATTGCCGGCGGCAAGCTGCTACCAGGTATGACGTAGCCGATGATGTCCGCAGCAACTCCACCGAGCGCGGATCCTTCCGCCGACACTAACGAGCCGGGCAAGCCAACCGTTCCCGGCGTAACACTGCCGGTGACCGCAGCCCACTGAGGGGGCGCAACAACCGCTTCGCCAATGGCGTTGGCGACGACCCAATCCCAACCGAGGCTGAAGCCGTTGACGTCGACTGGCGCGCCACCGAGGTAGGTCGTGAAGTCCGGGATCGCCGAGGACGGAATCGGCGCACTGGGTTGCGTCGCATCAATGCCTGCGTTGGAGAACTGCAACTTGCTGGCCGTCGAACCCGGCAACAACGTACCCGGATCCACCGAGTAGCCGTGCGGCAACCCGACCAGAGGACCGCCGGGAGCCTGCGCGACAAGAGCTACAGGCAAGGCGAACAGAGTAAGCATCAACGAACGCATGACATGGTCCTCAGCGTTTGCCGCCCGCACGCAGCTCCTTGATGAGCTCCATGCGCAGACGGCGGTATTCGGGGTTTTCGGGGGCGAGATCGACGGCGAGGTCGAGCAACCAGAGACGCAGGCGACCGCGGCGGCCGGCGTCGAGTGGACCTTCACCGAGTAGCAGCGACAGGTCCGCGATGCGGCGTGGATTGCGCGGGTCCCCGCGCATGCCGTGCAACAACGGCGTGATCGCGGTCTTGCGATCGTTGGCGGCGAGCAACGAAACGAGCATCTTCTGCCCCTTGATGCTGCCGGCCTTTGGGTTGGTTGAATCCTTGGCATCGCGCGCGGCATCGAAGTGATCCATCGCGACGCGCGCGGCGGCGACCTGGGTTTCACGATCATCCTGCGCCAACGCCGCCAACGAACGGGTCAACTCGAGCGCGCCCAGTTCGTAGCTGCGCCAACCGTCATCGGCGATCTGCATCGCAACTTCGCGAGCCTCGTCGAAGCGACCGAGTTCGCGATAGGTCTGGCACAGACCGGACAAGCTGTTGGGCAGCCACTTGCGCAACTCGACCGCGTGCAAGTAGCAGCGCAACGCCTCGTCGAGGTGACCGAGGCGCAGGTGCGCGAAGCCGAGGTTGGTCCACGGCCCGTGTCGTTCTGGGCGCAATTCCAGCGAACGCTCACAGAACGGGATCGCCTTCTCGAACAACTGCAACTGCAGGTGCGCGACCGCCAGCGTGTGTTGCGTGCGCGCCGTCTCATAACCGTAGATGCCTTCGAGTCTGCTCGCCTCGGTGATCGCGCGCTGCGGATCCTTCTTGCGCTTGCCGACGATCGCCAACAGTCGCAGGTCGCGCGCGGGCAGGTAGTCCTCCGCCTCGCTCAGCAACTCATCGGCGAGCTGGCAGTCGCGGTTGCGCAGCGCGTGGAAGCCAGCGACAAAGTAGTCGGATTCGGTCGTGGGCTTGGGCAGGTCCTTGAGGTCGACAATGCCGCGGCCGCGCTCCCCAGCCTTGGCGTTGGCATAGCGTCGCGCCAACTCGCGCATGTAGTCGCTGCCGGCAACGTCGGCGATGACTTCAAAGTCCTTGCGCGCCAACTCCAGCTTGCCGAAGTCGAGGAAACTCGCGGCGCGCAACAGGCGCAAGCCCACTTGCCGGTCGTCGAAGTCGAGGATCTCGGTAAGTTCGCCAAGCAACGCATCCTGCTGCTCGACGGGCACGAGCGGCCGCATGTCGGGCCAGCCTTCGATACAGATGTCGGCCGGCAGATTGCGTTCGCGAATCTGCTGTTCGTCCTTGGCAGCCTCAGCAAACATCGTCAGCCACAGAGTCGCCGCCACGGCACCGAGCGCCACGGCCGTGCCCGACGCCGAGATCGCCAACGACTTCGCCGGCCGGCGCACGATCCGCCGCCACGTGCGCGTCGCGCGACCGAGCGGCCGCGCCACCACCGGCGCGTGATCGAGGAACGCACGCAGATCGGCGACGAGATCCTTGATGGTCGCGTAGCGCTGCGCAGGATTGCGTTCGAGGCCGCGATCGAGAATCGCAACGAGGTCACGCGGCAGGCCGCGACAGATCTGCGCCGCCGGCACCGGGTCTTCGTAGCGCAGCGCCACCAACACTTGCTGCAAGTCGCCGGCGTGCGGCGGCCGCAACGTCAACAAGTGATAGAGGGTCGCCGTCAGCCCGTAGATGTCGAGCGTCGGCCGCGGCTCGCCGCCACCCGCCGCTTGCTCCGGCGCCATGTAGCACGGCGTGCCGAGCACGGTGTTGGTGCGCGTAATGCTGGCGTCGCCAATCTGCGTCGCGATGCCAAAGTCCAGCAACACCGCCTCGCCGCTATCACGAATGAACGCGTTGCTCGGCTTGACGTCGCGATGGCACACCTGATCGGCGTGCGCAGCAGTGAGACCTTCGCCCAACTCCGCGACCCACCGCACCGCCTGACGCAACCAGTTCGACTCGAGCTGCAGCCTCGGCAACAGATCCTGCAGCCAACCGAGTTCGGAGAACCGCTGCAGCGACGGCCCATCGGCCATCGCCACCTGCGCCCGCTCGAGCACCTTGTGCAGGGATGCGCCGCGCAGCAGTTCGGTGACGAGGTAGCTCGTGCCGTCGTCGGTCTGGCCTTGGTCGTAGATGCGCACGATGTGCGGATGCTCGTGGCCCGCGAGCACCACCGCTTCACGATGAAAGCGTGCCTCGCTGTCCCCACCAGCGAACAGTTCGCGGTGCAGCAACTTGATCGCCACTTCTCGCTCGAGCCGTTGATCCTGGGCCCGCCACACGGTGCCGGCCGCACCACTGCCAACGGCAGACAACAACCGGTAACGATCGGCGAGCAACTGGCCACTCGGGCCATCGGGATCGCGTTCTTGCTGATGCATGGCCAACAGCCCGTGGCGCATGTCGAGCGCCGCTTGCACATCGGCCTGGCGTTCGGGCAGCTCGCGACAAAGCGCCGCCACGTCCACCTCGCGACCAGCCTCGAGCTCGCTCAACGCTTCGGCGATCCAGCCAGCAACCAGATCGTCGGGGTCTTGCTTGTGCTCAGCGTCACTCACGACGCGCCCCCACCAACATCGACGCCACGCTGCCGCAATCGCAACAGAAGCTTGCCCTGCACCAGATGGAAGGCCTTGCGCGCGGCGTCCGGCGACGGCCACGCCAAGCGCTCGGCCAACTCCGCAAACTCGACGCCGTCTTCGAGACGCATCGACAAGAGCGCCCGTTCGCGATCGGAGAACTGCCCCAGCACTTCGCGATAGATCGCCAACTGTTCTTCGTTGCCAGCGAGCGTCGCGGGGCCGCCGCCGTCGGCATGCACGCCGGCAGTCGTCGGCCCAGCGTCACCAACTCGGCGAACGTCGCGGCGCGCCGCCTGGCTGCGGCGGATCTGATCGACCAGCCGGTGCTCGACCAACGTCGCAAGCAGACTGACGAACGCTTCTTCGCGGTCACCCTCCCACCGGTCGAGTCCGCGCATCACATCGACGAACACCTCTTGCACGATGTCGCCGGTACTCAACTGTCGCAGCACCGCGTGTTGCTGCGGCCGCAGTCGCGCCTGCATCTGGCGATGCACGAGTCCCGACACCCGATCGTAGAACCGGGCAATCATTTCGCCGCGCGCCTCATTGCAGCCGCCACGGGCCTTCTCGAGCAACTCGGGCAGGTCCAGCATGACGCTCAGTATCCTCCATATCCGCGTGGAGGAGCAGGGGGTCTTGAGGGAGGAACGGGTCATTGCCCCTTCTCACCGGCAGGGCGGCATCCGACCGGAACGGTTTTGTGCGAAAACCTACGCGCGGAGCCGCGCGACCGACCCGAGAGGTTTCTCGAGATTCCCGTCCGGTCGACGGTCGAACCTGCGGTGTCCCTGGCATCCCAACCCTGCCACCCAAGGTGAAACCAATGCGTTGCCATGTTCTCCGACTGACCGTCCTCACCCTTCTCGCGCTCGCCACCTGCCTGACTGCCCAAGTCCAAGTTTGCTTGAGCGTGCACGCCGGCCCCGCCAATGGGGTCGACAACACCGGCGCGCCATCCATTCTCACAGCGACCATCGCCGGCGTTACGACAGCCATCCATCCAGCGCCTGGACAAACAGCACCAGCGTGCAGCGCCGCGCATGAAGCGGCATTCATCGCAGCCGGCTACGCCACCGTGCGCGTCAACCCCAACGTCTTCTGTATCACCGCGCGGCCCGGTGGCCTGCCGCTCACTGCCGGCGCGGCCTACGGCACAACCGACCAGGCGCTCAACCTCGACAGTTCGGTGCAAGCACTACCCAACGCCAACCCAAGGCAGAAGCGCAACGGTGCGTTGCTTGGCGTGCCACAGGTCAACATGCCACCGCAACCATTCGGCGGCATGATCATCGCCGACATCGACATCCTCGTGTTCGGTTCGCTCGTCACGATGCCCGTGCCGATCCAGCTGCCACCTGGCCAACCTGGCCACCAACTGCAGCAGTTCATGCAGATGCAGTTCGAACAACACGGCCTGCTCGGCAACCTGATGACCATCGATGATCCGTTGATCGCCGGAGCGATGATCGACGTGCTGCAACTCGAACGCACCTTCGTTGGCGAACCGGTCGTCGGCATCGAGATGCACTGGGATCCCAACAGTCGCTGGCTGATGCCGACCGTTGTCGGCGCCGGTCTCGAGCCAATCTTCGGCGCGTGCGAGTATGGCGAACCGACGCAAGGTACCGCCTTTGGCGAACCGTTCTCCCTGTGCTTTGGCCAACCGCAGGTCGGCGGCCAATTCGACATCGTGCACGAGTGCTACTACCCCAACGGCATCACCGTCAACGCACTGTCACTCGGCCTCGGCGCGACGCCGGTCTTCAACGGCTTCTTGCTGACGGACCCGGCGGCCTCGCTCCTCGAACTCGGCCTGACGGATCCGCTCGGCACCTACGTGCGCCCGTGGCTCGTGCCGCCCGACCCGCAACTCGCTGGCCTGCAATTGGCCAGCCAGGCGGTCGTGCTCGATGCGAGCGGCCAACACACATTCTCGACAGGCATGCGGGTGGTCATCCACCCGTGAGGCCCGCGGTTGATGGTTGATGCGGTCGCGTGACTTCGGTTGCGCGGCCGCTTCTTTTTGCGCTACGTGCCGCCGTCGCGCAGCTTCTTGATCTTCGCTGCTTCCGGCATCGCCTTGTAGAAGGGGTCCAACGGGAAACAGCCGCTGATCATGCCATTGCGCGGCCCCGTAGTGCAGTCGCTGAACGTCCGACAGATGCGCTTCTTCTGCACCGCTTCACCGGCGATGACGTCGCGCGGCAGTTCTGGATAGCTCAGCAACATGCGGCCGAGGCCGACGAAGTCGACGTGGCCCTCACGCACTTCGTATTGCGCAACGTTGGCGAGCCACTCCTGCAGATACGTGTAGGCAGTGCCAACGAACTTGAGGTTGGGCGACGCCTGTTTCGCGGCGCGAACGGCATCGAGGTGCACCTTCACGTAGAGCAACGGATCCTCGGGCGGCTGGTAGCCGTCGCTCGGCGGATACGCCGCGGGCCGTTGCAGGTGCGGGTTGTAGTAGGGCGACCCGAGCGTGACGTTGACGAGTTCGATGCCGAGCTCTTCGTAGCGCTTGAGCAGCTGCAGCGGCTCGCTCAGGTCGAACTTCGTTGGCTCGTCTTGATCGACTCCAAAGCCGTGCACGTAGGGCAACTCGCACGCCATGCCACGGCCGAGGCTCGTCGCCGGATCCTTCTCGAACGGCACGATGTCACAGAGCGACAACCGCACCCCGATGTGCAGCCCCGGACACTCACTGCGAATGCCAGCGACGATGCGTTCGAACAGGCGCGTGCGGCCAGCCAGGTCACCGCCGTAGGCACCTTCGCGGGTGCGGGCGCCGAGCAGTTCGTGCAGCAGGTAGCCGTGGCACGACTTGACGTCGACGAAGTCGAAGCCGGCGGTGTGGGCAAGCTTGGCGGCCTTGATGTAGTTGTCGCCGAGCGCTTCCAACTCGCCATCCGTCAACATATGCGCGTCTTTGGTGTGCGGATACTTGACGCCCAATTGCGGGTGGCGATGCGCGACCAGCGGTGCCGGCGGTCCTTCGGGACGTGAGAAGCGGCCCGAGTGCGTCAGTTGCAAGCCAACGAACTGATCCTCTGGTTTGAGGCCAGCCTCAGCCGAACCTTCGCGCAACGCGGTGAGCAACGCGGCCATCGTCGCACCGGCATCGACGTTGGGATCGAGATAGAGCTGCCGTTCGTTGGCGCGACCATCACGCTGCACAGCGAACGCTTCGCCACCCCAGATGAGGGCCGCGCCCGACCTGCCGAAGTTGCGCCAACGCCGCAGCGTCAAGTCGGTGGCACGGCCATCGTCGGTGCCATCCCAGCCTTCCATCGGGTGACACGCGAAGCGGTTGCCGAGCGTGCGACCGTGCACCGTGATGGACTGTGCCAACGGCCCGTTCGCCGCGACCGATTCATCGATGTGCCAATCGGCGTCGAGAGTGTGGAGGTGTGCCGCAAAGTCAGCAGCGGAACGGAAGCGGCCTGGAGCGGGAAAGCGCACGATCGAACTCTCTATCTGGTGGCGGCGACTTGCAAGGAATGGCTGTAGTTGTCGAGCGCGTGGCCGTAGCCAACCGCGCGCAACGTCGAACGCAGATCGATGCGGCCATCGGCGATGCACAGCGCGACGGCCCCGTCGTCGAGGCGACGGTAGAGATCCGGGTGCGCTTCGAACGCGGCATCGGCGATCTCTGGTTCGAGATGATCCAAGCCACGGAAGTAGTGATGGCCGTTGCGTTCGACGTGGGGCAAACCGAGCACGGCGCCGGTGACCAGATCCTGCTGCAGCGACAAGACGCCGATGTTGGTGAGATCCTCGCCCGACTGGAAGCGTTGTGCGTCGAGCTTGCAGACGCCGAAGTTGCACAGCGCACGAAACACGCCCTTGCAGTTCTTGACGGAGACGCCGCGATAGCCGAGATCAAGCGCGCGCACGAATGCCTTCGGGTCGCCGTCCGCCTCATCGATGATCAGCGGCGCAAAGCGCGTGACTCGTTGCACGTCAGCATGGCGCGCCGCGGCGAACGTACTGGCGCGCGCCAGCGGCTGCTCGATCAACGTGATGCGCGACAACAGCTCACGACCGGCAGCCTGCTCGTGTACCGCGTCGAGCATGTCTGCCAGTTGCCCGAGGTCTTCGTATTGTTCGTTGCCGTCGAGGGTCAACTGTGGCGCCAGATCTTGTTCGGCGAAGAACGCGGCGAGGTCCAGCAGGCGCGCGCAATCCTGTTCGACGCCAGCGCCAACCTTGACCTTGAACCAGCGAACGCCATAGCTGGCAATGTCCTGTTCGAGCGCCTGCGGCAACCCGTCGTCCTTGCGATGCTCTGGTGTGAGATCTGCAGTTCGCAACACATCGAGCATGCCAACCGTATGGCGCACCGTGGTGAACGCGTTGGGTTCCGGCAGGTCCGCCTGCCAGCCCCACCCCTGCAACTGCGCGTGCACTTGTTCGGGTTCGAAGCCAAAGACATCGGCACGCAAGGCCTCCGCAAACGGCAACTGCGCCAACCGACAGCCCGCGTCCAACAGTGCCCGTTCGATGATCGCGACGCCGAAGCCGCGCACGAGTAGATCCGGTTGTTCGACCGGCTGCGACTCGACCCGTTCGGCCAAGACCCTGCGCCAGGTCGCAAACACAGTGCCCGGCGGCTGCGCGACGTAGCATTGCGCCGCCTGCTCGGCCGACGAATACAGCTCCGCGGCGTCTTCTTGTGGCGTCGCGTCGGTGTCCTTGCGGAACCACCGCGGCGGCATCAGGTCCGCCGACCAGCCCACCGCTTCATTGCCGGCGTCATCGCGCACCGTCACGCGGCAGGTCAACAGTTCTGCCTCGTGCAACGTCACCGCACCAAATCGGAACGGCAATCGCGTCCGGCACAGGCTGCGCGCAAACGCGACATCGACAACCTGCAAGGTAATGGGCACGCACCGAGCTTGGCGCGTCGCGACTGCGATGTCTAGCTCATCATCTTGCGCATGACTTTGCCGTGCACATCCGTCAAGCGGTAGTCGCGCCCCTGGAAGCGGAACGTCAGCCGTTCGTGATCGATTCCGAGCAGATGCAGGATCGTCGCGTGCACATCGTGCAGGTGCATCGCATCCGCAACGGGGGTGTAGCCAAGGTCATCCGTCGCGCCGATCGTCTGGCCAGCACGGATGCCACCACCGGCAAACCACATCGTGAACGCCCGCGGATTATGGTCGCGACCAAGAACGGTCTTGCTGCGCACTTCGCGCATCGGGGTGCGACCGAACTCGCCGCCCCAGACCACCAGCGTGTCGTCGAGCATGCCGCGTTGTTCGAGGTCGAGCACCAAAGCCGCGGCGGCCTGATCCGTTTGCCGGCACATGTTGGGCAAGCCGTGCAGCAGGTCATCACTCTTGTTGGAGCCATGATGGTCCCAGCCGCGATGGATCACCTGCACGTGCCGCACGCCGCGTTCGAGCAGGCGCCGCGCCATCAAACAGTTGTTGGCAAACGAGCGCTTGCCCGGCTTGCTGCCATACAGGCGATGCACGTGCTCGGGTTCGCTCGCGAGATCGGCGAGTTCCGGCACGCTGTCCTGCATGCGGTACGCCAGCTGGTAAGCCTCGCTGCGCGCGAGGATCTCGGGGTCACCGATCTGTTGGTGCCGCTGCGCGTTGAGTTCCGACAGGAGATCAATGCCGCGCTTGCGCGCGATGCGATCCATGGTTTTGGGATCGGTGACACACGGCACGAGATCGCCGCGCGTACGCAACTCGACTCCTTGCATCGTCGACGGCAAGAAGCCGTTGGCCCAACACGCCGAGCCACCACCGGGATCGATCTTGCCGGACACCAGCACGCAGTATCCGGGCAGGCTGCGCGCTTCGACACCGAGTCCGAACAACAACCAACTGCCGAGGCTCGGTCGACCCGCCAGGTGATGGCCGGTGTTGGCAAACACCTGCGCCGGGCCGTGGTTGAACGGGTTGGTGTGCACCGACTTGACGAACGCCAGGCGGTCCGCGATGGCCGCCGTGTAGGGCAGCAACTCGCTGATCTCGGCCTTGGACTCGCCGTAGTGGCCAAACGAGTAGGGCGACGCCAACAAGTTGGGCACCCCCTTCAAGAACGCGAACCGTTGCCCCTTGAGCAGATCGTCGGGCACCGGCTTGCCGTCGAACTTGCGCAACGTCGGCTTGTCGTCGAACAGATCCAACGACGACGGTGCCCCCGCCATGAACAACTGCACGATGCGCTTCGCCCGCGGTGCATGGTGCGGCACGGTATCCGAGGTGGCCGGCAACAGGCGCGCGCCGAGGGCCGCGCCCGCAGCGGCCAGCAACTGACGACGATCGAGATGCAGGAACCCACTCATCCGCGACTCACCGTCTCGTCGAGGTTCAACAGAACGATCGCGATGCGCTGCCACGCGCGAGCTTCGGGCTCGGCACGCAACGCCTTCTGCAGAGCATCGAGCTCACCCTTCGTCGGCTCGCGCGACGTGCACGCCATGAAGCCAAAACGCAACTGCCGGCGCTCGTCACCTTTGGCCGATCGCATGCGCACCGCCAACGCGTCTGCCGCGGCCAACGCGGTTGGATCGTTGAGCCCAACCAAAGCCTGCATCGGCGTATTGCTGCGTTCGCGCCGCACCTGACAGACCTCGCGCGACGGCGCGTCGAACGCCTTGAACGCGACGAACGGCGCCGTGCGTCGCCAGAACGTGTAGAGACCACGCCGCCACCGATCTTCGCCTTTGCTCGTCGGCCACTTCATGTTGACCTTGTTGGTCGGCACCACCCCGCTCGTATCCGCCTGCAGCGGAAAGACGCTCGGCCCGCCGATCTTGCGCGACAACAATCCAGCAGCGACCAACCACGCATCGCGGATGCGTTCGGCATCGAGCCGAAACCGCGTGCCGCGCGCATACAGCCGGTTGTCCGGATCCAGTTCGCGAAGCCGCGCGGTCACGACGGCGCTGCGTTGGTACGCGTCACTGCGCACGATCGTGCGAATCAACTGCTTCTGGCTCCAACCGATACGAACGAATTCAGTCGCGAGCCAATCGAGCAAGTCGAGATGCGTCGGCTTCTTCGCCTGCACACCGAAATCCTCCGGCGAATCGATCAGGGACTGACCGAGCAGTTCCATCCAGATGCGATTGGCAGCAACACGTGCCGTCAACGGGTTGGCGGGCGACACCAGCCAGCGCGCCAACGCGAGTCGGTCAGGTGGTGCGTCGCCGACGACGTCTTCTAGTTTTGGCCCATACGCAGCGGGCACGTGCGCCGGCACGAGATCGGAGGGACTGTCGTAGGCTCCACGCACGCGCAGTCGCGTTTCGGCCTTTGCACCGAACTTTTCGCGCAAGGCCAGCGTCTTGCCGCCGGACTTCGGTTTGAGCGTGACCTCATCCTGCGTCTCGAAGAACGCGACCAGGCCGTAGAACTCCCGCTGCGACATGGGGTCGTACTTGTGGTCGTGGCACTGCGCACAATGGAACGTGCTACCGAGCCAGACCGTGCCCGTCGTGCTGGCGCGATCGATCAATCGCTCCCAACGCGCTTCCTTCGGATCCGCACCGCCCTCGTTGTTGAGCAACGTGTGGCGATGAAAGCCGGTCGCGATGCGCGTGCTTTCATCCGCATCCGCCAACAAGTCACCAGCCAACTGCTCAACAGTGAACCGATCGAACGGCAAGTCGCGATTGAGGGCATTGATCAACCAATCGCGATACGGCCACACAGTGCGCCGGCCATCGAGATTGTGGCCGTTGGTGTCACCGTAGCGCGCAAGGTCCAACCACGGCACCGCCCAGCGTTCGCCGTAGTGCGGCGACGCCAGCAACTGATCGACGAGACGTTCGTAGGCACCTTCCCGATCGTCCGCGAGGAACTGCTCGAGTTCGGTCACCGTCGGCGGCAAGCCGATGACATCCAGATAGAGCCGCCGCGCCAGCGTCGCGCGATCGGCGCGGGCGTTGGCTGTCAAACCGGCCGCGGTCACCTTGGCGTTGAGCAGCGCATCGATCTCGGTCGCGGCCGCAACCGTCGGCGTCGGTCGCACCGGCACGCGATACGCCCAATGCTGCTGCGGCAGCAACACGGTCAGAAGAGCGAAGCAGCCCCCGATCATTCAGCCTCGCCGGGCACGCCCTTCCCGGGATCACGAACGCGCGGCCCGTACCACAACGACAAACTGTCGCGCTTCTTCACGCCGCGGCGGCCCAGGAACATCAGTCGGAACAGTTCGCCGAAGATGCGAAAGCCCGAGTGGATGCGCAGCTTGCGCGACGACGTCAACACGCGCGGTCGCAGCACGGTGAACCTGGCGCGGTGGCCGTGCCACTGACCGATCGCTTTGGCGTAGCGCTTGAGGCAGCCACTGAGCTCGACTTCTTCGCCGGCATACAGCTCTTCGTCGAAGCCACCGGTTGCTTCAAACGCGTCGCGCGTCGCAAAGACGAAGCACCCCGCGGCCATCTTGAACAGGAAGTAGACGCGCGTCATCCAGGGCATCGTCACACGCGCCCAGAACGGCAACGGCTCATCGAAGTCGACCATGGCGCCGCCGCCGATCACGCCGTGGCTGGTTGCATGCACCACACCGTCGACGACGTCGCGAGTGATGCGCGTATCAGCATCGACGAACACGAACACGTCGCCGCGCGCCGCACGGGCACCGGCGTTGCGCGCGGCAGCGATCTGGCGAACCTCGACGGACACGACGCGCGCACCGGCGGCTTCGGCCAGTTCTTTGGTGCGGTCCGTCGACGCGTCGTTGACGACGACAACTTCGAACGCCTCACTCTGGCGACCAAGACCCTGGGCCGACGCAACGATCGACTCGACCGTCGCAACGATCGAGGACTCTTCGTCATGGGCTGGAACGATGAAGGAAAGCACGGCGTCAGGAAGACTGCCACGATGGTAGCCGAAAGCGTGTCGCTAAGCTCAGGGCATGCGAGAAGCATGGACCGGCAGGACGTTCGCGTTCGACTATCCAGTCGAGCGCATCGGAGTATTCCAGTCGCGGGTTGGCGGTGCCACCAGCCGCATTCGCGCGGCCGTGCGCGGCCTGACGGCCGCCCAAATGACCGCACGGCAAGGCGAGCGCTGGTCGCTCCAAGAACACGTCGGGCACCTGTTCGAACTGGATTGGCTGCATCTGCGTCGCATCGAGGAGCTGTGCGCCGGCAAAGAACACCTGACCGCCGCCGACATGGACAACAAGGCGACATGGGACGCGAACTACAACGACCGCACGTTCGACGAGGTCTTCGACACGTTCGCCGGCCGCCGCCACCAACTGCTGCGCCGCTTGTCCGAACTTGACGCAGACACGTTAGATAGAACGAGCCTGCACCCCCGCCTCGAGACGCCGATGCGCGCCGTCGACGTCGCGTTCTTCTGTGCGGAGCACGACGACAACCACATCGCGGCGATCGAGTCGGTCGCGCGCGAGGCGCAAACGACGGCACCGGATCCGGTTTCTTGTGCATGGGACGAATTGCCGCTCGACGCACCGATGGACCTGCTCGAACGACGCCGCATCATCGGCTCGGATGCGATGATCTCACACATCACGCTGCACAAGGGCTGCAAGGTGCCGGTGCACGCGCACGCCAACGAACAGTTTGCTTGCGTGCTGTCGGGCAAGGTGCGCTTCACGCTCAAGGACAACGAAGTGCGCGACCTCGGCGCCGGCGACGTGCTGCACTTGCGGGCGCATTCGCCGCATGGTGCCGAGGCACTCGAGACCGCCGTCGTGCTCGACATCTTCTCGCCGCCGAGTGAGACCACGGGCATCGACGACAAGTAGGACGCGGTTTCGCGCAGGTCACCGTTGCGATGCAGCAGTGAGTGCGCACACTTCAGAGCTGTGCCGTTCTCCTACGAATACCCGCGGCCGGCGGTCACGGTCGACACCGTGCTCGCGACCATCGACGAACGCGGCAAGCTACGCGTGCTACTGATCGAACGCGGTGACGATCCGTTCGCCGGCCACTGGGCGCTACCTGGCGGCTTCGTCGACCAGCACGAAGATCTCGAAGTCGCCGCGCGCCGCGAGATGCTCGAGGAGACGCACATCGAGCTCGGTCCGATCGTGCAACTCGGCGCGTATGGCACGCCGCACCGCGACCCGCGCGGCCACACGGTTGGCGTCGCGTTCCTGGCGATGGCCGAACCCGACGCAGTCGAGGGCATCGCCGGCGACGATGCGGCCGACTGCCGCTGGTTCTCCGCCACTCACCCGCCGAAGCTCGCGTTCGATCACGGCGTCATCCTGCGCGAGGCGCGGGCACGATTTGCGCGGATCGCTGCGAATAAGCAGGAGTTCCAACGCACGTTCTTCGGTCGCCGCCGACCGGCCAGCCTCGAGAAGCTGCGCCGCGCGGCACGAGGCCCCAAATGACCACCCAAACCGCTGGTAACACCGACTTCGCCGCCGCGATGCACGAAGTCGAGAACAACCTCGAAGTCCGTCGCCTGATGCTCGTGCTGGCCAACGTGTTGACGCCAGCCTGCGTCATGGCCATCACCGACTGTTGGTCCGGCGACGGCTACACCGAAGCCCTCGCGTGGCTGCCGCCGTTGATCATGCCGCTCGTTGGCGCGCTGTTGCTCGCGACGGGATTCTTGGTGACTGGCGTGGTCGCACGCTGCCACTTCGGCCTCGTTCTCAACGGCACCAAGATCCGCAAGGTCGAGACCGGCGAACTGTTGCTACGGCCGCTCAACTGGCTGGGCGTCACCACCAACTTCCTGATCCTGACAGCGCTGTCGTCGGCTCTCGGCACCATCTGCCTCATGGCCGGCTTCGGCCTCGGTTGGTGGTCATGGCTTGGCGGTGCAGTGACGTTCTTCCTTATGATGTTGTGGCTGCCGATCAGTCACCTGCGCGCCAACCGCCGCTGCAAAGAACTCGATGGCCACTGGCAACAGGGTTCGATCGACAAGGAGCTGCGTATCGAGCATTCGCGCAAGTCGCTCGACAATACGACCGCGGACATCTCGGTTGTCGTCGTCATGGCGGTCGCACTCTTCGCCGGCGTGTTCAACGCGCTGACCAACCTCGGCGCAATCAGCAACGACCTCGCAGTCACCCCGGCGCCGACGATCACCAAGGCCTTCGCCCCCGTGATCCTGATCATCTTCGTGCTGGTCTCGCTGCTCGTGTCGTGCCGCATCCTCGTGCGTTTGCGCCTCGCGTTTGGCGAACACTCGCAAAGGCTCGCCGGCCTACGGGACGAAGTGGACCGCACGGCGATGATCTGGCGCCCGCAAGAACGCACCTACCTGCTGTATGCGATCGTGCTCGCGCTCGCCGTCGCCAGCGCCGTGATGCTCGGTTACGAACGCAGTGGTGGCATGGTTGCGATGATCGCTGGCGGCATCACGCTGATCGCCGGCGCCGCGTGGTATCCGCTCGTGCTCAAGTTCGCGCGGCGCGCAGCCTAGGCAGTCACGTCGACCGAACCGCCCTTACCGGGTTCTTGCGGGCGCACCGCCGCGCCCTCGATGAGCTTGGCGGTGGCGACACCTTGCGCCTTCTGCTGGTCGAGCAGTTTGGACAGCACGCCGACGCTCATGTCGCTTTGCACTTGCGAAGCTTTCTGAGCACTGGCGTATGCGGCGATGTCCATGCTGAGGCCATCGACCTGTGGCAACGGCCGGCTGCACCCTGCAACTGCACCTGCGATGCCATCGACACTTGGCTTCCACGCGCGTTGCTGATCTGATCGCCGTGTGCCGCGCCAAAGGACCCATGTCACCGTCGAACCGCCGTTCGAGTTGCCGCTGTGCCTGCTCGGCCACGGCTGGATCGCGCTCGAGCCCCACGAGTTCGACGAAGCAACTGGCCGCTGGCATACGACGCTGCGACTCGGCCGCAAGGTCGTCGATGCAACGGTTCATCAGCACGACAAGACGAAGCTGCGGATCGATCTCGAAGCGAAGGCGAAGCTCGGCGCCGACGAACTAGCGACGGCCCGCGCGCAACTGCGTCACATGATGCGGATCGACGACGACCTGTCGGCGTTCTACGCGATGTGCAAGAGGGAACCGCAGCGTGCGTGGGTCGCGAAGCGCGGTGGCGGCCGCCTGCTACGTTCGGCCACGGTGTTCGAAGACCTGATGAAGCTGTTGTTCACGACGAACACGACGTGGACGTCGACCGAACACATGACGCGCAACCTCGTCAACGCGCTCGGCAACAAGGCACCGAGTGGCAGACTCGCATTCCCGACGGCCAAGCAGTGCGTGCAAGACGAAGCGTTCTACCGCGACGTCGTCCGCTGCGGCTACCGCGCCGGCGCGGCGATGGCGCTCGCCAACGACTTCGTCACCGGCGAACTGACGGACGCGACGTTCTTGACGCCACAACCCACCGACGACCTGTGGCAACGACTGTGTGGGCTGCGCGGCTTTGGCCCCTACGCGGCTGGCCAGGCGATGCGTCTTTGCGGCCACTACGACCGCCTCGCCATCGACAGCTGGTGCCGCGCCACGTTCCAGAAGATGGAAGGCCGTAAGAAGCCACCGAGCGACAAGGCGATCGAACGCCGCTACGCCAAGCTGGCGCCGTTCCAAGGCCTGGCGATGTGGTGCGACCTCACCGCCGACTGGCACAACTGACCGTACGGTGCCTGGAACGGAGTCAACTAGCCTGCGTACCGAACCCGCTTCATCCCGCCGGTTTCAGGTGCGGCGCGCCGCACCTGAAACCGGCGGGATGAAGCGGGTTCGGTACGCCGGTGTTAGAGGAGTTGGCCTCGGGTGATGGTCACCGCGGTGCCGCGAAACAGGACCCGGTCGTCGACGAGTTCGACTTCGACTTCGCCGCCGCGTTCGGAGGCCTGATAGCCGTGCATCACGTCGCGATCGAGTTTGGCGGCCCAGTAGGGCGCGAGGGCGCAGTGGGCCGAACCGGTTACGGGGTCCTCGTCGACACCGACGGCTGGGCCGAAGAAGCGGCTGATGAAGTCGTGCTTCTTGCTGCCGCGGGCCGTGACGATGACGCCGCGCACCTTGACCTTCGCGAGCGCGGCGAGGTCGGGCTTGAGGTTGCGCACGGCGGCTTCGGAGGCGAGTTCGACCAACAGATCGTCGGCGACTGCGACGATGTTCTTCGCTTTGGCACCGAGCGCCTTCTCGAGGGTCTTGTTGGCCCGCGCCTTCGTCGGCATGCGCGCCGGGAAGTCGAGTTCGATGCGGCCATCGCGATTGCATGCGGTCAGAACCCCACTCTTGGTGCGGAACCGCAGTTCGAGCTTCTTGGCGACGAGGCCTTCACTCCAGAGAACGTGCGCCGAAGCGAGGGTCGCGTGGCCGCAGAGCGCGACTTCGACCTTGGGCGTGAACCAGCGCAGTCCGAAGCCCGTCTTCTGCGGCACCAGGAACGCCGTCTCCGACAGGTTCATCTCGGCCGCGACGCTCTGCATCCATTTCGCCGGGCGCGCCTTGTCGAGCAGACATACAACCGCCGGATTGCCGGTGAAGGCTCGGTCCGCAAACGCATCAACATGGAAACAAGGAATCGTGGCCATGCGACTCTTCTATCACGCCGCCGCCGATTCCCCACTACCATCACGCCGTGCGTTGCTTTGCCGCCCTCGACCTACCTTCCCCCGTCCGCAACCATCTCATCAAGGTCAGCGCGCCGTTGCGCGACCGCTACGACATCCGCTGGGTCGCGCACGAGCAACTGCACCTGACGTTGTTGTTCGCTGGCGAACTACCGGAAGAGAACGTCGAAGACCTGCTCGACATCGTCGAAGACATCGCGCTGCCACCGTTGTCCCTCGCGCTGAACGGCTTCGGCACGTTCCCACCGAAGGGCATGCCACGCGTTGTGTGGACGGGCCTGGCCGGCGACGAAGCACTGATGGGTTTGCAGCAAGAACTGACCGAACGCGCCGAGCCGCTCGGAGTCACGCATGAGAAGCGCGGCTTCAAACCACACGTCACCCTGGGGCGTGTGCAAGGCCGGTTCGGCCTGCTGGCACTGATCGACCAACTCAAGGAGCTCAACGAAGAGCTCAACCCCAAGCCGTTCGCGCCGACGGCGTTGACCTTGTATCGCAGCACGCTGACGCCGCGCGGGCCCGAGTATGACGTGATGCTGCGACGCGAACTCGACTAGGTTGCGCCGCCGATCAGCCGTGCCCGAAGAGGAGAATTTCTCTCCTGGCACGGCAGTAGCCTCTTCGGTTAGTCGAGGTCGAGGTTGACCAGGACCTTTTGCACGTCGAGGGTGCGTGGGGCTTCGAGCATGCGGGCGGCGATGCGGCGGCACTCGTCGGCGGAGTAGCGGGCGAGGACTTTGAGCATGCCGCGGAGGCGGACGGGGGCGACCGAGAAGCTGCGGTAGCCGACGCCGATGTAGAACGGGACGCGCATCGGTTCGGCCGCGCTCTCGCCGAACAATACGAGCGGCTTCTTGCGGCGGTCGGCGTCCTTGCACATGCGTGCCAGGGTTTCGAAGACGGCCGGGTGCACCATCTCGTAGTAGTCGCGCACGGCCACGTTGTCGCGGTCGGCGCCGAGCAGGTGAGCCTGCAAATCGTCGATGGCAACGACGGCAAAGTCGCTCTCCATCAACAGCGCGCTGATCGCCATCGCCGCGGCCGGCACTTCGATGATCGGCGCAATCGCCAGATTGGCGGCGCACGGAACCTTGGCCTTCATCAGGCCGACGCGCTCTTCGAGCACCGCCGCCTTGACGCGTTGCATGTCGCTGAGCGTCGTGACGAACGGCACGAGCACCGCCACGTCCTTCTGGTCGACGGCCGCCCGCAGAATGGCGCGCAGTTGCTTGCGCAGCACTTCCTGGTTGGCGAGCAGGCCGCGCACGCCGCGACGCCCCATCGACGGGTTGCGCTCGGGTTGCGCAGCAACAACAGGCAGCGTCTTCGCCGCAACATCCAGGAGACGGAAGGCGACGGGCTTGCCCTTCTGGCCGGTGATCACCTCGCGGTAACTCTCGACGAGGTCGTCTTCGGTCGGCTCCGCGTTGTCCGCCAAGAACTGCAACTCGGTCCGGAAGACGCCAACGCCCCCCATTCCAAACGTATTGACAAGGTCCGCTTCACCCGCGCTACCACAGCTGCCGAGCATGCGGATCGTGGTGCCGTCGCGAGTCTGATGAACCGTCTCGCCTTCGGGCTCCGCGAGCTCCGATTGACTCTCGCGCCAGCGCTGCGAACTGATCGTCGCCTCAGCCAACGCCGTATCACTCGGTGACGTGACCAACTCGCCTTCGGTTGCATCCAACACGACGAGGTCGCCATCACGAAGCTTCTTGGACAAGTCCCGGATGCCCGTCAGCGTCGGAATGCGCATGCCGCGCGCGAGAATCGCCGCGTGCGAACTCATGCCGCCTTCTTCGGCGACGATGCCTTCAACCCGTTCGTTGTCGAGGTTGAACATGTCCGCCGTCGTCAACTTGCGCGCGGCAAGAATGTATGGACCACTCGGAACGTCCGCACCGCGCACGTCACTCGCTTCGAGGTTGCGCAGCAGCCGCGTCGCAACATCACGCAAGTCACTCGCGCGCCGGCGCAACAGATCACTCTCGACCAACGTGAAGATACGATCGTACTTCGCGAACACTCCCTGCACTGCTTCGTGCGACGAGAGTCGTTCTTGGATCACCTGACTCTCGATCTCGGTGACGAACATCGCGTCGCCGAGGTAGGCGAGGTGCGCATCAAAAATGCGCAGTTCAGCTTCACCGAGAGTGTCGGCCTGCTTCTGTTTGATCTCTTCGGTCTGAGCGCGACTCTTCTCGAATGCCTCGTGCAGACGATTGAGTTCGGACTCGACTTCATCGGCCGCAATACGCGGCCCGGCACCCTTGCTCTCGAAGCCGCGCAAGTGCACCTGGCCGACGCAGATGCCCGGGGCGACGGACTCCCCACGGACCACGCTCACGAGTGGCCTCCGGGACGAGCCGCACGGGTCTGGCTGGCCATGCAGAACTGAGGGCTCTCAGAGCCGGAGCGGAGAAGCGGGGAACAAATAACAGTTGGCATACCTGGCAGGGATTCACACCTGTGGCGGTGGACGGGAACCACCGACAGCAGCGAGCACTCGCCGACCGGGTCCAGGCCCGGGGGCGGTCTCAGGGCGAGCCAAGGCTAGCGCGGGTGCCAACCGTAGGGTAGACATTGAACCCTACACGGCTGTGTTCCGAGCCGTTCTCAGAGATCCCCCCACCAGTAGATGGGCATACATCCCACCGCGATTGTCGCACCAGGCGCCGTCATCGGCGACGAAGTTGACGTCGGCCCATATTGTGTCGTCGGCGAGCATGTTCGGCTCGGCGCTCGGACGCGCCTCGTAGCGCATGTCGTCATTGATGGCGATACGTGGGTGGGAGAGGACTGCGAGCTGTTCCCGTTCTCCTCGATCGGAACGACCCCACAGGACAAGAAGCTCAAGTCGACCAGCGAGCCGCCACGGCTCCGGATCGGCGACAAGAACCGCATCCGGGAGCACGTCACGATCCACGGGGGCACCCCGTTCGGGGGCGGCACCACCACGGTCGGCGACAACAACATGATCCTCGTCGGGGCCCATATCGGCCACGACGCTACCGTGGGCAGCAACGTCGTCTTCACGAACGGCGCGATGGCCGCCGGTCACACCGAAATCGGCGACCGGGCCATCCTCGGGGCCATGGTCGGCATCCATCAATTCGCGAGAGTCGGCAAGCTGGCCATGATTGGCGCCGGCGCCATGGTGTCCCACGACGCCCCGCCGTTCGCCATGATTCAGGGCGACCGGGCCAAGCTCGTGGCCGTCAACAAGGTCGGGTTGCACCGGAACGGCTACACGGCCGAACAGAAGGCTCTCGTCAAACGCGTCTTCCGACTACTGTTCTGGCGTGCCGGCACACTGCACCAACGACTCGAATTCGTCCGCGGCAGCGCATTGCACCGCGACCCCATTTGCCAAGAAATCGTCGACTTCGTCGCCGCCAGCAAGCGAGGCATCTGCAGCCCCCGTTCGGGACTGCGGAACCCGTCTGGCGAGCAAGCAGGTGACGGCGTCTCGCTGGCATAGCTTGCAGCAGCGCGTCACGGCGTTGACGCTCGGCTTGCTGACGATCTGCGGCCTCGCAGCAGCGGGCCTGGCGCAAGAGCCGCCGGTCACAGAGCCGCCGGTCACAGAGCCACCGGCCACAGAACCACCGGTAGCGAAGCCACCCGCGGCGAAGCCTTCGACAAGCAAGCCGACTGCGACCAAACCGGAAGCAGGGGCAGCGGCCAAACCCGAAGCCAAACCCGAAGCCGCAGCCGCGGCCGCGGCCAACGAGCAAGACCCAACGCCAGCGCCCCCACCGCTTCCGAAGCGCCAGGTCACCAAGCTAACGACACCTGACGGCAGTCGCTTCGTGATCGTCGAAGACCCGGAAATGCAGCACGTGCACTGGGTGATCGCTTCCTGGGCGGACGGTTCCGATGACCCGCCGGGACTGACCGGCCTCGCGTTGGCGACGGTGCACGCGTCGCTGAACGGAACGTGGACTACAGGCAGCCTCGACATCGAGAAAGAACAGCAGGCCCTGAACGAACTCGACGCAGCGTGGCAGCAGAAGATGGCCGCGCCGGGCAATGCGCAACTCGAAGCCAACGTCGTCCACCTCGACATGGCAGCTTCGAAACTCGGCGACACGCGCAAGTATCTGCGCGTCCTGGCCGCGGCGCCGACGTTCCGACCCGAAGTCATCTATCGCGACCCAATCGTGCTGACGTCGCTGACGACGATCGCACCGGCACTGCCGACCGTTGCGAAGCTTCTGTTCGAACGTCGCGAAGACCAGGCGCTGCGCGGCATGGCCCGCACGTGGCTGCCAAGCGTCATGCGACGCATGCAAACCCACGTTGCCCAACCGAGGCGCCGCCTGCACGCCGAGCTGCTGGCACTCGTCAACCCATTCTCCGCGGCGCTACAACGACTCGAGCAACCACCGATCCTGGCACCAACGCGAGCCCAGGCCAACAGCGCCTGGCAATCGAGCCAACACCCGACGCGCACCGTGAACGTTCTCATCGGGGGCCTGGATGCGAAGCACACCAAGGCTGTGCTCGATGCAGTCTTCGCGACCACGGCCCTGCCAGCGCCGACCCCGCGACGCACTCCAGCGATTCGCCCCATGGCGTCACAACGTCGGTCGATCGTTCCCGGCATCCCGAAGGGCGGCGTCGCGATTGGCTGGCTGCTCCCGCCAAATACCAGCGACGGCATGCTCACAGTCATCGCCAGATGGCTATCGCGCAACGACACAAGCTTGGCGCGACAACTTCGCAAAGGTCGCCCGGGCCTCGCCATCAAGTGTCACGCACCGTGGCCACGCACGAGCAAGGAACAAGGCCTGTTGGTGCTCGACATCGTTGACCCATCCGGCAAACCCGGTCTGACGGCCGAGGTGCTCAAGGCGGTCCGGCAACTAGCCAACGCACCGGTCAAGAACGCACGGCACTACCGCGCCTTCATCTCGCTGACCCGCGACTGGAACGCCCAGGCCAACGACTCGCACGACGTCGCGTTGGCGATCGCGGAACGGGCCTTGAAGGACCCCAAAAGCAACCTCAGCCACGCGCGGCCCATGTGGTACAAACCCGCGGACGTGATGGCGACGATCAAGGCCGTGTTCTCGTCCCAGCCAGCAGTTGTGGAGGGTCGCAAGTGATCCGCCAACACAAGCACACCACGGCCCACGCGTTGCTCTTGGCAGCCGCGCTGATGAGCGCGTGCGGCGGCCCGCCACCAGCCCCAGTCGAGCCAGAGCCAACGGGCCCCACCATCCCGACGGTGCCGCCACCGCCGCTCCCACAAGCTTCTGCCACAACCGGTCCAACCGTGAGGCTTGCGAATGGGATCACGGCGCACTTTCAGACCAATGCAGTTGGCTCAGACACCCTGATCCAGCTCGGCATCTTTGGCGGTTCCACGGTTGCCTCGCCAGGCCTCGCAGAGCTGACAGCACAGGTCGTCATCGAGTCCTCCGATCCGACGTCAGGACGAGCAAGCCTCAGTCGGCAACTCGAGGCGATCGGTGCCAACATCGATGTCCAAGTCGGGACACTCACGACGTGGCTCGACATCCGAACGCCGTCCAACAAGCTCGCCGAAACGCTGCAGGCCTTGCGGGGTGCAATCGAATCGATCACCCAATCGCGAAGCCAGATCGATCGAATGCGCGACGAACTGGTCGCGAAACTCGTGGCGCAGATCGCGGCAAAGCCATCCTCAATGCTCGCCCGCACCCTGCTGCAAGGGGAGCGCGGCACGGACTCGTTCATCAACTCCCTGCTGGACCTCGACCCAAGTGACGTCAGCTTGTTCCACGGACGGTTCTATCGCCCCGAAACGAGCCTACTCGCGATCGCGACACCGAAGCACGCTGCGGACGTACTCAAGGCAATCCAAGAACCGGCCGAGACGTCCATCGGGCAGTGGCGACCACGGCCAGCAATCCCCGGCAAGCCGCGCTTTCTGAGCCGCCCATACGCCTCTGGGCTCTACTGGGCCGAAGCCCCCGGACCCAAGGGGCTCGTGCAAGCATCCATTGTGATGCAACTACCGGATGCCGGCACCGCGCGCGCTGCGGAATGGCTGGTCATGCACGCCTGCCTGACGCTGGACGGCACAGGTGGCCGATTCGAGCAAATGCTAACGGAAGCGGAGCTGCCGCCGACTACCTGGCGAGCCCGCATCGAGCAAACGGCGGACGCACAAGCACTCGTGCTATCAGCACAGATCCCGACGACGATCGCGACGTCCGTCTGGCAAGTCTTTGAGGGTGCACGGCAATCCCTGACGCAAGTGCCGCCAACGCAATCCGAACTCGAACTGGCACTGCGCCGATCGCAACTCAACGCGACGCTACCGACGATGTCGGCAGCCGCCCGATTGCGACTCGCGGCAACGATGGCGAATCGCAAGCTCGAGCCAGGTGTGTTGGCCGCGCGTCTCAGACAGCTCGCCGACCCGAGCAGCTGGGATGCGAACCAGGCCGCGGCGGCCTTCCAGAAGACACCCGCGTGGATGATCGTGACCGGGCCAGCACCCGCCCCCGAAGTGCCTGGCGTCATCCCGTTCGACCTGCTGCCCGAAGGGTTCGCGACCAGCCAGTCCGCCAAGCCCACGCCCAAGATCATCGCCACCACGGGGCCATGGCTGACCAAGGCGCGCGCCGCTGCAGGTGGCGCAGACGCCTTCGCCAAGATCAACGGCTTCGAGGCAATGGCGGAGCTCACCGCCGACCAGGCGCCGAAGATTCAGGAATCGCTTTCCTGGTTCATCACCGGCCAATTGACCCGCAAGCGTGAGGTGCTCGGCCAGACGGTTACGACCAACCTCGTCAACGGCGTCGGGACCGAGACTCTGGGCAAAGCAAAGTCGCCGCTGAAGCCACGCGATGCACAGCTGCTGCGGCACGAAGTGATGCGCCACCCATTGATGCTGCTCGCAGCGAACCTCAAGGGTCGGATCAAGTTCCGCCCCGTCGCGCAGCGCAAGTCCGGCGACCGCGAACTGATGGTGCTCGAAGCTGTCGGCCCCGAGTTCGACCGGTTGCGCATCCACATTGACACCGAGTCGTTCCTCATCCGCATCGTCGAATCTTGGGAACGGTTGGCGGACGACACACTCGTGCACATTCACGAGACCTGGTCGGACTACCGCGCGGCCGGACCGCTGCGCGCCCCCTATCGACTGCGCACGACGTGGAACGACGGCGAGCACCAAACGGAGACGGTGTTCTCCGAGTGGCGCGCCACGTCGCGATAGCCGCCGGCTGGAGGAGCGGCCCTAGCGGCGCGAAGCGCCGAGGCGAAGCACCATACCAACGTAGACCATGTGCTCGCCGCGCAGGTCCTCGCTGATGCTGACCGACGGGCGGTTCTCGTTCTCGACGAACGAGTACCAGGCGTGCATCGACAGCGTCTGGCTGAAGTGGATGTAGGTCTCGGCGCCACCACCCAAGAAGAAGTCCTTCGAGCTACCGAGGCCGTCCTGCTTGAGGGTGCGTGAGTACTGCACGTTGGCGAACGGCGTGAACACGACCGAACGGCCGAGGTGGAAGCGCAGACGCAGCTGGCCATCGCCCCATTGGTTGCCGAGCGGACGCTGGCCTTCGATGCTCTGGAGGCGATCCTTCTCGTCCTGCACCCCACCGGTGGCGAACACTTCCCACGTCGCCGAGTCGGACGCCGGGATGTACCACTCGAGTCGACCGCGTGCGCGGTAGGCAACGTCGGGCAGGCGCGTCTTGAACGTATTGGTGCCGAACGCCTGACTGGCGTCGTTGTATTCGTAGTCACCGGACAGCGTCAGCACGAAGCCCTTCTGCGGCGTTCCGCGGCGGCGGTCCATCTGCACGGCGCGCTGCTCGAGGTAGAGGCGGACGCCGTAGGCGGTGTAGTCCTCCGGCAGATCGTAGCTACCGATCGGGAACGTCAGATCCGAGCGACTGAAGTCGAACTTGCGGTAGTACGGACCGAACTCGATGTAGAGGCCGTCCTGCGCTTCGCGACCGAAGCCGACGTAGCCTTCGTAGTCCGAACCTTCGAAGAAGCCGTTCTGGCGCAGCTCGTCCGCTTCGTAGTAGCCGTCGCGGTAGAACATCCACGGCCGCGCGTGCAGTTCGAAGCGCGTCACCGTGTCGTCGCCGATCAACTTGCCGTCGGTGAAACCGGCGAAGATGCCGTCGCGACCGGCGTAGGCTTCGAGCGTGCCGCGCCGCGAACCGAACTCCTCGTCGCGGTAGTAGACGTGCCCATCCCAACTGATCGTGTCTTCGAGACCGCGCTGGATGTTGGCCGAGTCGCGCCCCTGCGCGTAGGCACCAATGGCACCGGCTTCGATCTGGAACAGCGAGGAGTAGGCCTGCGCCCCGTTCCGCGAATCCACGAGCTGTTGGAACGACTGCGCAGTAACCGAGGCGCCACAGGCGAGCGCGAGAGAGGGCAGGAGCAGGTTGCGGTTCATCGAGGGGCCTTGTCGCTCAGGCAGGCGACAGTGTCTTGCTGACTAGGTGGTGCAGACGGCGTTGGGGTGACACCGTCAGCTCGGACGATCTTGGGTGAGGATCAGTTCGCGTCGTCTTGCTTCTTCGCACGCTCGGCCGCGGACGTGACCATCGGGTGCGCTTGATCAACGACGATGACGGAGTAGGGGTGATCCGCGTACTGATTCTCGCGCTCTTCGATCTGGATGACACCCCGATGGCGAAGTTCATTGATCAGAGCGCGACGCTCGGGATGCACGAGGCCGCTGAAGTGATGGCTCATCGGCCCCTTGAGGAACGGCGACAGCCAGACCTCGGAACTGCCGTGGCGAACCTGCGCGCGCAAGATCAGCTCCACACACTGGTTGAGACGCTCGGTCACGTGCGAGTCGTGCGGCAGCTCGTCCGTCCGCCACGTCACGGGGATGTGCCCGACGATGGCGGCCTTGTGGTCGTCGTCCTCTTCGGTCGCGCCCGGCGGCGGCCCTTCCTGGGCCGGCGCTTCGGCACCATCTGCGGGCGCTTCCTTCGGCGGCGCCGGCGGCGCGGGCAGCTTCGGCTCGGTCTTGTCGACGTCGATCAGATCGAGCGCGTTCCAGAAGCGATCGGCACCGACGCGCATGCGCAGGTCACCACTCGTGCTGTCCGGGATCGCAACGACGCGCAGCTCACGGTTCTCTTCGAGCACCTGGCGCGCAATCGGAATGAAGTCGCGGTCACCCGACACGATCACGATCGCGTCGATGTCGGGACGGCGGTAGAGCACGCGACACACGTCGCAGGCGAGCTGCACGTCGGCCGAGTTCTTGCCGGCATGGCCAACGAGCACGTACTGCGGGTCGAAGCCCATCAGGGCGAGGTCGTGCGCGACCTCCATGCCGGGATACGTGTCGAACGCAGCGTAGGACCTTCCGAGCACCATCGGTGCCTTGTCCTTGTGCAGCCGTTCTTTGAGTTGCTCGAGAATGCCCAGCGACAGTTCGCGGATGCGCAGGCCGCTCAGCTCCTCGCGACCCTTGAGCGACAGGAACAGATTCTCGAAATCGACGAAGACGGCTGCATGCATGATATTCGACAGTCAGACAGTTCAGAAAAGTTCAGACTCGGCGAGGCGAACCGCACCGACAGAGTGGCTACAGACTAGCCCGATCGACGACTAGACCGGACCACTATCCCCAGATGCCACGGCCCGGCTGACCGAATCCGCCGGTTCATCCTCGCCGAGCTCCACGTCGTCGTCCGCGAGATACGTGTAGGCGGCGAGGCCCTCTTCGTAGCGCCGCATCAGCAATGCGGACTCTTTCATATTCACCTTGCCGGCGCGCACCGCCTGCTCGAGCCGGCGGCGCATCAGGCGAGTCAACTCCTGCTTGTCGTATTGCACGTAGCTGAGGACCTCGGCCACCGAGTCGCCCTCGATGACACGTTCGATGCGATAGCCGTGCTCGTCGTCCATCGCGACGTGGATGGCGTTGGTGTCGCCGAACAGGTTGTGCAAATCGCCGAGGATCTCCTGGTAGGCGCCGACGAGGAACATCGCGAGGTAGTACGGCTTGCCCGGCTTGACCGAATGCACCTCGAGCACGTTCTTGACGTCGCGCCGATCGATGAACTTGTCGACCTTGCCGTCGCTGTCGCAGGTGAGGTCGACGAGGATCGCGCGCTTCGTCGGCCGCTCGTTGAGCCGATGGATCGGCATTGTCGGGAACAGCTGCTTGACGGCCCAGTGGTCCGGCGCCGACTGGAACACCGAGAAGTTGCAGTAGTAGGTTTCGGCGAGAGCGCGTTCCAGTCCCTGGAGGTCTTCAGGCACGTGCTCCATCGACTTGGTGATCTGCAGCAGGCGCTGGCAAATCGACCAGAACAATGTCTCCGCGAGGGCGCGCCCCTTGAGGTCGAGGTAGCCGAGCGCGAACAGGCTGGCCGCTTCTTCCTTCGCATGTAACGCGTCGTGATAACTCTCCTGGCAGTTCTTCTGCGACAGGTCACGGCGGATCTCGAGCAGGTTGGCGATGACCGGGCTCTCGTGCTGATCCGCTTCCGGCGACACGTCCGTGCGTTGCCCAGAGCAACCCAACACGTCGAACACGAGCACCGCATGATGGGCCGTCAACGCACGCCCCGACTCACTGACGATGTCCGGATGCGGCACGCCGGCCTCATCGCAACCTTGCTGGATCGCGAACACGACGTCGTTGGCGTACTCCTGCAGCGAGTAGTTGGCCGAACTGTGGAAGTTGGTTCGCGAGCCGTCGTAGTCGACCGCGAGGCCACCACCGACATCGACGAACTGCAAGCCAGCGCCGAGGCCCTTGAGTTCCGTGTAGATGCGCGTCGCTTCCCGCAACGCATCCTTGATCGCACGAATCGCCGTGATCTGACTACCGATGTGGAAGTGCAACAGCTCGAGGCAATCGAGCATGTCGAGTTCGCGCAGCCGGTCGACGACTTCGATCATCTCGACGGCGGTCAGGCCGAACTTCGAACCCTCACCACCCGACTCCTGCCACTTGCCGGCGCCGCGACTCGCGAGCTTCGCGCGCACGCCAAGGTTCGGCCGCAGCCCGAAGCGCTTGCTCACCTCGATCACCGTCTCGAGCTCCTCGAAGCGATCGATGACGATGATCGTGTGCATGCCCATCTTCTTGGCAAGCATGGCCGTCTCGATATAGCTGACGTCCTTGTAGCCGTTGCAGATGATCAGCCCATCGGGGTTGGTCATGTGCGCGAGCACGATCAGGAGCTCCGGTTTGCTGCCAGCTTCGAGGCCGAGCGAATGATCCTTGCCGAACTCGACGAGCTCCTCGACCACGTCGCGCTGCTGGTTGACCTTGATCGGAAACACCGGCCGGTAGCGGCCCGTGTATTCGTACTCCCCGATCGCCTTGGCGAACGTGCCCGCCAGCTCCTTCACACGCTTCTCGAGGATGTCTGAGATTCGCAACAACACCGGCAATTCGATGCCGCGGCTGCGTAAGTCCTCGACCAGCTCGGGCAGCGAGAAGCTCGGGCCACCATCCCCCTGCGGCTGCACCATCAGGTGGCCGCGGTCGTTGATGGCGTAGGTATCGCTGCCCCATGCAGCCAGTTGGTACAGGTCGACACTGTCGCGTGTGGTCCACGCGCGCAGGTCTTTGGGCGGTGTGCTCAATTCAGGAAGCTCCACAGAGCGCGGCCGGTCGCAGGCTGCCACGAGGTGTGGTTCGCCCTGCTCGCGCTCACGCCGCCGCGGATTGAACACCACAACCGGGCTGGCGGGCAGCCCAGATGCCATTTTTCGTGACCTGCGGGCCGCGACTGCGCCACAGGGACACTGGCCCAACACCGCATTGCAGCGTAAGTTCTGCCGCGTGACCAAAGTCGATTCCCAGCCGCGCCTGCTCAAAGATCAGGACGCCGAAGTCGCAGCATGGCTGCAACGAGAAGACAAGCGTCAGAGCACGACGCTGACCCTGATCGCATCCGAGAACCATTGCTCGCCGGCCGTTCGTGAAACGGGCGCCAGCCGCATCACCGACAAGTACGCCGAGGGTTACCCGTCGCGACGTTACTACGGCGGTTGTGAGGTAGCGGACAGCATCGAAGACCTCGCGCGCGCGCGAGCGAAGGAGCTGTTCAAGGCGGACGCAGCCAACGTGCAGCCGCACTCGGGCACGACCGCCAACATGTCGGCACTGCTCGCGTTGGCCGGCCCCGGTGGTCGCATCGTCGGCATGAGCTTGAAGGATGGCGGGCACCTGACCCACGGCCACCCGCGCAGCCACACGGGCATGGTCTTCGAGCCCAAGCAATACGGCGTCGATGCCAATGGCCGCATCGACATGGATCAGGTTCGTGATCTCGTTCGCGAGCACAAGCCGCACGTGTTGATCGCCGGTGGCAGCGCCTACGCGCGCAACATCGACTACGCGGCCTTCGCCGAGATCGCCAAGGAATCCGAAGCGTACCTGATGGCCGACATCGCGCACCCAGCAGGCTTGATCGCCGCTGGTCTCGTGCCGAGCCCCATCGGCCATGCCGACGTCGTCACGATGACGACGCACAAGACGTTGCGCGGCCCGCGCGGCGGCATGATCCTGTCGACCGAAGCCGTCGCCAAGAAGATCAACTCGTCGGTGTTCCCCGGCTCGCAAGGTGGTCCGCTCGTGCAGCAGATCGCTGGCAAGGCCGTCGCGTTCGGCGAAGCCCTGCAGCCGGAGTTCAAGGACTACCAACAGCGCGTCAAGGACAACGCGGCCCACCTCGCGGCACGCCTTGGTTCCGAGGGCCTGCGCATCGTGTCCGGTGGCACCGACAACCACATCGTGCTCGTCGACCTGCAAGGCACCGACGTCACCGGAGCCGACGTGGAAGAGCGCGCGCTCGCCGCGGGCCTCGCCGTCAACAAGAACGCGGTCCCGAACGATCCGCGACCGCCGATGGTCACCTCGGGCCTGCGCCTGGGCACCCCTGCGGTCACGAGCCGCGGGTTCGGCACGGCCGAAATCGACCAACTTGCAGATATCGTGGTCGGACTCGTTCGCGGCGAGGACCCCGAGCGCTACCGTAAGACGGTGCTCGACCTCTGCGAAGCGTTCCCGCTGCCGTAGGACGACGAGCTCCCTCTCCTCGTCCCGTGGGTGACCGCTCATCGCGAGCCTCGCCCAGGGTCTGCCTGACTGTCCGAGCCCTCGCCACCGTGACGTCATCCAAGAACTCCGAACGGGACCGCATCACCCTCGACCTGTTGGTCGCGGGCGACGCCGAAGGGATGGAGCGGATGATCACCGATCACGGCAAGCACGTGCGCGCGTTCTTGCGCCGGCGACTCGGCCACGCTCTCGATCATTGGGAGCTCGAAGAGGCGATGAGCCTGGCGGCCGTTCGAGCGTGGCAGTCGGCGTCTCGCTTCGATGCAACACGCGGCCAGCTACGCACGTGGTTTGCGGTTGTGGCACGCAATTGCGCACTTGGTCTGATCGCGCAGCATCAAGAAGAAGCACACGTCTCCATCGACGGCATCACCCCCGTCGTGGACGAAGGTGCCACCACGCCGGGCGAGGCACGACGCATGCAACTGATCGTCGATGTGCACCGTGGCATCGGCAAGTTGGCGCAACTGCAACGCTCGGTGTTGCTGGCGGATCTCAACGCGGGCACGACGTTGCCGGCGTCAGTTCTGGCCGAACGTTTCCACTCGACGATCCAATCGATCTATGCGGCACGTTCGCGCGGTCGCCGGGAACTGCGATCGTATCTCGAGGGCATCGGCTACGGGGCTAGTCACGAAGGCGTCGATGCGACACAATTGCCTCCGGAGCAAACCGGGTGAGCACAGGCAAGGACAACGAGATGTGGCAGCGCATTGAAGATGCGTTCACGCCCAACAGCGACGAGTTCAAACGAACCGAACGCGAACTTGCCAAGGTCAAGCTTGAGCAGGACGACCGCCTGCGTGATGACGGCAAGCCGACGACTCAAATCGTCGTGCGGCGTCACCCGCGATGGCAACGGGTCTCGGCAATCGCGGGTGTCACAACGCTAACACTCGCGTTGATCGGCTGGACGGGATCGGAATACGTCTGGCCCAAACGTTCGGTCAACGTCTTCAGCGAGCCGTTTCGAATCGCGGAACAACGTGCGACCAGCAGCGACGCAACTCAGTCCGACTGGAGGCTGGGCACGAACTACATGTCCGGCGGGCACAGCTCAGCTGTGGAATACCTCCGAATGATCGCGAGTGAAAACAACGCGGTTGGACGAGCGGCGGAGGCAGCCCTGAAGCGCTTCGGCAACGGCGCAATTGAAGTCGAGTTCACCGACCAGCGCAGCGTGGAGTTGCTCGCCATCGAAGCTCTCTATTCGACTGACGAGGACGTCCGCGTGCTTGCAATCCAGCAACTCGAAGCGTTCCTGGTTGAAGCGGAGCGCGTAATGAGATCCTGCGACGAGAGCACCGTGGAGCGCGCCAGATCCAAGGCCATAACCCTGGCGCGCATGGACAAGCGACGCCAACAAGCACGCGACGGCACCCTTCCGCTGAAACCGCGACCGCCTCAAGAAGCGGGCAAGCGTCACAGGCCGGTCAAGACCATAGAGATCCCGATCCCTGAGGAGTTCCGGACGCCCAAGTAGCGCCGAAACAACCGGGCCTAAACCCAACTCCTGCGCTACTGCACTTCGCGTGTAACCGACGCGACGCCAGGCCCCGAAAACGTTGCCTTGTCCCACGAAGGCACGGTCCAGCCGGCAGCACCGACACCGTTTGCGTTAAGCGTGATGGTGATGACCTGAGTTTCTGGAAGGATCTTGTTGTTCCGGATCTCGATCTGAATCTGCTGACCAGCTCGCGAAGGATCGGAGTAGATGACGGCAGCGACCTGCCCTTCCACAAGAACATCCGGGACACTCAATGTCTGCGCGGCAAGCGAAGCAGACATTAGGGAAGCGACGACGACAGACGTAAAGACACGGCTCCATTGTGAGCGCATGGGTTTCTCCTTTGTTTTGGCCCGCGAAATTGCAGGCCCCAACAAAGGATTGTCTCACATGAATCGCAGTCGGGTCGGGCAGGCACGCGCCTGATTGGCACGGCTCATGTCACACGATTTCCAAATGTGGGAAACCGCGCGGGAGCGGAAAACTAGTTCACAGAGCTGAGTGCTGCCCGCACCGAAGCAATCCGTTCCGCATACACATCGTGGGCCGCTGCGAACTCGACGACGGTGATGTTCGTGCCACCGCCGAGTATCCACGACTTCGGCGCAGCCCACACGGCGATCATGTAGTCGACGCGTTCGCCACCTACGTTGGCCGTAAACTCGAGCCACCTACCTTCGTTGCCATCGATGTTCTTGACGCTGCCGCCATCGACTCGTTCGTAGCCACGTTGCTCAACGAAGTCGCGTTCGAGCGCACCCGCCCAGAACTCGACATCCGCTTCGGTGGCATCCCACATCTCGCGCACCCAGAGTCGCGCATCGTCGTTGGTAGTGGCGCGATAGCCCTCACCATGATCTCGCAACTTGACGAACGAGTTCGGTGCTTCGATCGGCACCGCGCACGCGGCCATGCCAAACGTCAACACGAGCAGACTTACTGTTCTCATGATCGACATCAGAAGCCTCCCATGACATTGGTCGCGCCAACCCGGTTGACCCAACGGAAGCGGCTGCGGCGTCGCTTGCGCTTGACCGGTGGTGCCTTCGCCACACTCTGGAAGTCCGCGCGCAACGTCGACATCGAAACCTGATCACGCAAGAACTTCAGGCGCCCTTCGAGCCGCTCGATTTCTTGCGTCAGCCGGCTGAGTTCTTTCTCAACTCGCAGGATGTCCTCGACCTTTTCGGCGAGTTTCAGCACCTCGAGCAAGCGGTCGCGCGAGCGCCGTGCGTTGTCGACGCGAATGCCGACGTCGACAAACTCCTCGGTCACATCGTTGGCCTGGCGGGACTCGGACAACACCCGCCCCGATTCGCGAACTGCCGCAAAGGCGTCATCGAAGTGAATGGCCGGGACGCGCACCGTCAACGACGTGCTCGACTGCTTCTGCAGGTAGCCACCCCACTCTTCGACCTTGGCCAGGAAGGCCTTCGCGGCCTCTTCGGCGCGTGCCACCTCGACCCGGACGTTGCCGCTGTAGATCAGCATGCGCTGGCGAGAAGGCTGCGGGTCTTGCTTCGGCGCACGACCACTCGAGCCGGAGACAGCGCCTGCAACCGTGGTCCAGTTGCCAGGGTTGGCGTAGTAGTGCTCGGTGCGGCCGCGGACGTCACCGCCGACGCCATCGTTGAAGAACGCGCCGGCCATATCGCTCCGCGACGCATTGTCGGCGAGGCCACTGGTGACGTCGTCGAGCTGCGCGAGGTCCCGCCCATCAAACGATGGCCTGGCGTCGACGGAGGCGGGCGAAGCCCCCGATTGCCAACCAGCACATCCGGCGAGCGGTAGAACGAAGAGCGACAGCAGGGCCATCAGCCCTCGCATATTCGGCACAGGTAATCTGGTCATGATGCCCTCCAAGGCAATCCTCATCAGCTAGTGACTACGCGGTTGTCGGCGCGCCCCGTAGGATCGCGCCCTCATGATCGCACTGTTCAGCCTAGCCGTCGCCACCCTCGGCGCCTTCCCCCAAAACCCGACAGGGGAACAAGTCCCACAGAGCAAGCCGCGCATCGCGTGGCAGCGTTCACTCGAGGATGCGTTGGCGGCCCAGAAGCAGACTGGCTTGCCACTACTCGTCGTCGTCAACATGGACGGCGAAGTCTTCAACGAGCGCTTTGCCGGCAGGACCTACCACGACCCGGCGTTCATCAAGTCGACCGAGAACTACATCTGCGTCATCGCGTCGCCCGACCGCCACACCGAACGCGACTATGATGCGCTCGGCAACCGCGTCGAGTGCCCACGCTTTGGCGGCTGCACTTGCAGCGAACACATCAACATCGAGCCAGGATTGTACCGCCGCTACTTCAACAAGAAGCGCAACGCGCCGCGCCACGTCGGCGTCACGCCTGACGGCAAGATCCTGTTCGACCGCTACCTGGACAGCAGCATGTCGGTCGCAATCGATGCGATCAAAAAGCACGAGGGCAAAGGCAAGCACAGCCACCTCGCACCAACCGACAACGTCACCGAGATGCTGCGACGCCGCGACGCGATGGCACGCACGCTGCTCGAACGACGCTACCGAGCTGGTAACAAGGACCAACGCACCAGCCTGCTCAAAGCCGCGGCAACCGCCAAGAACGACCCGATCGACCTGCTGCGCATGGGACTGCGCGATACGGACGAAGATCTCGTCGGCCTGGCGGCACTCGCCATCAGCAAGGTCGGTGGCGCCAACTCGCTGATCGACATCGAAGACGCCCTGGCGCGCATCGACGACGACAACGTCCGCAAGCAGCTCATCGAGCAACTGCGCAAACTCGGCAAGAACGACAAGAACGCGGCGCGCATGGCGTCCAACTTCGAGGCTGCCAAGGACCAACTGGCGCAGCCGTGGCGCAACGCCTGGCGCGACGCCAACCTGAAGACGCGCGAAGGCATCGAAGCCGAACTCGACCGCGTCGAAGCTGCCATTCGTAAGAAGCCAAAGGACGCCGAACTGCGCCTGCAACTCGCGACCGCACAAGCCTCGTTCGCCGCCATGCTAATGACCGAAGGCGGCACCGGGATCGGCCTGTGGCTCGCCGACGCCGAACGCAACGCGAAGAAGATCGAAGGCGAAGCGCTGCAGCCGGAGAAGAAGGCTCTGCTCGCCATCACGGCGTGGTACCAGTCCAAGGGCAGCGAAGCCCAGAAGGCGATGGTCGAAGCCATGGCCAGTGGTAGCAGTGCGCGCGAACCGAACACCTGGCTGGCGGCGATGTTTCTCGATGTCGTGCTGCAGGTCACGGCGCAGACTGCGTTCGCCCGTTCGTCGGCGGATGAGAAGGTCAGCCTACGCGGCGAGATCACGCGCACGCGCACGGTGCTCGAACTCCTCGCGGCCCGCAACGCCGGCATGGAACGTGGCATGCTCGCCGGCATCGGCCTGTTCGAACACGCCGGCTTGCGAGCCGAAGCGCGCAAGCAGCTCGAAGAAGTGGTCCAGCGGTTCCCGGCGTCGTTGGCCGTGCACGACCGTTGGCGCAACCGGATGCTGGTCGACCTCGGCGCCGAACTGATGCGCCACCGCTACGCCCAACACGTCACCGAGGCGAGCGATCGCGCGACGGCGCAATGGTACGCCGGCTATGCGGCACTGATCGCCGCGGAGCGACACACGGCGGACAAACGCCAGATCGAAGCCGAGAATGCCTACTCCGATTCGATCGAGCGCTTCGCCGACAGCGCCGCGCAGAACGCCAACTACGCCGACACCGCCAATCACTACGCGGTCCTGGCCTTGGCCGGCCGCGCCCAGATCCGCTTGAACAGGAAGAACCTGACCCGAGCCGGCAAGGACATCCTGGCGGCGGTGGCCCTGCGTGAAGGCAGCCTCGACGAGGACGATGGCCTGAAGCGCAAGCCGCGCAGCATCGGCAACCGGGTCCAAGAAGCGCTGGCTGCCAGCGGCAACGAAGAGCTGGCCGAGCAGCTCGCCAACGCGCTCGGCCAGTAGCGGTCAGAACGCGCCGGCGCGAGCGGTGGGTAGCTTCTTGGCCCAGCCTGCGTGCAACGCGCGGAACTCCTCGTCGGCGAACAGCGCGACGAGGTCCGGGTGCGGCGCAGCCAACGGCTCGATGACGCGCGCCAGCATGACAAACCGTTCGTAGGCGCGCCTCGCTCGCTTGATCTGACCGGCGCGGCCGTGCACGCGCGCAACGTTGCGCCAGATGACCGCCTTGTCGCGCGCGTTCTCAGCGAGCTCCAAGCCCCTCTTGAACAGGGCAATCGCGTCATCAAAGACCTCCGAGTGATGCGGCTCGTCGTGCTCGCACACGCCTTGGTCACAGGCCAGGTAGTACGGCTGCATCTCGAGTCGCCGCTCAGCCCGACGCGCCCACGCCGCCGCCTGCCGCACACGTGCGACCTCAGGGGTCACCGGGGCAACCTCGAAGAACAACCCCAACCGCCGCGCCCGGAACAGCACACAGTAGCGCACCCGATTACCGGCACGGCCGTAGACCGGCACCTTGGCCACGCTGATCGGATAACCCTCACCCGGGTTCTTCGGCAGCTTGATCTCGTCGTCGAACTGCACGAGCACACGATTGGCTTCGTCGTGACGTTCGCCAAGTCCGTGCACGATGCCGCACCGAAGACGGCCACCGTTGAGCTCCTGACGGTGGCCCATCGGGATCTCGTCGCGTGGCTTGGGCGTTGGCCGCAACCACTTGAACTCGGAGCCGACGTGCACACTCAGGATGTCCGGCGAACGATCGTGGTCGGCGTCGAGAACGAGCGACTGCCGATAGTGCTCGACCATCGGGTTCTGGTCTTGCTTGTGCGGCCAATGGCTCCGGTAGTCCATGACCGGAACGACCGCGTCACCGGCTGCGTAGTAGTTGAGCAGCCATCCCCGCCGCCGTTCGGTATGCAGCGTGAACAGCGCATCCATGCGGCGCTGCGGCTGCAGTTGCCACCCGATGTTGGCCAGCTGCGAACGCGCCTTCGTGGCGAACGGCCGCTCACCCTTGCCGGCTTCCATCTTGTACGGAAACCACAGGCGCAGGTCGGCAATCGGTAGATCGCGACCACTGTCCAGCTCGCGCCCGAAGCTCAGCCTGCCGTCCTTGAGCGAGCCAAGGAACACATGCGCCGACAACATGCCGCTGAAGATGACCACGTCGTCGATGCCATCACCGTTGGCGTCGCGGATCTCCGTTGCGATGATCGAGCGACGTTCTGCGGACGAGTGCTCACAGTTGGCCGCCGACGCCACACTGCGGAACGCAACCGGGATCGACCCCATCGTCGGGCCCGGCGCCACCTGCTTGACCTCGGACAAGACCGTGCCGTCTCGCTGCAACGTCAGCGTGAACCGCACATCCTGACGTTGCCGAGCATTCTCGTCGGTCATGCGGCCGTGGATGCGCGCCGGCGTCGTCTTGGTGGCGCTCTCAACGGACTCGATCACATACGGGTTGTTGGCCACACCGGCCGGCCGTGACAGGCGCCGCGGCAGGTACTGACCAAGAGGCTTGGGCTTACCGATGAAGTCGCCGCCTGCGCCAAGCTCCAGCAAGTACAAGTAGGGCGCCGTCCCCACAGGCAAGACGACTGCGCCACGCTGCCGACCCGCATTGGCGATGAACTGCGGGAGCAGCGGGTGTCGTTTGTTGAGGCCGCGGCTACGCGAAGCACCGCGCCGCCATCGCTTTGCTTCACGGAAGTGCATACGCACCTCTTCCTTCGTCGCGACCATCTCCGTCGCGACGTAGTCGAGATCGCCATCGCCATCGACGTCCGCGAAACTGCCGTAGCGATTCTCGAGGTTGGGAATCATCGCCACGAGCCGCAGGTTGGTCGGCAGCGATTGCAGTCGCTGCTGGATCTGCACGGCGTACTCGCGCTGCCGTTTGCTCAGCGTTTCGAGGTCAACAGCGTACGATTCATCCGGCACCACAGCCTTGATTGCTGTCGTGCTTCCGGGTGCAGGAGTCGTGTCCGTTTGACCCGGCAGATCGGCCGCCGTCAGCCCGCAAATGGCGATTAGCGCAACTCTTGTCATGGGGGCGTTCACATCGTCAACCTAGCAAGAAGCGCGTCAGAAGTTGCGTCGACCAGCAAGCATTCCTCTGCGCTTCTCCCAGTCGAGCCGAGCCGTATGCTGCGGCGCTGCATGTTCGATCGATTCTCCGAGAATGCCAAAGAGCTGATGTCGCGCGCACGAGCCGCGGCCATCCGCCACTGCACTGGCCACATCGACATCGAGCACATCTTGATTGGCATGCTCGAACTGCCCAGCAGCAATGCAAAAACGTTGCTCGAGCAACAGTCCATCGACTCCGAGGTGCTGCTGGAAGCGCTCGAGACCATGCTGCCGCGCGGCACGAGTTCTGCGGAAGGGCAACTGCCGTTCACTCCGGCGGTCAAACGCGCCCTCGAACAAGCGATGCGGGTTGCCGCAGAACATCAAGGCAACCATATCGGCAGCCAGCATCTGCTCGCCGGCATCCTCAACGACCCCGACAGCGACGCGCGCAACGTGCTCGTCCGTGTTGGCGCCGACCCGGACGCCATCGCAAGAACCATGACGGCTCCTTCCCCCATGACGCAACAAGCCAACACCAACCTTCTCCTGATCAGCAACTCGACGATGCACGGCGGTGGCTACCTGCAACACTGCAAGAGCAACATCGAGGACTTCCTCGGCGACAAGAAGCGCGTGATGTTCGTGCCATTCGCACTCGCGGATCACGACGGGTATGCCGCCAAGGCGAAGGAGTCGTTTGCCGCGATGGGCCACGACCTCGTCGGCATCCACACCTTTGCGGACAAAGCCAAAGCCATGGCCGACGCCGAAGCGGTCTTCATCGGCGGCGGCAACACCTTCCGCTTGCTCGCGGCCCTGAGCCACCACGGTTTGCTGGCGGCGATTCGCGACCGCGTTCACACCGGCATGCCCTACATCGGTAGCAGTGCCGGCACCAACGTCGCGACAATCTCGATCCGCACGACCAACGACATGCCGATCGTGCAACCACCGTCGTTCACGGCATTGGAGCTCGTGCCGTTCCAGATCAACCCGCACTACCTCGATCCGGATCCAGCCAGTTCGCACATGGGCGAAACCCGCGAAGAACGCATTCTGCAGTTCCACGAGGAGCACGAGATCCCGGTCCTCGGCTTGCGCGAGGGCTGCATGTTGCGCGTGCACGGCAAGCAGATGGAACTGCACGGCACAACCGACGCCCGCCTCTTCCGCCGCGGCAAGGAGCCTGAAGAGTTCCACCCGCCGTGCGACCTATCGTTCTTGCTCGACAGCTAACCGACCACCTCAAGTCTCCGTAGACCTATCCAGCCATGAAAGCTCTCGCTTACCTGACCCTGACCGCAGTCCTTGCGGCATCCTGCGCAACCGTCATCACGGACCACGCATCCAGCTTCTGCGAATCGCAGATCAATGAAGGCGTGCTGCGCGCCCACGTTGAGTTCCTCAGTAGCGACGAACTCGGTGGCCGCGGCGTCGGCACCGAGGGCGACGTGCTCGCCCGCAACTACATCGCCGCGCAACTGCGCGCCGCCGGCTGTGAGCCGGGTGCCGAAGACGGCGGCTGGATGCAGCCAGTGCCGATCCGCGGCATCAAGTCGACCGTCACCAAGACACTCGCCGCACGCGGACCGAAGGGCACGTCGTCGTTCGAAGCCCCCATCGACTACACGGCCGTTGCCGGCAGCCCCGCCGCCAATGCCGCCTGGGAGAACGCCGAAGTGGTCTTCGTCGGCTACGGCATCGACGCTCCCGAACAGAACTGGGACGACTACCAGGGCGTCGACGTGAAGGGCAAGGTCCTGATGGTCATGAACAACGACCCGCAGGATGACCCGGACCTGTTCGCCGGCAAGACGCGCCTCTACTACGGCCGCTGGAGCTACAAGTACGAAGAAGCCGCGCGCCGCGGCGCGATCGGCGTGATGGTCATCCACACCAACGAGTCGGCCGGCTACCCGTTCCAGGTGATCCAGTCGAGCCACGGTCGCGAGAACTTCTGGCTCCCCTTCAAGAAGGACAAGCCGACGCTCGCCGTGCGTTCGTGGTGCTCGGAGACCGCCGCCGAAACGATGTGCAAGCTCGGTGGCCACGACCTCGACGAACTGCGCGCCCGCGCCGAGAAGGGCAACCAGGCGCCGGTGCCGCTCGGCGTCACCGTCAACCTCGCGATCGAGAACGAAGTGCGTGAGATGGAATCGGCCAACGTCATCGGCGTTCTGCCGGGCACCGATCCGCAACTGATGGACGAATACGTCGTGCTCACCGCGCACTTCGACCACCTCGGTATCGGCAAGCCGCGCAACGGCGACACGATCTACAACGGCGCCGTCGACAACGCGTCGGGCTGCGCTGGCATGCTCGCCCTCGCCCGCGCCGCCGCCCTGCTACCCGAACGTCGTCGCAGCATGCTGTTCTTGGCGGTCACAGCCGAGGAGTCCGGACTGCTCGGTTCGAAGTACTACGCCGAGAACCCGACCGTCAACAAGGAGCAGCTGATCGCGAACGTCAACGTCGATGGCCTCAACGTCTGGGGTCCGACGAAGGACATCGAGTTCATCGGCTACGGCAAGAACAGCCTCAGTGACCTGGCCGCCAAGATCGCCACGGCGCGCGGTCGCGAGATCAAGCCGGACAGCCAGCCGGACCGCGGCTACTTCTACCGCAGTGATCACTTCAACTTCGCGCGCATCGGCGTGCCGGCGGCCTACTTCAAGGCCGGCAAGGAGTTCTACGATCAACCCGCCAACCGCAAGCGCATGAAGGCAAGCTACACCAACGTGCACTACCACCAACCGACCGACCAGTTGGCCAAGTGGTGGAACTTCGCAGGTGCCGTCGCCGACATGCAGGTTCTGTTCCAACTCCTCGTGCAGACCGCAAACGCCGACGAAGCCCCGAAGTGGGCACCCGGCGACGAGTTCGAGAAGCTGCGGTAAATAAGACCGACCGTGGTGACTACGCCCGGCGTGGTCATCACGCTAGACTCCAGGGCATGGAACGGAGACAACCCTGGACGGCAGCAGCGGCAATCACAGCCCTGCTCGCCCTGAACGCTACCGTCGTTGCGCAAGACGCCATCGTGCGCAAAGGCGCACACTTCGAAGTGCACTTCCACAGCGGCGCGACGGACAGTGGCCTCGCCGGGAAGATCGCCGACGACGCGCTCACTGCTGTGGAGAGCAGCTGGCCAGTCGCCAGCAAGCTCCTGAAGCTGCGCAAGGTGAAGGCGTCGACCGTGCACCTCTACGCCGACATCGAGGAGTTCCGGGGGCTCGAGAAGAAGCACACGGGTGGCAAGCTGCCCCTGGAATCGTTCTCACGCCTCGGCGAGCAAAAAGTGCACGTGCTGCTGTGGCCAGTGTTGATGCCCAAGTCGCTCGCGGTCATCGGCCTGACGGACACAACGCGCCAGACGCTCATTCGCAGCGGCGCCCAACTACTTGCCGCGCAGCGCTGTTCGCTGGCGATCGGCGACCCGTGGCTTGCCGAAGTCTTCGCCTATGGCGTGCTCGAGAAGATCACCAACCCCAAGCACGACAACGGAGTCGACCCCGCCTACGACACACGCCGGGCATTCCTGCACCACGACCTCAAGCACGGCAACCCGCGCGAAGTGCGCAACACGTTCCTCGACTTCAGCGCCCCGACGACTCGCCGCGAGTATGAGACGCAAGAGGAGAAGAAGTGCCTGATGGCGCAGGTCATGGCCGCGTGCAACAAGAGCTGGGCGCAGAAGCTGCTGCCGGCCAAGAAGGCGAAGAAGAAGGACAAGCCGAAGCAGGCCGTCATCGTGCGTTCGGGGCAGGTCAAGAAGGTGCTGGGCAAGAACTGGACGAAGATCGAGTCGCAGTTCAGCAAGATCTGCAACAAGCTCGAGCCCGTGTGGCGCATCACCGGCGCGATGGTCGCAGCCCACAAGGATGGCCTGGTCATGGCCGGCAACTCCGACCACACCGCCGCACTCACTGGCCAGGAAGAGGCTCCCGACGGCAACTACGTCATTCGCTGCACGGCGAAGCTACACCCGAGCGGTGAGGACTCGTTCCGCATCCAACTCGACTGGGATCAGAAGAGCATGATCGGCTGTTTCTTCGGGGTCGGCCGCGTCGAGATCAAACGCTGGTCCGCCGAGAAGAACTGGGAGCTGCTGGCCGAAGGCAAGGCCCCCATCAACGCCAACGTGCCGTTCGAGGCCGCCGTCGAATCGGGCGACAAGGTGCGCCTGATCGTCAACGGCGACAGCTTTCTCGAATGGGACCGCGGCAGCCGTGACATGCACGGCATCTGGTCCGTGGCGATCAACGACTGCGTCGCGTGGTTGAGCAAGCTGCGTATCGAGCAGCTCACCCAATAGCCGGCTAGCGGCTGCCGCTGCCGCTCTTCTTCGCCTTCTTCGGGGGCGGCGGTCGACGCGGACGGCGGCGCGGCTTCGCGTATTCTTCCAACGCGGCTGCAACGACCTTGAGTTCGCCTTCGGTGATGCGGTCGCCACTCGAGCGCATCAGCATCTCGACGAACCAAGCGCACTCTTCGACGGTCACCGGACCACCGATGTTGCCGCCCTTGGGCTCGGCGTTGGAGCTGACGATCTCCTTGCCGTCGGCATCCAGGATGACGGACCACGGCAGGCCACCACCACGCTTGCCCTTGAGCCGCGCATTCATCGCCTTGCCGTTGGTGTCACGGTCAACGTCGACCATGACGTCGACCCAGCCCTTGTTGTAGATCGGTGCGACAGCGGGTTGCCCGAGGAACTCCTCGAGCACTTTGCACCAGCCTCACCAAGGGGCGTCGAAGCGGATGAAGATGTTGCGACCGGTCTTCTTGGCTTCGACCATCGCCGCCGCAAGCTTCTTGTCGGCATCGACGGGCTTGCAGAAGTGTGGCTCGAGAGCGGCCAACGCCGCATCTGCGCTCAGGTCAGAAGCAGCGAAGCGCGCCCGTTCCTTGCCGGAAGCATCGAGCACGATGGCCCCGCTGCCGTCCTTCTGCCAGCCCCACTTCTTCATGGCCTTCGGGCCGGTGAACGCCACGGTCTCGAACTCGTAGAGCAACTTGCGCGACACCGATCGGTTGCTCTTGAGGGTCCGAGCGAAGTCTTCGCCTTCGGCACTCAACACGACGAGCACGCGCTTGTTGTGCATCACGGCACGCGCCTGCGCCTTGCTGAGATTGGGAACGGGTGCGGCCTTCTTCGCCTGCGCCGTCACACCAGTGACGAGCAACAGACTCAGCGGCAACAGCAAGAGGGTTTTGTTCATGGCTGTCTCCAGGACCACCATGCTAGCCGCACTCGCGAGCTACGCAGCCGGCAACTCGAGCACAAAGCACGCGCCACCGCCGGGATTGTCTTCCAGACGTAACTCGCCTTCGAGATCCCGAGCCAGACCGCGCGCCAACGGCAACCCCAACCCAACGCCGGGCACGTCGTTGCTACTGCCGGGAACGGCACCCCGGTCAAACGGTACGAAGATGCTGTTCTTGTGCTGCGCGGCGATGCCAGGACCGCCGTCACACATCGTCATGGTCACGCGGCCATCGCTGCAAGCCACGCGCAGATGCACTTGCGAGTCCTCCGCGCCGGCTGCGTACTTGGCGGCGTTGTCGGCGATGTTGAACAGGATCTGACCAACAGCGTCTTCGTCCGTCTCGACGATCGCGTCGCGCGCCGACTCGTCAACGTGCAGATCCAACGTCATCTCGACCTCGCCGAGGCGCTGGCCGAGCGCTGGCACGACGTGGTCGACGAGGTCCTTGACGTTGACCCGCTGGCGACGCGCGGTGAAGCGCCCCTCTTCCAGACGTGACCACGCGAGCACGTTCTCGACGACACGCGCAAGCCGGTCCGACTCTCGCTGCAACGTCTTGAGGTAGTGCTTCTGATCGTCGGGATCCTTGACGATGCCGTCCGCGAGCATCTCGCTGTACATCCGGAACGTCGTCAACGGCGTGCGCAACTCGTGAGTCACGGCTGACGCAAAACGGGCACGACGTTCGCCAAAGCCGAGCGCCGCGCGCAACGTGAACCCGAGCACCAACAGACCAAGCAGCGTCACGCCCCAGGTCGTCCACAGAATGGTCGTCACGGGCAGATCGGCACTGAGAATCGGGCCGCGGAAGTCGGCGACCAACCGAGCGGGCACTGTCGCCATCATCGATGGCTGCTCCTCGGGCGTCGGATTCTCGCAGCGAACGAGCTTGGCACAGCCAGGCTCGAACAGGTCCGGCAGCAACGCCAGCAACTCCGCCTGCAGCCGTTCCCAATCGACGAGCACGGCTTGGATGCGCGAGTCGCCGGCAACCTTGGCAGTGCGCGCAAAGACGAGAGACGCTTCTTTGCCATCCACCCAGACCGGCACCATCGGGCCAACCGAGTCGCCAACCGAATCCGTCCAACTGCGCGGGTTGCCGTTGTTGTTGGAGTCGTTTGTGAAGTTGAGGTAGTTGCGCTGCCGGTTATCCAACTCGACGACGCTCTGCACCGCCTGCGCCACCTGCCGTGGACTGGCGGTCTGTTTTGCTGGCGGCGGCGGCAAGGCAGCGTTGGTCACGATGTTGCAGCCCAGCATCGGCAGCTGCGCGACGGCCCCACTGACCTTCTGCTGCAGCTCCTCGATCGGCAGCGCGGATTGCACGAGTCCCAACTGTGACTGAGCACGATTGAGCACGTCCGCGGCAATACCGTTGGCCTCGGCGAAATCACGTTCGTTGCCCATCGGGGCCTGCGGACTGCGAATCGCTTGGTCGCGCACTTCGAAGTGCAGCTGGAACAACGGCGACTCCGCGCCCAGCAACGGTGACTGCGTCAGCACCTGATCCTTGCCGATGCGACTGAACCCCTTGGTCCACGCATTGGCCGCCGTCGGAAACGCCGAGTAGTCGCTCGCCGGGCGCAGGGCTTCGCGCGCGAGTTGCGGCGACAACCAACTGTCCATGCGCCATAGCGACAGGCGCAAGCGTTCTTGTACAGCCGCTTCACGACGCGCGTCGCGCTCGTTGCCGTCGAGCTCCACGAGCGCCACCGTCAACCATGACAGCACGGCCAACATGACGCCCGCGACGACGACGAACCACACTGACATTCGTCCGCGCGGCGAACTCATGCGGGCGCTCCCTCGCCGGGGGTCCCGGAGGCCTTTGCCTGCGCCAACATGTAGCCCTTGCCGCGAACGGTCAGAACGACCTGCGGCGCGTCCGATGGATCGGCGAGCTTGCCGCGCAAGTTGACGATGTGCATGTCGACGGCGCGCGTTTGCGAGTCACCACCGGGCAGACCCCAAACACGCTCGAGGATCTCCGTGCGGGCAATCGCGCGGCCGCGATTCTGCACGAGGTAGCGTAGCAGGTCGGTCTCGCGTTCGGACAACTGCACGCTGCTGTTGTCCGGCCGCTCGACTTCGCGGCGTTCGAAGTCGATCACGCGACCCGCAATATCGACGCGACTCACATCCGACGGCCGTTCGGCACTGCGACGCAGCACCGCACCAACACGCGCGAGCAGTTCCTTGCTCGAGAACGGTTTGACTACGTAGTCATCCGCACCGATCTCGAGGCCGTGGATGCGATCCTGTTCGGCTCCGCGCGCGGTCACGAGGATCACAGGCAACAACGGCCGCGACTTGCGTACCTCGGCCAGGATCTCGAAGCCGTCGTGGCCGGGCAGCATCACGTCGAGCACGGCGAGGTCCAGCTCGGCCGACAACGCCGTTTCCATACCGGCATCGCCGTCCTCGCAGGAGATCACCTGATAGCCCGCAAACTGCAAGGCATCGACAAGCCCGCGACGGATCGCAGGATCATCTTCGACGACGAGCACGGTCTTCGACATAACTCACTCCATTGTAGACGAAGCCATCGCCAAGCGACGACTTCACCAGATCTTGCCGGACTTCTTGAGGGCCTTGTAGGCCTCGGTTTCGGACTGCTTCGCCTTGGGGGCAACCTTCTGGCTGGCCTTTGGCTTGACCGCCTTCTGCTTCGGTTGCGGCACGACGATTTGCGGAAGAACAACCTCGCGGATGACCTGCGTCGGAAGCACCGACTGGACCTGTGGCAGCGTGCGACGAGGCGACACGACGGGAACGGCAGCCGGAGCAACCGGCGACCGGATGACTGCGGGAGCCTTCGGTGCTTCTGGCTGCTTCACTTCGGGAGCTTTGACTTCCGGAGCCTTACCTTCAGGCCGCACCTTGCGCTCGAAGCCACGCGACGCGGCTTGCGCACGAACCGACTCAAGGATCGCGTCTTCGAACAACTTCTCACCGGCCCCCGCCTGCTTGCGGCGCTCGGCGAGCACATAGGCGTCACGCTTCTTGGCGACCTCGGCGACCTTCTTTTGAATGCCGGCGCGAGTCTTCGACGTCTTCACAACGTGCTCCTTCAGCTGCACGGCCGTGAAGGTCTGCAACTTCTTCGGCAGGTGCTCCTTCTTGACCGTCGCCAGGTCGAACTTGGGGTTCTTCATCGCGTCGACCAAATCGAACGTCGGGTTGTAGTAGAGGCTGCTGCCCTTCGTCACGCAGCGCTGCGCGGCGGCGGCGGTGTTGAGGCTCAGGGCGTTGCCGTCCTGTGCGATCTGGTTGGCGCCCCACTGCGCACCGGCGCGGCCGAACGTCAAGTATGTGCCGTTGAGTTGTTGGCTCAGGTCCATCAGCTCCTTGTCGAACGGCGTCGCGATGACGGCCACCTGGTTCTGCTCGATCGCGGCGAACTTGCCATCGGCGAGTCGCGCGACCTGACGCCAACCCTCTGCTTCCGGCTTCTGTTGGTTGCCGCAGTAGATGGTGTTGACCAGCACGCCGTCACTGATCGCGGTGCTCGCAAGTTGCATCGCATCGAACTCGGGATCCTGCGTCGCGGCTTCGTTGCCGCACACGAAGATCAACTTGAGCGCACGCTTGTCCTTCGACCAATCGAGGTCGTCGAGCGAACGTTTGACGACGCGCGCCACGTATTCCTTGCCGCCGTTGGTCTTGAGCGCGAACAGCTTCTCCGACACCTTGTCGAGGTCCGTGGTCAGCTCGGTCTGGATCGAGACGAAGCCGGTGTTGGCGCCATAGGCGGGACTGCCGTAGGTCAGCAACGCGACGCGTAACTCAGGCTGCGGCTTGAGCGTCGCCATGTCGTTGACGATCGACCAGAGGTTCTGGCGCGCGGCGTTGATCAGGCCGTTCATACTGCCACTGACGTCGAGGCAGATGACGAGGTCGATGGCGCGCGACGACTCCATCGCTGCAACCACCGGGGCGCCGGTGTCGGTCGCCTCCTTCATCGGGGCCGTCGCGACCGGGAACTGCGCGAGCGCCAGGCCGGCAAATGCGAACAACGAACAAGTAATGCGAATCATCGGACGATCTCCTTCTGCTTGGCCTTCTTGGCCTTGATGGACTGCGATGGAAGTTTCTTGGTCTCGGGGGTCTTGGCTGGTTTCTGTTTCTTGGGCGGCACCTTGGGCTTCGACGCCTTGGGCGCCGTCAGCTTTGGAGCCGCTGTGAACAACACGTTCTTGCCGTCAAGCTCGAGCAGGATCTCGCCTTTGAGCGAGATCACACCGCCCTTGCCTTCGCTGGCCAGGCGACGCGTCAGGTCGAAGTAGCGAGCGCTGCCAAACGCAACGAGCTCGTGAGGCGTCAGGCTCTTGGCAACGACGCTGTTGCCATCAACCCAACGATTGCCTCTCAGGAAGAACGCGCGGTCAGCAACCTGAACCGTCGAGCCAAGTTCCACACGATTCAGATTGTGATCGAGGTAGCCATTGCGCGGGTTCGCATACGTCTGCGCCTTCTGGCTCCAGAGGTTCTGCGCCTGGTTGACGGCCGCCGTGCCACTGCGAGTTACGACCGCGCGGCCACGCAAACTGTTCTGACACGCAATCGACAGCGCCTGCCAGTCATCGAGCTTGCTGCCCTGGGTCGCCAAGAACGCCGTGTATTCGCCGAGCACGCCGTAGCGCGCCGACAGCCGCAGGATCTCGTCGCGCAGTTCGCGCAGCCGAGGGTCGGCAAACGGGTCGGGTCGCACCGCGCCAAACGGCGCACCGAGGTCACCGCCTTGCTGACGCAGTTCGTCGACGAGGAACGCAATCTGACGGCTCGCCCACAACCGCGGCACGAACGCGTGACGCGTCGACGCCGACGACACCGGCAACGTGAAGTGGTAACGCTTGTCGCCGGCGGGCGTGCGCCCACGCAGTTCGAACCGCAGGTCGCCTTCGCCACGATACTGACCGAGAATGACCAGCTGATCGCCGGAAAACAGATCGTTGAGGCGCCGCGGCAGGACCTCGATCGTGCGCGCGACGACTGCGCCGTTGGCATCGACCGTCTTCAGCGATGGCCCAGCCAAGACCGGGTGATCGAGCCGCGCGAACGTGCGTGCGACCTTCACCTCGACGTCTTCGTCGGGCAACACGTAGGTCGTGATCGCGCGCGTCGAATCGGCAATGCGATCGAGCAGCGGCACGTTGACGTCGTGACCGACGCCAAAGCAGAACACGCGGCGATTGCCCTTGTTGCCGGTCTCGATCAGCTTGAACAGATCGCGCTCGCTCGTCGGCCCCACGGTCGGCAGACCATCGGTCAAGAACAAGACGAGCGGCAGTGTGCCCTCCATGGCCTGCGGCCGCAGCGCTTCGAGCAGCGCATCGTGGATGTTGGTGCCGCCGTGTGGCCGGATGCCCGCAACGAACTCGCGCGCCACCTTCATCGACTTGTCGTCCTTGGCGGTCGGCTTCGGAAACGCCATGCCGACGTCGTTGCCGTAGTGGATGATCTGGATGCCTTCGCCATCCGCAAGACCTTCGAGCACTTGCAGCGCCGCAACCTTGGCTTGCTCGAGCTTGCGCCCAGCCATGCTGCCGGAGCGATCGAGCACGAGCGTCACTTCGCGACGCAGCGCCTTCGCACGATTCATCTTCGGCGCGTTGGCGAGCAACAAGAAGTAGCCACCACCAATCTTGGGATCGGGATACGCGAACATCGCGGCCGTCGGGTAGTCGCCCTTCTGGATCGTCGTGTAGCACAAGCGGAACGCGCCGGGATCGCGGCGGCTCGCCTTGCTGACGCGCATCGTCATCTTCTCGGGCGCGGTCCGGGTCTTGATCAGTTCGTGACTCGGCGAGTAGCAGACACCGATGTCGGCGCGCGCCGTGAGATCGACGGTGATTGCCCACGGGGTATCGGCCGCCAACATCTCACTGCGTGGCAACAGGTAGTCGACGCGTTCGCCATCCACCTCGAGCACGTGGTCGTAGGTCAGCCGGATCTTCTGGCGCCCCTTGGCAGGCACCGGGAAGACACTGCTGCGCAGACAGCAGTAGCCGGAGAACTCGAGCAGCGCCGGGTCCTTCATCCGCGACGTGATCTGGTCGTAGAGGCGACGCGCTTCGGCGCGCGGCAGGATCTTGGCGGTCGGCTCGCTCGCGAGTCCATCGAACGTGAAACTCGAGACCGCGGCGCCATCGGGGACCGGCAGCAGAAGCACGGCTTCTTGGACGCGGTTGAGCGGGTTCTTCAGCTCGAACTCGAGCGTCGTGGTCGCGGCGCGGTCCGAGATGCGGATGTTCGCTTTGACCGACTCGACGCGCACCGGCGGCGCCCCATACGGCGACAGCACCGAGCGGCTCGGCACGACCCAGTGATGCGTCCAAGGCGCGGTGGCATGGGGCGATTGCGCCACCAGGCTCGGAAGAATGGTCAGCAGGGTCAGTAGGCCCGCCGGCCAGGCAGGAAGTCGTCGTTTGCGCACCTGGGCACCTCTGTCGGTTGGTTGGTTTCGCTTCATGGGGGGTCGTTCCATGTTCTTGTCGACCCAATAAACGTGTTGGCGGCCCCGGATTGGGTAAGGGCTCAGTAAGGCGGGTTGACGAACTGGCGATCCCGATTACTTTCTCTCGCAAAGCCCAACCCTCGTGGGCCCAACCCCCGGACACCAGATGGAACTCCGCGACGCGATCGATCAGATCACGACAATCCGCAGCCAGCTCGCTGCGACCGAACATCTCAAGAGCCTGCGCGCGATCCCGGTCGCGCTGTCCGGTGTGCTGGCGATCGTCGCCGCCGTCGTACAAATGGTCTGGCTCGAAGCACCGCTCGACTACCCGCGTCGCTATCTGATGCTGTGGTGTGGTGCCGCGATCATCAGCGGCATCCTCGCCGGTGTGGTCGTCGCGCGTCGCACGCTGCGCTGCCCCGGCGAACTGAGCGCTGCCAACGCGTGGCTCGCGGTGCGTCAGTTTGCGCCGAGTCTCGCGGTCGGTGCGATCGTGACTTGGTTCATCGTCGACAAGCTCCCCCACCTACTATGGGTGCTGCCCGGCTTGTGGCAGTTGCTCTTCGGCCTCGGCAACCTCGCCGCGCATCGACTGCTGCCGGCACCGGCGTTCTTCATCGGCGTCACGTTCGTCGCAACCGGAACGTGTTGCCTTTGGTTTGGCGAAGCCGCACTCGACCCGTGGGCCATGGGCCTGCCGTTCGCCGCCGGCCAACTGGCACTCGCCGCCATCCTGTGGTGGCATCACGAACGTCCGGGCACGACCCGTTCGCTGCACGCGGAGGGAACCCGATGAGTGACGAAAGCAAAGACGACGGCCGCTACGCCTACGACGGACTCGATCGTGTCCTGCACGAGAAGGCGCGCCTCGGCATCGTGACGTCGCTCGCCGCCCGCGCCGAAGGCCTGCTCTTCACCGACCTGAAGGCGCTGTGCAACCTCACCGATGGCAACCTGTCGCGACACCTCACGGTGCTGCAGGAAGCCGACATCGTCGAGATCCACAAGGGCTACAAGGGCAAGCGCCCGCAGACGCTGTGCCGCCTGAGCGAAGTCGGCCGCAAGCGCTACATCGAGTACATCACGGTGCTCGGCGCCGTTCTCGATGACGCCGTCGAAGCGTCGAAGGCCGCCCGCCGCGCGCCGAAGATCCTCCCGGAAGGCTTCAGCCCGGCATAAGCCTGGCGTACCGAACCCGCTTCAAACCGCCGGCGAAACATGCGGCTCGCCGCATGTTTCGCCGGCGGTTTGAAGCGGGTTCGGTACGCCGGTTAGAACATCGTTTCGACGACCGTCACGCCGCCATCGGCTAGCGCCTTGCGCACTTCCGCCGTCGGCAAGGCTGGCCCGTCCAAACGATCATCGTAGCGCAAGGTGAGCTTGCGCAACTTCGGGGCGTTGGCGAGGGCGCTCAGATCAACCGGCGCCTGACCGTGCAGACGCAACGTCGCATGTTCGAGCGTCAGGTGCTCGGACAACACCTTGACGATCTCCCGGTCGAGCCAGCCGCGTAGCCACAGGCGCTTCAGGCGCAGTTTGTGCAGCAGTTCGATCGCATCCTCGTGCTTGGTCGCGTGGTTGAAGCGCAGTTCCTCCAGGTTCTCGAGACGCTGCAGCGCCGCGATCGTCAACGGTGTCATGACGTGATCGCCGAGTCGCAGATACTTCAGCTGCTTCGGCAACCCGGCCATGAACTTGTCGTGGAACTTCGATTCGTCGAGGTCCAGCGCAATGAGATTGGGCAACTTGTTCAGCGCATCGAACGCGGTCTGCCCCAGTTCGTGAACCTCGTAGCGCTGCCCCCCCATGCTGAGGCTCCCCATCCCAGCGAAGAGAATGCCAACGAACTGCAGCGAACGCATCTTGCTGATCGCATGGAACTCCGCCGCGCCCAGGCTGCCACACGCTTCGATTCGCAACGACGTCAACTGCGCCGCAACGAGATGCTCGAGGAACGACGCCGGCACGACCGTCAGGTGCAGTTCGAGTTCGCGCAGCGACGGCATCGCGGCGATCGCCTTCGCGAGGTCATCCGTCAGCGGGTGCGCGCCCGCAATCGCGAACGTTCGCAAGGTCCCGATCGCAGCCAGCGCTTGCACGTGTGCCGGGACGAGGGCGAAGTTGGGTGGCAGTGTCAGCTTCTCGAGGCGCTGCAACTTCACGAGTGGATTGAGCACGTCGGAATCACCGCTGACCATCGTCCAGAAGGTGCCAGGGCCATCGCCGAGCAGGTGCAACTCGCGCAGTTGCGTGAAGCGCTGCAGACGCTGCAGGTCGTTCGCGGCGGGCAGGTGCACCATCAAGTTGACGATGTCTGCGGGAGCTGCCTCGAGCTCTTCGATCGTGCGGCAAGTCGTCCGCGGCAGGCCCGGGCCTTGCGGCACCAACTCTTCGATCGACTGTCGTTTGCCGGCGAAGGCGCGATCGTTCGCTGGCTGCGACCAGATCAAGCTACCTACGACGACAGCGGCACCGAGGACGAGCACAGCCGCGACCAGCAAGCGGTTCCACGGCATTGGCGCAGCCGCAACCGCGTCGACGGAATCTTGGGAGCTCTCACGGCGCCCGAACACCTCGCTGAGCGAAGCATCGAGCAGACGTTCGCGGGCCGGATCTTCGTGTGGATTGCTCATTGTTCGCTCCTCCTTCTCTCGATGCATTCATGCAGTGCCGCACGCAGGCGACGCAACGCACTCTTGATGCCGTTCTCGCTCATGCCGAACGTGCGCGCGGTCTCGCTACGACCCAGGCGATCGTGATACGTCGCCTCGAGTAATTCGCGACTGCGCTCAGGCATCGCGTCGACGCACTGGCGCAGCGCTGCGACATAGTCGCCACCGTCGCCTTGGCAGTTCTGGTCCCAGACTTCGTCGGCGTGTTCGACTTCGCGACGGGTCATGGCCGAACGGCAGGACTTGAGCCAACGGTGGCGCGCCGTCGTTCGCAAGAACGCGAACGTTGCCGCTGCGTTGGACGCATCGAACTCGGGCCGCTCGAGGGCCACGACGAACGCTTCTTGGACCAGGTCGTCGGCGGTCGCGTCGTCGGCGCCGAGCACGCGCAGGTAGCGCCAGAGGGCCGCGCGGTGCCGCTCGACGGCAGCGCCTGGGTCCACTGGGCTGCGGCCTGGCGATCTGCGTTCTGGGGGTGTTGTCATCGAAGTCACGATGATCGATCCCCTCGACACCCGAAAAGGGTGCGGCCTTTTGCAGAACGGGCCTACCGGGACCTGAATAAGGTGAAAACGGTCCAGGCACCGTACGACCACTTGGCGTAGCGAACCCGGGTTGAAGCGGGTTCGCTACGCCGGGCGCGATCAGGGTTTGATCTTGGCGCCCGCCTCTTCCTTCTTGATGGCCTCGCAGATCGTTTCGGCCTTCGTCTTCTTGCTGTCGAAGTGGACCGTGAAGTCGGCATCGCCGGCCTTGATCTCGATGTTGCCAACGCCTTCGGCGTCCTTGAGGGCTCTGCGCACGGCAGAGACACAAGCGCCTCAAATATCCTTGCCGAGCTCGAACTTGGCGGAGGTGTCGGTAGCGACTTCGTTGGCAGCGGGAGTGTTGCCACCTTCGCCACCAGTCGTGGGCTCGGCTCCACAGCCGGCCAAGAACAGGGCGCATGCGCCCGCGGTGATCAATCGGATCATTGGGTTCTCTCGATTTGGGGGCCCCGCGGGAAGTCCACGGGGGCCCGCCATCCTACGCGAGAGGAACCGCCCTATTACGTAGGTTGTTTGGCCGCGCGGGGGTCGCCGAAGGTGGCGCCGGTCGGTAGGGCCCGCAGGGTCGAGTGCATCACCTGGAAGTGCGGGCGGCCTTGGGCGTCGGGGCCGCGGAAGACGAGGGTGGCGGCGGCGCCGGATGGCACAACTCGTGCGAGCATAACGGCTAGTGGCGTCGACTTGCGGACCGGGGCGTCGCTGCCGCCGGCTTGGGGCACGACGAGAACGGCGCGGCCGCGGAACCTCGGCAGGTGGGCCTGCAGTTCGGCTTCGACGGCGGCGACGTGGGCGTCGTCATCGCCGGCGGCGACGCCGATGATGACGAGCGGCGGGATCGACTCATCGCGGCGAGCGAGCATGGTGACCAACGCACCTTCTGGCGCCGGGGTAGGTGGAGCCGCCGGGGCCTTCGGGGCCGCGGGCGCTGCTGCTGGTGCAGTCTTCGCTTCCGGCTTCGCGGCGGCAGCAGGTGCCGCGGCTTCCGGCTTGGCCTCGGGGTGCAGCTGCACCGCGTCGCCATCGCCACTGTCGAGCATGATCTTCGATGCGTTCTTCTCGCGCAGCGCCGCCACCATCTGGGTGATCGCCGCGCCGTCGGCCTTGGCTTGCGGCCACGAGATCGTCGCGGTCGCGCCGACCAACAGGCCGATGCCCTTGATGCGATCGGGCATCTCGCGAGCGAGCATGCGCAGGTCCATCGCTTCGTCGCCACTCGACTCGATCACGAAGCGCGCGCTCTTGCCCGACTTCTCCGCGGTCTCGAACAACGGCGGGTGGATCTGCATCGGCTCCGCGCCGTCGAGAACGACGCGCGAAGCGCCTTGCTCGAGCACGAAGTCGGCAACGATCTGCGCTGCGGCCGAGCTTGCGACCGTTACCGCTTGCAGCGCAACTTCGACGCCTTCGAGTTCGCGGATCACCGCGCGGCGTTGCTGCTCTTCATCGCGGCCATCGACGACGGTCGAGATCGACAGCCCACCATCCTTCTCCGCGACGGCGAGCATCGGCGGCAAAAGGACATCGAGGTCCGAGCCTTGCATGACTTCGAGGCGCATGGCGCCGGACTCGGCAACCGCCGTGCACACCGACTGACGCAGCGTGCGCGACACGGCGCCGTCGCCGGCAAACGCAACGCGAACGGATTGGCCGCGCAAGGTGGCGATCTGATCCGGCAAGCGGCGATCGAGGGCGCGCATCAAGTCGCGCGGCTTACCTGCTTCGGTATCGATGCGGATCGTGTGCCGCTCGTCGTCAGCGGCGAACTCAATCGGCACCGGGAAGAACGGCTCGCGACCATCGCCGGCAACCGTGCAGCACAGGCGCTTCGGCGACAGCTTGGCCATGACGGCATCGAGGCTTTCGAGCGCTTCGGCATCGAGCGCGAAGTCCTGCGGCCAATCGACAACCACGTGTTTGCCGTGCGTATCGTCGTGATGCGCGGCGCATTCACTGACGAACGACGTCAGCACGGCGGCGCGCGAACGACCGTTCGGCGACAACCGAAGCTCGACTTCCTTGCCCGAACGCACGCTGATCAGCGGCGGCCACACGATGTCGGTGTCATCCTGACCACCAACCTCGATCAGCGTCGCACCGGCGGTCCGGGCGACATCGACGCAGAACGACTGCACAGCGGCAGATTCGCGAGCGAACTGGAAGCGCACATTCTTGCCGTCGATGGCCGCGGCGTGCGTCGGCAGCACCAACGACAGCGCGTCGATGATCGTCGCATCGTCGTCGGTCAGCGAAACGGCAATCGCGACCTTGTTGCCGGACACGGAGCACTTGATGCGCTCTTCGATGTCGCGGTCGAACAACACGCGGGCACCGACTGCGGCACTGCGAGCGCCAGCGTCACGCAAGGCCATCGCCATCGCGTCACGCATCGTCGCGTCCGGCTTGGCGCCACCGCTGAACTTGAACACGAAGCGCGCGTCCTTGCCGCCTTCGGTCAAGGCAACCATGTGCGGCGCCATCGCAGTCGGCAAGTCCTGCAACTCACAGTCGCCGGTTCCGATCTGCACCTTGGTCAAACCACCGTCGACGTCGCGCGACATCTCCACGGTCGGCAGGCTGCCTTCGTGAACGGTCTCGTCACCGAAGCCGCGCTTGACGACGACCAGTAACGGCTTCTGCGGGCCGAGCTTGTCAGCGACGAGGCCTTTGATGGCGCTACCGACCAAGCCGTCACCTTCGAAGCGCACGAGCACCTTCTGATGGCGCAGCTGATCGCCGAACGAACCGGCGATGCGAGTCAGCGGAGCATCGACGGCATCCGCGACTTCCTTCTTGGGCATGTCCGGAACGTTGACGGTGACGAGCGTGTCGAAACCATCCTCCTCGCACTCCTTGCACGTCGCTTTGACCGGGCCTTCGTCGACCTCTTCGATCGCTTCGAGCTCAGGCAGCTCGTCGAGCGACTCCAGCTCCGGAAGGTCGTCCTCGAGCGGCTCGAGTTGCGGCAATTCAGCTTCGATTTCGTTCTTGGCAGAGCGACCTGGTCGCTTGCGGGGCAGCCCGTGGCCGTGCTTCGTCATTCGTTAGATTCGCGGGGGTCGAGAGGGGAGGGTCCCCCAAAGTAGCGGGCCGATCGTCCGCGCCAAGGGTGGGCTTGGATCGGACCACCAAATCAGTCCTCGTCACCGCCGCAACAGCCCCAGAAGCGCTTCGTCGCTCAGTCCGAGGACCTCTTCAGCCACGATCCGGCCGCCGCCGGCGACATCGACGAGATAGGAAGGCGAGCCCCAGATCACCCCCACTTGCCACTCCTCCCGCACGGCCCCGGCCGCGGCAAGGATCGCGAACGGCAGCTCACGTTCGTCGAGAAACTGCAACGTGTCGTCGATCGTCGCATCGGTGACCCCGACAACCTGCAAGCCGTGGTCCTTGTGGTTCGCCGCGATCTTCACGAGATGCGGCAGTTCGTCGAGGCACGGGCCTCAATGCGGCTGCAAGAAGACGACCAGCCGGAACTCCGGGGCCTCGGGCCGCCAACCATCCGGGGCAACCTCGGCAAGTTCGTCCGTGGTCGGCGGCAACAGCCAGGTGCCGTTCTGCAGGGGCGGCGCCGGCTCACCCGCGAGGTCGGTGTTGCCCAGGTCGCGCCAGACCGAGCGCACGGTGGACGCGCAGCTGGTCAGCAACAGCAAGGAGGCGAGGAGGATCGGGCGAATCATTGCCGCGGATACGAGCGATCGTGGCCCGGGGTTCCCGCATGGGCTCAACAGTCCTCGATATGGGGCCTGCCGGGGCCTACAAAGGGCACATGTCGAAGCCGACCCTCGCATTCCGGAATCCACCGGACTGGAGCAAACTCAAGGTCCTGAAATGGATCATCCCCGCCATCATGGTCCTGATCATGGGGCTCACGATGTATTACTCCGTGCCCACCGATTCGCAGGGAGTTGTACTTCGCTTCGGCAAGTTCACTTCGGTCGAAGAGCCGGGACTGCACTTCAAGATGCCGTTCGGCATCGACACGGTGGAGACGCTGCCAGTCAAGCGCCAGCTGAAGCAGGAGTTCGGGTTCGCCACACCAGGCGGAACCAACAGATCCCAACACTCGAGGTCGAAGGGAGAGCAGACGGCCGAGCAGAGCATGGTCACTGGCGACCTCAACGCCGTGCTGGTCGAGTGGGTCGTTCAGTACCACATCGACGACCCGAAGACGTTCTTGTTCAAAGTGCGTGATCCGGAGCTGACCCTGCGCGACCTCAGCGAAGCTGTGATGCGTGAGATCATCGGTGACCGCACCGTCGACGAAGTCATCACGACCGGCCGCCAAGAGATCGGCGATCAGGCCCTCCTCCGCTTGAGTGAGATGGCGAAGAGTTACCAGCTCGGCCTCAAGGTTGATCAGCTGCAACTCAAGAACGTGAACCCGCCGCACAGCGTGAAGAGTTCGTTCAACGAAGTGAACAAGGCGCAGCAAGACCGCGAGAAGATGATCAACATCGCCAACGGTGAGTACAACAAGGTCATCCCGCGCGCGAAGGGCGAAGCCGAGCAGAAGATCAGCGAAGCCGAAGGCTACAAGCTGCAGCGCATCAATGAAGCTCAGGGGGATGCATTGGCATTCACTTCGGTGCTCGCCGAATACCTCAAAGCGCCTGAGATCACTCGCAAGCGCCTCTACCTCGAAGCGATGTCCGAAGTGCTGCCGACGCTCTCCAACACGTGGATCGTCGATGACGGCGTCACGCAACTCCTGCCGATGGTGCAGAGCAAGGCTCTCGGAGGTGGCAAGTGAAGATCCTTCCAATCGTCATTGGCATCGCCGCCATTGGTCTCCTGCTCGTGGCCGGCGGCGCGTTCTACACGGTAAACGAACGTGAGACCGTCATCCTGACCCAGTTTGGTCGCACCGTCGGCGACCCGGTCACGGAGCCAGGCCTGCACTTCAAGACGCCATTCGTGCAGGACGTCAACCGACTCGAGAAGCGCATTCTCGAGTTCGATGGCTCACCGACCGAGATGCCGACCAAGGACAAGCGGTACATCACCGTCGACACCTTTGGCCGCTGGATCATCGATGATCCAGCCGTGTTCTTCGTCACGCTGCGCAGCGAACGTCGCGCCCAGTCACGACTCGAAGACATCATCGGTAGTGAAGTCCGGACCGCCGTCGCCGACAACGATCTCATCGAGGTCGTGCGCAGCGACAAGGATCGGGTGCTGCCGCCGAACGAGACGGCCGAAGGCACGAAGTCATCCGTGCAACAGAAGGCCATGCGAGGTCGCCAGGCGATCCAAGAGGACATCCTGGCGCGGGCCCAACCAAAGCTGGAGCCGCTCGGCATCAAGCTTCTGGACGTGCGCATCAAGCGGGTCAACTACAACCACAAGGACGTCGACAGCATCTACCAACGCATGATCAGTGAGCGGCTACAGATCGCTCAGCGGTTCCGCAGTGAGGGCGAAGGGGAAGCGGCGCGCATCGACGGCAGTCGCGGTCGCGAACTGCGCAAGGTCGAGTCGGAGGCCTACAAGCGCGTGCAGGAGCTGCGTGGTGAGGCCGACGCCGAGGCGAGCCGCATCTATGCTGAGGCCTACGACAAGAGTCAGGAGTCCCGTGATTTCTACGGCTTCCTGAAGACGTTGGATACGTATCGAACGATCCTGGGCAACAAGACCAGCATGATCCTGTCGACGGACAGCGAGCTGTTCCAACTGCTCGAACGCAGCAAGCGCTAGCCCCCAACCAGAGCCATGGACCGACGCAGTTTCCTCGTATCCGGAGCGGCAGCCGTTGCTGCCGGCAGCCTCGGGCAGGACCCGAAGCCACCAGCAAAGAAGGCTGCTCCGAAGAAGGCGCAACCACAAGCCAAGGACAAGTCTGCCGCGCCGCAAAAGGTCGACGGCAAGCCGTTCCAGCTGCTGTATGCGCCGCACTTCGGCATGTTCTCCAACCACGCCAAGTCGCTCGAAGACCAGCTGCAGTTCGCGGCGGACAACGGCTTCCGCGCGTGGGAGGACAACGGCATGGCGAACAAGGACGAGAAGACCCAGCGCAAGCTCGCGGCCAAGATGGCGAAGTGCGACATCCAGATGGGCGTGTTCGTCGCGCACGGGGACTTCAACAAGCCGACGTTCGCGTCCGGCAAGAAGGACCACCAAGAGCGCGTGCTCGCCGACATCGATCGCGCGTGCACGGTAGCCGGTCGCGTCAACGCCAAGTGGTGCACGGTCGTGCCCGGCTCCGTCGACAAGCGCAAGGATGCGGGCTATCAGTTCGCCAACACCGTTGAGCTACTCAAGCGTTGCTGCGACAAGATCGAGAAGAACAAGAGCGAGCTCGTGATGGTGCTCGAGCCGCTCAACTTCCTGAATCATCCCGGTCTCTACCTGACCAAGATGGCGCAGGGTTACGCGCTCTGCCAGGCAGTCGGCAGCCCCCACTGCAAGATCCTCGACGACCTGTATCACCAACAGATCACCGAAGGCAATCTGATCCACAACATCGACATGGCGTGGTCGGAGATCGCCTACTTCCAGGTCGGTGACAACCCGGGGCGCAAGGAGCCCTACACGGGCGAGATCAACTACAACAACGTGTTCCGCCACATCCACCGCAAGGGCTTCAAGGGCATCGTCGGCATGGAACACGGCAAGTCCGAAGGCGGCAAGGCTGGCGAGCTCAAGCTCATCAAGGCCTACCGCGACGCGGACGCGTTCTAGCGGACGGTCTTCGCCGCGAGATATTGCGGCGGGAAGTCGTACTGCTTGACGTCGCGGCGCACCGCTTCGCGCTGCACCATGTAGGGGTCGGCGAGGAAGCCACGCGCGATCGCGCATAGGTCCGCGCGACCAGCACCGACGATCGTGTGCGCATGATCCAGACCTTGGATCGCGCCAACTGCCATCACCGGCATGCCCGCCTCGTAGCGAATGCGCTCGGCGAACGGCACCTGATACATGCGACCGTACTGCGGCTTGGATTCCGGTGCGTTGCCTGCCGTCGACACATCGATGACGTCGATGCCGGCTTCGCCCAACCACTTCGAAACCTGCACGGCCTCATCCACCGTGAACCCGCGCTGCTCGTCATCGAACCAATCGGTCGCCGAGATCCGCGCGAACAGCGGCTTGCCCTTTGGCCACACTTCGCGAACGGCACGCGCCACTTCGAGTGGGTAGCGAGCACGATTCTCGAGCGAGCCACCGTAGGCATCGTCACGCTCGTTGCTCAACGGCGACAGGAAGCTCGACAACAAGTAGCCGTGCGCCATGTGCAGCTCGACAACATCGAAGCCGGCGCTGAGGCAACGCTTGGCGCTCGCGACGAACGCGTCCTTGACGCGAGTCATCGCCGCTTCATCCATTGCCTGCGGCGTTGGCCAGTCCGAATCGAACGGCTTGGCCGACGGGCCGATGGCTGGCCACGCGCCACTCTCGAGCGGTGCATCCCCTTCCCACGGCCGACTGCACGACGCCTTGCGGCCAGCGTGCGCGAGCTGCATGCCGATCTTGGCGTTGGAGTGCTTGTGCACGAAGTCGACGACCTTGCGCCAGGCGGCCTCTTGTTCGTCGCTATACATGCCCGCGCATCCGGGCGTGATGCGACCGTCTTCGGTGACATTCGTCATCTCGGTGAACACGAGGCCGGCACCACCGACCGCGCGACTACCGAGGTGCACGAGGTGCCATTCATCGGGCACGCCATCGGTCGCAGAGTACTGACACATCGGCGACACGACGACGCGGTTGCGGACCTCGATGTCCCCCATCGTGAACGGCAGGAACGCCGGCTGCGGTGCCCCATCAGCGGATTGGCCGCTCTCCTTGGCGACGATCTGATCGACCTTTTCGACGAGTGCCGGATCACGCAGCTCGAGGTTGTCGTGCGTGATGCGCTTGCTGCGCGTCATCAGGTTGAACACGAACCGCTCCGGGCTTTGGCCGACGTAGCGCTCGCTGTTCTCAAACCACTCGAGGCTGGTCTGGGCAGCCTTCTGGGTCTTGATCACATCGACACGACGCGAGTCTTCGTAGGCCTCTAGCGCCTTCGGTACCGAGTCCTGATTGGCACAGACAGCATCGGCAAGCGCGATCGAATCCTCCATCGCCAGCTTGGTGCCGGAGCCGATCGAGAAGTGGGCCGTGTGCGCCGAGTCCCCCATCAGCACGACGTTCTCATGCCGCCACGAGCCGCACCGAATCGTCGGGAACGTGCGCCACATCGAACGGTTGATCAGCAGCTCTTCGCCTTCGAGGTGCTCGGCGAACAGCTTGTGGCAGAACGCTGCCGACTCTTCTTCGTTGAGCTTGTCGAGGCCGGCCTTGCGCCAGGTCTCTTCGCGGCATTCGACGATCCACGTGCCACGTCCCTCTTCGAACGGATACGCGTGCACCTGGAACAGGCCCCACTCGGTCTCCTTGAAGACAAACGTGAACGCCGACATCTTCTTGGTCGTGCCGAACCACGCGAACTTGCACTTGCGCCAATCCAGGTCGGGCTGGAACGAATCCGCGTAGCGCTCGCGCACCTTGGAGTTGACCCCGTCGGCAGCGACCACGAGATCGTAGTTGGCCGCCATCTCATCGATGTTCTCGACGACGTGCTCGAAACTCATGCGAATCCCGAGCTCGCGACAACGCGCCTGCAGGATCAACAGCAGTTGCTTGCGTGCGAGTCCGCAGAAGCCGTGGCCGGTGCTCGTGACCTTGGCGCCGCCGTAGAAAGTATCGATGTCCGTCCAGTAGGCGAAGCTGTCACAGATGCTCTTGAAGCTCTCTGGATCCGCCGCCTCGAAGTTGCCGAGCGTTTCGTCCGAGAACACGACGCCCCACCCGAAGGTGTCATCCGCCTTGTTCTGTTCGAAGATGTCGATCTCCGCATCAGGCAGACGCTTCTTGAGAAGAATGGCGAAGTAGAGCGAGGCGGGACCACCCCCGATGCAGACGATCTTCATGGAGCGCACATGCTAGAGGCGGCGACCGCCGCAGACCAACCGCACGAAGCCCCAGTTGCGGGGAGAATCTAGCGATACGGGCTAAGCCAGTGCCTGCTGGGCACGCAATTGGCGCCCCGTGAGCCGCTCGAGCAATGCGACGTAGCCGTCGAACTCGCTCTCCCACCCGTGTTCGCGTGTCAAACGCTGGGCCCGCTCAGCCATCTGGCGGCCAGACTCGGGCTCCTCGTGCAAACGGATCAGGTGGCGTGCGAACTCTTCGTGATCGCCATCGTCGAACAACGCGACCTCGTCTTCGTTGAGGAGCGACTTCATGATCGACGTGCGCACGGAGACCACTGGCACGCCCATCGCGACGAACTCCGGCACCTTGAGCGACAACGCCATGTCGATGTGCACGTCCATGTGCGGCGTGAACACGCCCACCGATGCCTCACTCATCCGCGCCGGCACTTCCTGCAATGGCAGCGGCGGGCCGATCTCGAGCAGGTCTTCGACGCCGAGCTCCTTGGCGATGTCTTTGAGTTCCTGCAACGGCTGGCCTTCGCCCTCCGACAACTTGCAGTGGATCAACAGCTTGATGCCGGGGATGCGCTCGCGCACCAACGGCAACACCCGCACACACTGATCGACGCCGTGCCGGTGCGACACCGTGCCGAGGTAGAGCATGACGAACGCCCCGTCTTCTTTGGGGCCGCGCCATGGATGCGCGTTGCAGTCGAACAGCGTCGTGTCCGCCGCGTTCATGCAAGCGATGGAATTGCCTTCGCGAACAGTGCTGCGTGCGATCGCACCCTGTCGGAAACGTTCGGTCGCAAACACGCACGCGCTGGCGAAGCGATGCGATACCCACTCCTGAATTCGAATCGGCCAGATGCCGGGGTGGCGCACACTCGTCTTGAACTTGCTGCAGTAGACCTCGGGCATCAAATCGTGCACATCGAGCACGACCTTGCGGCCGAACAAGCGCGGCACCAGCGCCGCAAACACGAGGAAGTCCGGCATGTTGTGCACGTGCACAACGTCGTAGCGCCGACAACGCCTGGTCAGGACCAGGCCGCACAGCAGGGTAAACCACAGATACTCGAACAGGTAACGCAGCGTGCCACCGCGCCGTCGCGACAACGGCAAACGATGCACTTCGACCCCGCGCAGATGTTCGCGCTTGGGCTTGTCCTTCGCTCGCAGCGCCAGCACATCAACCTGATGGCCCATCGCCGCAAGGGACTCGCCGTAGCGACGCACGCGCGCATCACCTTCGTAGTAGGCGTGCACGACCATGCACACCCGCAGCGGTCGTTGGGAATCACTCATGCGGGGAGCGACTAGGCGCCAATCGCTGGCGCACCGAGCTGGATCGGCAGCAGACGGCGGATGTAGAGCTCAACCCAGTTGCCAACGTCCGCGATGAACGAAGTCTGGGCGTAGATGACATCGCCGGGCAACAACAAGAAGTCCGGTTGCTCTTCGAGGAGCACCGCGGACATGTTGACCCGGAACGTGCGCTGCGTGCCATCCGGATTGACGCGCAGGATGCGAATGTCGTTGTGCTTGACGGTGAAGTCGAAACTGCCGGCCGCGGAGATGGCCTGCGTCATCGTCATGCCCGGATGGAACGCCATCGCACCTGGCGCCGCGACCTCACCGCAGACGTAGATCGACTGCGTCGCGGCCTCGGTCAATTGCACCCCGATGCGGACCTTGTTGAACTCGCGCGTATAGGCTTCGAGGATCAACGTGCGGCACTCGCTGACGGACTTGCCGGCGAGCTGCAACGGACCAGGCAAACGACGAAGGTCGACCGTTCCGGTTGGGGACACGATCACGAGCTGCACGTCGTCAGTTTGCTCGGCAGCATCGCCGCCAGAAGTCGGCAAATCGACGCGCACCGACAACCGGTCGCCAGCGCGCACGATGTAGTCACGCTGCATGTAGGCCGCCCACTCGAGCGCGACCGCCTTGGCATCAAAGGGCGGCGCCGATGCACACGCGGTAAACGCGAGAGTGATCAGGGTGGCGAACAGGCCGCGAAGGTGCTTCGTACTCACGAGTGCTTGAGGGACTTGGTTGGGGTATTGATGGCTATCAGGCTCGTCGGACGAATGGCTCGAACGAGACGAAAGCTCGCCAATCCGTTCTTCGACACAGAAGGCCAGTTGCCTGAAGTCCCCACGCTACCGAACATGTGGTCAAGCCCAAGGGGTCACCGTGCCGAGCAAACCATGTTAGGTACTCCGTGACGTCCCCCTACGCGAACCACTAGGCAAGTGCTCTCCCTGCTCTTCCAAGACCCGATCCCTGCCCAAGCAGGGTCGCATGTCGGTGGAACTACCGAGATCCACCCGGTCGGCGTCATGGCGCTGGGGCTACTGTCCGCCCTCGCCGTAATCCTGCCGCGGCGCCTGGCAGCGCTGCCGATCATTCTGCTGCTGTGCTTCATTCCTGCTAGCCAACGCGTGGTGCTGGCAACGGTGGACTTCACGTTCATCCGGCTGCTGATGATGGTCGTCTGGTTCCGGATCTACATCCGTCGGGAGATCCGCCCCATCGTCTGGAACCACCTCGACCGGGCGATGATCGCTTGGGCGCTCATTTCGATCCTGACCGGCACCCTGCTGGGCTGGACGCTGACAATCTTCATCAATCGATCCGGCACCGCGGTCGACACGATGATGATCTACTTCTTCTTCCGGATGCTCATCCGGACGCACCGCGACCTCGTCGCGATGGCTTTGCAGTTCCTGTTCTGCAGCTTCATCGTCGCGGTCTTCTTCATCATCGAGAACCGGACCTCGCGCAACCTGTTTGCGATGTTCGGAGGAGTCCCGGAGTTCACGGACGTCCGCGACGGCCGCCTGCGGTGCCAGGGTGCCTTCGCGCACGCAATCCTCGCCGGCTGCTTCTGGGCCTGCATGATTCCGATCTATACGGTCCACGCGTTCCTCCATCGCAACTGGCTACTCACTTGTGCGGGTACCGCCGCAGCGCTGGCGATCATCGGAATGTGCGCTTCCAGCACACCGGTCATGGCCCTCGGGTTTGGCGGCCTCGCCGCCTCATCGTTCTTCATCCGCGGCTCGCTGCGATGGATCCGCTGGCTCATCATCGGCTGGTTATGCGTGCTGCACTTCGTGTTGATGAAGCAACCGGTCTGGCACTTGTTGGCGCGCGTCGATGTCGTCGGCGGCTCGACCGGCTGGCACCGCTACCACCTCGTCGACAAGTTCTTCACATACTTTCCAGAGTGGTGGCAGGTGGGCACCCATGGCACGGGCCACTGGGGCCCGGGCCTGCAAGACGTGACGAACCAATACGTCGCTGAAGGTGTAGCTGGCGGCATCTTTCGGCTGGCCGCGTTTGCGCTCATCATCCTGTTCGCGTTCGCCGGCGTTTCGCGCAGCATGCGCTTGCCCGAAGCTGGTCGCGCCTACCGAATGGCAAGTTGGGCACTCGGAACGGCGCTGTTCATGCACTGCATGAACTTCATTGCCGTGAGCTACTTCGAGCAGATCGTCGTCGAGTGGAACATGCTGCTCGCCATCATCGGGTCACTGACCCTTGTTCCCGGCGCGGCACCGTCGCAACAACTGGCAAGCCTGCACGAGCCGTCCTGATCTCGACCCGAGAATCGTGGCGGGAAACGCGGGCGACTGACGCCTTCGTCATGCTGGCGAGCCCATGACATGGGGTATGCCAGGACGCCGTCTCAGGAATTGTCCGAACTGCAAAAAACCGTGTGACGCGGTGCCACGAAAAAACACTTCAACCGTTGTCCAACGGTTGCAGTGGCGGCCGATAAATCCGACACAAACTCCCGTAACAAACTACGGGCACCACAACTAGAAGCGCCCACTCGTCCCCACCAACGATGTCTCGTCCACCTCGCCTGACCAACAGCCTCGCAGAACTCTTCTGCATTCTGGCCGCACTGAGCTGCGCCGGAGTGTGGAGTGTTGGCAGTGGTGGCACGAGCGCCGTTCCGATGCTCGCGACCGCATTGGGGCTTTGGGCACTGTTCGGCGTGATTTGGACGCTGATTGCGAAACGCCTCGGGGTCAACCTGATCCCCGCCAACCGCAACCTCAGCCTTTCGCTCCGACGCACGATTGAGGCATGGGCCGCCACGTGGGGCATCGCTGGCATGCTGACTGTCTCGACGTTCGATCTGCCGCAACTCAGCATCTGGATGGTCCTGATCGTCGGCATCGCACTGCTGACCTTCACGCGCATGGCGATGTCGTTCTCGTCCGCCGGCGAAGCCAACGGCCGCATGCGAGCCATCGTGGTTGGCGCCTGCCCGAGTGCCCGCGCGCTGTCGTCGACTCGCGACGTCACCGAAGCGGTCGACTTCATCGGGTTCGTGCCGTTCACGCACGAGAACGCGCAGACGATGCCGCACCTGACGCGCCTTGGCCAGGTCGCCGACCTGACCGACACCGTTCGCAACAACGGCATCGACATCGCCTTCGTCAGCCCGTCCGACGACGCGATCACCGGCGAAGTGCATCAGGCCATCAACATCTGCGAAGAGCTCGGGCTACAGACCCAGTACTTCCCATCGTTCCTCGACGTCGACGACATGCGCGTCGGCATGACGTGGAGCGCCAGCCGCCCTGGCCTCAACGTGCAGTCGATGTCGTCCTACTCGTGGGCCGCGTTCGCCAAGCGCACCATCGACATCGTCGGCTCGGCGATCGGCATCCTCGTATTGCTGCCGGTGTTGCTCGCATGCGCGATCGCCGTCAAGCTGACCAGCCCGGGACCGATCCTGTATCGCCAGACGCGAGTCGGCAAGTCGGGCCGCAGCTTCGGCTGCCTGAAGTTCCGCACGATGCGCGTCGGCGCCCACGCCCAGCAAGAGCTGCTGCGCGCAACCAGTTCGCAGGACGGCCCCGCCTTCAAGATCAAGAACGACCCGCGCATCACCGCGATCGGCGGTGTGCTGCGCAAGTTCAGCCTCGACGAGCTGCCGCAGTTGTTCAACGTGCTGATCGGCGACATGAGCCTCGTCGGCCCGCGCCCGCCGATCCCGAGCGAAGTCGACAACTACACCTGGTGGCAGCGTCGCCGCATCTCGATCAAGCCCGGCCTGACATGCGTCTGGCAGGTCTACGGCCGCAACCGCGTGTCGTTCAAGCGCTGGGTCGAGATGGACCTCTACTACATCGATAACTGGTCGCTGTGGATGGACTTCAAGTTGATCCTCCACACGCTGCGCGTCGTCGCGCGCGGCACCGGCATGTAGCGATCAGCGCGCTTCGCGCATCAGCCGCTCAATCGCCGCAATCGACTTCGGCGCAGCTTCGGTCAGTACTTCGGGCCCGCTCTTCGTGACCAGGACGTCGTCCTCGATCCGAATGCCGATGCCACGCAACTCAGCGGGCACGTTGCGGTCACGCTTACCGAAGTAGAGGCCCGGCTCGACCGTCAAGACCGAGCCAGCCGGCATCGTGTCGGGCTTGCCATCGAGTGCCTGGTAGCCACCGACATCGTGCACATCACGCCCGAGCCAATGGCTGGTGCCGTGCATGTACCACGGTTTGAACGCCTGCCGCTTGATCAGGCGGCTGACGTCGCCGCGCAACACCGACAGCTCGACCAACCCCTTGGTCAACGAACGAATGCACGCGCGGTGGGCACTGTCCCAACGAGCACCGGCTTTGCAGGCGCGGATACCCGCCGCCTGCGCCCGCAGGACCACACGATACACCGCAGCCTGCGCCGGCGAGAACGTGCCGTTGACGGGGAACGTCCGAGTCACGTCTGCGGTGCAGCCATGCACCTCCGCACCGGCATCGATCAACAACAGGTCGCCGGAGCGCATGCGACGACTGTTCTCGTGGTAGTGCAAGATGCACGCGTTGGGACCACTCGCGACGATCGATGGATACCCGTTGCGCGGACTGCCACCGCAGCGGAACGCCGACTCGAGCGCCGCCTGTGCTTCGTATTCATACATGCCAGGTTTGGCCGCCTGCATGGCAGCCACGTGCCCGGCAACGGTCAGCTCCGACGCACGCCGCAAGGAAGCGACCTCGGCGCGATCCTTGACCATCCGTTCGCGAGCGAGCGCGGGCGCCGGATCGCAGATCGTTGGATGCGCTGGCAACAGCGTTCGTCGGCTGCGCGTGCGAGCGCGACCGAAGCTAGCCATGAGCTTCTGATCAAACGCAGCATCGACCGACAACGTGTGAAAGAGCCGTCCCGTCAGCGGCACCAGATCCATCAGGTCGCGCCACAAGTCTCCCATGGCGCGCCCGTCATCGACACCAAACGCGGTCTCGACGCCGCGCGTGCCGTAGCGAGGCCCATCCCAGATCTCGCGCTCACGATCGCGTTCGCGCACGAACAGGATCGCGTGGTGCTTGCGCTGATTGACACGCCACGCCACGAGCACCGACTCCGGCTCGGGAAAGCCCGTCAGGTAGTGGAAGTCCGACCCAGGCCGGAACTCGTGCTGCACATCGCCATTGCGAGGCGCAACCGGGGCCGTGGGAAGTAGCAGGACTCCGTCACCCAGCGCGTTCAACAGCCGCTGACGGCGGGAACGGTGCAGGGCGGGATCGCATTGGGCATCGCGGCTCACGCCGCGAGTTTGCCGCCCACACGCTCGTGGGCCAAGCTAGATCAGACCTTCTCGAGGCTGTCCACGATGGACGCCTGGACGCCAGTGCCGCCGGCCTTCTTCGTGACCATGAGGAACTCGACGGAGAACGTCTCGCCGTCTACCTCGAATGGCGCGTGGAAGCACAGATCATCCGTAACCGAGCGACGCTGCAGGTCCGCACCGGAATAGACACTCGGCACCGAGATGTCGAACAGCGGCGCCTTCTGGAACAACTCGGTCTTGATGCAGCCCCCGACCATGTTCGTGATCTCGCCGATCGCGTCCGTCATGTCGCTGTCCTCGACTTCCTCGGGCTCCATCATCAACATCGAGGCGACGGCCTTCACGGCAATCGAACGCGGCAAGAAGATCGAGATCGACCCGGTCAGGAAACCGGCTACGCCGATACTCCCGATGACCTCAGCCTTGCGCATCTGCGCCTTCTCAATCGCAACGTCACCCGCCGAAACCCGCAAGTTCATCATCGTGCGGAACACATCGCTGGTGGCTTTGACGATGCATCGCCCCATATCCTTGTCGAGCGAGAACCCCGGCTGGTTCGCCTTGTATTCGTCGATCAACGCCTGAATCTGCGCAACGAGCTGGTCGGTGCCTTGGCTCTTGGCGAGCACGAGGTTGGCACCCGCATCCTTGCATCGCGTCGAAGTCGCATCGTCTTCGAGCGCCGTGAAGACCACGATTGGCAACGCCGCTGCGGTCTGCTTCGCGCGGAACGTCTCGATGATCTCGAGGCCTTCCTGATTGCCGACGATGTAGTCGGTCAGAATGAGGTCGACGTCGTTGCGGATGAAAGCTTCGTAGGCGCCAAGAACCTCTTGGACAGCCAAGACGTTGTAGCCAGCTTTCGTGAAGTGCGCGGTCAGGACCTTGGTCAAGGTCGCCGAATCGTTGACTAGCAGAATCGTATCCAAGTCGTTCTCCTGATGGGCCGTGGTCCCACCAACCCATCGGGCGCCTCAACGGCGAAGCTTGACCGGATCCCGGCTCACCCTAACTCCTTGCGAGTAGGCCAAGAGGCCCACTGCAAGGGATGTCCCCTAGGTCGTTCCACCCCTCTAGAAGAACGGAACCTCGATGAATACGTCGGGTTCGTTCCAGGAGATTGGGACTTCCACTATGACCGGCGCGAACCCAACTGCATCAATCTCAAGAACAACGGTCGCTTCATCGCGATCATATTCCGGATCGAGAACAGCTGCGCCGGTGCCATCTTCAAGGAAGCCAACTTCCGAGTCCGCCAGTAGATACTCATCAAGCAGGACTCGGCCCGAGCTGTCGGTAAGGAACCAATCGTCGATGAACGGGTTCACGCACGTGCAACCGGACCACTCTTGGTCAGCCTCGACGATCCGCACCGAGATGTTCTCCCAGGCGAGGTTCGTCACCGGGTCGTAGACCTCGACGAGCACCGACACGAGCCGCGGCTGCTCCACGACAACGATGGCGTTGCGGCGGCTGCCCCTACCACACGAAGCGAGGGTGAGCGAAGCAAGGAACAGGATCGATAGTTGGAAGCGCATGGGTCGTCTCCGAGTCAGCGTCTAAAGCAACCGCCGTGCCATCCGCTGGCATGGTCCGACGGGTGTGTCAGCGGCGCCACCAGCCCCTGCGGGCCAAAAGTGTCGCGCTCGAGAGACACTTTGAGGGCATCTCGATGACACATTGGCTAGAAGCGCAAATGTGGCGAATCCGTGGCCCGAGAGCGCCTATTCCGTCTCGCCGCTGACTTGCTGTCGGTAGTACGCCAACAGCTCTTCGATCACTTCCATCGCCTTGCCGTGGAAATGATTGTTCGCGACGACGATCGTGCGCGTCGCGTCCTTCTGGATGCGCTGCAAGCGACTCCACAGTTGCTCGACTTCCCCCTCCGAGTAGCGCCAGTCGTAGACTTCGTCGCGGCCCGCATCGCGTCGGAACCACGCGCGGTTGCGTCCGTGCAAACGGAAGTAGGCGATGCCGTTGGCACGCACACCAGTCGTGTCGCGCGAGAAGCCGCCAACGGTACCAGGGTAGTCAAGCTCGAGAACGCCAACGCCGTGCTGCGCCAACGCCTGCAAGCCATCGAGCGCATTCCACGACTTGTGCCGAACCTCGACGAACAACGGTGCCGTTGTGGCGAAGGCATCCGCCAACCGTCGCACGAGGTCGATCGACTGCTGGTTGTTCTGCAACTCGTAATTGAACTGCGCCAACAACCCTTCTAGGCGACCACTCTCGGCGAGTGGCCGAAAGCCCTCGACGACCGACGCAATCAGCTGGTCATCAAAGCGCCGCCTATGGGTGAAGTCCTGCGGCAGCTTCGCCGTGAACTTCGTGGCAAGGTCCTCGGTGCGTTGCACCCATGAGCTGCAGTTCTTCGCAGACGGCACCGCATAGAACGTGCTATTGATCTCGACCATCGACACGCGCTCGGCCACCGCACGCAGCGTGTCCTTGCAGCCGCGTGGATACACGATGCCCTTCCAGTCGGCATACGACCATCCCGCAACGCCGAAGAGGATCTCGCCATCAGCCACGGCCACCCTCGCGATGCTGATCGTTGTCGCGCATGCGCTCGCCAATGCGCTGCTCGAAGCCGCGGCCACCGGGGCGATAGAACTTCCGACCGAGCAATTCGTCGGGCAAGCACTGCATCGCCGCGACTCCCGCCTTCGTATCGTGCGCGTAGACGTAGCCCTTGCCGTGGCCCTGCTCGCGAGCGAACTCACCCTGCGCGTTGCGCAAGTGCAACGGCACCGGATGTTGGGCGCCGCTCTTGACGGCTTCGGTCGCGGCCGAGATCGCAGCGATCACCGAGTTGCTTTTCGGGGCAGCCGCCAGATAGATGACCGCCTCGGTCAACGGCAAGCGCCCCTCAGGCAACCCCAAGAACTGCACGGCTTGCACGGCAGCCATCGCCACCTGCAACGCCATCGGATCGGCCAGGCCGACGTCCTCCGCGGCAACCGCAACCAACCGACGTGCAGCATGTTGGGCATCTGCGCCGGCTTCCAATGCACGCGCCAGCCAGTAGACCGCCGCCTGCACGTCCGAATTGCGCAAGCTCTTGTGTAAGGCGGACAGAAGGTCGTAGTGCTGGTCACCCGACTTGTCGTGCAGCAGCGTGCGATGCTGGAACGCTTCGACGATCATCGCCTCCTCGATCGCATCGCCATCCACACACGTAGCGGCACACGCCTCGAGGCAAACCAGCGCCCGTCGAGCATCACCACCAGCCAATGCAGCGAGGCGCTGCGCGGCATCATCGCTGATCGTCAACTCGCGCACGCCGAGGCCGCGCTCTCGATCCGTCAATGCCGAGCGCACCAACAGCACCAACTGCTCATCCACCAACGGCTGCAACGGCACGACGCGACACCGAGACAACAGCGCACCATTGATCGAAAACGACGGGTTCTCCGTCGTCGCGCCGACCAAGACAATGTCGCCCTTCTCCACGTGTGGCAGGAAGGCATCCTGCTGCGCCTTGTTGAAGCGATGGATCTCATCGACGAACAGCAACGTGCCGCGCCCTTCACGCTGCCGGCGCTTGACCGCATCCGCCACCGCCGTGCGCACCTGCGCGACACCCGACAACACCGCCGAGAACGGTTCGAAGTGCAGGTCCGCGTGCTTGGCGATCAACAGACCGAGCGTGGTCTTGCCGACGCCCGGCGGACCAAACAGTACCAGCGACCCGGCGATACCCTGCTCGATCGCAGCGCGCAACGAACGGCCTTTGCCGAGCAGTTCATCCTGACCGAGATACTCATCGAGCGTCGCCGGCCGCATGCGTTCGGCCAACGGCGGCAACGGCCCGCGCCGTTCTGCTGCTGCCTCTTCGCCTGGATCTCCGAACAACGTCATGGCAAGACCTACTGGCGTTGACGCTGCGCCTCGAACAACAACACACCAGCGGCGACCGCCACGTTGAGGCTCTCGACCGGCGCACGCAACGGCACGTGCACGTGTTGGTCTGCCGCCTGCAGCCATTCTTGCGACACGCCGGCAGCTTCGGCGCCGACCACCAACATCAACGGCTTCTGCAGATCCGCCTCCGAGTGTGGACACGTGCCCCCACCATCCGCGACCACGATCTGCAGGCGGTGATGCCGCGCAAACGCAATCGCCTCGGCATCATTCAAACCGTGCCGCACCGGCAGCCGGAACACCGACCCCATCGAGCCGCGCACGGCCTTGTCGCGGAACGGGTCCGCGCCGCCCTTGATCGTCAAGCAACCCGTCGCACCAGCGGCCTCCGCGGTGCGCATGATCGCGCCGAGGTTGCCGGGATCGCGCAAGCCCGCAGCCGCGACGACCATCGGCGCCAGCCCTTCGCCAAGTAGATCACGATCTTCGTAGCCCGGCCGCGCCAACCGCACCGCCACACTCTGCGGCGTGTCCAGCGCACTCAATCGAGCCAACATCGCATCGGAGCACTCCAAGAACGAATCGGCGCGCTCCGCGAGGGCGTCCCGCAAGCCAGCATCTGCGAGTCGCGGCGACACTGCCGCCTCGATCACTTCGAGGCCTGCATCGATCGCCTCCCAGACCAACCGCACGCCCTCGGCGAGCATCGTGCCGGAACCACCGGTGGCCGCATCGCGGAAGCGCTGCACGGCGGGGTTCTTGGACGAGCTGACGGAACGCGGAGGGCGGGGCATGCCACCATGATGTCGCTGCAGCGCCTCGGATGCACGTGCCGCGCAGGATGTCCTCGGCTCTCGCGAGCCATCGACGGTACGATGTCGGCATGAGGTACTGCGGTGAATGCGGGGGCTCGCTCGAACGCCGCGTGCCCGAGGGCGACGACCGCGAACGGCTCGCCTGCACCGCTTGCGAGTGGATCCACTACCAGAACCCGCTGGTGGTCGTCGGCTGCCTCGTCGAGCGCGGCGATGAGATCCTGCTGTGCCGCCGCGCGATCGAACCGGCTCACGGCAAGTGGACGATCCCGGCCGGGTTCCTGGAGCTGGGCGAGACCCTCGCCGCGGGCGCCAGCCGCGAAACGCTCGAAGAAGCCGGTGCCGAAGTCGAGGTACTCGCGCCCCACAGCCAACTCGAACTGACGCACATCGGCCAACTGCACCTGACCTACCTCGCTCGGATGACCAACGACGCACTGGCGCCTGGCCACGAGAGCCTCGAGTGTGCGTTCTTCGCCCCGGACAAGATCCCGTGGCACGACATGGCGTTCCCCGCGGGCATCTTCACGCTGCGCCTGCGCCTCGAAGATCGCAGTTCCGCCCAGAACCACCTGCACCGCGGGCAGCTGCGCTGGAACGGCGAAGGCTCCCGGTTCGATGCGAGCAACTACATCATCGCCGGCCACGACAAGTTGCCGTTGGCGTGATCCGCGCGCCTATCTACGCTTGCTCACATGATGCGGAGAGCAAACGTCCTTCTTGCCAGCCTGGCCTTGGCTTCCTTGAGTGCGTGCGGCGCCGGCGGTGAGGATGCCGCGGCGGCCTACGCGCAGATCGAACAACTGCTGCCTGACGGCACGGCGGCCATCGTTCGCATTGCTTCACTCGACGAGATCAGCAGCCACATGGCCAGCATCGAAATGGCGGCCGGCGAAGAGAAAGCGAGCCTCGATGCGCGCGACCTCCTCGCCATGGCCCCCATACCGCTCGGTGAAGTGCGCTTGATCGACGGCACCTTGCCGATCGCCATCGCCGTGACGTCGAAGCGTGCCACGCCACCGACGGTCACACTGATCGTGCCGGCAACAGACCCGAAGGCGTACGAAGCTTCGCTGAACAACGCCAACATCACTTCTACCACGACCGCCGAGAGCAGCTACTTCGCGGTCCAGTTGTTCGGCAAGTACAAGCCATCGATGGCCGGCCACACCGGCACCCTGGCCAACATGGAGCCGGGCGCGGTATCCATCCACGGCGACCTCGCGACGTTCGCCAAGAACTACAAGGTCCTGATCGACTCGGGCCTGGACATGTTCGTCACTGTCGTTACGAACCAACTCGAAACCACCAACCCAGGAATGGACGGCGAAGAGATCGCCGAACTCTACGCCTCTGCGGCGCGCGCCATCACGGACTCCGCCACAACGGTCGACATCGGGATCGACTACCAAGATGGCATGCTCGACTTCCACACGTCTTTGAATGTACGTGATGGCAGCAGCATGTCTGGCTGGAGTTCCCCGCCAATCGACCTGAAGCCGCTGGCGCACGGGATGACGGGCAAGGGCATGCTCGAAGTCCTCTTCCAGATGGACATGGACAAGCTCGCCCCGCGCTACGACGCCATTGTCGACACGGCAATCAACGTCTACCCGGAGCAGTTCCAGGAACCGATGCGCGAGATGATGGAAGCCTACAAAGGCATCTACTCGCTCATCAGCGACGGCATGGTCATGGAAGGCGACCTGTTTGGTGAAGGCGGCATCCGCATGACGGCGCAGATGGCACCGCCGAACCCGGCCGCGTTCGTCGAGAAGATGACTGAATTGCTGACCAATGAAGCGGTACAGAAGATTGGACTGATCGTGAAGGACGCCAAGGCCGCGACAGACGGTGCAACCAAGACGTCCGACATGGCTCTTGGCTTCGACTTCAACAAGCTCGCGGAACTCGTTGGCGGCGAAGCCACCGCAACCCCGAGCGCAGACGACCCGGCCATCAAGGCCATGTTCGGCAGCGGCTTCCACCTGCACACCGCGCACCGGAGCGACCGCCTCGTGATCACTTCAGGCAAGGATCGCGGCGAGATCGCCAACAAGACCCTCGATGCGACGTCGGGAACGTGGTCAGCCGCAGTTCAGCCAGCATTCGAGCGCGTCGCCGACTGCAACCCGATGATGGTCGAACGCATCGACTTCGGCGCAATGATGATTGGCGTCATGAAGGCCATGGGCGGTCCCAAGCCCCAAAGCAGCTCGTCCGCCAACATGATCTTCTACGGCGGCATCCGCGACAACGAGTGGCGCCTCGGTATGTCGTTCGACGTCGCCGGCATTGCGGCGATGGCGAAGTCGGTGTCGCCGCGTTAGGCGGCGACCGGACCAATCCTACTGCAGGCGCAAGGCCTACTCGCAGGCCTTGAGCGCGCGCGCCACGTAGACGGGCGCGACCTTCTTGCGCCAGTAGACGTCGAGGTCGGTGTTGTCCATCGTGCGCGCCGGCTTCAACGCAGCGGCGCCAGCCTCGGCGATCACTTCGTCGGTCAGCTTCTTGCCGACTAGCACCTTCTCGGTCGCCGTCGCGGGCATCGCGTACGAACCAGCACCACCGAGGCGAACATTCGCCTTCTCGATCGTGCCGTCCTCGGCAAACCACAGGCACGCGCCGACACCGAGGACCGGGAAGTCATAGGTGTCGCGACGGCGCAGTTTGAGGTAGCTGGCCTTCCAGTTGCCCGGCGCCGGCAACGTGATCTTCGTCAGCAGCTCCTCGGGCTTCTTGGTCAGGTACTTGATGCCGTCGTCCTGGTAGAGGTCGTCGGCCTTGATCGTGCGAACGCCGTTTTCATCGGCGAGTTCGATCTCGGCGTCCATCGCGCAAACCACCGGCACGGTGTCACTCGACTGCACGGCCCAACAGCGTGGGCTACCGGGCGCGACCCAACAGATCGCGCCGTCCTTCTTCATGCAGTAGTCGATCGACTCACGCCATTCGTGCGACTGGTCGTAGTAGGTGCAGCGAGTATCGAGCAACAGGTTGCCGCCGATCGTGCCCATGTTGCGCAACAGCGGCGTCGAGATCTCGCGCACGGCGTGGGCGAACCCGGCGTAGTGCGCCAGCAAGTGCGGGTAGTGCTCGAGCGTGGTCAGCGTGACCATCGCACCGATCTGCAACCGCCCGTCAGGCAACACCTCCATCGCGTGCAGCTCAGGCACGTCACGCAACGAGATGACTTGGGCCGGCGTCTGATGCCGGCGCTTCATGTTGGGATAGAGATCCGTACCACCGGCGACGTACATCGCCTCACCACCGTGCTCCTTCGCAATGCGAACTGCATCGGGTGCGTTCTTCGGCGTGTGGTAGGCGAACTTTGGCAAGCGCAGCATCTGTCGTCCTCCTACTTCTTGGCCTTCTTGGTTCTGTGCGGATCGTTCGAGGCGGTGCCATCACCACCCTGCCACGGTGTCTTGATCTTCAGCGATTCGCCGAAGTCGACACTGGGAATGCCGGAAGCATCCGGGGCCGGACCGAAGCGCGCGTCCTTACCGTTCTTCTTCGCCTCGAGCGCCGCGAAGACCTTCTCGAACGAGATCGGGTTCTCGTCGACACGCACGCCCACCGCGTCAAACACGGCGTTGGCGACGGCCGGCATGATCGGCAGAAGCGGGCCTTGGCCAACTTCCTTGGCGCCGAACGGGCCGTTCTTGTCCGGGTCCTCGATGACGTAGGTCGTGCAGTCCGGCATCTCGAGCGCGCTCGGGCTCTTGTATTCGAGCATCGACGGGATCTTGTGCAGGAAGACGCGCTGGCCCTTGTGCGAACGATCGCGGTAGGCCATCTCCTCCATCATCGCTTCGCCGAGGCCCATGTAGATCGAACCTTCGATCTGGCCCATGGCGATCGCCGCGTTCAACGCGCGGCCAATGTCGTGCGCCATCCAGACCTTCGGCACGCTGTAGATGCCGGTGTCGGGATCGACTTCGACCTCGACCACCGTCGCCGAGTAGCTGTAGCTCGGACTCGGACCAACACCCCCACCACGGAACTTGGCGGCGGTCTTCGGCGGCGTGTAGCTGCCGACGGTGCCAATCGTGCCCATCTTGGCTTCGGCGATGCCGACAGCCTCCATGAACGTCATGGTCGTTTCGGGGTTCTCCGCGTCGAACACGCGCCCTTCGGCAAACACCAAACGGGACGCCGGCACGTCGATCTTCTTCGACACGCCCTTCGCGATAATCTCACGCGCGCGTTCCGCAGCCTGCATCGCCGCGTTGCCCGTCATGACGGTCACGCGCGAGCTGTAGCTACCGAGATCGACCGGCGTCAGGTCGGTATCACTGGTGACGACCTTGATGTCGAGCGGGTTGATGCCGAGCACTTCGCCGACGATCCAACCGAGCACACTGTCACTGCCTTGACCGATGTCGGTGCTACCGCAGAACAACGTGCAAAGACCCGAACGGTCGAGCTGCAACTGCACGCCGGAGTGCGGCATGCCGTTCCAGTAGATCGGCAGACCAGCACCGGACAGGTAGCTGCTGCAAGCGATGCCGAGGCCGCGGATGCGACCGTCAGCGGTCATCTCCTTCTTGCCACGGCGTTCGTTCCAGCCTGAGCCTTCGACGACCTTCTCGATGCAAGCGCCGAGGCCCATCGAACCAATGCGCAGGTAGTTGGCGGTGACCGACTCGCGCGGGGCGAGGTTGTCGAGGCGCATCTTGGCCGGGTCGATGCCAAGATCGCAGGCGACCTTGTCGAGCTGCACTTCGAGAGCGAAGCGCGGCTGCACGGTGCCGTGACCACGCTTGGGACCGCACGGCGCCTTGTTGGTGAAGAAGCGCGCACCGCGGAAGTGGTAGTTCTCGACCGCGTAGGTCACGGTCTGCAGAGCACCCGTGTAGAACGTGCTCGCGGTGCCATAGCTGCCGTAGGCGCCGCCATCGAGGAAGCTGTGGAAGTCGAGCGCGGTGATCTTACCCGTCTTGCTGACGCCGATCTTGCTGCGCATCAACACCGGGTGACGACCGCGGTGGCACCAGAAGACCTCTTCGCGCGTCAACGCCACCTTGACCGGTCGCCCGGTCAGCATGCTCATCTTGGCCGCGCAGATTTCGTGGTTGAACGGATCGCTCTTGCCGCCGAAGCCGCCGCCGTTGGGGCACGCGATGACGCGAATGCGATTGGCCGGCAGCGGATGCAACACGCGCGCGAGCGCCCGGTGCAGGTAGTGCGGCGTCTGCGTCGACGACCAGATCGTCAGCTTGCCGTCCTTGTCGAAGTGAGCGAGGCTCGCGTGCTGCTCCATCGGCAGGTGCGTGTTGCCTTCGAAGAAGAACGTGTCTTCGCGCGTGTGGTCGGCACGGTCGAAGCCGTCCGCCATGTCGCCGAACTCAAGGTTCTCGAGTCGGTGGATGTTGCCGCGCACGCCGTAGTCGTGCAGGCGTGGCTCGTCGTTGTCGGCAGCTTCGTGCACGCCACCGATAGTGCGCAGTTCGCGGTAGTCGACCTCGACGAGGCGACACGCATCCCACGCAATCTCTTCTTCGGTCGCAGCAATCGCCACTACGGGATCGCCAACGAAGCGAACCTGATCGGGGCACAGCGCGTGCTCATCCTGACTGACAGGCAGGATCCCGAACGGCGTCGGCATGTCCTTGCCGGTCAGGATGCCTTTGACGCCATCCAAAGCTTCGGCCTTGGACGTGTCGATGTGCGCAATCTCGGCATGTGCCTTCGTGCTGCGCAAGAGCTTCATGTGCAGCATGCGCGGCATCGTCAGGTCGTCCGCAAACTGCGTCAGACCACTGACCTTGCTGCGCGCATCGATCTTGCGGATCGGCTTGCCGATGTGCTCGAGCTCGTCCTTGCTCTTGTCGTGTTGCCACGGCGCATCATCACGCGCCTGCGCGTCGCGCGCCGCCGGATCATCAAGAACCATAGATCGACTCCTTGCTCGGCTCGGCGTCTTCGCCGCGCATGCGCGCCGCCGCCAACTCGATCGCTTCGAAGATCTTGAGGTAGCCCGTGCACCGACACAGGTTGCCCGCGAGAGCTTCCTTGATGTCGTCGCGCGACGGCCGCGCGTTGTCCTTGAGCAGCGCATCGGCGGCCATCAGCACGCCGGGCGTGCAGTAGCCACACTGGGCGCCACCGAGGTTGGCCATGCAATCCTGCAACGGCGCGAGATCACTGCCGCAGGCGAGGCCTTCGACCGTTCGGATCTCCTTGCCGACGGCGTCGACGGCCAATACCAGGCAACTCAAGACGGGTGTGCCTTCGACCTGGACGGTGCATGCGCCGCACTCGCCCAGCTCGCAGCCGTGCTTGGTGCCAGTCATGGTCATCTCCTCGCGGAGGACCTCTAGCAGGGTCTTGTGTGGCAAGAATGCCACCTCGTGCGGCTCGCCGTTCACTTGGAACGTCGCGAGCACCTTGTTGGGCTCGGTCATGGGGGCAAGCAGGATAGCGACCGCCCCACTCCAGATGAAGCCTGGAATGTCCCGCCGTCAGAACGGCCAAGGCTCAGGCGCCCTTACTGGATCGTGATCGGCACCGCGGTCGGAAACACCGTGCGCAACACCGGGAACGTCGGAGTATCCGCCGTCGCGCCAGTCGCGTAAAGGGTCAGGCCCGACAGCCACGGCAACGGCGGGATCGTCAGCGTCGACGACGCATTGCCGGACGGATCGATGACCCCAGCCGAGCCCGGCAGGATCGGGTTGCCCGGCGTCAGCGTCAGACTCGTCAGACCATCGATCGAGACCGGCAGGATGACGCCACTGCCCAGGTTCTGCGGCACGGGCACCAGTGACAGGATCAGCACGTATGGCAGACCTTCGTCACCGGGGATCGACATGTCGAGCGACGTTGTGCCACCGGGGGCGACCGGGCCGCTGAGTTGGAGGTTGGGTTCGACGACCTCGAGGATCTGGTTCGGCGCGAGGTTGGTCAGGTACTGGACCTGCCCAAGCGGCCACGTCACCTTGACCTGGTCGACCTGCGTGGCGGTGCCGAGGCCGAAGTGCAGACGCGGGTCCGAGTTCGACTGGTAGCCGACGCCGCTGCGAACGACCTGACGCTGCAAGTGCGTGCCGGTCAGAACCTCGAACTTGGCGCCGAAGCCATCGCGGTTGCTGACGGTGCCCTGCGCCTTGAACTTGATCCAGTTGCCGCCCGCAACCATGTTGCGATAGACCTGCGCGCCATCGGGAGCCAGCGTCGGGGCAGGCCCGGTGGCAAACCGCTGCAGCATGTCGATGCGGCCATCGTTGTCGAAGTCAGCCATCGCGCAGGTGAACTGGCGATACATCAGACCGAGGCCGACGTTGAACGACTCCTGGGTCCACGGCACCATCGCCGACGCCGGCTGCGCCGGGTTGCGATAGAGCAGGTTGGGGAAGTCGGCCTGCACGACGTGCAGGTCCTGCCAACCATCGTTGTCGTAGTCGAGGAAGTTGGTCGCCCAACCGACACCACCGCCCTGCAGGCCGTAGGTGTAGGTCGCGTCGAGATACGTGCTGGTCGTCGGATCCCACACCTGGAACAGGTGGTCGACCGGCAGGTCACTCATGTAGAAGTCGAAGCCACCGTCGTTGAACACATCGAGGAAGTCGATGCCCATGCCGTCGATGGCGATATTGGTGTTCGTCTGCGGACCGACGGCAGTGAAGGTGCCGTCGCCGTTGTTCTCGTAGAGCTCATTCGGACCGAAGACGTTGCCCTTGTCGTTGGCCACGAGAATGTCCGGCCAGCCGTCCTCGTTGTAATCCATGAAGACCGCCACGAGCGCCGGGCGCATGTCGTCGACACCGGCCGAGACGCCAACCTCTTGGAACACGCCACCGAGGTTCTGGTAGAGCAGGTTCGGCGCCATCACACCTTCGTCGGTGCGCACACCAATGTAGAGGTCGAGCAGACCGTCGCGATCGTAGTCACCAAAGCCGGCACTGTAGTTCGACACGGAGTGGAACAAACCCCACGCGCCAGCCATGTCGACAAACGTCCCAGTGCCATCGTTGATGAACATGTTGGGAACGTGCTCATCGTTGCCGACATAGAGATCGGTATCGCCGTCGTTATCGATGTCGGCCGCCTGCAAGCAACGAACATCACTTGTGTTGCCCAGCCCGCTTTGCACAGAGCGGTCGGTGAAGTTGAAGCCGCCGTCGTTGCGGTAATAGAGGAACGGTGCGGTACCCGACGGTGCGAGCACGATGTCCAAGTCACCGTCACCATCGAAATCAGCTGTGCAGACACCGATCCCGTTGCCGTTCATCGTGACTGGAATGCCGGAGATCCCTTGCGGGGATTGCTGCAGCTGAAAGCCTTGCGCCGAGACGGAGCCAGCAAGGCTGGCCGCAATCAGCGACAACGCGGCAATGGTGGATACACGCATGATCAGACAGGTAATGGGAGATGAGGCGCAGGCGAGGCGAGCGAGGCCTACTTCAGTCTAGCACTTGTCTACGAGGGCTGGACCCGGGAGTGCCATGGGAGTGGCAAGGCGAGACGAAAGCTCGCCCCAGAAACACAACAACCCCGCCCGACTAGGTCGGACGGGGCTGCCGTTGGCAATCAATGGCAACGCCCGAAGGCGATGCCAAGGAGAGCATCTTACAGGCCGAGCGTGCCTTCGACGCCGTTCGACGTCAGCAGGTTCGCACCGTTGGTCAGCGTGAGGCAGACCGACTGCGCGCCGAGCAGGAAGCCGGCGAGGGCGTTGTTGGCCGGGATCGGGACCGAGACCGTGGCCGAACCGCCGGCGTTGATGCCGGTGACGTCGCCAACGATCGAAGCCAGGTTGATGTCACAGCCCGGAGCGGCGAGGCCAATGGCGGCCATCGGGACGGCCGGGCCACGAGCACCGAGGAACGTGATGGCGAACGGCGAGATCGGATCGATGTTGGACGTGGTGACGTCCCAGTTCGCGCCGAGGCTCGGGTTGTTGCTGTCCACGGCGAGCGGGAGGACGTCCGCGCCTTCCGTCAGGATGACACCAGCGGTCGAGATGTCCGTCATGGGCGGCTCAGCGTTGGCGCCGGTCGGCGAGTAACCGACGATCCAGTCTTCCGGGTTGGCGAAGCCGACAACACCGATACGGATGGTCCAGTCGCCCGAGTTGACGTTGTAGTCGAACTGGATGTGGACCGGGTCGGTCGTGTTCCAGCCGTTGACGCCGTCAAACGTCGTGCGGGTGTCACCGGTGGCGGCGTCTTCTTCGTAGGTGACAACACCCGAGTTGTTCGGCTGAAGGTCGGTCCAGCAGTAAACTGCTTCGTCCGGGTTGCCGATCATCGTGGCGATCGTCGGGGTGAAGCCGTTGCTGTTGCCAGCGCCGGTCGAAACCCAACCGTTCGAGCCAACGTTCATGCCGAGCGTGCCGGCGGCGACTTGACCGTCATCGGGGAGCACGAGAACCGTGCCGCCAGCCGGGTCGATACCACCAACCGGGAGCGGGCCCGTGCCAGCGTTCACGAGAGCGACGTAGCCGGCGCCCGTGTTCGTGGCCGCGATGTCGGTGTCCGTGAGGTCGAAGGACGCGGTGTCCATCTGCTCGTAGAACGTGGCGTAGGCGTTGTTGCAGCCCGAGCCGTAGACTTCCTTCGAGGCACCCGGGATGCAGACACCCGGAACCGGACCGACGTTGTAGTGGATGCTGCCGTTCCAGACGCGTGGGTTGAACGGCGCGCCACCGAACTGGACGTTGTTCGACGCGCCAGCCGTCAGCGTGGCTTCGGTCGTCGAGTAGATGAGCTGGAACGGCGCGGTGCCGGTCGTGTAGCTCTGGTTCGTGGCCGGGTCTTGCGCGAGCGCAACACCGTAGGTGCCCATCGGGAGGTAGAAGCCGGTGCCGTAGCAGATCTGCGTCGGCAGACCAACGCCAGCGCCCGTGGCGAACGAACCGGAGCCCGCGAGGGTCCAAGCAGCAGCGTTGCCTTCATTGCCAACCCACGTCGTGGGGGCCGTGTAGAAGTCGATTCCGCCAGCAGCGGCGCCGGTGTTGATGTCGAGAGCGAAGATCTGGATGCCAGCCGGCTCGGTGACGTCGAGATCAAAGAAGACCATGCCGCCGGCGGCGTTGCCGTTGTTGTTGGCGTAGGTCGTGGTGAGGGGGCTTTGTGCATTCAGAGCTGCGGCGCAGCTCAGCAAGGCAATAGAAAGAATACGCATCTGCATGGTCCTTATCAGGTTCGATGAGAAGAAGTCGGAACGACCAATGTCGCGCCGAATGGTTGGAGGAAACTACATCAACTCTGACGTTTGTCCAGGCCACCACGGTGCCGTCGGAGAAGACTTTTTCTCCATTCCTGGCCCCAGTTTACGGTGAGCCGCTGTTGAAGTTGGGTGCAGCGAACGGCGTGTATGGCCGGTCGTATGAACGCGGGGAATCGTTACATCCGATACCATCGGACTTGCGAGATCTGGACCGCACCCGCGCCCAACGGCCCCAGATCGCCCCCTTCAACCACTCCGAAAGCCCGGTCCCACGTGGAGACCACGCGAAAAGGTTCTCAGGATCCTCCCGCATCCATCGCTCGCCAACCCCGGGAACGTGCCCGTTGCAAGGCACCGACCGCCGCGGCGGCACGTAGTAGCCGCCATGCGCCTACTGACTATCGCCGTTGTCGCAGCCACGCTGCTCCCCCATCCCGCCTCCGCGCAGGTGCAACCCAGCAGCGAGTGGCGCATCGGCGCCGACCTTGCCGCGAAGCTCAAGAAGGACGCAGCGTGGATCGCGCTGATCGACCGCAGCACCCTGAGCGTCGGCAGGTATCGCCTCAAGGCGAACGCGAAGGACAACCAGCGCCCGCACGACCTCGACGAGATCTACTACGTCGTTGCCGGCAAGGCGCAGTTCACGGCCGCTGGCGAGACACGCGCGCTCAAGCAGGGTGACGTCGTCTTCGTCGCAGCGCGCGCGAAGCACCACTTCCACGACATCGAAGAGGATCTGGATGTGCTCGTGCTGTTCAGCACCGCCGTCGCAACCACCGGCGGAATGGCTGCCGGCCCCAAGCCAACCAAGCAGACGCCATATGCCGAGAACAGCGCCCGCGGCGCCACGCGCATCTTCTACTGGTTTGGCCCGGACTCAGCCGGCCAGGTCGCCATCCACTACGGGCGGCCACGGTGGCAGGCGCAATACGGCCAGTTCCTGGGCAAGCCGTCGAACAAGCGGTGGCGGCTCGGCGAGAACTTCTGGACGACGCTAGACACCAATATGGAGCTGACGGTGGGCGGCGTAAAGGTGCCGACCGGACAGTATCATATGGTGCTCCAGAACGTACCCAAGCGCGGCCTCGAACTCGTGCTGCTGGATCCGGCGCTCGTACGCAAGCAAAGGCTCGATGCCTACGAGGCCAGCAAGACCTCTGGCGGCCTGCGAATCCCACTCAGCATGCAGGTTGCCAAGGTGCGCGCCGGACGCCTGGCCATGGAACTCACCGTCGATCGCAAGCAGCGCGACCGCGGCGAACTGGCGATCACGTTCGGCTCCCACCTGCTCCGGGCCGAGGTCCAGATGCACCCCGACGACAAGTAGGCCGGACTACTCGCTCTCGCAGAACTGCTTCACGTCGTCCATGTCCTTCTCGACGGCCTTGCGCACCATCGGCCGGATCAACGGCGTGAACAGCTTGGCGAGTAACTTGTACGGCTTGTCGTTCATCACCATGCTGAGCTCGGTGCCGTCGCCCTTCGTTGTCACCCGGAAGACCGTGTCCCAGGTGGTGCCGCCGGCGTTGGAGACGATCCGCACGTGTTGTTCGGGTTCGTACTCGGTGACCTCGAGATCGCACGTCGCTTCGCGCTTGCCCATGCGTCGGGTCTCGCGAAAGCGCGTGCCCAAGCCTGATCGCGTCTCACTCAAGAACTCGATGCCGACGATGCCCGGCACGGCCTTCTGGAAGTTCTCGATGTGCGCAATGACGTCGAACACACGCGCAACTGGGGCTTGGACCTGGCGAGTCGTGGCGATGGAACCCATGCCGCCATCCTACGCAGCCCGCGGCATGACGGCTACGCTGCGGCCATGGATGGACACCACCGGCTGCTGACCCCCGAGCCAACGATCGCCGGATGGGGATCCCGAGTGCCCGCGGACGGCACGGTGCTCGACGTCGCGGCTGGCTCTGGTCGCCACGCGCTGTGGTTTGCCGAACGTGGCCATTCGGTCGTCGCAATCGACCGCGACACCGAAGCGCTGCAGCAACGCGCGCACCACAAGCTGCGGATCGTGCAGGCGGATCTCGAGAACGCACCGTGGCCGCTGCCGGGCGAGCGCTTCGATGCGGTAGTCGTCGTCAACTACCTGTGGCGGGAGCTGCTGCCGACGCTGTTCGCTGCAGTTGCCGTCGATGGCCACCTTCTCTACGAGACGTTCGCGATCGGCAACGAACAGTTTGGCCGGCCCAGAAACCCGGACTTCCTGCTGCGCGAGGACGAACTGCGCACCGCTACGCCACCGGAGTTCGACGTGCTCGAGTTTGCTCAGGAAGTGGTCGGCTCGCCGCCAACCGCCGTGCGGCAACGGTTGCTGGCACAGAGACGGCGCGAACCGGACTAGACGCCAGGCTCCGATGCCGGCGGCCCTTCGCGCAGACGCCGCTCATACCACGCGACGTCGTGCCATTGGTCGTGCTTGAAGCCGACTCCGTGGTAGACCCCCACACGCGCGAACCCCAGGCTCGTGTGGAACGCGATGCTCGCGTCATTGGGCAGAGCGATGCCGGCCAACGCATTGCAGTAGCCGCGCGCGGCCAACCGTTCGAAGAGGCGTTCGTACAACTGCCGCGCGATGCCGCGGCCGCGGTGACCTTCGGCGATGTAGGCCGACACCTCGGTCGAGAATCGATACGCCTCGCGCGACCGGTGCTTGCCGCCGTAGGCATAGCCGACCACGCTGCCATCGAGTTCGGCCACCAGCCACTCGTGTGTCTTCACGACGGCGGCTATGCGATCGGCGAACTCGGCCTCGTCCGGAACCGTCACCTCGAACGACACCACTGTGTGCTCCACGAACGGCCGGTAGATCGCAACCATCTGGGCAGCGTCGCGTGCCTCTGCTCTACGGATCGTCACCGGTGCATGTGCCATATCGGGACAGAAGCCTACCGAGCAGCCCTGGCTGAGCACCAGACAGAGGTTCGGAGCCCTCTTTTTGAACGCGTTCAGAAAAGGCTGAAACTCGACTCCCCGGGAGCCTTTCTTGAACACGTTCAACTTCTCTCGGAACAGCCATGGACACCACCTTCTACACCTACGTCTGCTATGTCGTCATCAGCGTCGGGCTGACCATCTGGGTCGCCCGGACCCTGCACAAGAACGGCCGCGTCTTCCTCGTCGACGTCTTCGACGAACGCGATGAGCTCGCCGACTCGGTCAATCACTTGCTCGTGGTCGGCTTCTACCTGATCAACTTCGGCTACATCTGCCTGGCGTTGAAACTGGCCAACCACACGCACGACGCGACGCAAGCGTTCGAAGCGGTCAGCTACAAGGTCGGCCTCGTGCTCGTCGTGCTGGGCATGATGCACTTCTTCAACCTGTTCGTGTTCAGCCGGATTCGCGCCAACAAGCGCCTCGCCCAGGCACCGCCACCGGTGCCGCCCGATGCGATGATCCAGGCGGACGGCACGATGATCGCCATCGACAAACTGAAGGGGCAACAGGAGTAGCACGATGACCACGGCCAACCAGCAAGGCCTCTGCCTGACGGTCTGGTTCGACGGCGACTGCGGGTTCTGCACCCGCGTCGCCAAGTGGCTGGAAGAGCAACCGAAGTTCGTCGCCGTTCGCTGCGTCGCTGCACAGAGCGCGACGAGCACCAGCTGCCCGCTCGACACCGCGGAACTGCTCGACAAGATCACGGTCATCGCCAACGACGGCTCGGTCTACCGCGGCACCAACGCGTGGATCACGGTCTTGTGGGCGCTGCGCAACTACCGCCGCTGGTCGCTGCGGTTCTCGCGGGAAACGTGGCGGCCGTGGGCCGAACGACTATTCGCGACCATCGCCGGCGTCGCCAAGCTGACGAAGCGACGGCCACGGATTGCGGCAAAGCAGTCACGGTGAGCAGCAAAGCTGCGATCGTCGTTGGCGAACGGCGGCCGACGCGCTATCCCGAGGTCATGGCCACCGTGTTGCGCGTGCTGTTGTTGTTGATGTCGTTGCTCGTGTCGGTTGCTGCGCAGACCGCGGCGACCGACAAGCCCAACATCGTCTACGTGCTCGCCGACGAACTCGGCTACTACGAACTGTCGTGCCTGGGCCACCCGCACATCCAGACGCCCAACATCGATCGCATGGCCAAGGAAGGCATGCGGTTCACGCAGTATCTCGCCGGTTCCGCAGTGTGTGCGCCAACCCGCGCCTGCTTGATGACCGGCAAGCACTCCGGCCACACCTCGGTGCGCAGCAACGGCGGCGGCACGCCACTGCGCGCGGATGAACAAACCGTCGCGTCTCTGCTCAAGGCACGCGGGTATGCAACCGGTGGCTTCGGCAAGTGGGGTTGCGGCGGGCGCGGTTCGACGGGCGTGCCTGAGCGTCACGGCTTCGACACGTTCGTCGGTTACTACGACCAGGTGCACGCGCACTCCTACTACCCGCCCTACATCATCGAAAACAGTCGCGAGCTGGTGCTCGCAGGCAACACCGGCGGCCGCACCGGCAAGACCTACTCGCACACGGTCATCGTCGAGCGCGCGATGGCGTTCATCCGCGCCAACAAGGATCAGCCGTTCTTCTGCTACATGCCGGTGACGCCACCGCACGGCATGTTCGACATTCCAGCCGACGACCCAGCCTGGCAGCTCTACAAAGACAAGTCGTGGCCCGAAGACGCGCGCCGCTACGCCGCGATGGTCACGATGCTCGATCGCCAGGTTGGCGAACTGTTCGCGCTGCTCGAAGAACTGTCACTCGACGACAACACGCTGGTCTTGTTCAGCGGCGACAACGGCGGCGCGGACTACTTCAAGAGCAAGGAGCACCCGCGTGGCTTCCACGGCGCCAACGTGCACCCCGAAACGGGCGTCGAGTTCCGCGGCAAGAAAGGCAACCTGTTCGAAGGCGGGTTGCGCATCCCGATGATCGCACGATGGCCGGGTCGCATTGCGCCCGGCACCGTCACCGATCACCTTTGCTACTTCCCCGACTTCTTGCCAACGGCGACCGAGCTCGCCAGTGCCGAGACGCCAGCCGACGTCGATGGCATCTCGATGATGCCGACGCTGCTCGGCAAGGAGCAGAAGCAGCACGAGTTCTTGTATTGGGAGATCGGCGGCCAGACGGCGGTGCGGCACCTTCACTGGAAAGCGATCCGCACGCGCAAGAACGGCGAGTGGCAGCTCTACGACCTCCGTTCGGACGTTTCGGAAACGACGGACCTCGCAGTGAGCAAACAAGACGTGCTACAGAAGCTCATCGCGATGGCCGAGCGCGCCCACGAGCCAGTGCGCGAAGGAACGTTCGCCAGCCGCGAACTGCACGAGAAGGATCGCCGCGCCAAATGGGGCAAGAACCAACCCAGGCGTAATCGTCGCGGCAGCAACTTCCGCCTGCCCAAGAAGGGACTGCTCGCCCATGACGGCTGGCAACTCGTGCGCGCCAGCAGCGAGTCGAGTTCGAACGGCAAGGTCGCCAAGAACGCAATCGACGGCAACCCGAAGACCATCTGGCATTCGCGTTGGCAGGGCGGACCCGAGAAGCATCCTCACGAACTCGTCATCGATCTCGGCCGTAGTGTCGAGGTGCACGGTCTGTGTTACCTCGCGCGACAGGACAACGGTTGGAACGGCACGATCAAGGAGTGCGAGTTCTCGATCAGCGAAGATCCGAAGGCGTTCCCCGAAGCCGCGAAGAAGGCCACGCTCAAGAAGACCAAACGCCCGCAGCGCGTGCCGTGCCCACCCACCAAGGGCCGCTACATCAAGCTGCGCATTCTGAGTGAGATCAACGGCGGCCCATGGGCATCGATCGCAGACCTCGGTGTAATGATCAAGTGAGCAAGGGCCAACGCACCAAGGAACGCATCGTCGCGGCGGCGCTGCAGCTGTTTCGCGAACACGGTTACGAAGCGACCACGATGCGCATGGTCGCCGAGAGCGCCGGCGTCTCGCTCGGCAACGCCTACTACTACTTCAAGAGCAAGGACCTGTTGTTGCAGGCCTTCTACCGCGAAGTGCACGATGCCCACGTCGAACACGCGCGCCCATTGCTAGCCAAGGAACGCACCCTCCTCGCGCGCCTGCGCATCGTGATGCTGTGCAAGCTCGACGTCATCGAACCCTACCACCGCTTCAGCGCGTTGATGTTCCGCACGGCCGCCGACCCCAAAAGCCCGCTCAACCCGTTCCACCCCGCCGGCGACGCCATCCGCCAAGAAGGCGAAGAACTGTTCGACGAAGTCCTCACCGGCAGCTCAACCACGGTCCCCAAAGCCCTGCGCCAGGAGCTCCCCAACCTCCTGTGGACCTACAGCATGGGCATGGTCCTCTACTGGATTCACGACGATTCCCCCAACCGCGACAAGACGCGCAGCCTCACCGAACGCTCCGTCGACCTCATCGCCTCGGCAATCAAACTCTCCAGCAACCCACTCCTGCGCCCCTTCCAACGCAAGGTCCTCGCTCTCATCAAAGACCTCCAGTTCCCCGCCTAAGCCTATCCGTACGGTGCCAGGAGAGAATTTATCCTCTTAACCAAGCGCCGCGACGAACGGTGCAGCGACACGCGCCACGCTTGACTCGGTCGGTTGCAGTTCGACGAACGGCACGAACTCCGCCAACAACAAGTCGCGCCGCACTTCGAAGCAGAGCGTCTTGCCCGGATAGCGCTCGGCGAACTCAAAAGCCAACGTCGACGGATGCAGCGAGTAGGTGTCGTTGCGAACGGCCTGAATGCCGCCAGCCACACACTCGGCCTCCGCGCGCCGCGCCAACGCCGCATCCGCCAACTCGCGGCCATCGGGATCGTGCGTGATCAAGTCCACCTCCGCACGCAACGGCCACGACTCGATGCGATCCTGGGCGTAGGCCTCGTGCAGCGACGCGACGATCTTGTCGTCGACGGCGACATCAATGCTGCGCGGCGCGTAGGTGTGCGCGCACAACGCCGTGCCGCCACCACCACACACCTGTGCAAACGCCGCCTCGACCACTTCGTGGTAGGCGAAGTAGCGCTCGAGCAAGAGCGCCCGATCCCGGTCATCTTCGATCCAAGGCGGCAGTCCGGGCGTCATCTCGCCAGGCTTGCTCGCTTTGGCTTCTGTGTCGCGCGCGATCGCCCGATTGCAGTCGACGAACGTTCGCGGCAACAGACACCGCACGATGAGTGCCGACCGCGTCGGCTGCGCTGCGACCACTCCACGCGCGATCGCCACCGCCAACTCCGGCGCACCAACGTCCGTGTTGACGAAGTAGAACTCGCGCAGATCCTCGGCGTAAGAACCCTTGAGCTGGCCGCGCAAGTCGTCGAAGTGCTGCCCGAGCGTCGCACCATGCGGCACTTCGAACAACAAGTCCGGCTGCGCCTGCGGATCGGCCTGCGCACCTCGCACGACTTCGACATGGCACACACCGGCAACCGACTGCGGAACATCCGTCATGGCTCCGTTCTACCGGGACACGCCCCGACAATCAGCGTCGTCTTCGCGGCGCGCGCCGTTCGGCAACTGGATTGATCGTCAGCTTCTCGCCATCGAGCAGCACGAACTCCTCGCTCCGGCCACCGCGCCAGCGCAACTCGACCCGCTGCCGCACCCCTTCAACCGGCACGAACGGAATCGTCACGACGCCCGCTTCATCAGTGCGCAACCGCTTCCACCGCGTATTGGTCGTGCTGCTCAACCCTTGCAGGATCGAACTGACCGGATCGTTGGTGCCACGCGTCGACGTCCCGCGCGAACGCACCGTCGCGCCAGCGACCGGCTTGCCCAGTTCGTCGCGCAATGTCACGGTCATCGCGGCCAACGGCTTCAGCGCGATCTTGGCTTTCTGATTGCGCATGTCGAGCTGCAGCTCCTCGCCGCAGAACCCATCCTTCGTCATCACGACAACGACCCACGAGCCGGGCACGAGTCGCAACCGCGCCGAACCACGTTCATCTAGCGCAACCCGCAACAACGAATCGCGCAGCAAGATGCCGTGCCGATCGCCCGACGACAAGAACGCCACCGCACCACGCGCCGGGCCACCACTCGGACCAGCAACGGCGAGTTCCATCGGAATCAACTCCGTCGGCAGCGGCGCACCACTCGGTCGCGGCAACAACTCAACCGGCAGATCCCGATTGGCTTCCGGCGCAAACACGGGCGGCTGCCACGTGCTCCCCGATGGCGTGATGAACGACAACCGACTGGAGTGCAACTCCGCCGGCACGTCATCGAACACAAACGTACCATCCGCCGACACCTCGGCCGTGAACACGCGCGCATCGTGCAGGTAGCTGTTGCGTTGCAGGTGCAGCTTGCAGACCGCAGCAATGTGCGCAATCGAACCAGCCGGCGCTTCGGGCAACACCCCGCGCAACGGTTCGACCTTGGCGCATTCAAACTCCAACACGTCACCCTCGAACTTCACGACCTTACGATCGCTGACATAGCTCGAACGACTCCAGATGCCGCCGGCAACCGACGGACAGCCATCAGCCTCGACAAACAGCAACAGGTCGTCGCGCCCTTCCTTCAGCGGATTGCTCGCATAAGGAACCTGCACAGAACAGAACCCCTCGGCATCGGTGACACCGAGCAACCGCATGCGATCTTCGCCAACCGAACGCAACCCATCCAACCGCCAACTCGACAAGCGCCCAACGCGATGCCGCACCTTGGCGCCAACGATCGGCGTGCCTTCCCGATCCAAGGCACGAACCTTGATCTCCTGCGGCGGCGGCAGACTCAGCTCGCTGTGAATGCGCGAATGCCACAACGCCTGGCCATCGGGCAAGCGTACCTCGAACACATCGAACGGCTTGCCCGGCAGTTCGAAGCTGCCATCCTCCGCACGATGCAACTCGATATCCGTTCCCGGCATCGACGTCATCGCGAAGAAACGCAGTGCGCCGACGTGCTGCCACTTGTCCTCGCCGAGCAACTTGCACGTCGCGATCGGCTGCGGTTCGCCACAGACGAGATCGAACATCGCGCCGGCCGCGAAGTAGCCGCGCACGGCGGACGCCGCTCGCTTGCCATCAGCTTTCGGCCCATTGGCCCACGCCACGTAGCAGAGCCCGGGATGCAACCGCGCCATCGCGCGACCGCGCCGATCCGTCGCAACCGTGACGACGTGGATGTCCTGCAAGGACGGCAACAAGTGTGGCATGCCACCGACGAACGTCACCTCGCCGGCAGCGACCGGCTTGTCCTCGCCATCGACGACCCGACCGAACGTCGGCCGCAAACCATTGCCACCGCGCCGGACCACAGTCGGCCCTTGCGCCGCGAGTTCTCCCACGGCGAGAGCGAGGCAGGCAACCAGGACCGGAAGACGAAACGGCATGGCGAACAGTATGCACCGACAATCCGTTCCAGTCCCTGCCTGGGACATGCCGATGTCTGCAACATGATTGCGCGCCCCCTGGCACTCCTGCTGCTGCTCGGTCTTTCTGCCTGCTCAGAGGACCAAGGCCCGGTCCACGCACAGCGCGTGTTCACCGAATTCCAGCTGGCGCTGCAGCAGAAACAGGCCGCGGCCTGCCGACAGTTGCTGACGATCGAATCGCAGCAGGTCTTGGCCGACATGCCCTGGGACGCGGTCGCCAAGAAGCAGCCCCTCGAGGTGATCGGCGCGCAGCGGCATCCCAGCGGCAAGAACGAGTTCAACATCGACGTGCGCGATCCCAACAATGACGGCCAGACGGCTCAATTCGTCGTCGTCAAGGAATACGGGCGCATGGTCGTAGACCTCATCGCAAGCGCCGGGCGCAACGCACAAGTGGTCGAGGCCAGCGCCAGCTCGGAACAGTTCGAGCCGCGCCAACTGACACCGGCGGACCACGAGCGGATCCGCGAATTCGAACTCTCGCAACCGCGACGATCGAAAGCTGGCGGGAACTGATGCAGATGGGCACGTAGCATGGCTACGCTCTGCATTCCCCGACCATGACTGAAATCAAGAAGACGCTCATCCTCGGTTCCGGCCCCGCCGGCTACACCGCCGCAATCTACGCCGCCCGCGCCAACCTCGAACCCGTTCTGCTGAGCGGGAGTCAGCCCGGTGGTCAACTGACGATCACGAACGACGTCGAGAACTACCCGGGCTTCCCGAAGGGTGTCATGGGCCCGGAGCTGATGGATCACTTCCGCGAGCAAGCAGCGCGCTTCGGCACCGTGATCAAGGATGTCATGGGCACGGCCGTCGACCTGAGCCAACGCCCGTTCACGGTCACGACGTCCGACGATGAAACCATCAAAGCCGAGACGCTGATCATTTCGACCGGCGCCAGCGCCATCTACCTCGGCCTCGAGAACGAAACCAAGCTGCAAGGCCGCGGCGTCTCCGCCTGCGCCACATGCGACGGTTTCTTCTTCAAGAACAAGAACGTGTTCGTCGTCGGCGGTGGTGACACGGCGTGCGAAGAAGCGACGTTTTTGACCAAGTACGCGAGCAAGGTGACGATGGTCGTGCGCCGCAACGAGATGCGCGCGTCCAAGATCATGCGCGAACGCGCGATCAACCACCCGAAGATCGAGGTCATGTGGGAGCAGAACGTCACCGACGTTCTCGACGTCTCTGCCGGCCGCGTCACTGGCCTCGAACTGACGCACAGCAAGACCGGCGAGAAGCAACAAGTCGAAGCCGACGGCCTGTTCCTCGCCATCGGCCACAAGCCCAACACGGAACTGTTCAAGGGCGTGCTCGACATGGACGACGTCGGCTACCTCAAGACCGTCCCGGGCACGACCGCGACCAACATCGAAGGCGTCTACGCCGCTGGCGACTGCCAGGACAGCTACTACCGCCAGGCAGTGACCGCCGCCGGCACCGGCTGCATGGCCGCAATCGAAGTCGAGCGCTACCTCGAAGGCCACTAGCGACCGTACGGTGCCTGGACCACTTTCACCTTATTCGCGGCTGCGCCGCGAATAAGGTGAAAGTGGTCCAGGCACCGTACGTGTCACCCGCCGTGATCTCACCCGCCGTAACCTCACCCGCCCGTGATCGGCGCTGACGCGGAGGCCTTGGCGAGGAACAGGATCGCGAAGCACGTGCTGTCCAACTGCAACGTGCTCGAGTGGCCCGACCGGAACGAACCGTTCTTGCGCCGCGCAGCCAGCAACTGCAGCCCGCCTTCGTAGTACCAGTCACGCCCCTGCACGCGGGCAACACCGTTCAGCTCACAGCAGCGCTCGAGGCAATAGAGCCAATACGCCCAGTGATTGTCGGCGCGTTCGGCGAAGCCTGGATTGATGCGCACCGAGAAGTGCCGCGCGAGCCACGCAAAGCCGTCGACGACGCCGCGATCGATGCGCTTCAGCAACGCCTTGTGCTTGCCGCCTTGCCGCACCAAGCCTTCGCGTGCCAACAGCAAGCCACTGACGCCAGCGCTCGTCATCGAACCAAACGTCGGATCGTCGCGGCCTTGATAGGCGAAGCCGCGCACCTTGGCGCGTTGGCGATGACTCTTCGGAACATCGTCCGAACCCAACGTCGCACGCACTTGCTTGTGATCCGTCAAGTGCAGGTCGAGGCTGCCAGCCGCCATCGCCTGCACCGCGAGCAGGTGTTGCGCCGCTGCAGCGAACGCATGCTCCGGCACCGGCAAGCCGAGATCCTGCGCCGCGCGCAAACCTAGCAAGCCATACTGCTGCAACGACGTGTCGTAGCGCGGCCCCTTCTCGTAATTGAAGCGCAGCAACTCGCTGGCATCCGTGCGCGTATCGATGCAGGTCATCATCTTCTTGAGCCACCGGGCACACACCTTGCGATCACGTTCCTGCAGCGACGTTCGCCGATGCCACGCGGCCATCGCCATCAGCGACGCAGCCAACGAGTAGGTATCATCGACACGCCGCTTGCGCAGTGCGGCGAACCCATCGACGAGCACTTCATCGTCCGCGGGCACGTGGCCGTGCAACATCGCCAACAAGCCGAGCGCCAACCGACCACTGCCGTAGTTGCGTTCGCCGCGCTTGTCCTTGAGATACGAAGCATCGTCGGCGATCGCCGACCGCACCCAACTGGCCCCGTCCTTGATCGCCGCCGCGACCCGCTTGCGGAAGTCGAAGTCCTGGTTCTCGCGAACAGCCACCAGCTGCCACTCGTCGACGATCCTGAGTCGCCGGAACTTGCGCTCGCCTTCGTCGACAACCAGATCGAACGCACCGCGATAGCGCGTGACGAGCCCCTTCTCGGCATCGACCGTGCGCGACATCTGCAACGTCCCCGAACTCTTGCCCATGCAGAACGCCGCCAGTCGCTCGCAACGATCCTTCGGCTCGCCGGCCAACCGCCCCGGTGGCTTCGCCGCGAAGCTCGCCTGCAACTGCTGCGCCCCTTCCTCGCCAGACGACTTCCAACTACCGCGGATCGCGACATCGCCAAACGGCAGCAACCGCCGGAACCTCCCTGACGCCGATGGCCCCGACAGATCAAACGCCAACGCCCGCAGGACATCCCGCAGGTCCGCAACCTCACCCGGCACGCGCAACTGCAGCGCCCGCTGATCCGCGCGCAACTCCCCCTGACAGAGAAACGGCGCTGGCGGCAACCCGTGCACGTAGCGCGACGGCAAGGACTTCGCCAACGGTGCGTTCTTCGCGGCCTGCCGGCTCGCGCACGGTGCACTCGCCGCGGTCTTGCCAACCCGTCGGTATTCAACAGCGCCAGCCGCCGGAATCCGCCAAGCGACGCGCTGCGCCGGCACGGAAACGGCCAGGAAACACGGCCACAGAAGCCATCGGGACACCCCGCACCTTCGCATCTTCACCATGCCCGTTCAGTTGCTGACCGGGGGCATTGTGGAGTTGTGGAAGGATTGTGCTGGCCGGCGAAAACGCCGCCGGACGATGGGCGCGAAGCACTGGCAGGTCGTGCTTGCAGGCCGACTCCCTGACCGCTCCGATGCACACATGTTCGCTCACATCACTCCGCTTGAAGCGCCCATGCTTTGGGTAGCGTTTGCAGCCGGTATCGCCGTTGGCGTCACCGCCTGTTACCTCTGGTTGCAACGGTCCCTCAAGCGGAACTAGACGCCGTGGCTTACAGCGAGTTCGAGCGCAGGCTGCTGGAGGCCTATTTCTCCGTCGTCGACGGTCCTGACCACGCCGACATCTACCTGGTCCACAACCTGCCGGCGGAAGTCGCGGCGACCCTCAACGGGGTCTACTCGCGCAGCAGCAAGTCGATGCGTGACCAGTTCCTCGATCGCCTGCGGCAAGGCATCGAGAGTCAGGGTCGCAAGCTCGAAGACCTGCCGTTGCCAGGCGAGAAGGCAGACCAGCTGTCGACCGTCATGGCCGACAAGTCGGGCAAGTTCCTCAAGACCTACGCGATCGATCACGGCCACAATTCGCTGCGTGAAGGTTCGGTCGTGCACCTCGCCGTCGAACGTGTGTCGCAACTCGTCACGCGCTTCATCCAACGCGAACGCCGCTGCAGCTTCGAAGAGTCGTCGACACGCTACATTCCATTCACTGCCGAGACGCACTATCGCGACCCCGACGTCGTCGCCGCCGGCGGTGACGTTCTCGCCGACTACGACGCCGTTCTCGACGAGACGTTTGCGCTCTACACGCGCGCGACCGAGCAACTGCTCGCCCACCTCAAGAAGATCCGGCCGCTGCAAGACGGTGAGAAAGAAGGCGCCTACCTGCGCACGCTCAAGGCCGAAGCGTTCGACGCCGCGCGCTACCTGTTGACGCCTGCCATCTACACCAAGTGGGGCATGGTCGCCGACGCGCGCACGCTGAGTGACATCATCACCGAACTGCGCAGCCATCCGCTCGCTGAGTTCCGCCTGGTTGGCGAACGCATCAAGGAGCAGGCCGAACAGGTGCTGCCGACGCTGCTGACACACGCCAAGCCCAACGCCTACCAACAGTCGCTGCACGAGATGCTGCCGAAGGTCGCCGAGGAACTCGGTGTCGCCAAGGCCGAAGCTCACACCGGCCCGGCTGAGGGTCACACCGACCTGATCCGCTACGACCGCGAACTCGACGATCGCCTGCTGGCGTCGATGCTGTTCGAGTCGAGTCAGTTGCCGTTCCAAGCACTGGTCGACCGCGTCAAGGCGATGACGGCCGACGCCAAGGAGCAACTGCTCGATCGCCTGATGGACGCGCGCGGTTCGCACGATGCTTGGCCACAAGGCCTCGAGGGCGGCGACATGTTCGAGTTCGAAACGGTGCTCGACTTCGGTGCCTACCGCGACATCGGCCGCCACCGGAAGGGCTTCCAACAGCAACAACTGCTGACGACGGCACACGGCTTCGCGGTGCCGCCGCTGATGCAGGAAGCTGGCCTCGGCGACGAATACGTCGAAGTCATGAAGCGCACGGCCGAACGCCAACAACGGGTAGCCGAGCAGTTCCCCAACGCGGCGAGCTACGTGACGCCGTTTGGCTTCCTGCAACGTGTCCGCCTGATCTTCGATCCGCGCCAGGTCACCTACTTCGTCGAACTGCGCAGCGGCCCCGAAGGCCACTTCTCCTACCGCCAGGTCGCGCTCGACATGTTCGAGCACGTGCAGAAGGTCACGCCACTGTTCGCGAAGTTCATCCGCAAGAAGGCCGGCGGCGCCTTCCTCGGCCGCCTCGACAGCGAGATGACCGCCGACGAACGACGCCAACGCCGCATGGAAGCCGCCGGCGACGCGTAGTGATCGTACTGTGCCTGGACCATTTTCACCTCATGCGCGGCTTCGCCGCGAATGAGGTGAAAATGGTCCAGGCACAGTACGATCAGCGCAGCATGACTTCGCAGGCGTTGGTCGACTCGCCGGTCGGTGCCCACGAGTAGTCCCAGACGAACGCGGCGATCGTCAGGCGGTGGCCGTTGAGGATCTGCGGCAGCGGCGCGACGGAGGAGTAGTCGACGCCGCAGGTGGCTCCGCCGTTGCTGTCGAGCATGCCCAGGAAGCCCGAGTAATAGACGGCCGAACTCGCCGCGGAGGCAATGGTCAGCCAGTCGCCATCGAGCGGCACGACTTCGCCGAGATAGCTGGTCGACGGCACGATGCCACTCAGACCAACGGCAACGAAGTAAGGGTCACCGGCATGGCCAAGGCCCGCACGAACGGTCGCCGTCACAGCTGGCGCCGTGGCGAGGTTGATGCTGCGTTGATCGACCACGAGCTTCGGCGAGATCGACTCGAGCGGCAGTTCGAGCCACGAGTTGGCTTGCTGGAAGCCGAGCTGGATCTCGACACCGAAGTCGCTGAACAACGGCGCCACAGCGAGGGCTTGCTGCATCGGTGCTTCGCGCAGCCACAGGTTGCGCAGGCGCAGACGAACGGTCGAGCCGGCCGGCAAGGTGACGGCGATCGGCGGCAAACGCAGGTCGTGCTGTTCGGCAGCACCCGGGGTGCTCGAACGCGACGCGATCACATCGCTCGCCACCACCACCTCATCGCCACCCGGCGGTTCGACGGTAAGCGACACCGCGACCATCCAAGCCGGAGCATCCGGAATCAGTTCGAGGTGCACCAACGGACTGCGCGTCAGTTGTGCATCCTGCTGCGTGACCAACGTCCACACCTGCTCGGCCAGTGGGCACGCCGCCAGAACGTTGGCAACGGTGCGCACTGCAGGCTGATCGAAGTAGTCGGTCGGGCTGAAGCTCGTTGCCGCCGGATCGATCACCTGCTGAATCGACACCAACGCCTGTGGCCCCATCGGCTGCGACCCACTCATCTCGAAGTCGTCGTGCAGATAGAAGCGATTCGCGCCCGTTGACGGAGTCAAGGCCGCGAGATTTACCCGATTCCACGCATACGCAGGGTCATCGCGATCGACAGCAGCGAGCGGCAACTCGGCGAGTTGGTGCGGTTGTTCGAGGTCGACTTCGTTGGCCTCTGACCACAGGTAGCGGTGCAACCAACGCAACGTCAGGTTCTCGTTGGCAGCGCGCTCGAGAACGTTGTTGGGCACACCGTGTCCCAGCGTGCTCAACATCGTGCGCACAGGACCAGCCATCGATTCGCTGCGCGCAATTGCCGACAGCGGGCCCGAGACGTTGTCGAAGTAGGCGTGGCTGTAGAAGACAGGCACCGTCGACAGTGCGAGCCGACTCGCCAGATCGCGGCCGTCCTGCAGCCAGGCGCCCGACAGCAGCGTTGGGTCCTGCGCCACGAATGCGCCACGCACGTCCTGCACGAACACCGGGTCGAGCGGCAACGCGGCGTAGCTGCCGCTGACCGCTTCGACGAACCACGAACTGAACAACTCACCATGGCGAAGCCAATCGTCGGCAGGGTTGGCGACGAGGTCACGCGGCAACGCGCAAGCAACCGTTGGAAACACAACCGGAGTGCGGCCCGGCGTAGTCAGGGTCTCGCCCGACAACGCGGCTGCCGCCCACGAATGGCCGCCACCCTGACTCGTGCCAATCACGCCGAGCCTGGTTGCATCGATCGTTCCCTGCCAGGTCGCGGCACTGGCAACGAAGAGAATCTGCTCGGCGAGGTCGTGACATTCGACCGGCCCCCACAACGTGCTGCCGCCACCGGGATGACCGACGTTGTTGATCACGGTCTCACCTTGACCGCGAACGTCGTAGCTCCAGACGGCATAACCTTGCCCGGCGATCAACGACTGCAGCGACAGTTCTTCGAAGCGCGTGCCGCCGAGGTGATGCACGTAGACAACGAGCGGCCAGCCGCAGCTCGGCGCCGGCCCGGCGGGCAGCAGCAAGGCGCCGTTGCTCGTGTAGCCGTCCGAGTACGTCACCGGCACCGACAACGTATGCGTGAACGGCAACCCGCCCGATGGCGGCAGCGGCCGCACGCATTGTGCGGACACCGTCACGGCAAGCATGCTTGCCAGTGCAATGAGATCGAGGCGCATTCGACCGCGAAGCATAGCGCGGTATGACGTTTACGTCTCCGTCTCACAATCGTCGCATTGTCCCCGGCGCAATCTCACGCCATCGGTTATGAGCTGACTTCATGAACGCATTCGCGCGCCGGAATCTGGCTCCAATCGCTCAGACATGCTTCGTAGCGGTCCTTGCACTGCTTCTCTCGGTTGGCACGACCACCGCGCAGAAGGCCCTGACCGCCGAGCGCGTGCAAGAATTGGTACAAGCCGCCGGCAAGGAGTATGGCGTCACGGGTTTGGCCGTCGCCGTCGTCCAGGACGGCAAGGTTCTTGCCGAAGTTGCTTACGGCGAAGCCAGCAGCGGCAAGGCGATGACGCCGACGACGCTCACCAACATCGCATCGTGCAGCAAGGCGTTCACCGCTGCCGGCGTCGCACTGCTCGTCGAAGAGAAGAAGCTCGGCTGGGATGACAAGGTCATCGAGCATCTGCCCGAGTTCCGCCTCAGCGATCCGTGGATCACCGAGCACATGACGATCCGTGATCTGCTGTGCCACCGCTGCGGCCTCGTGACGTTCGCTGGCGACCTGTTGTGGTATGGCACCGACTACAGCAACGACGAAGTCATCAAGCGCATGGCGAAGCTGCCGATCAAGCAGCGCTTCCGCGAACAGTTCGGCTACCAGAACCTGATGTATCTCGTCGCTGGCAAGATCATCGAACGCAAGTCGGGACAGACATGGAGTGAGTTCATCACGAAGCGTTTCCTTGAGCCGCTGCAGATGAACAACTCGCGCCCCGACGTGCAAAGCCTGCCAGAGGACGCCGAGAAGGCCTTGCCGCACATCGATGGCAAAGTCATTCCAGGCCATCCCTTCATCGCGTGCAAGCCCGCCGCATCGATGTATTCCTCGGTGCACGAGTTGTGCAACTGGACGCGGATGCTGATGAACAACGGCAAGTGGAACAACAACCAGGTGCTCGCACCGGCTTCGCTCGCCGAGATGTGGCGCCCTCACACCAGCGCCGCCCGCACGCCGAGCGGTGCCCGCGTCGACGACTTCCGCAGCTACGGTCTCGGTTGGTTCTTGTCGATCGAACGCGGCGAGAAGGTCGTCGAACACGACGGTGGCATGCCCGGCTTCCTCAGCAAGGTGTCCATGTTGCCTGCTGAAGGTTTTGCGTTTGTGCTGCTCAACAACGGCAACGACGGCATCGTCAACGAAGCACTCAAGCGCGCCCTCTACGCCGAACGTGCGGGCAATGACGGGATGATTATCCTGACGCGTATCGCCACCATCAAGAAGCGCATCGACAACGGCGCCAAGCAGGAGGTCGCGCAACGCGAGGCCAAGCGCATCAAGGACACGACGCTCAGCCACCCCATCAAGAGCTACGCCGGCAACTACACCGATGCCATGTATGGCGGCGCCACCGTCAAGCTGACCAACGGCAATCTGCATCTGACACTCGACCCCGCCAAGAACCGCATCTACGGCAAGATGCATCACTGGCACAACGACACGTTCCGCGTCGACTTCCCGGACAAGTTCCTGCCGTTCGCGCTCGTCACGTTCGCGGCCAACGACGACGGCAACGTCACGTCGTTCAAGATCGATTGCCCGATCGCCGACTTCGACTTCGGCTCGCTCGATTTCCAACGGCAGAAGTAGGCATGGACGCACTGGAATTCGTCGTCAACGGACGCCGTCACGAAGTTGCCGCCGGCGACCCGGCGCTTGAGCTGGGCTTACTCGACTACCTGCGCAAGAACGGCGCGACCGGCTGCAAGAAGGCCTGCGGCGAAGGTGGCTGCGGTGCCTGCACCGCCATCGTCGGCCGCGCCGATCCGGATTCCGGCGAGGTTCGCCACGACTCCGTCGCGACCTGCCTCTTGCCGTTGCCCTATGTGCACCGCGCCCAGGTCACGACGATCGAAGGCGTCATGGCGCTCGCCGAACATGGCACGCACCCGGTTGCCGAAGCCTTCCATCAACTCGGCGCCAGCCAATGCGGCTTCTGCACGCCGGGATTCTTGATGACCCTGTTCGCGCGACTGTGCCGCGACCCGCTTCCGGAGAAGGAAGAGCTCGAGCACCTGTTCGACGGCAACCTGTGTCGATGCACGGGCTATCGGCCAATCCTCGATGCAGCGGCGGTCTTCTGCCGCGACCCCATCGATGACCCAACGCTCGCCGACCGCGTCACGGACTGGCGCGCACGGTTTGCAGCGTGTCGTTCCCTCGCGGCGTCATTCCCGGAGGACTATCGCACAGCTGCCGGCGACCTGACCCTGACGGGCCCGCGAGCGACGTTCTGCTTGCCGACCTCGTTGGATTCCCTGCTCGCGCACATCGAATCGAACAACGGCGCGCAGGTCGTTGCCGGCAACACCGACCTGGCGTTGGCAGCAGCACGCGGCGAAGGCTCGGCTCACCAGGTGTTGGTGCACCGCGTCGCAGATCTGCAGCGCATCGAATGGACGGACGACGGCGTCCGCATCGGCGCGTCGGTCACCATCCGGCAATTGGCGCACGAACTGACGCGTGGCCTGGAACGTCATCGCCCGGACGGCGACAGCGGTCTCGCTGCTCTCAGCAGCCAATGTCGCTTCCTCGGCAACACGCAGATTCGTTCGGTGGCAACAGTCGGCGGCGGCATCGTCAACTTCAGCCACTACTCCGACCTGATCCCGTTGTGGGTCGCGTGCGATGCGACGTTGCTCTTCCAATCCGGCACCAACGAGACACGCATCCGTCTGTCCGATTGTTACGACGGCACCGGCCAACTGACAATCGATCCGAGTTCACACGGCTTGCTGACAGCGATTGAAGTGCCGTTCTGCGACGCCACGCACAGCGTCAACAACTTCAAGTACGCACGGCGACGCATGGACTCGATCACGTTCATGAGTGCAGGCGTGCACACGACCGTGCAAGAGAACGGCACCCTCGAAGCCATCGTGCTGTGCTACGACGGCCTTGGCGCGCCGGCCCAGCGAGCCGTCGCCACCGAAGCGTTGCTGGCCGGCAAGAACATCGATCGCGAAACACTCACCGCAGCACTTGCCAGCCTTGCGACCGAGCTAGCGACTCGCATGGACAACAACCTGCCGGCGCGACTGCAGCAGTACCAGCTGCGACTCGCACAGGCGACGCTCGTCCGCACGTTCGCGCGCTTGCGGGAGGACGTGTTCCACGACCTCGACGACGATGACGCTGGTCTGCTGGCGCGCTACCCCGCGATCCACCATCGTTCGCACGTCACCTACGAACAGAAGGCCGAGGGTGTTCTCGGCCGCGCAATCCCGCACCGCCAGGCATCACGCCAGGTCACTGGTGACGCCAAGTACACAAACGACCTGAGCGCCGTCGGTTGCCTGCACGCCGCAGTCGTGACGTCACCGGTCGCCAACGGCAAGTTGCTGGGGATTGATGCAAGCGTTGCCCTGGCGCACGCCGACGCCGTTGCGTTTGTGTCGGCCAAAGATGTGCCGGGCAAGAGCCTGTTCGGGTTCCGCGTCGACGATGAAGAAGTCGTCGCGAGCGAACACGTGCACTTCGTCGGCCAGATCGTCGGCGTGCTCGTCGCCAAGAGTGCGCGCCTCGCGCGCGAACTCGCCGCCACGGTCAAGGTCGAGGTCGCCGCAGAACCGCCACTGCTGACGATCGACGATGCGATTGCTGCCGACGCCACGCACGGCAAACCCGAAGGCTATCGTGTGCATCAAGGCGACGTCGACGAGGGCTTCGCCAAGAGCAAGGTCGTCGTCGAGGGCGAAGTCGTGCTGCCAGGGCAGAACCACTTCTACCTCGAACTGCACAACACGCTGGCGATCCCGAAGGACGGCGGCTTCAAGATCTACTCGTCGACGCAGAGTCCGAGCGATGTCGTGCGTCACATCTCGGCGCTGCTCGACATACCGACCAACGCAGTGGACGTGCAGGTCGGCCGCCTCGGCGGCGGCTTCGGCGGCAAGCAGTTGCGCGCCGGCCCTATCGCCGCGCTATGCGCACTCGCGGCAACCAAAGTCGGCGCGCCGGTCAAACTCGCGCTCGACCGCCCCGAAGACATGGCGTTCTGTCCTGGTCGCAGCGGCGGTCGCGCCCGCTACCGGGCGGGCTTTGGCGACGACGGCAAGATCCAGGCACTGCGGGTCGACCTGCGCCTGGCCGGCGGGTTCTCGAGCGACTACGCCGCGGACATCACCGAAGCAGCGACGTTGTTGATGGACAGCGGCTACCGCGTGCCACGGGTCGATCTCCACGGCACCTGCCACCGCACCAACACCGGTTCGACAACGTCAACACGCGGCTTCGGCAAGCCACAGTCGTCGGCGGTCATCGAGACCGTCATGGATCACGGCGCCAGCGCGCTCGGCCTCGATGCGACCGAGGTCCGCGGTCGCAACACGTATCGCCGCGGCGACCAAACCATCACTCGTTCCACGCTCGGTGACGACGTGCTGCAGGACTGCTGGCAACGTGTGCTCGAGAAGGGCAACCACGAACAAGTGCAGCGCGACGTGGCAGCGTTCAACAAGGCGCATCGTTGGCGCAAGCGCGGCGTCGCGGTCACCGTCAGCAAAGGCAACATGGGCTTCCTCGAGTCCGCCGACATCAACCGCGGTCTCGCGCTCGTGCACGTTCTGCACGACGGCAAGGTCTCGGTCAGTCACAGCGGCGTCGAAATGGGTCAGGGCATCAACACCCGCATGGCGCAGGTGACCGCAGCTGCGTTGTCCGTGCCAATGGACGACGTCGCGATCACCGACACGCAGAGCGTCGTGATCCCGAACACGCCACCGACCACGATGGTCGCCACCGACTTGATCGGCGAAGCGATCCTCAAGGCGTGCACGACGTTGACCACAACGCTCAGCAAGTACGAAGGCACGTTCCAAGAACGGGTCGCGCAAGCCTACGAACACGGTGACAACCTGTCGGCGCCCGGCATCCACACCGCGCCGCGCCTCGCGTACGACTACGAGAAGCAGCAAGGCGACATCTCCTACTTCTTCGTCTGGGGTGCCGCGCAGAGCGTCGTCGAACTTGACGTGCTATCGGGCAGTTTCCGCATCGTGTCGTCAACGGTCGTGCAAGACTGCGGCAAGAGCCTCAACCCGCACCTCGACGTCGGCCAAGCCGAGGGCGGATTCCTCTACGGCGTCGGCTACTACATGATGGAAGAGATGATCTACGACCAGAAGGGTCGCCTGATCACGGACAACGTATCTGGCTACAAGGTGCCTTCCGCCGGCGACGTGCCGCAGGAGTGGAACATCGAGCTGCTCTCGCAACGACCCGGCGTGTCGGGCTTGCACAACTCGAAGGGCATCGGCGAGTCCAACATCCAACTCGGCCTGTCGGTCTACTTCGCTTGCAAGGAAGCGGTGCGAACGACGCGACGCGAGGCCGACATGGATCCGGTCTTCACGCTGGGATTCCCGGCGAGTGTCGAACGAGTGGCGGCTTGCCTGCCATCGCTCGACGCATTGCTGGCGCGGCCGCACGCCGATCCGAGCTGATCAGTTCGCGGACGCGATCACGGAATCGAGAATCTGTTCGGCTGTGGCGCCGACCTCGATGCCCTTCGCCGACACCCCGAGACTCGTCACGTAGTCCACTTCGTCGGCCTCGCTCACGAAGATACCCGCAGCCGTCGCCAACCCGGCGATGAACAGGTCGACACGATTGAGCATGTCGTCCGACGACGGCTTGGGCTTGGCCGCATCCGAGCAACACCAACGGCAGCGATCAGCCGACGACCACTCGGTGCAGATAACCTTGTCGCGATCGAGCAGGTCGCCGCGATGGCACACCAACTCGACGCCACGGACGCACGCGAACGTCTTGCTGCCCATGCGGTCCGCCAACCACAGCACGTTGGGCGTCCCTTGCGCCCCGAGCCCGAAGTGCACGACAGCCGACAGCGGCTCCAGGCGCAGACACTCGGTCAACGCCAACTCCAGCTGCGCATCGAGCTGACTCGGGTTGACGGCCCCCGCCGGGTAGACCTTGCGATCCTGATGGGCGACGACCTGCAGCCCGGCTTCCCCAGGTGGGATCGGCTGGCCGGCATGCAACCCCGCCAACCACCGCACCGTCGCCCCACGCGCCACCGCCAACCGCGCGAACGCACCCGCGACTTCGTGGCTCCAATGTGGTTGACCGCCGAGGCCCGGCGAACTGACGACAACGATCTGCACGCGTGCACCTTCGCATGCCGGACCTTCCGCGGCAATCGAATCCAGAACAGTCCCTGCGTTGCACCCCCGCGCAACTGCTCTATCGTTCGTCTGCCGCAGGCAGCTGCCTTCGGCGAGCCATATGGAATTCCACAGCGCACTAGCCGAGTCGAACGACCTCGAAGAGGCGTGCGATGCCATCGCCGGCCAGCTGAGCCGTTACCTCGGCCCCGGCTCGGTCGACCTGCTGCTCGTGTTCGCGTCGGCGGCCTACGGGTCGGACCTCGATCGCCTGCCCGTGCTGCTGCAGGAGAAGATCGGTGCCAAGACGCTCGTCGGCTGCACTGGCCAGGGCCAGATGAACGAACTGCAGTTGCAGGAGTCGACGCCGGCCGTGTCCGTGCTGGCCGCGCGCCTGCCCAATGCGACCGTGTCAGCGACCGCAATCGCCAACGCAGACCTGCCGCATCCCGACGCACCACCGTCGGCGTGGCGGCGCCTGCTGCCCGAGACGGATGGCCCCACGCGCGGCTTGGTCGTCATCGGCGAACCGTTCGAGTGCGACATGCGCGCTCTGATCGCCGGTCTCGACTTCGTGCTGCCAGAAGTGCCCAAGGTCGGCGGCCTCGCAAGCGGCAGCCATCACCCGGAAGGCAATGCGCTGTTCTGCGGCCGGCAACGCCTTGATCAAGGTGCCATCGTGTTGACGCTCGGCGGCGACATCGCCGTCGAAGCCGTCGTCGCGCAAGGTTGCCGCCCCATCGGCAAACCCGGCCGCATCACGAAGGCCGATCGCAACCGACTCGCCGGTGTCGACAACATGCCGGTGAAGAACTTCGTCGAAGCCCAACTGCGCACGTTGCCCGAATCCGACATGCAACTCGCGGACGGCAGCCCGTTGTTCCTCGGCATCCAAAGCGACCCGTTCACGATGCACGAGCCGACAGCTGGTGACTTCCTCGTGCGCAACGTTCTAGGCATCGACAGCAACGGTCACCTGGTCGTCGGCGAGAACCTGGCCGTCGGTCGCTCGGTGCAGCTGCATCTACGCGACGGCACGTCCGGCCTCGACGACTTGCAGACACAACTCGAACGCGCGCACCTCGACGAGACCAAGGCAGCGATCATGTTCCGCTGCGTCGGACGCGTTGGTTCGGACCACGAACGCTTCGCATCTCTCGCTCCAGCCGTGCCACTTGCCGGCTGCACCTGCAATGGCGAGATCGGCCCCGTCGGCTCGGTCACCCACCTGCACGGCTACACCGCCGCGTGCTTGTTGTTGCGCGAGGCCCAAGACGCATGAGCACCATTCGTTCACGCGTGCAGATCGCCGCCCTGATCCGCACCTGGTTGCTGCTCGACTTCTTCGGCGATTCGCGCCGCGCCGGTGACGGCCAAGGCAGCAGTCTGACCACGACGATCATGTGGCAATCGCTGCTGGCGTTCGTGTTCGCGATGCTGCTGTATCCGGACGTGGCTTTGATCCCGTTCGTCGCCGCCAACTTGTGCCTGTCGACGCTATTGGTCGGTGTCGGCTCGCTCGGCGACGAAGAACGTCCCATGCGGCAAGCCGCGGACGCAACGTTGCTCGCCGGCGCCCCCGTGTCCGCGAGCTCGATTGTGCTCGCCCGCTCGGGCCACGCGGCCTTCCAGCTCGTGCTCGTGACGACCGGTATGGCGTTGCCGCCAGCGGTTCTCCTGGGCCACCTGACGGGACAATGGCTGCATGCGATCGCGTACGTCGTTTCGGCGTGCGCGTGCTCCGCGCTGGCGAACGGTTCCCTGGCAACCCTACGAGCTCTGCTGGCGCGGTTGTTGGGCGTCGCCCGGGCCACATTGATGATGGGCACGCTGCGCGCAGCGTTGCTCGGCTGTGGCTTCGTGCTCTTTGCGTTGTCGCTGCGACAACTCACCGAAACCGCTGACGCGTTGCCGATCGGCCGCTTGGGCGCCGAACTGCTGCCGCCCTACCACGCAGCCCGACTGATCGCCGATCCAACCGCCGAGGCCTGGCGCCTGCTGCCGTGGCTCGGCCTCACCGGGATCCTGTTGCTCGCAACGATCGCGCTGCTCGCCACCGAACCACCGACCCGCAACCGCATAAGCCAACGACAACCACTGCTGCGCCTGCTGGCCAAGATCAGCGGCCGAGGTCCACGCCTCGGCATCGCCGAGTTCGTCGCCATCTCGATGTGGCGTAGCCCAGGCTTCCGCGCGCGCGTCCTGCCATTGCTGGGTTTGCCAGCCGGCATGGTGTTCTTGACGCTCGGAGGCGAAGGCAACGACGACTTCGTGCTCGTGTGCTTGCTGCTGCAACTGCCAGCGATCTACCTGCCGTTCTTGATCGCGTTCTTGCCGCGCGCGGATCAGGCCGACACGGGCTGGGTCTTTGCTCATGCTCCAGGCCTGTCGCGCGACCTGGTCTCCGACGCGACCTGGCGCGCACTGACGACGCACGTGCTGGTGCCGACGTATGGCCTCGCGTTCGTGCTCGTCACGGGCTTCGGCCCCGACCGTCTCGATCGCGCCGCCGCGGCTGTGTTCGCATTTGGCATGGCCGTGCTCGCCGCCGAACTGATGGCGCGCATCGACCGCGTGCCGTTCACCGACAACCGCGAGGAAGATCGCGGCCTCGAACTCGGCGGTCTGATGGCCGGCGCACTGGTCCTCGGCGGCCTCGGCACGGCGTTCGGCGCGGCGGTGGCACCGCAGCTGCGGTGGCCAATCGCGATCGTGGTGCTCGCCCTCGCGGGCATGCGCCTGCGCCACCGGTCAACGCCAGACCCGAGCCTGACCCTCGCGTCGACAGACTCCGGCACAACCGAAGCCACCGCCGGGGATCCTGCAGACGAGCCCGAAGCTCACCCCGACGACGACTTCGAACCGGCGCCGCAGCCCCAACCCACGATCGGCCGCGAACTACGCGCAGTCGCCGTTCTCTTCGTAGCACTTTGCGTTCTACCGTGGTTGGCCGGCGCGGTCTTCGCGCCCTAGCCAGAATCGCTCTCCCCCCCGTGGCGGCGAACCTGCTGGTGGCTTACCCTTGGGCCTGATCGTCACCCAGGAGCACCCCATGGATCCCAGAACCCAGGTGAATCGGCAGCCATCCTCGTCCCACGCTTCCCAAGGCGGAGCTGTGGCCACGGAAGCGACGCGGGAGCCGCGCACGAACGCGAACTCCTCCCAGCCGACTCCCGCCAGTGACGAACGCACCGCGCGCCCCTCGTGCCGCGAGAGCGTAGACCCGATGCGATCGACGGATCGCTACCGCTTGGTGCACCCGGTCAACGCCGGCCTGTAGCCCTCCTCACGGCGCCCCGAAGCGCCGGCGAAGACGTTCAGACGCTGCGGCAAGAATGCCGATTAGCGTCTCCATGAGGCAACCAGAACAACGACGTGCAACCCGGGTAGCGGTAGTCGCTGTCGCGAGCCTCGAAGCTCGCGGCTCGCTCAACAGCAACGACCAGGGCATTGGCACCGTTCGCAATCTGTCTCGTACCGGCATCGGCCTCGAAACCGGCCAGCCGCCGCTCAAGGGCCAGAACGTGACAATCCGCTTGTCCCTCGACAACGAGCTTCACGAACTCAACACGCGCGCCACGCGCGTCGACCGGCAAGGCGACTCGCACTTCTACCAGGTCGGCCTCGACTGGAGCGGCTGCACCGAAGAAGAACTCTCATTCCTCGATGAGGCCCTCGGCATCCTCGCCGACGAGCCGACCGCCCAGTAAGAGCGGTCAATCCGCCGGCACCAACTCTGCGAACTCGCGCGGCAGCGGTGCCTCAATCGTCACTTCACGATCGCGCCGCGGGTGGAAGAACGTCAGCGAGTGCGAGTGCAGCGCGTGCCGGTCGAGCACGAGCGCATCCTTGTCGGCGTCATCGAGATCGCCGGCGATGCTCTGCAAGAACAGCTGTTCATTGGCGCCGTAGAGCTTGTCCCCCACGAGCGGGCAACCGATCGCCGCCATGTGCACACGGATCTGGTGCGTGCGCCCCGTCTCCGGCCGCACCTCAACGAGCGCGTAGCGATCATTGCTGCGGATGACTCGGTAGTTGGTGACGGCAGACTGGCCGAGTTCTGGCTCGCACCACGTCAATTTGAGGCGAACCGCAGACGTCTTGTCCGGACGAAGCCCGAAGTCGATGCGACCCTCGCGTTTGGCCGGGCAACCGTGCACGACGGCGAGGTAGCCCTTCTGCACGAGGCGATCCTCGAACTGCTTGCGCACCTGATGATGGAACTGCTCGTCCAAGCCAACGGCGACGACGCCCGAAGTCTCAAGGTCGATGCGATGCAGGAGCCGCGGCACGACGTCATGCTCGGGCTCTTCTGGTCGGCGATAGCGACGATGCAGTTCGTGGATGAGCGTGCCGTGTAAGTGGCGCCCGGACGGATGCACGGCCATGCCCGGTGGCTTGTTGACCGCAATCATCCACTGATCCTCGAACAGGATCGGCAGGTCGAACGTCGCGTTCGAGTTCGGCTGCGGCACGGGGTCCTGCGGCACGTCGACTTCGATCGTGTCACCGAGACGCACCTTGCGACTGGCCGGCACAACGCGGCCTTCGAGGCGCACCATGCCTTTGCCGATCATGCGCACGATGCTCGAACGCGACCGCCACGTCAGGATCGCGGCAAGTGCGAGGTCGAGGCGCTGACCGGCGGTGCGCGCATCGATCAGTACACGAACCTGCTCAAGCGGTTTGCTGAGGTCGCGTGGGCCTTCGCCGGGATATCGAGGCAGTGCCACGGCGGCCTACGTTCGTGCGGTTCGCACAGATGCGCGCGCAATCATGCGCGCGCAGCAGCTCCGACTAGGAGCCGGCGGGCGTGGCCGGCGCGGCGGGCGTCGCCGACGCATCCGTCGCGGCATCCGACGTGATGTTGCCGGCTTCGGTCGCAGCCTTGCGATCGAGCGTCGTGTCCGCGGTCAACGGATCGAAGTCCGGTTGATCGTTGCGGCGTTCGTTGCCCTGACCCGGACGCGAGCGGCGCTTCTTGTTCGAGCGCGGGCTCGAACCACCACCACGCTTGCGTTCTGCCATCAGGATGTTGCGCAGGCGCTCACGACCTTCGCGGCGACGCTTGTCGCTCGACTTCTCGTGGTAGGCGTGCTTCTTGGCAAGACGGAAGATGCCGGCGTAGTTGCACTGACGCTTGAAGCGGCGCAGTGCGGCTTCGAGCGGCTCGTTTGGGCGGACCTGGACGCGAATCATGCGGGGTGTAAGGGAGGTGGGAGTTGATGCAGACGATGCCCGAGCACTCTGCCGACTTAAGGGCCGACATGGCGCCGATGAAGAGGCTGGCGTATGGTGCCAGGACTCCTCGTTGCACGGGCGAAAGGGCGCAACACCTTACCGGTTCGACGCCCCATGACAATGAGGGTCGATGCCTAAGTTTCCATGAGCCAAGACCGCTCGAGCAAGCAAGTGACCGTCGAAGGTGTGATCGACCGATTCACCTTCCGGAATCCAGACAGTGGCTGGGCCGTGCTCCGATTAATCGAAGCCAGTTCTGGAAAGATACTTACAGCGGTCGGGCCGATGGCCGGACTCAAGGAAGGCCAGCGCCTCCGGCTGACCGGTGAGGACGACCCGCACCCCAAGTTCGGACCGCAGATCAAGGTCGAAACGTTCGAGGCAATCGCCCCGTCCTCGGCGGCCGGCATCGAGGCCTACCTCGCATCCGGACTGGTCAAGGGCATCGGTCCGGCAACGGCGACGAAGATCGTCGATGAGTTCGGCGACGACACGCTGCGCATCATCGAAGAAGACCCGGATCAGCTGACGAAGGTGAAAGGACTCGGCGAGAAGAAGATCGCCGAGCTGTCCGAGGCGGTGAAGGGCCAGAAGGACCTGCAGAACGTATTGGTGTTCTTGCGGTCGCATGGGCTCGGTGCCGGACTCGCGGCGCGCATCGTCAAGCGTTACGGCGCCAACGCGTCCGCGCTCGTGCAGGCGAACCCCTACCGGTTGGCGGACGACGTCATCGGCGTCGGCTTCCGCATCGCGGATCGGCTGGCCGGCCAGATGGGCATCGAACCAACTGCGCCGGAACGGTTGGATGCAGCGCTCGAGTTCGTTCTCAGCCAGGCTGCGCGCGACGGCCACTGCTACCTGCCCGAAGAGATGCTGGTGCGCCGCACGTCAGAGCTGTTGTCGTGCGCCGAAGAGATGCTGAGCGCGCGGCTGCCCGAATTGGCGGCCACAGGCCGCATCGCGCGGCAGTTGCCACCCGGCCCCGTTCTGCTGCATGACGATCCGAAGCCAGTCGTGTATCCGGCGGCGTTGGTCACAGCCGAAGACGGCGTATCGCGCACACTCAACTCGTTGATCATGGGCAAAGCCGTCACGATGGACGTGCAGCCCGAAGCCGCGGTGGGTTGGTTTGCGCGCGTTTCCGGCATGGAGCTGGCGCAGTCGCAAACGGATGCCATCGTGCGCGCGTTGAGCGAACCGGTGTCGGTCATCACGGGCGGCCCGGGCGTCGGCAAGACCACGATCGTGCGCGCGCTCGTGCAGATCCTCGAACAGAAGAACCTCAAGCTCGTGTTGGCTGCCCCCACCGGCCGCGCTGCCAAACGTCTCGAAGAATCGACCGGGCATTCGGCGAGCACGATCCACCGACTATTGGAGTTCACGCCTGGCGCCAATCGCTTCATGCGCGATGAGAAGTTGCCGCTCGAAGGCGACATGCTCGTCGTCGACGAGGCGTCGATGCTCGACGTGCAATTGGCGCATTCCGTGCTGCGGGCGGTGCCCAAGACGATGGCGGTCGTATTGGTCGGCGACCAGAACCAGTTGCCGTCGGTCGGCCCGGGCAACGTGTTGGCCGACATCCTCGCGAGCGGTCGTATCGCCTCGACTGCCTTGACGCGCATCTTCCGACAGCAGAACGATTCAGACATCGTGCGAGTCGCGCACGGCATGTTGGGTGGCGAACTGCCGACCAGTGGCGGCGAAGACGGCGACTTCTTCTTCGTCGAGGCCAACGATTCACGACGCGCGCGCGACCTGCTGCGCGAGTTGGTGGGTTCCCGGATCCCGCGCAAGTTCGCGCTCGACCCACTGCGCGACATCCAGGTTCTGTGTCCGATGTATCGCGGCGAAGTTGGTGCCGACGCACTCAACCGCGACCTGCAAGACCTGCTCAACCCCGGCCAGATCGAGGTCGAACGTAGTGGCAAGCGCTACCGCGTCGGCGACAAGATCATGCAGATCCGCAACGACTACGATCGTGAGGTCTGGAACGGCGACGTCGGGCAACTGACGCACATCGACAAGAACGCGGCGAAGCTCTTCGTGCGCTTCCCTGAGCGCGAGCATCAGTATGGGTTCGAGGAACTGGGTGACTTGTTGCCCGCCTACGCGATCTCCGTGCATCGTTCGCAGGGCAGTGAGTATTCGGCAGTCGTCGTGCCGGTGACGACGGATCACTTCCTGATGCTACGGCGGTCGCTGCTGTATACGGCGATCACACGCGGCAAGAAGCTCGTCGTCTTGGTCGGCTCCCGCAAGGCGCTCGAGATGGCCGTTCGCAACAACGACGACGGCCGCCGTTGGTCCGGGCTGTGTGAGCGACTACGTGACCTCCGCCGCGAAGACGGTGTGAAACCGCAACCAGTAGATGAGCCACCCGGACTGCCGTTCGGCGAAGGCGAAGGCGACGCCTGATCCCGGCGTACTGAACCCGCTTCAAACCGCCGGTTTCAGTTGCGGGAGACCGCTACCGCGAGTGGGGCAGTTCCAAGCAAGAACCACGCGCGAGTTGTCCGGATTGTACCTGGCACGGTACGGACAACTTGGGGCAGTTACGAACCGGCACCGCAGCGCGGGGCTCGGGATTCCCGCTCGTACGTCAGGCAGTACGCTTCGCCGGCGGTTTGAAGCGGGTTCGGTACGCCGGGTTAGAGGCCGAGGGCGGCGTGGACGGCTAGTGTCGCTGAGGAACGGTTGAGGGTGTAGAAGTGCAGGCCGGGTGCGCCGCGCTTGAGTAGTTCGCGGCCTTGGTCAACGGCCCACTGGACGCCGGTTGCGACGACGGCTGCGCTGTCGTTCTCAACGATCCGCAGGCGGCGGTAGAGCTCCTGCGGGATGCGGGAGCCACACATCTTGGTGAAGCGCTCGACCTGGGAGGCGTTGGTGACCGGCATCAGGCCAGGCACGATTGGGATCATGATGCCGGCCGAGCGGGCGCGGCGCACGAACGCGCGATAGTCGTCGTTGTCGAAGAAGAGCTGGGAGACGAGGAAGTCGGCGCCGGCGTCGACCTTCTCGACCAGGTGATTGAGATCGGACTCGAGGTCCGACGACTCGACGTGGCCTTCGGGGTAGCAGGCCGCGCCCACACACCAGTCCTTGCCCTGCTCGCGGATGAAAGAGACGAGCTCCGTCGCGTAGGAGAAGCCACCGGCGGTTGCCTGAAACTCCGTCTCGCCCTTCGGCGGATCACCGCGAAGCGCGAGAACGTTGCGGATGCCGGAGTCGTAGAGGCGATCGAGGACGTCCTTGATCTCGTCCTTGGTGCTGCCTACGCACGTCAGGTGGGCCATCGTCGTGATGCCCAGGTCGCGTTGGATACGAGCAACCAACTCGAGCGTGCGGTCGCGGGTGCTACCGCCGGCTCCGTAGGTGACGGAGACGAAGGATGGGCGGCAGGGCCGCAGTTCCTTGACGGTGCGATAGAGCGTCTCCACGCCTTCCTCCGTCTTGGGAGGGAAGAACTCGAAGGAGATCACCGGCGCACCAGCACCGAACAGGTCAGCGATTCTCATGGTTCGTCAGCAGAGCCTACCGAAGCAGCATCTCGAAGTGTGCTCCAGATATGAAACAACCCCGCCGTCCTGTTGGACGACGGGGCAGTTTGAATAATAACCCGGCACTAACCTACTTTCGCGCATAGCACTATCATCGGCCCAGGCTGCTTAACTGCCGTGTTCGGAAAGGGAACGGGTGTTTCCAGCGAGGTATAGGCACCGGGAGGCGCTTAGTCCATGCGACGCGAAGCAGGCTTTTGCACTGCCAGGCGGCATGAACGAAATTGGATTGGTGGAATGAGTCGTCGAAGCTCCAACCGACAAGCAGCTGGACACCAGCAGAACTGGTTCACGAGTGAAAATGAGATTAAGCCGATCGACTGGTTAGTACCGGTCAGCTGAAGACGTTGCCGTCCTTACACTCCCGGCCTATCAACCTGGTGGTCTACCAGGTGTCTCATGGGATGACCAGTCTTGGAGTTGGCTTCGCGCTTAGATGCTTTCAGCGCTTATCCGATCCGTACTTAGCTACCCAGCTATGCCGCTAGCGCGACAACTGGCACACCAGAGGTACGTTCTTTCCAATCCTCTCGTACTAGGAAAGAGTCTCCGCAGTCATCCTAAACCCACACCAGATAGGGACCGACCTGTCTCACGACGGTCTAAACCCAACTCACGTACCGCTTTAATGGGCGAACAGACCAACCCTTGGGACCGCCTTCAGCCCCAGGATGCGATGAGTCGACATCGAGGTGCCAAACCGCGCCGTCGATATGGACTCTTGGGCGCGATCAGCCTGTTATCCCCGGAGTACCTTTTATCTGATGAGCGATGGCCCTTCCACACGGGACCACCGGATCACTAAGACCTACTTTCGTATCTGCTCGACCTATATGTCTCGCAGTCAAGCACCCTTATACCTTTGCGCTCTGCATGCGATTACCAACCGCATTGAGGGTACCTTTGCGCTCCTCCGCTACTCTTTAGGAGGAGACCGCCCCAGTCAAACTGCCCGCCTAACACTGTTCCCATGCCGGATAACGGTCACAGGTTAGACTCCAAATACGCCAAGAGTGGTATTTCACCGGTGACTATTCGAAGGCTGGCGCCTCCGACATCAACGTCTCCCACCTATGCTACACATGACGAACCTAGAGCCAGTATTAGGTTACAGTAAAGGTTCACGGGGTCTTTCCGTCTTGGTGCGGGAACGTGGCGTCTTCACCACGACCACAATTTCGCCGAGTTCATCGTGGAGACAGTGTGGCTGTCGTTACACTATTCGTGCGGGTCGGAACTTACCCGACAAGGAATTTCGCTACCTTAGGACCGTCATAGTTACGGCCGCCCTTCATTGGCGCTTCGACTCGCAGCCTCGCCTTACGGCTAACCACTCATCTTAACGTTCCAACAGCGGGCAAGTGTCAGACTCTATACGTCGTCTTCAACGACTTAGCAGAGTCCTGTGTTTTTAGTAAACAGTCGCAGCCACCATTTTCCTGCGGCCCGGATCGCTCCGGGCGCCCCTTATCGCGAACTTACGGGGCTAATTTGCCTAGTTCCTTCACGTATGATTCTCTCGAGCGCCTGAGGCTATTCGCCTCGCCCTCCTGTGTCAGATTTGGTACGGTCACTGTTTCGCTCCAGCGAAGGTTTTCTTGGACGTGCTTCCACTCAGTTGCCACCCAACCCGGAGATTACGCGAACGGATTTTCCTATCCGCCACCCCAAGTCAGGAACCATCATCTAATAGATGGATGAACTTCATCACGCCGTCACTCCTCTTTCAACACTAACAGTGGTGTAGGAATATTAACCCACTTCCCATCGACTACGGCTTTCACCCTCGCCTTAGGAACCGACTAACCCTGGGCGGAATTGCCTTGCCCAGGAAACCTTAGGCTTACGGCGAGAAGGATTCTCACCTTCTTTCTCGCTACTCATCCCGGCATAATCACTTGGACCACGTCCACCAGTAGTTACCCTCTGGCTTCAGCCGCTCGTCCAACGCTCCCCTACCAATAAACACATCTGTGTGTTTAGTCTGGAGTTTCGGCTTCATACTTAGTCCCGTTCATTTTCGGCGCAGAGTTGCTCGACTAGTAAGCTATTACGCACTTTTTAAATGATGGCTGCTTCTAAGCCAACATCCTAGCTGTCTATGCAACCCCACTTCCTTACATACACTGAGCATGAATTAGGGGCCTTAACTGCCAATCTGGGCTGTTTCCCTCTCGACCACGAAGCTTATCCCTCGTAGTCTGACTCCCAGGTTATCAACAACGGTATTCGGAGTTTGTCTGGGTAGGGTAGGTTATGCACCCCCCTAGCCTGAACAGTAGCTCTACCCCCGTTGCGAAACACCTGAGGCTAGCCCTAAAGCTATTTCGGGGAGAACCAGCTATCTACAGGTTTGATTGATCTTTTACCCCTAACCACAGGTCATCGGAGAATTTTTCAACATTCAGCCGTTCGGTCCTCCACGAACTATTACATCCGCTTCAACCTGCCCATGGTTAGATCACCTGTTTTCGGGTCTGGCGCACTCGACTATATTCGCACATTTCGCACTCGCTTTCGCTTCGGCTTCGGACTTCTAATCCTTAACCTTGCCGCCTACGCCAACTCGCCGGGTCATTATGCAAAAGGCACGCAGTCACCCCATTAATAGGGCTCCTACCGCTGGTAAGTGTACGGTTTCAGGTTCTGTTTCACTCCCCTAACAGGGGTTCTTTTCACCTTTCGCTCGCGCTACTCTTCACTATCGGTCACTAAGTAGTATTTAGCCTTGCGCGGTGGGCCGCGCTGATTCACACCTGGTTCCACGGGACAGGCGCTACTCGAGAACTCTGGCGGAGGCTGCTTCCTTTCGACTACGGGGCTATCACCCTCTGTGGCCCCACTTTCCAGTGGGCTCGTCTAGAAAACAACTTGGTAACTCCGTGCGGCTTCCGTAACAGCCGCTCCAGCTCTCACAACCCCGCATATGCAACGCTCACGGGCTTACACATATACGGTTTGGGCTCTTCCCTTTTCGATCGCCTCTACTGGGGGAATCGATGTCTCTTTCTTTTCCTGCAGGTACTTAGATGGGTCAGTTCCCTGCGTTCCCTACCGTGCGCTATTGATTGACGCACGGCTCTCGAGGATTTACCTCGAGTCGTTTCCGAATCTCGGACACCCCCGGATCAAAGACTGTTTGCGTCTCCCCGGGGCTTTTCGCAGCTTAACCACGTCCTTCGTCGGCTCTTAGTGCCTAGGCATCCTCACGTACACTCTTTCTAGCTTAATCTGATTCTCACTTATGATCTTCAACGATCTCATTCCACCAACCCAACTTGTCAAAGAGCACGTCGAACTGCACACAAGACTGCAACCTGGTGGTTGCTGGCCTCGATGGCAGTCGTGAACGTTTGCTTTCTCTCTCGACCGTGAGCTGTGATCAGCTCTCAGGAGAGAAAATTCGGGTGGCCTCAATAGCTTCCGGCGTGTGTCTTATAAATCTCAGCCAGCAGCAAGCTGCGGACGAGACCCTGTGGTATCGCTGTTTAGATAAACAGCGACAAGGTTCCTTAAAAGGAGGTGATCCAGCCGCAGGTTCCCCTACGGCTACCTTGTTACGACTTAGTCCCAATCACCGAGCTCGCCTTC